>WNFJ01133735.1_pt1 | contig 13064 bp, 11 predicted proteins | sample 5400461 | NCBI WGS metagenome assembly WNFJ01 (sample SAMN13153349, study PRJNA577476) | soil metagenome | isolation source: 115 cm saprolite on Douglas fir-dominated hillslope | place: USA:California | collected 2013-09-17 | reverse complement strand
TGTTCAAATCTCCTTTCCAGACTGAAAGTGAGTGCACGCCGGAGTCCAAGCCGGAGTCCGGTTAACCTATTGAGTTTTACAACGTTTGGATCTGAAATTCCGGTTTTCTGGGGGTAATGGCGCAGGCGCCGTCGCGACTGTGGGGGAAATTCCACTTGGGGAGGAAGAGCCGTGGTGTTTATCAACACGCAACCCCGCAGCCATGATTGCCAGCAGGACGGTGCTGATCGGGTCCTGCTCGCTGACCACGGACACCACGCCCGCCTCCCAGGCTTCCGCCATCAGGTGGGGATCTCTCTGGGTGATCAGGACGATCCGCTCCGGATTGTCGAGGGGCAAGGGCAGCCGTTCCAGTGCAGCCTGGTCGAGCACCATCACACATTGCTGGGACGGGTCAGGCCGGCCAACCGCTTCAACATGCCATGCGCAACTATGGGACAGGGCGTCACGAAGGGCGGCTGCGTACATCCCGTCAGCGATCGCGAGCTGAACCGTTTGCATCATGGGCGACTCCACGCCTCCGCCTTCCGTGTACTTACTTCTTCTCCGTGTAGCCGTCGAGGCTCTTGTGTTCGGAGAAATACTTGCCGGCTTCGGTCAATTCCTTGGGCTTCGCCTTGGAATCAACGTGGCAGTACGCGCAGGCTTTCTTTGTAGACTTAACGTATTCCGGCTTGCCATACGAGGTCGTCGAACAAACCAGGAAACCGCCCAGCAATATGACAGCGGGCAATACGACTTTCAAATGGGACATGATGCCTCCAATCCGGAGGTAGCAATTGCAGCGCCAACCGGCTAAGTCCGTAAATTCGGACAGTTTGGCCTGAATTCACCCACTATTGGGGGAGGCATTCCCCCCGAAATCGACTCTAATTGCGCGAATACACGCAGGCACCTTGCTATACTCAAGTTAAGTTTCCAAGTAAATGTCTAAGATCACCCCAGGCTGGCAAAGAACCAGCGTTCTGGAGTCGGTGTTCGACCAGCTCTCCGACGCCCTGGTTCTATACGATCCCGAATACCGCATCACCGGGGTCAACCGGGCCGCGGAAAAGCTCTTCGGTATGTCCAGCGAAGAGATGCTCGGCAAGCACTGCCAGGAGATCTTTCAGTGTTCCGTCTGCGAGCCCAACTGCGGCGTCCTGGTGGGCCTGAACCAGCAGCCGTCGGCACCCAACGCCACCGTCCGCCTGCATACCGATAACGGCATGGAGCGCCTGGTGGTGATGCGCACCAACCAGATGCTTGACGACGCCGGCCAGCTCACCGGAGTGGTGGCCACCATCAAAGACATCACAGAGGAGGCGGCGCCCCAGAAACGCGAGGTGATCGCCGAATCTCCCTGCATGCGCGAAATGATGAATTTCGTACGGCGCGTATCCTCCAGCGAGGCCACTACCATCCTGCTTGAAGGCGAGAACGGGACCGGTAAAGACCTGATCGCCAAAACACTCCACTATCAGAGCGTGCGCCAGGCCGAGCCGTTCATCGCCATCAACTGCGCGGCGATTCCGGAAACCCTGCTGGAAAGCGAGCTGTTCGGCTACGAAAAGGGCGCCTTCACCGACGCGCGCTCGCAGAAACGCGGCATCTTCGAACTGGCCGACAAAGGCACGCTGTTCCTGGACGAAATCGGCGAGATTCCGCTCATGTTGCAGGCCAAACTGCTGCGCGTGCTCGAAGAGCAGACCTTCCGCCGGCTCGGCGGCCTGAAGGATATTCACCTCGATCTGCGCGTGATTGCGGCCACCAACAAGAATCTCCGCGAGGCCGTCAAGGAAGGCGCATTCCGCCAGGATCTCTACTTCCGCCTGAACGTAATCCAGATCCTGATTCCGCCACTACGCGAGCGCACCGAAGATATCGTGCCGATGACCAAATTTTTCATCGAGCACTACAATCGCAAGTTCAAGCGCAATATCGAGAACGTCACCGATGGTGCCGCCAAACTGCTGTTGGCGCACGATTGGCCGGGCAACGTTCGCGAACTGCGCAACGCCATCGAGCGTGCCATGATCCTGGAAGAAGGCCCGTCGATCACGGCCGCCAGTCTGCCCATTGCCATCGCCCGCCCGGACGGCATCGGGCCGCTGGTGGGAATTCCCCTCGGCACGGAGATGCCCACCGATGGACTTTCTCTGGAAGACAATGAACGCAGTCTGCTGGTGCGCGCCTTGGAGAAAACCGAAGGCAACCAGACCCAGGCCGCACGCCTGCTGCGCATCACGCGCGACACGCTGCGCTACAAGATGAAAAAGTTCAACCTGCGGTAGCTCACATTTACTTCCTTCGCCGGTACAGCCGCCACTGCGCCGATTCCGCTACCTGCACATAACGGCGCTTCATCTCAGGAATGTAATACTTCATCATCCCCACCCATTTGGTTTCCGTCAGGGCGTGCTCTTTCGGGAACATGACCACATCGGCAGTGCCGAAGAAGGCGTCCGCCGAGGGATGTAACCGGTCGCTGAACAGATACTGGTAGGTGGCCGAGGCCATGCCCCCGCGCGGGGGCTCGATACCCAACGCGAACGGAAAAGCATTGTAGGTATCCATGGTAATGACCTTTTCACCGGGCTGGATTTCCCGACGCAGCAAATCCGTACCGTCATTCAGGTAGAGCGCCAGGAAGTTGCCGTACGCGCGGTGCGCGCCCTTGTTTTCCAGGTAATCGTCCAGGAATATCGCCCCGGCGTATCCGCCGCCGGACACGGGGTACGCGTACGCCGGCGGCGTGTGCCGTTTCAGCCGCAATCCATTCACCACCGCCAAACCGTCCGAGCTCTGCGTTCCCAGGATCAGCCCAATCCCCACCACTGCCATCACCGCCGCATAACGCGCATCCAGCCAGGAACATTGCAGGATGCAGTCCAGAAACAGCAGTGCCAGCAATTCGTGCAGCGGCAGCCGTTCCAGTTGGCAATTCGTCACGAGTAGCAGCACGCCGGCGCAGTACACCATTCCGGTCAGCACCCATGCCCGGTAGTGAAGCACTCTTCCCACCCAGCCGCGATCCGCCGGGGCAGGCGGCCCTAGCATTTGCGCCATTGCGGCCAGCCCGGCCAGAATCAGGAATCCGGGAAAGTTCTCTGCGAACACCTGCATGACAAACGCGGGCGAAACCGCCCCGCTGCGCGCGTCCGCCGCCATCCGCAAGTCCGCCCACATCGCGCCCACATCGAACCGTAGATAGGCTAGAAAGGCCATTGCGACCACGGCAAAGCCGGTCGCCAGTCCGATGATGCGCCGCCGCTCCAGCCGCCCGTTCCACACCAGTGAAACCGCCGCTAGCACCAGCCCCACCAGAAAATAGTTGGCCTTGAGAAACAGCAAAATCGCGCACACCGCTCCCGTGGAGAAAGCGCCGCCCCACCCGCGCGTCGGCTCTTCCGGACGCATCGGAAAACATTCGATAATCAACAACCCCAGAAGCGCGTAGCCCTGCCGGTTGTAGCTCATGGCGATGGTGGAAAGGCGGAAACTCTCTCCCAGTTGCACCGGCGCCAGCGCCAGCAGGCACAGCATCGCCGCTCCCGCCACCGCCAGCCAGCCGCTCACCCGTCGCACCAGCAGGGCGTACGCCCAGATTCCGATGGCGACACCTGCCAGCGCATTCCCGTAGCCCAGCCCGTTCAGGTTCCCGCCGGCAAGCCTCATACCCAACGCAGAAATCAGGAAGGTCACCGGCCCCAAGCCGCTGGAGTAATCCACGTGAGGCCGCTGTCCCCAGAGCACGCGCCACGCATTATCGGCGAAGAAAATCACGTCCTCGACGTAGCTGCGCATCGGCACGATTCCCGTGCGCAGGCAGATGCCGAGAACGATGACGAGCATCGCGGCAATCGTAAGGTGCGCTCCAAGCCCCGGATCGCGCCGCGCTGCCGTCACCAGGCGCAAGGCCCAGTCGCCGCCCGCTGCTTCCGGGGAACGAGACTCCGCCAGCGCATCGACCCCTTCCGGAACTGTCGGTCTACTCATGCCTTAACACCGTTATACACCAGAAGCAGGACGTTTCTCGCCAAGACGCAAGGTACGCCAAGAGAGGGATCGCCAAGAAGAGCCATTCCTCTTAAGACGCCTTTCTTTTGCGGTTTTTTCTTTGCATCTTGGCGCCTTTGCGAGAAACGACCTCTGGCCCTACCGGCCCGCGGGGATGCGAACCCGATACAGCCGGTCGCTGCGATCTCCGGACCCGATCAGCAGCGCTTCGGCCCCGTCACTCATCAATTGGGGCATCAGCCAGTTGTGGTATTCATCGTCCCCGAAGACGTAGAACTCTCCGTGCCGCCGGATGAACTGCTCGTACGGCACCACGTTGGTGCCGAAATACTTCGCTCCCTGAATCATCAGGTACTCATCCGAATTGGATGCGCCAAATCGCAGCGCGGCCTCCGGGCTGCTCACATAGGTCAGCCGCTTCCAGAGCCCGGGGTCTTCGTAGTACCGCATTGTCATAAAGGTGAATGGATGTGACACTGCGATCGGCATTCCCGAAACGAGCGCTTGCGGAGCAACACGGTGAGCCGTGGAACCGATCGCACCGGTGTGCCGAACCTGGTTCAAGGCGAGCACTGCCACCATAAGGAAGGCTGCCAGGAAGGCAGGCTCCCGGCGATCCAGAAAAAGCGTTCCCATCGCATAGGTGAATACTACTGCCACGCCGCCCATTGCCCCGATCGCGTACCGGGCCACGAAATTGTGGGTCACGAACCGTCCCAGCAGCAGCGTGACCAGCGGCAAGCTGAGCATGGCAAGCACCAGGAGCAACTCGCCCTTCGGCATGTGGAGGGCCGCGTCCGGTTTCACCGCCCTCGAGCTCATTTGCGTGATCAGGAAACCGGCGATCAGAATCACGGCGAGCACTGGCATCGCGGGCAGCACAAATGTCTCCAGGACATCGCTGGCCGCGGGCATGAGCTCCGGCTTTCCCCAGTGGATCCCCATGTGGCTTTTGGCGTTCAGCATCAGGGGTGCGTAGATCGCCAGGATAGCGACCGGCGAAACCACAGCCGCCGCTGTCCGCCAATCGACCTTACGCCTCTGAATCAACCGAAAAACTTCGGCGGCGGCAAACGGGAATGCCAGTAGAAAACCCAGGTAGTGGACTGCCGTTGCTGCCATCAGTGCCAGTGCGAACAGCACGACGACCCAGCCGCGGCGGTTCCCCCTGTAGACACTCTGCCAGCACACCATCGCCACCCCGGTACAGCCCAGCAGAATGCCGTACGGCCGGCCGGCGGTGGCGAAGAACCAGCACCCCGTCAGGCTGGGCAGTAACATTGCCACGATGCCATACACCGCAGGCCTCTGGCGGGAAACGAACCGGAACAGGCAGAACGTGAACACCGCGTACCCAATGACACAGGGCAGCCGGACGGCCAACGAGTCATTCCATCCCAGCCGCAACATGGCGCGCACCATGAGGTAAAACACGGGCGGCATGCCATCCGCCCCGTCTCCGCACGCTGCCCGTATGTCCGATACCTGGGGAAGCCTGGCGATCAGAATCGTGAGGATCTCATCGAACCAGAGCGGCATGTGCGCGGCCCGCAGGGCGCACACCAACGCGCTGGCCGCGGCGATGGCGGCTGCCACCCAATCGGCGCGCCTCTCTACCCAGTCCGCGATCCGGTTCATAGCGCGGGTTTGTGGTGCACGCTAGACCGCCTGTCCCAGCTTGGGACGCTTAGCCAGAAATGTGTGGAACATCGCCGGGGACATGGTGACCGGCAGGGGGGTGGACTGGATCCGCAGGATTTCCGCTTCCGCCGTTTGTATCAGACACGCCGCCATGCCTCCGAAAACCGGCAGCATGATCGTGTATGCAATGTGCTCGAACAGAATGGTCACGGCATAGACGACCATGCAGTAGTGGAAGCCCAGCGCGACGTTCCCCAGCTCTTCAAGGCGCGGGTCGCCGCGGGTTCTGCGGTACAACGTGTAAGTGCCTTTCAGCGCCATCCCCACAGCCGCCACAAAGAACAGAAATCCCGGGATGCCCAGTTCGCTGGATATCTGCGTGTAGCTATTGTGTGTACCCAGCCAGCTCCCCCTGCGAAAACCGAGTGCCCTCATATAAGCGTCGTCGGCCACTTCAAACATACCGGGACCCACGCCGAAGAGCGGATGCCGGATGGTAAAAATCAGACTGTGACGCAGTAACTCTTTCCGGCTCTGCGTGGACGAGGACGCGCTGGTCGCCATGGCGGCATCCATTTCGCCGGTATCCGATATGTCTTCGTCGGCGACAGTCTTATACCTGGAGACCAGCCTTCCGGGCATGGTGGTCATCACAATTCCCATGAAAAGGACGCCGGCAAATATGATCTTCAGCTTGCCCAGCATCGGTGCGCGCAGAAATACGATCAGCACCATCGCCAGAAACCCGATCATTGCGCCCCGCGAACCAGTGCGGAACGTGGTGGCCAGAATCAGCACCATCACCCCCGCCGCAAACAGCTTCGTCACAGGCGACTTGGAGATGGCCATCATCACGCCCCACAGGGGTAAACCCAACAGCAACGCTTGCGCCATCTCATTGGGATTGGCAAACTTCCCTTGCTGCAGGAAAAGCCTGCCATTGTCCGAGCCTCCAAAGACATTGGCGATAATCGTGAAAACAAGCAGCGCGTACGTGAGTGTCTTGAATAACTTGAACCACTGCTGATAGTTGTTGACCAGGCCCGCCACGGCAAGAAACGCGATGAAGGAGAACTCCAGCCAGTGGTGCTGAACCAGGTCCTTGCTGCCGGTCCTCCACACGCTGAACGGCACCGACAGGATCATCCAGATGGTAAGTCCGAGCATCGCCTTCCCGATATTGGTTTTGAGCGCGACTAGAAACCCCCGGCTCAGCAGCACCATGGCTAGTACGACACGGTAGGCAATACCGGTAATGTGCAAGCCTCCGAACTTAACATCGAAGATTCGGCTAAAAACCAGGAAGAGGAAAACCACCAGGACGTTGAAGCCCAACCGCTGGAACTGCGAGGTTTCATTCGCCGGTATGGCGATTGGCGCAGCCCCGCGCGGCGCGTAGGGGAAGGGCTGGTTTTGGTATGTGGCTGCGGTCATTCCGGAAACGGCCTCCAGAAGCTCGTGCTTCTGACTGTCTCTGATTCTACCACTGGCGTTTTACCCTCCCGGGCTTGTAGGTGCTAACTTCCGGCAGTACAGGGTGGCATCCGTAACGCTTTGCCACGCGATGGCCCTGCCGCCTTCGCCACAGGACCCTTAGGTGGCTATAATGAGGGTCGTCTCTGTCGAACCCCGTCTCCGAAGTGGAAACCGCGGTCCCGGGAATCGTTTCCACGCCGCAGTATCCCCCGCCCGCAGCTGCTGAACACCGATCCAGATTGTAGTGCTCGTCGCGGCAGCCCGAAGCGCTGGCGCTGCCGGTTCAGTCCGGCTGGAAGGCCGATGCGTAATTGCCCTTAAGAGCGGGAGTCTGCTCTTCTTTCCGGAGATAGCAATTGCCGACGGCGAGCGCCTCGATGTCGGTTCCCATGAAGCACCGGAATGCGTCTTCCGGCGTACAGACGATCGGCTCGCCGCGCACGTTGAAGCTTGTGTTAACCAGAACCGGACAGCCGGTCAATTCCTTGAACGCGGCCAGCAGCGCATAGTAGCGCGGATTGGTTTCGCGGTGAACGGTCTGTATGCGCGCGGAATAGTCCACGTGGGTGATCGCCGGGATCGTGGACCGCGGAACGCGGAGCTTCTCGATCCCGAAAAGGCCATCCTCTGCCGCCGTGAGCGGCAGGCGCCGGGATTGCGCCACATCGGCTACCAGCAACATATAGGGACTGTCAGCATCGAGGTCGAACCAATCCGCGACGTCTTCCCGCAGAACGGACGGCGCGAACGGCCGGAATGACTCGCGATATTTGACCTTGAGGTTCAATAGAGATTGCATCTGCGGCGAGCGCGGATCTCCAAGGATCGAACGGGCTCCCAACGCTCGCGGTCCGAACTCCATGCGACCCTGCATCCAACCCAGCGCCCTTCCCTGTGCCAGCGCCCCGGCGCACTGCTCGATCAGGCACGTGTCCGAGAGCGAAGTGAAACGCGCGCCCGCGGCTTGCAGCCGATGCTCGGTCTCCGCTTGACCGAATTGCGGGCCAAGAAAGGCACCGCGCATCGAGTCGCCATTGCCCATCGACCGTGGCGCGGATCGGTACAGGTGGTAGACCGCCAGCGCCGCACCCAAGGCACCTCCCGCGTCACCGGATGCCGGCTGAATCCATAATCTCTCAAAGCGTCCGTCGCGCAGCACCTTGCCGTTGGTGACGCAGTTCAGGGCGACGCCGCCCGCAAGGCAGAGGTTTTTCTCGCCCGTCTCCGCGGAAAGCGACCTCGTCAGCCGAAGAACCACTTCGTCCAAGACGGACTGGATCGATGCCGCGACATCCATGTGACGTTGGGTCAGTTTTTCTTCGGGAAGCCGCGGCGGCCCGCCGAAAAGCGTGTCGAAGAGGCCGTTCGTCATGGTGGAACCGGTGCAGTAGTCCAGGTAGTCGAGGTTGAGGCGGAAAGAACCGTCCGGTTTTATATCGATGAGGTGGTCGCGAATCCGGCCGGCGAAACGCGGCGTCCCATAGGGCGCCAGCCCCATGAGCTTGTACTCGCCGGAGTTCACCCGGAAGCCGGTGTAATAAGTGAACGCCGAATAGAGCAGGCCGAGGGAATGCGGAAAATGGATCTCGCGGAAGATCTCGATCTTATTGCCACGGCCTAGCGCGGCGGAAGTCGGAGCCCATTCGCCCACCCCGTCCATCGGGATGATGAGGGCGTTTTGGAATGGCGATGGATAGAAAGCGCTCGCCGCGTGACTCAGATGGTGTTCGGCGAACAGCAACCGGGCGGACCGGTCAACCCCGCCGAACTGCTTCAGGGCATCGAGCAACAGTCTTTTCTGGAACAACTTTTCCTTCACCCAAACCGGAAAAGCCCTGGAAAACGACCCCAGGCCTTTGGGAGCGAGGGCGAGATAGGTTTCCAGAAGGCGCTCGAACTTCAGGAACGGCTTGTCGTAGAAGACGATGAAATCGAGATCGCCAAGCCGGACGTGCTCTTCAGCCAGACAGTACTCAATGGCGTGGACCGGCAAACTCGGATCGTGCTTTCGCCGCGTGAAACGCTCCTCTTGTGCGGCGCAAACGATCTCTCCGTCACGAACCAGCGCTGCCGCGCTGTCATGGTAGAACGCGGAGATGCCGAGTACGCGCATGTCACTAAAACTGTTGTTCCATGGACTGAGGCGGCGGGCCGGCCGGATGACGTTCGATCCAATACGTAGGGGCCTCCGGGTCCGGCCGAAGCCGAAGCGTATCGCGCCGCGCCAATCGGAAGACACATGCGAGCGGCGTCACCACCCCGAAAAAAAAGATGCTGGTGAGGATTGGCGTCACCAGACGGTTGATCGCGAGGCCCAACTGCATCCACATCCGGTTGGCTGGCCGCAGGAGTCCGGGCTTGGCGCAAGCGACGCACAGGCATGCGCCGGCCAATACCAGCGCCCCTAGCCGTACAGGTTGGTGGTGCAGCAGCGGCCATAGGCCCGCCACGGTAAATACGGCCGCGGCCGTCAAACCGAAAGAGAAGTCCGACGGGCCGGCCGTGCGGTGTTTCGGCGTGAAATCTTCATGAGCCGTCATAATCATTTTCCGGCTTGACCGAGTTTCTCCAAAATCAGCGGTACCAGACGCTCCGCGATAATCTCGTTACCCCTGGGAGTCAGGTGCGCAAAGTCGGTGAAGGTCTGATCGGCGCTGCCGTCGAAAACCCCTTCTAGGTTTACGAAGGGAAACCCGTCCATTTGCGCGGCTTCGGACATCTGTCCGGCGAGACGGCGGTAGGTCTCTGGGAACAGGTAAGCATAGAGCGGACCGCCGGATGCCCGGTCATAGTCGAACATTTGCTTCTCGGCAGTCGTGAACTGCTTGTGGGAGAGGATGAGGATGGGTTGCAGGAGGAAGATCGGCACCGTGCCATCGAGATTGGCGATGCGAAAGATCTGGCGCGCCACCCTGGGGAAAAAAGAGGCTTCCCGCAGCGCCCAATCGGCCCCCTTACGCTCCACAGGCTGAAGATCGCTGGGAGTCGCCGGGTTTGCCGAGGCAAGCTGGTTTCGTGGAGCGCCTCGCCAGGGATTGCGTACCAATCCGGGTACACGATCCTCCGTCAGGCGGATCAGAGCGCTGTTGGAACGAATCCAATTGTGGGAGAAGGCCAGCAACGCCGACAAGGAACGCGAATTTAAAATGGCGTCGAACTCGTCGCGCCCCGCTGTGCTCTCGTAGGCGTCGAAGTCGGATTGGCCGCCTAGGGCGGCTGCATGGAAGAGCGTCATGAAGTCGTTGTATCCGTCGAGTAAGATGACGCAATCCGGACGGTAACGGAGGATACGAGATTCGAGTAACGTAAGTTGCTGGTGAATACGGTAGCCGCTGGCGGCGGCGTTGATGACCTCCCAGTGTCGGGAGGGGACGGCTGCGCTTAACTTCTGCTCCAGGTAAGCATCGATGAGTTGATTATTGTAGATGCGGGAGTAGCGATTATCGATATCACTAAAGGAACCCTGTGCGCCATAAGCGGTCGATCCACCCAGGAGAAAGATCCGGATGGTATTCGGCGGCTTCTCGGTGGACGTGCTGGCCACGCGGCGAAAACCCTGCGCATTGTGCTGAATGTCGACGCGACGGTAGGCGGGGTTAATACGCCACGCAACGAAACGATCCGCCAAGGCGAAGGGGATAAGCGTGCCGCCTCCGTACCGGCGTGCCTGGACTGCACGCACCAGATACTCCAGAGAGGCAACTAGGAGGCAAACCAGAACGACGGATACGGCAGTGAAGAAGATCTTCTTGGGCCCGGTCAATCGTTGGTCCCCAGAATCGCTTTTCATCCTCTACACTTTAGCGCCGTGAGTGAGCCGGCGCGCCACCATTTTCCATTGCCGTTTCAAGATCTGTGTGCTGGGGCACTTTTCTTTCTTAGGAATTCGGCTATTATCATTCCCATGGGACTGCTGCTGGAGTTTCTGGCCTTCGCGAAGGCGCGAAAAAAGGTGTGGCTACTGCCGCTCCTGCTCTTCGCTTTCGCGTTCGGGGCTCTAATCATCGCTGCGCAAACCTCCGCGCTGTCGCCGTTCATTTATTCGCTGTTCTGAATCAGGGCAGGTGGCTCCGGGTGTCTCCTGGGAGCTGGACGGGTCGGTTCCGGATTTGGCAGGGAGGTTTTGGACACAAATTGTCGGTGGTTTTTGAGACGTCAGCGACCCGTGCCGTTTCATTCGTATTTATGGAGCGCGCCCGGATTCTGCTTCCCCACTTTTATTAGGAGATTGGCGAGGTCTTGGCGAGTGAATTTCCACCCGAACGGCCGGGCCGTTGACTATCCACTGCGGCAGTGTTGGAGGCGATGGGCGAGCTAGTGTAGTGTCTAGCTCCCTGGGCAGGGGACCGCGCGGCCTCCAAAATGGTACCTTTTTTCGCCGCCACCGCCACGGCGGATAGGATCGCAGCGACGCCGAGTGCAAACCCGGCGATCAGACCGATCGAAAATAGGATCATATTCCTTCCACCGCGCAACGGATTGTATCGCCACCGCACGCCGTAAACAAGCGTCAGAACTTACAATTACAATAGTGTGCGCTTTGGACTGTTCCTATTTGCGCAGCGCCTCTATTTCGTGCTGTTTCGACCCACTAGCAATGCGGGAGAATTGCGCGCGGCTGTAACATCACCAACGGCGGAGGAATCGAGCAGTACCTGAGAAGCAGCCATCTGACGTTTAGGACTTCCGTGAGCACGTGCCGGAGGTGAGTTGCCGGTTGAACAAGCGCAACAGCCCGAGCAGTCGAGTGTTTGCGGATGGCAGCGACATCGCTGCGCCATAGCGAGGTGGTGTTAGGGGCGTATTATCACCGAACTGCGCGACTGATCGCAGGAGATATGGCGGTATTTGCCACTGCCCGGAAACTGGCCACGATCACGCCCGCTCCGATGGGGCAGTTGTACCTGGGCGAGGGTGCGGAGGCATACGAACGGCGATACAGGAGAGTCGTATCAAGAGTGTGACGGCGCAAGACCAGAGAACTCGGCCATCAACTCGCGCCGATCACCACGTGACCATCCGCTATTCGGGAGAGGAGGTCATAGGCCAGCGCAGAGAAAACCAAAGCAGAACTACGCCGCGGCCTACGGCGCGGTGGCGCCTTTGCTGGGGAACAGGCGGCTGGCCACGGAGTGCAGCATCAGCTTGCGATGGTCGGGAGTGACGCAGGTGAAAAAGGCCGGCAGATAGAAGGCGGCCGACGTGAGGGCTCCTATCAGGATCAACTGCGGCCAGGTCTGCCCACTAACGCCGGCGGCTTTGAGCGCCTGGGCGAGCAACAGGACCGGAATCGCGGTCAGCACCGGCCGCGCGTAGATGCCGCGCATGTAGCCAGGGAACGACGAGTCCAAGGCACGACAAACCAGCCACGGCACATAGAGGCCGCGGTTGAGGACGGCCAACATGCCCACCACCCACGCTACGCCAAGGATGCCGTAGTTCGGCAGCACTAGCCAGATGCCGAGTACGCCAAGGAGAGCCTCCACCATCAGCCCCCTCGCCATGCGGTCGTGGCGGCTCAAGCCGTACAGCATCGAGGTGGAATTGAACTGCCCGGCTACAGCGAACATCGTGGTGAGCGAAATTACCGGCAGCAAGGGTCCGCATGCGCTGGCGTAATCAGTTCCACCCTTGTCCACCCAGCGGCGGATCAGCTCGGCACCGTACACCAGGAGGAAGACCACCAGTGGCAGGAACAGGGTCACGCAGTAGCGGTTCAGATAAATGCCCAAGCGATAGACGGCCTTCTCGTCGCCTTTTGTTTGCATTTCCACCACGTTCGAACGGGTGACGAATCCGATGCGGGTGACAGCCTCCACCGAGTAATTCAGCAGCCTGGAGGGAAACGTGTAGTAGCCCACGAACGCCACCTTACTGAAGTGGCCGATCATGACGGGAGCACCCTGATTCAGCAGGAGATTGGAAACGTTGGCTACGAAGGAATGCAC
>WNFJ01117404.1_pt1 | contig 13066 bp, 11 predicted proteins | sample 5400461 | NCBI WGS metagenome assembly WNFJ01 (sample SAMN13153349, study PRJNA577476) | soil metagenome | isolation source: 115 cm saprolite on Douglas fir-dominated hillslope | place: USA:California | collected 2013-09-17 | reverse complement strand
GGGGAAGCGCGGTCACCGGTCCGGCCACCAGCCAGCGCGGCCGCGCGAGCAGGTAGGCGACCCCGGGGGGCGAGGGGTCCTCGGTCCTGTAGACCTTGCGCGCCTCGAGCTCTCGGGGACCAAGGTGCGGGAGATCCTGCGGGGGGGCGGCCGCCTGCCGCGGAAGTTCACGCGCCCCGAGATCGCGGAGATTCTGCGCGAGCACTACGCGGGCCATCACCCGGCTCCCCGGGGCCGGCATCACTCCGGCGGCTTCATCCTCTGGTTCACGGGCCTCTCCGGCGCGGGTAAGAGCACTCTCGCCCAGGCGGTTCGCGAGCGCCTCGCGGGCGAGCGAGCGGTGGAGGTCCTCGACGGAGACGAGGTGCGCACCTACCTCTCCAAGGGCCTCGGGTTCTCGAAGGAGGACCGCGACACCAACATCCGGCGCATCGGCTTCGTGGCGCGCCTCCTGGCTAGGAACGGGGTGGCCGTGATCACCGCCGCCATCTCGCCCTACGCCGAGACCCGCGACGAGATCCGAAGGCTGGCCGAAGCAGACGGGATCCCCTTCGTGGAGGCATACGCTTCGGCCGACCTCGACGCCCTGGTGGCCCGTGACGTGAAGGGCCTCTACAAGAAGGCCCTGGCCGGCGAGGTGCAGCACTTCACCGGCGTCTCCGATCCCTACGAGCCGCCGGAGAGGCCCGAGGTGGTGGTGCAGACCGACCGGGAGAAGGTGGCGGAGAGCCTGGAGCGGATCCTGGGCGCGCTCGAGGAGCGCGGGCTGCTCGAGGACGAGCGGCGCGCGGCGCGCGCGTCGTGACGGGGGCCCGTGGAGACGTCCCCCTGTTCCCCGTCTTCCTCAAGCTGGCCGGGCGGAGGGTGCTGTTGGTGGGGGGCGGTCCCGTGGCCGCCGCGAAGCTGGGGGGTCTGTTGGCGGCGGGAGCACACGTGACGGTGGTGGCCCCGAGGATCCGTCCCGAGATCGAGGCGGCCGAGGTGACCGTGCTCCCCCGGGGCTTCCAGGCCTCCGACGTGGACGGGGCCTGGCTGGTGGTGGCCGCGGCCACGCCGGGGGTGAACCGAGAGGTGGCGGCCGCCGCCGAGGCACGGTGCGTGTTCGTCAACGCAGTGGACGATCCCGGGTCCGCGAGCGCCTACACCGGCGGCGTCTTCCGCCGGGACGGAATCACCATCGCGGTCTCCACGGAAGGCCGCGCTCCCGCCCTGGCCGGGCTGCTTCGCGAGGCCCTGGAGGCGGTGATCCCCGAGGACGTCGCTACCTGGGTGGAGGAGGCGCGGCGGCTCCGCGAGCGGCAGAAGGCGGAGGGCGTCCCCCTGACCCGACGGCGGCCCCTGTTGCTCGAAGCCCTGAACCGTCTTTACGCATCGCGGGGGGTGGAGCCCGAGGGGAGAGCGGAGATGCGCGCGTGACCGGCAGGGTGTGGCTGGTGGGGGCGGGACCGGGAAGCCCCGACCTGCTGACCGTCCGGGCCGCGCGGGGGCTGGCCCCAGCCGACCTCCTGCTCTACGACGCCCTGGTGGCGCCGGAAGCGCTGGACCTGGCGCCCCACGCCCAACGCTTCTGCGTGGGCAAGCGCGGAGGGCGGCCGTCCATGGACCAGGAGACGATCCATCGCCTGATGATCCGCGGCGCGCGCCGCGGCAAGCGGGTGGTCCGCCTCAAGGGCGGCGACCCGTTCGTCCTCGGCCGGGGTGGTGAGGAGGCCCTGGCCCTCGCCGCGGCGGGGATCCCCTGCGAGGTCGTCCCCGGGGTCTCGAGCGCCCTCGCCGCGCCGGCCCTGGCGGGCATCCCGCTGACGCACCGCGGCCTGTCCTCCGCCTTCCTCGTCGTGTCGGGCCACGCGGAAGCGGCGTACCACCCCGTGCTCGCCTCGCTCCTGCCCCGGTCGCTCACCCTCGTGGTGCTCATGGGGCTGGGCTCGCGGGCGGCGATCGCCCGGCTGCTGCTGGATCGCGGCTGGCCGGCGGCGACGCCGGCCGCCATTCTCGTCGCCGCCGCCCGCGAGGACGCGCAAGTCTTTCGCGGAACCCTCGCCGATCTGTCCGCCGCGGACTGGCCGGAGATCTCGACGAGCGCCCCCGGCACCATCGTGATCGGCGAGGTGGTGTCCCTGGCCGGCGCGATCGGCCTCTTCGCGTCCCGGGTCGATGAAGGGAATGGCGGAGCCGACCGCGGAGCCGCGCTCCCCTTTCCCCGCGTGGGGGGGGACAGGGTCTTGGGTCGATGAAGGAGGTGGTCATGCCGGCAGTCGATGAAGCCAGGACCCTCGGGCGGACGCGCCTCACGTTCGCGGATGCCAACGACATCGCCGAGTTCGTGGGCACCCTCGAGAGCTACGAGCGGGGCGAGCTGACTCCCGACCAGTGGCGGGCCTTCCGGCTGGTGCGGGGGACCTACGGCCAGCGGCAGAGCGGCGACGTCCAGATGCTGCGGGTCAAGATCCCTCAGGGGATCCTCGACGGCCCCCAGCTCCACGCCCTCGCCGACGTGGCGGACCTCTACTCCCGCGGCTTCGGCCACGTCACCACCCGGCAGAACGTGCAGTTCCACTTCCTCAAGCTCCACGACGTGGAGAAGGCGATGACGCGCCTGGGAGAGGCCGGCTTGACCACCCGCGAAGCCTGCGGCAACTCGGTCCGCAACATCACGGGCTGCCCCTACGCGGGCGTGGCGGCCGACGAGCCCTTCGACGTGACTCCCTACGCCGAGGCCCTCACCCGCTACCTCCTGCGGCACCCCCTGAGCGCGCGCCTGCCCCGGAAGTTCAAGATCGCGTTCGAGGGGTGCGGGGAAGACCACGCGGTCAGCGCGATCCACGACCTCGGCTTCCGGGCGCGGGTCCAGGGGACGAACGGCGCCGCGCGATTGGGCTTCCGCGTGATCGCCGGAGGCGGTACGTCGATCCTGCCCACCTCGGCGTCGGTGCTGTTCGAGTTCCTGCCCGCGTCTACGCGCGCCTGGGGGACTACCAGCACAAGCAGCGCAACCGGATGAAGTTCCTGATCCGCGCCATGGGCTGGGACGCGTGGCGGGCGGAGTTCGACCGGGCGCTCGCCCAGTTCCGGGCCGAGGGCGGGGCACCCTTCCCCTTCGATCCCGATCGCCCTCCGGTTGAAGCCCCGCCGGAGGGGAACCGCCCGGCGGCTCCCCTCCCCGCGGAGACCGCGGCCCGGGCCGGCGCCGCCGTCCTGCGCGGCCCAGGAATCCATCCCCAGGTGAAGCCCGAGCTGACCGTGCTGGACGACACGATCCTCGGCTGGGTCCGGACGAACGTACGGCGGCAGAAGCAGGACGGCTACTCGGTGGCCACGGTGACGGTCCCCCTGGGTGACTTGACGAGCGCCCAGCTGCGCGTGCTGGCCGACCTCGCCCGCGCCTACGGCGACGGCACCGTCCGCATGACCAATGACCAGAACCTCCTGTTCCGCTGGGTCCCGACGCGCCTCCTCCCCACCCTCTACCGTCAGCTCGCGGCCGCGGGCCTCGGCCGCGGCGGCGCCGGCACGATCGCCGACGTCACGAGCTGCCCGGGCGCGGAGGCCTGCCGCCTCGCGGTGACCCAGTCACGGGGCCTGGGCCGTCTGCTTTCAGAGCACCTGCAGGAGCGACCGGACCTCGTGGAGGCGACGGGGGCCCTGTCCATCAAGGTCAGCGGCTGCCCCAACGGCTGCGGGCAGCACCACATCGCGGGCATCGGGCTCCAGGGGAGCGTGCGCAAGCTGGGAGACCGAGCCCTCCCCCAGTACTTCGTGATGGTGGGCGGCGGAGTGGACGAGGGCGGGGCCCGTTTCGGCCGCCTCGCGGCCAAGGTCCCGGCCCGCAGGATGACGGAGGTCCTGGAGCGCCTCGTCGGGCTCTACCGCGCCGAGAGGCTCGAGGTGGAACGCGTGAAGGCGCTCCTCGCGGACCTGGAGGCCCTGCGGGCCGAGGACGCCGTCCCCGCCGACTTCGTGGACCTCGGCGAGGAGGGCGAGTATAAGGTAGAGACGATGGCGGGAGAGTGCAGCGCTTGAAAACCATCCTTTTCAACCGTGGGGTGCCGGCCACCGAGTCGTTCGCCATCGAGGACGTGAGCGAGGCCGCGGCGGCGGCGCTCTCGGCCCACGGTCCGGCCCTGCTCCAGTACGGCCCCTCCCTTGGCTTCGCCCCCCTCCGCGAGTGGCTGGCCGCCGCCCACGGCGTGCCGGTGGAGCAGGTCATCGTGGGGAACGGTTCCCTGCAGCTCCTGGAGTTCCTCTGCCTGAGCCAGATCCGCGCGGGCGACCTAGTGCTGACCGAGTCCCCCACCTACGACCGGACCCTAACCTTGCTGCGTCGGCACGGTGCCCGCCCGGTGGGGGTTCCTCTCGCCGACGACGGGCCTGACCTCCTCCGGCTGGAGGCCCTGCTCACCGCCGAGCGACCGCGGTTCGTGTACCTGATCCCCGACTTCCAGAACCCCTCCGGGGCCACCTGCTCGGGCGAGAAGCGGCGGCAGATCGTGGCCCTCGCGGAGCGCCACGACGTCCTGCTGGTCGAGGACGCGCCCTACCGGTCGCTCCGCTACCGGGGCACCGAGGAGCCGTCCCTCTTCCACCTCGCCCCCGGGCGGACGATCCACATGAGCTCGTTCAGCAAGCTCGTGGGGCCGGGACCCCGCGTCGGATACATGGTCGGCCCCGCGAGGCTCGTGGCCGCCCTCGCCAAAGTGGCGGAGGACACCTACATCTGCCCGAACAACCTGGCCCACGGGATCACCTACGAATGGTGCCGGACGGGGAAGCTGCCCGCCCAGATCGAGAAGCTCAAGGCCCTCTACGCGCCGCGCCTCGACGCGTGCCGGGAAGCCCTGGCCGAGCATCTCCCGGAGGCGCGGGTCACCCGTCCCGACGGCGGCTTCTTCCTCTCCCTGACCCTCGGCGAGGGCGTCACCACCAAGGCGGTACGAGAGGGCGCGCTCGCGCGCCAGGTTCAGCTCGCCGACGGCGAGGCCTTCTTCCCCAACGGCGGGGGTGAGCGCTTCCTGCGCCTGCCGTTCTGCGCCCTCGCGCCGGAGGACATCCGGGAGGGCGTGCGACGCGTGGCCGAGGCCGTGCGCGAACGACTGCGAGCCGCGGCCACCGCCTGACCTCCGCGCGGCCGAGCATCACGGGCTCAGGCCGAGAGCCCGCACGTATCCCGTATTCACGCGCACGTTCTTGAAGCGCGCGTTCTCGATCAGGCCGAGGAGGGCGGCCCGGCTGTGCTCCAGCGACGGCCGGAGCTTGTTGTTGGCCTCGAAGTCGGTCCCCCGGCCCGCGCCGTAAGAAGCGACCTCGTCCCAATGGACCGGTCGCTCCACGCTCGCGATGCTGCTCGTGGCGTCCATCTTCTTGTAGGGCCAGAAGGCCCAGCCGATCCCGTGCCGCTCCATCAGCCGGACGCAGGCCGCGACCCACTCGTCGGTGTTCTCCCCGGACTCCCCCAGCCAAAGGGGGACGTCGCGGCGGTCGCGGAAGTCCAGGAAGGGCTGGATGGAGGCGTCCGTCGTCTCGTTCCAGTACTTGTGGAACGTGTAGGCGAGATTGGGGGCGAACGGGGGCCCGAAGACCGCGAAGTTCGTGTCCCACTGCGCGCCCCCGAGGAAGATGACGTGGCTCACGTCCACCTCGCGCACCGCGGCGACGATGCGCTTGTAGAGCGGCTCCAGGAGCGGGTTGTACTTCTGTACCTCCGGCCAGTGGGGGATGGGCTCGTTGAGCAGGTCGTAGCCCAGGACGGCCGGCTCGGCGCGGTAGCGCTCCGCGACCTTGCGCCACACCTCGACCGTGCGGGCCTGGCTCTCCGCGCTCTCGAACAGGGATGGCCAGCCCCAGCTGTCGTCGATGTTGGTGCCGGTCTGCCCTCCGGGGGCGCAGTGCATGTCCAGGACCACCCAGAGCCCCTCCTCGCGGCACCAGCCGATCACGCGGTCGAGAAGGAGGAAGCCCTCGTCCAGCCAGACCCCGGGCCGATCTTCGGGGGTCAGCAGGCGATAGTTGAACGGCACGCGCACGGAGTTGAGGCCGATCTTCCTCAGGTACTGGATGTCCTCACGAGCCACGTAGGTGTCGCGCCAGGACGTCCAGAAGGTGCGCGCCTCGTCCGGACCCACCAAATCGGCCACCAGCTCCTGGATCTGGCGCGGGGACTGCGGGCCCTTCTCCAACCTCCACATGTAGCCCTCGGGCACCAGCCAGTTCCCGAGGTTGATCCCACGGAGCCGCAGGACGGCTCCGTCCGGGCCCACCAGCTCGTGACCGCGGGTCTGCACGTAGACCGAGCTGCGGTCACCCGTGGCGGAGCCCCCGCAGGCCCCGCCCAGGATCAGGAGCACGACCGCCGCCGCCAGCGATCTCACGGGTCCTCTAGAAGTACACCCGGGCACCTGCCCCGGCGATGAGCCCGCCGGCGTCGACATCCACCGGGCCCGTATTGGAAGCCTTGAGCTTGGCCGTGGCCGCAGCGTATCGGAACTGCAGGCCGAGCCCGAAGTGGCCCGCGTGGCCGAAGCGATAGTCGAGACGGCCGCCCGCGTTGAAGCCGATGGGGCTGTCCTTGACCACGCGCCGGGCCACCTCGCGCAGGCTCACCGTGTCGTAGGGGTAGGTCTGGGCGTAACGGGGGGTGTCCACGAGGTCCGCCTCGACGGTGAACGCGCTGAGCCCGGCGAAGAGCGCGTAGTCGAAATGTCCGCTGCCCCCCCCGAAGGCGAGGTCGAAGTGGACGGCCCGCTCCTTGAACCGGTAGCCGGACAGGCCGCCGTCGAGGCTGCGGGGACGATCGAGGTAGAGCGGATGCGGCACGCTCGCGGTGAAGCTCCCCTTCTCATCGCGATGGGTTGAGGTGAAGGCCACGAACAGCCCGAGCTTCCGGAAGGTCTGCAATTGCACCCCGACGTCCGGGCTGAACGCCGATTTCGTCTCGTACTGCGCCTCTACCGTGGCCGTCTCCAGGTATTCGGTGTAGGTGAGGGTCTGGCCGAAGCTCCGGGTGGTGGGGCTCAGGGCGCCGTTCAGGACCAGTCGCACGCGGTCCTCTGCGTGGAGCAGAGGCGATCCGAGGACGACGATCGACGCGGAGAGCCAGCGCGTTCGCATCCCGTACTCCCTCCCCTCCTACCTGACGATGATGCCGGACGGGATATGGATAACGCTGACCGCATCCCAGGCTTGGGTCACCGCTCGGTCCGCCGGGCTGTCCGGCCCAAACAGTTCGCGCGCTGACTGTATGGTAGCGTCGCGTGCGTCCAGGAAATGCGCGCTGGGAACCAGGAAGCTCGTGAAGGCCCGATAGAAGGCCCGCTCGATCTGCTCGCGGTTGGCCGCCCCCACGCCCTGCACCGTCTTCCCTGACACACGGTTAGTGCCTCCCTCGATCGCAAGGTAGAAGGCATGGCTGGCGATGCAGGAGTTTGTGTGCACGCCTCCGTTGTCGGGAGCGCGCCGATCGTACAGGCCGAAATTATCTGGGTCGCCGTAAGCCGCCGGGTTCTGCATCGAACGGATTCCGCCCGGCGTGATCACGTCCTCGCCCAGGGTGTAGTTGGGAGGACGGCCGCCCTTCTCGGCGAGCCGGACGTAGAACTCGACCGACGTCCCCATGATGTCGGAGAAGGCCTCGTCGAGCGCCCCGGGCTCGTCTCGGTAGATGAGACGCGACGTGTAGTCGGTGACGCCGTGGGTCAGCTCGTGGGCGACCACGTCGAGGCCACCCGCCAGGTAGTTCCAGCGCTTGCCGTCGAAGGGGCTGACCACTCCCGGGGGCAGGCCGTCGCCGTAGTACATGACTCCGTCCCCCAAGTAGAAGGCGTTGGTGAAGAAGAGAGTGACCGTCTCCGCGTCGTAGAAGGTCCACAGCTCGCGCTGGATGGGATGGACCACGCCAAGCATCGGGATGTTGGCGTTGTCGAGGCCTCGACGCCCGTGGCGCTTGAAGTAGTAATCGTACACGTAGCCCGCGTACACGTGCGCGTCCACGTCGGCGCCGTCCGTCCAATCGTTGTCGGCGTCGCTCGCCAGGAGGCTGGGCTGGAGGTAGACGGGACCGATGTTCAGGAAGTCCACCAGCCGGCGCACGTCGCCGTGAAAGTCGTAGGTGGAGATGGCGGGCGGGCGCAGCTTGTCGTCGGCCACGTAGACGCCGCCCGCCTGGCGCGTGCTGATCTTCTTCCGGTCGCCCAGGACCCCCGTCGCGTTGCCCACCGCCTGGCGCTTGAGGTCGCTGAACTCGAGCAGGGTCCGGCCGGTGTGCGCGTCGAGGAACAGGAGGCGGACGTCGAGCGGCTGCAGGAGGCTGAAGCGGACGCGGTAGGCAAGGACGTAGTCGCCCTCGTCCCGGGGCAGCACCATCAGCTCGGGCCCGGCCGCGGTGCCGAAGAGGACGCCGCCTCGGCGCTCGACGATCCGCTCCGCGTCGCGGGGCCCCAAGGAGGGCGTCACGTCCACGTCGATGCCCTCGTAGAGGGTCCCGAACACGGTCAGGGTAAGCGCGCCGTCCATCTGGCGCACGAGCTCGCCCCCGAAGACGGGCACCCCGCGGTGGAGCTGCTGGAGACGCTCGTGCTGGCGGCCGACGATCATGGTGTCCTCGCGGACGATCCGGGGAGCCAGGTCTCCCGCCGCCACCAAGCGCCCCACGCGGGCCGTCCAGTCGCCGAGGGCCGCCCCCGCGGTGGCGCTGACGCGCGTCGCGCGGACGCCGGTGGCGTGGGCACTCGACGAGAGGGAGAGCGTGGCCAGAACGAACGCTCCCATCCGGCGTTTCATGGCGACCTCCCGAACAGTGGCGGCAACAGCGGGGGCCCAGCCTACACCCCACGTCGGAAGGAACTCAAGGCCCCGAGCGACCCCGAAGCCGAGCAGGGCCTCCCCTCGGGACACCCGGAGAAGCGGGGCCGTGTTACACTCCGCGCCCGAATCAGGCCGCTCGCTCCGGACCGCAGGGGAACCGGAAGCCCACCATGATCAATGCCGTGCCGCTCCTCGCTGTCGCCACCCACCTCGCAGGCGCCGACTGGGCGGTGATCGGGCTGTACTTCGGGGTCCTGGGCGCCGTGGCCTGGTGGGTGGTCCGCCGCGGCCAGGACACGGCGGCCGACTACTTCCTGGCCGGCCGCAACCTCGGCTGGTGGGTGATCGGGGCCTCGATCTTCGCCTCCAACATCGGCTCCGAGCACATCGTGGGTCTCGCCGGCTCCGGGGCCACGGACGGCGTGGCCATGGCCCACTACGAGCTCCACGCCTGGTGCCTGCTCGTGCTGGGCTGGGTGTTCGTTCCCTTCTACTCGCGCTCCCTTGTCTTCACCATGCCGGAGTTCCTCGAGCGCCGTTTCAGCGAAGGCTCGCGCTACGTGCTCTCCATCGTCTCCCTCATCACATTCGTGGTCTCCAAGATCGCGGTGGGCATCTTCGCGGGAGGGGTGGTGTTCGGCACTCTCCTGCCCGGCCTCCAGCTGGAGATCGGCCCCCTGCGACTGGACGCCTTCTGGATCGGATCGGTGCTGGTCATCGTCCTGACCGGCCTCTACACCGGCATGCGCGCCGTGGCCTACAACGACGCGGTCCAGGTCGTGGTCCTCATCGCCGGCTCCGCCCTGCTGACGTTCTACGGCCTGGCCCAGCTGGGAGGCTGGGACGAGCTCCGGCGCATCTGTGGCTCGGACATGTTCAACCTCTGGAAGCCGCTGATCCCCCCGGGCGTAGAGGGCACCTGGGCGCCCGTCCTCGAGAAGGACGCCGCCGGCCAGGTGATCCGCCAGGCCTGGTACTTCAACGGAAACTTCCCCTGGCTGGGCATGCTGTTCTGCGCCCCCATCATCGGCCTCTGGTACTGGTGCACCGACCAGTACATCGTCCAGCGGGCCCTGGGCGCGCCCAACGAGACGGTCGCCCGACGCGGCAGCATCTTCGCCGCGTTCCTCAAGCTCTTTCCCGTCTACCTCTTCATCATTCCGGGGCTGGTCTGCTACGCCCTGGCGCGGAGCGGGAAGATCCCCGAGCTCGGGGTGTTGATCGGCCCCGACGGCAAGGCGATCCCCTCCGTGGCCCAAGGCGCGTTCCCCATGATGGTCCAGTACCTCCTCCCCCCGGGACTGCGGGGAATCGTGGTGGCGGGCCTCCTCTCCGCCCTCATGGGATCCCTGGCCGGCGTGTTCAACGCCTGCTCCACCCTGTTCACCGTGGACCTCTACCACAAGATGAGGGCGGGGGCGTCCCAGCACCAGCTCGTCCGCACGGGCCGGATCGCCACCACGATCATGGTGGGCATCGCCCTCGCATGGATCCCCGTCATCAAGAACGCCCACGGGCTCTACAACTACCTGCAGGCGATCCAGGGGTACCTCGCGCCCCCCATCTTCGTGGTCTTCTTCCTCGGCGTGTTCTGGAAGCGGACGAACGCCCAGGGCGCCCTCTGGGCCATGCTGGTCGGTTTCGTCATGGGTCTCTTCCGAATGCTGGTCGACACGCCGGTCACCCTCGGCCTCCGGGGCTTCGAGAGCGGCTACGCCTACGGGTCCTTCCTCTGGATCTGCAACAACATCTATTTCCAGTACTTCAGCGTGCTGATCACCCTCGTTTCCGCCCTGGTGATGGTCGGGGTCAGCCTCCTGACCGCGCCACCCGACTATGCCCGCATCCGAAGCCTCACGTTCGGGACGGCCACCGAAGAAGACACACGGAACACCCGCGCGGGGTGGGACGAGCGCGACCTGGCGGCCTCCGCCTTCGTGCTCCTCTGCATCCTCGGCGGGTACCTCTACTTCCGAGGCTGACCCGGCGGACGTGCCCACGCCTCCTCCCTCGGTTCTCGACGCCGTCCGCGCCGCCCTCGCCCGGGGCGGGTCCCCGGTGGACCCGAAGATCCTCGACGAGTTCGTGACCCACCTGGACCCGGGCTACTTCGCCGAGGCGGCGCCGGAGGACGTGGCGGGCCACGTGCGCATGGCCGCCACGCTGGGCCCGTCCCGGCCCGCTCGCCTGGCGGTGACCGCGCGGGAGGCCGGCCGCTACGAGGTGGCGGTGGTAGCCTTCGACTACTTCGCGGAGTTCTCCATCCTGTGCGGGCTGCTGGCGGCTCACCGCCTCGGCATCGAGTCCGGGCACGTCCATACGTTCGCGCGCAAGATCGTCGACGTGTTCCGTGTCGTCCCTTGGGGGGGGAGGAGGCGGCCGGACGAGACGGCCCTCGAGCGCGACCTCCTCGAGATGCTGGGGCTCGTAGCGGAGGGACGCACGGACGAGGCGCGGGAGCGCCTGAACCGCCGGCTGGTGGAGGCGCTGGGTTCCGGCCCGGAGGGAGGGGCGGCCGATCGGGCCCGCCCCCCTGCAGAGTCCCTCGCTCCCCTGGAGATCGCCTTCGACAGCCAGGCCTCGGCGCCGTGGACGGTCATGGACGTGCAGGGCCGCGACACTCCGGGCTTCCTCTACGCGCTGGCCAACGCGCTCGCCCTGCGCGGGATCTACGTGCACCGAGTGCGCATCGAGAGCGTGGGACGGGAGGCGCGAGACCGCTTCTGGATCGCCCACCGCGGCGGGGGCAGGATCGAGGACGCCGCCGAGCAGCAGGCCCTGCGTCTGGCCGTGGCCCTCATCAAGCAGTTCACCCATCTGCTGCCCTCCGCCCCCGACCCCGCGCTCGCCCTTCGCTGCTTCGACCAGTTTCTGGACCGCGCCATGGCCGAGCGCCCCGAGGCCCTCGCCCTCCTCGGCAGCCCGGAGGGGCTCCGCGAGCTGGCGCGCCTGCTGGGCTCGAGCGCTTTTCTGTGGGAGGACTTCCTGCGCATGCAGTTCGAGCACCTGCTGCCCGTGCTCGGCGAGTGGCGGAGCCGCCCGTTGCTCGACCGCGAGGCCCTGGGCCAGGCGCTTCGAGTACGGGTGGCCGCGGGGGGGTCCCTGGAGGAGCGGAAGCAGCTCTTGAACGCGTTCAAGGACGAGCAAGTGCTGCTCATCGACATGAAGCATCTGCTCGACCCCTCGATCACCTTGGAGCGGTTCTCCCGCGCACTGACCGACCTCGCGGAGACGGTGGTCGGGGAGGCGCTCGACCTCTACCGCGCCCGGCTCCTGGAGGAGCACGGACCTCCCCTGATGGCCGACGGCCGCGAGTGCCCGGTGGCGATCCTCGGCCTCGGCAAGTTCGGGGGACGTGAGATGGGCTACGCCTCGGACATCGAACTGCTCGTGGTGTACGGCGGCCCCGGCGCAACCGAGAGAAGCGGAATCGAGAACGGCATCTTCTTCGAGGAGCTGGTCCGCGGCCTGACCGACCTCATTGCCGCCCGCGAGGAGGGGATCTTCCACGTGGACCTGCGCCTCCGACCCCACGGGGGGAAGGGTCCCCTCGCGAGCCCGCTCGAGGCCGTGCGCGCCTACTACCGTCCCGAGGGGGACGCGGCCTCCTTCGAGCGCCAGGCCCTGATCAAGCTGCGGTGGTTGGCAGGGGACGAGGCCCTCGGGCGAGAGGTGGAGGCCCATCGCGACGGGTTCGTCTGGAGCGACGCTCCCTGGGACCGCGAGAACGCCCTGCACCTTCGTGAGCGGCAGGCCCGGGAGCTCGTCCCTCCCGGGCGTTTCAACGTGAAGTACAGCCGCGGTGCGCTGGTCGAGGTCGAGTACGCGGCCCAGTACCTGCAGATCCAGCACGGGCGCGAGCACCGCGAGCTGCGCACGCCCTCGACCCTCCCGGCCCTGGAGGCCCTGGATTCGCTCGGTCTTCTCGGCGAGATCGAGCACCCCCACCTGCGCGGCGCCTACATCTTCTGGCGACGGGTGGCGGACGGCCTGCGCATGGTCCGGGGCAACGCACGTGATCTTCTGCTCCCCGCGGACGGTCCCGAGGCCCTGGGTCTCCTGGCCCGGCGCCTCGGCTACCCGCAGGCCGGCTGGAGCCAGGCGGGCGCCGCCCTGGCCGCCGACGTGGCGGCCCACCGCGACCTGGTGAGCGCCATCTTCGACCGGCGCTTCCGTTAGGGCGTGACGTTCAGCTTCCCGACCATGCTCAGGTGGATGGCACAGAAGTAGTCGATCGTCCCCGGCGTGCTCACCGTGACCGGCGCGCTCG
>WNFJ01706316.1_pt1 | contig 13069 bp, 13 predicted proteins | sample 5400461 | NCBI WGS metagenome assembly WNFJ01 (sample SAMN13153349, study PRJNA577476) | soil metagenome | isolation source: 115 cm saprolite on Douglas fir-dominated hillslope | place: USA:California | collected 2013-09-17 | reverse complement strand
AAAATAAAAAGACAAGTTATGCCTATCGCCACCAGCAAGAGCCCGCTCAAGATCATCGCCGCCACCGTGGTGATCCTCGTCACCGTCGCCTACCTCGCCTTCACCGGAGTCCGCGACAACAAGAGCTACTACGTCACCATCGGCGAGCTTCAGGGCATGGGCAACAAGGCCTACGTCCGCCACCTCCGCGTAGCCGGCAACGTCGCCCCCGGCAGCATCCACCGCGTCGGCACCAACGCCACCTTCCAGCTACTCGAGCAGGGCCGCACCCTCCAGGTCGCCTACCAGGGCTCCGAGCCCCCACCCGACACCTTCAAGGACGACGCCCAGGCCCTCGCCGTAGGCACCTACGGCCACGACGGCGTCTTCCACGCCACCCAGCTCCAGGCCAAGTGCGCCTCCAAGTACGCCCCAGCCGCAAACCAGGCGACCCCGCCCAGCACCGCCACCGCACTCCCCGCAACCCACTAAACTCGCCGCGCACGATCTAAAAATATGACGCAGACGGAACCAACAACCCGCAGCAGCGCCCTCCAATCCGCTGCGCAGCTGGATTCCGTCTCCAAGATCTACCGCCCTCCGCAACGTCTCCACCACCTTCGCCGCCGGCACCTCCACCGACATCCTCGGCGAAAACGGAGCCGGCAAATCCACCCTCCTCCGCCTCGTCGCCGGCCTCATCACCCCCACCCGCGGAGCCGTCACCGTCTTCTCCGAGCCGCCACATCAGCAGCGCCGCCGCGTCGCCTATATGAGCCACTCCCCCATGCTCTACGACGAGCTCACCGCCATGGAGAACCTCACCTACTTCGCCTCTCTCCACCGCGAAGGCGGCTGCGCCTGCGTAGGCAGCCCCGAGATGGCCCTCCGCGCCGTCGGCCTCGACCCCAACCTCCCCCGTCCCGTCGGTCAATACTCCCAGGGCATGCGCCAGCGCACCTCCCTTGCGCGAGTCCTCCAGACCGACCCCGAGCTCCTCCTCCTCGACGAGCCCTTCTCCAATCTCGACGCCGCCTCTGCAAATCACATGGTCGAGCTCCTCGCCGACTTCCGCACCTGGCCCGTCCAAACGAAGGATGGGGACGGAGGCTCCCGCACCCTCGTCATCACCACCCACCAGGCCAAACTCGCCGAGCCCCTAGCCGACAACACCCTCCACATGCGCAACAGCCAGATCGTCGAGGTCGAGACCGCCGGATGAAGCAGCCCGCCAAAACCAACGCAGCCCGCCTCCTCGACACCCTCAACATCCCCTACGAGCTGCGCCCCTACGAGGTCGACCCCGATGACCTCACCGCCATCTCCGTCGCCCACAAGATCGGCCTCCCCCCCGAGCAGGTCTTCAAGACCCTCCTCTCTCAGACCAATACAGGCGAGCATCTCTTCGCCGTAATCCCCGGCGACGCCGAACTCGACCTCAAAAAACTAGCCCACGCCGCCGGAGCAAAAAAAGCCGAGCTAGCCTCCCTCAAGGAAGTAGAGCCCCTCACCGGCTACATCCGCGGAGGAGTCACCGTCATGGGCGCACGCAAGCCCTTCCCCGCCTACGCCGACGAGACCATCGAGCTCTTCGACATCATCTCCGTCTCCGCCGGTCAACGCGGCCTGCAACTCCTCCTCACCCCCGCCGACTACCTCCGAGCCGCCAACGCCACCCTCGCCGACCTCACCAAAGCCCCGGCCCAAACGAGCGCATGAAATACCTGGGCCACATCCTCAACCACCTCCGCAAGGACCTCCGCATCGAGTGGCGCTCCCGCGACGCCATCAACGGAATGCTCTTCTTCGCCCTGCTCGTGGTCGTCGTCTTCGCAATTACCTTCGACCCCACCGGCTACCCCACGACGACCCGCCAGATCTCCGGCGGCATCCTCTGGGTCGCCCTCCTCTTCGCCTCCGTCACCGCGCTCAACCAGTCCTGGAACCGCGAGCAGCGCAACCAGGTCCTCGACGCCCAGCGCATGGCCCCCTCCCCCGCCTCCGCCCTCTTCCTCGGCAAGGCCATCGCCAACCTGCTCTTCGTCCTCGTCGTCGAAGCCGTCCTCGCCCCCATCTTCATCGTCTTCTTCAACCTCCACGTCCTCGGGAACGCCTGGCTCCTCGCCCTCATCCTTCCCCTCGGCACCTGGGCCCTCATCGTCAACGGAACCTTCTTCGCCGCCATGGGCCTCCGCTCCCGCAACCGAGAGCTCCTCCTCCCTCTGATCCTCCTCCCCATCTCCCTGCCCGCGCTCCTGATGATGGTCCAGGCCACCACCGGAGTCCTCACCGGCGAGCTCGACCCCATCCAGATCCGCACCTGGATCACACAGTTAGCCGGCTACGACATCATCTACACCACCGTCGGCATCCTGCTCTTCGAAACCGTCCTCAACGCGGAGTAGCCGCTTTCGCGATAAAATATCCCCATAGTGTCACGCTCATCCACTGTCCGCAATTTTGCCTGGCTCTGGTTCATCGCCGCCATCGCCGTCCTCATCGTCGGCTTCCGCCAGGCCATCTTCCTCGTTCCCACCGAAGAGACGATGGGCAACGTCCAGCGCATCTTCTACTACCACCTTCCCCACGCGATCCTTGGCCTGGTCTTCCCCTACGTAAACTTCGCAGCCTCGCTCGCCTACCTCTTCTGGCGCCGCCGCGACCCCCTCAAGGCCCTCACCGCAGACGCCCTCGCCGTAGCCTCCGCCGAGATCACTGTCCTCTTCGTAGGCATCGGCCTCCTCAGCGGAATGCTCTGGGCCAAGCCCGCCTGGGGAATCTGGTGGGCCTGGGACGCCCGCCTCACCACCTACCTCCTCCTCTGGCTGCTCTACGTCAGCTATCTGCTCCTTAGGCGCTTCTCGCCCACCGGCCAGACCGGGACCCTCGGGGCTGTCCTTTCCATCTTCGCCGCCATCGACGTCCCCATCGTCTACATGTCCATCCGCTGGTGGCGCACTCAGCACCCTGCCCCGGTCTTCGGTGGCGGGCAAGACTCCGGCCTCGATCCCAGCTTCTATCCAGCCGTCCTCTGGAACATCGCCGGCTGGCTCATGTGGGGAACCCTGATCCTGCTCTTCCGCTTCGCCCTCGAGCGCCGCCGCCAGTTAGCCGAGCAGGACGCGGCCCTCCTGGCCATCGAAGCCTCTCTGGAGACCCCGCAATGACCTGGCACTCGTTCTTCGACCTCAGCACAATGGCGCACCGCCATCTCGTCTTCGTCTACGCCGGCGTCTGGGCCCTCCAGGGCAGCTACCTCGCCTGGATCGCCTGGAACTGGCGGCACACGAAGAGCCCGCGCAACTAAAAACTGGGATAAATAATAGAGAACGCAGGGTGGGGGAAAAAACAACGAAGCCACAGAGGTCCGCGGCTTCGTTGTCCGAGAAGGGACCGCAACTGGCGTGAGAACTTCCCCATCTGGCAACTCTCAACACCAAACGCATAGACACTGGCTCGAACAAAAGGTTTCGCAGAAATCCTGTCAATTTTTCAATCGAAGATTTGGCCGTTTGAGAGTCGACCGCGGATCAGTGCGGATCAACACGGATAAGACTCAATAGCGGTGGTCTGTGCAAAGCGCTTCATCCGCATTTAGGTTCTAATCCGCGATCATCTGCTTTAGTAGTGTCTGACGAATCCTGCTTTCCTCTTGTTGTTGCTTCTGAGGTGGGCCCGGGCTTTAGCCCGGCATTCAAAATCCGCAAAAATGGCTTGAGCCCCTTCCTTCCGCTGCAAGACAACTCCCTGAGAAGAAATTCGATTCGTCAGGACACTACCTAGTACGGATCAGTGCGTATCAACGCGGTCGGTTCTCGCATCTCTTGACTGATCCAACACCGAAGATTTCCTCCGCCCGCGTCGACCAATTAGACTCGCAACAGTGCCCACGCCCCATCCATTCCTGTTCCGATCGCAACTGCTCGCTATCACCACCTCGATTCTTCTCGCCGTAACCTCAGGTTGCCGCCGCAGCCACTTCCCCGACGTCCCCGCCGGCTATCGCGAGTATGCCTACGTCAGCAACGGCGTCTCGAACACCGTCTCCGTACTCGACCTCGTCAACTTCCGCCAGGACCGTACCCTGCAGGTCGGCTCCAACCCCACCGGCCTTGCCGTCAATCCAGTCCGCAACGAGGTCTACGTCGTCAACACCCAGTCGGGATCCATCTCGGTGATCGACGCCCAGGCCAACCGGGTCGCCGCCACCATCCCGGTTCATCGCCTGCCCTACTTCATCAGCGTGGAGCCCTCCGGCCACCGCGCCTACGTGGCCAACTCGGGCTCCAACACGGTGAGCGTCCTCGACCTCGACCGCCGCCGCGAGATCGCCGTTGCCGGAACGGGAGAGCAGCCGGGTCTCGCACGCATCTCGCCGGACATGCGCTCCCTGGTCGTCACAAATCGTGGCAGCGGCAGCATCTCCATCTTCGCCGTAGCTCCCTACGACGCCTCGCAGTCATCCCACACGCAGGTCGTGCACCTCCGCGCCGCCTTCCCCGGCTGCCCCGGAGCCACCGACGCCGCCATCCTCCCCGACTCCTCCAAAGCCTTCATCGCCTGCTCCGGCGGCCACCAGGTCATGGCTATCAACCTCGCCGCCGCGCCCGATTCCTGGCCCGCGAAGCAGGACTCCTCGCTCACAACCGATCACGTCCTCACACTCCTCGACGTCGGCCTTACTCCGGTTCATCTCGCCCTGAAGCCCGATGGTGGAGAGCTCTTTGTCTCCAACTTCGGCTCCGACAGCATCTCCGAGATCTCCACCGTGACCAACGAGGTAGGCGGAACCTACACCATCGGCAGCAAACCCGTGCACGGCATCGTCAGCGCAGACAACAGCAACCTCTGGATCTCGAACTTCGGTGCCGACTCGATCAGCCTCTACAGCATCGACGACGGAAAACTCGTCAACAGTATCCACACCGGCTCCGCTCCTGACGCACTGGCCTTCTCCGCAGACGAGCACCTACTCCTCGCCACCGACGCCCACTCCGGCGACGTAGCCGTCATCCGCACCCAGGGCAAACTCGGACCCGCCCTCTTCACCATGCTCCCCGCCGGAAACTCCCCCAACGCCATCGCCGTAAAAGCAATCAAAGCCAACCCATAACCGAATAACTGCCAACGCCTTTGCCGTTGTTGTTGCTGTTGCCTTTTCTATACCAGCCACAACGCTCGGGTGCCCCATCTTCGGCGCGGCTTTATGCGCCTAAGGTGGGAATGTATAAACTTCCCCTGCCAGCTCTTGCTCTTGCCGTTGTTGTTGCTCTTGTCGTTGTTGTTGCTCTTGTCGTTGTTGTTGCTCTTGTCGTTGTTGTTGCTCTTGTCGTTGTTGTTGCTCTTGCCGTTGTTGCTGCTCTTGCCGTTGTTGCTGCTCTTGCCGTTGTTGTTGCTGCTGCCGTTGTTGTTGCTGCTGCTTCTGAGGTAGGCCTGGGCTTCAGCCCAGGCATCAAAAGCCCACAAAGAACGGGGCTTTAGCCCCTGAGGTATGCCTTCTTGTCCCCGTCCACTCCCTCCGCTTGCAGCGGATTGCAGAATCTGACACAGTGATGCGATGAAGCTCCCTGGTCTTCTGCATCTCACTATCTGTCTGGCCTCTCTTTCTTCACTCTGTCTCTCAGTACGTGGCCAATACCTTCGCGTAGGAATCAGTGGCAGCATCCCCATCGACAAACTGGAAACAATGAATGACGCACTGCCTATCGCCGATCCGGCGCAGAGATCGGACCTTTTGAAGCGGCTCGGGATTGAGGCATCCGTAGCCGAAGCCGCCACCTCGGCCCGCCTCCCTGCAGACATTCAGATCCAATCGCTCCACACGCGTTCAGGGAAACTCTACGGCATCATCTCACTGCCCTGCGGCCTACAGGGGCAGGCTTTTCTTTATCTTCTCGATGAGGTTGGTACAAATACCTGGCATGTAGCCGACCATATTGCACTTGACTGCTTCCACGGGACACCGGCCTACCATCTGCTATCGCTCGCTCCCGGCGAGGACTCCGTCTTTGTGCAGCATGCACACTCCGGCCATGGTTCGGGCGAAGTGGAAGACAAAGCCGCCCTTTACACAATCCATAACGGCCGGATGCACCAGGTCCTCTCAACGGTCGACTACATCTCGCGACAGGAACCCTCTTACAGCTCCCCGCCAGTCGAGCAGAAGAGTTCCTTCCTCCAACTCCCAAACGGCGTCATCGAGGAGACCCGTGTTACCTCACAAAACGACTCTCTGCTTCGGGCAGAGCGGCGCATTTGGAGGTGGTCGACGAATCAGCGAGCCTTCAGCACAACCCCATTTCATGCCATATGCGATTGACAGCCCGCAAAACGGGAAGTCCCTCAAACCTTGTCAAGCCCCATTTCCTTCGGATCAGATCGAAGAATCAATATAACCATCACAAAATAAACTGCTTATGCCTCAATAATAATTTCGGGAAACTTTGCCGGATAACCCACCCCAATCCGCTAAAATAGAAACAGAAGAACAAAAGGCCCGGAGCGACAGCTCCCGGGCCTTTCTCGTTTAGAATGAATATTTTAGCCGTAACCCCTTTAGAATGACGATTTTGCAGACACATACACCGCGTAAACCATTGAATCCAAGGATTTTACGCCCATGTAGGGGGGAGGGGGGGTACCCCCCTCCCCGATACGATGCTATAGTCTCTCGAATCGCTTTATGAGGTACGAAACCGTGCGCTTGACCATTCTCAGAACACTGACACTAGCAGCCTGCATCACAGCCACCGGCCTCACCGCCCAGACAGCGCCTATGCCTGGCAACCCCCACCCGCCCATCGACGGCACCTGGTGGAAGCACGCCGTAATCTACGAGATCTACCCCCGCAGCTTCCAGGACTCGAACGGCGACGGCCTCGGAGACCTGAACGGCATCACCCGGCGTCTGGACTACCTGCAGGCCCTGGGAGTGGATGCCATCTGGCTCTCGCCCATGTTCCCCTCGCCCCAGGTCGACTTCGGCTACGACGTCTCCGACTACACAGCCGTCGATCCGCAGTACGGCACCATGGCAGACTTCGACCACCTCGTAGCCGAGGCCCAGAAGCGCAACATCCGTGTCATTCTGGACATGGTCCTCAACCACACCTCGGACAAGCACAAATGGTTCCTGGAGTCCGCCAGCTCCCGAACCAACCCGAAGCACAACTGGTACGTCTGGAATGACGGCAAGCCCAGCGCCGATGGCAAAACTGCACCGCCCAATAACTGGGTCAGCCTCTTCGGAGGATCGGCATGGCAGTACACACCCCCAGTCAAGCAGTTCTACTATCACAAGTTCTATAAGCAGCAGCCCGACCTGAACTGGCGCAATCCCGAGGTGGAGAAGGCAGTCTTCGGCTCCATGCAGTTCTGGCTCAACAAGGGAGTCGCTGGATACCGTCTCGACGCCGTCCCCACCCTCTTCGAAGATCCGCAACTGCGTGACGAGCCGGCCACCGGCGGCACCAACAAGCAGGGCGATCCCAATCTGAGCGACATCTACACCAACAATCTTCCCGAAGTGCACGGAGTCATCCGCCGCATGCGCTCGATGGTGGCGAAGTATCCCGGCGACCGTGTCCTCATCGGCGAGACCTACCTCCCCAACACAGCCGAGCTCGACAAATGGTACGGTGGAGAAAAGAAGGACGAGCTCCACCTTCCCATGGACATGATCGTCGGCTTCTCCAACAAGCTCGACGCGAACAACTTCCGAAACCGTATCGAAGAGGTCGAGACTCAGGTTCACGGATCGCAGCCGCTCATCGTCTTCGACAACCACGACAACGAGCGCAGTTGGGACCGCTACGGTGACGGCGTCCATAACGAAGCTATCGCCAAGCTCATCGCCGCCATGCTCTTTACCACGCGCTCTACAGCCCTCATGTACTACGGCGAGGAGCTGGGGATGCCGACTACCACGCCCACGCGGGTAGAAGACGTGAAGGACCCCATCGGCATCACCGGATGGCCGAAGGAGAAGGGCCGCGACGGCGAACGCACCCCCATGCAATGGGACGCGTCGAACCCGCAAGCAGGCTTCAGCTCCAGCCCCTCCACGTGGCTCCCTGTCCCGCCGAACTACAAGACCGTCAACGTGCAGGCCGAGCTGGCCGATCCCAACTCGCTGCTCAACTGGCACAAGCAGCTGATCTCCATGCGCCGCAAGCGGGACAGCATCCGCGACGGCGGCATCGTAATGCTCGACACCACGAACCCCAACGTCCTCTCCTACGTCCGCACCGCACCCCCGGGACACCACAACATCGTCATCGCCCTGAACATGACCGCTCAACCCCAGAGCATCGCCCTCGACCTCACCACCGCCGGCATTCAGGAAAAGAAGATGCGAACCCTGCTCACCAACGAGCCCTCGCTCGAGAACGCGACCTCAACCTCAATCACGCTGCCACCATTCGCAACCTGGATCGGAGAGGTGCAGCTACCGTAGTTCAAAGAAAATTCAGACCTGCCGAGCCAGCACCAGCGTAATGTCATCCGGTTGCTCATCAGCGCCTATCCACGCGTCCAGAGCCAGCATCACCTGGGTCGAGATCACATGCAGCGGCTGATCGCGGTAACGCCTGACGACCTCCATCAACCGCTCCTCGCCAAACTCGCCGAAGTCGTTCTCCGGTTCGGTCACGCCGTCGGAGTAAGCCACCATGACGTCGCCCGGCTGCATCTGAAAACGATCCTCGTCGTAGTGCATCCCATCCATCAGGCCAACGACAGTTCCACCCCGGTCGAGCCGGCGAACCGTTCCATCACGACCCAGCACCAGCGGCGGCAACTGCCCTGCATTCGAATAAGTCAGCATCGCCGAAGCCGAATCATAGTGCGCCAAAAACAGCGTCGCATACTTCTCCGGCTGCGTGCTGCGATAGAGATGCCGATTCAGCAGCGAGAGAATCCGCCCCGGCGATTGGAACAGCTCGTCGCTGTCTCCACCGCGCTCGTCGCGGTTCGCCATCAAGCCCGCCAGGACCGACTCGCTGTACACCAGCTCCTCGCTCGCAAACCGGTACGCTCGAACCGCCGAGTGCAGCGTAGCCATCAGCAGCGCCGCCGAGATCCCCTTCCCGCTGATGTCACCCAGCGCGATGCCAACCCCAGTCTCACGCCGGCTCGCCTGTCCGTTGTGCGCCTCCTCATGGAAGACGAGGAAGTCGTAGTAGTCGCCGCTGACCGACCGCGCCGGACGGCAGATGCCATGCAGCTCCAGCCTTTCCAACCCGCTCGTCTGGTGCGGGAATAGGTTCGCCTGCACCTCCTGCGCGATGGAGATCTCATTCTGCAGCCGCTCCTTCTCCTTCTGCTCCTCGAGCAGCCGCTGCAGCGATCCCGTCATCCGGTTGAACGACCGGCTCAACTCCGCAAGCTGATCGGTTCGCTGCACGCCAATCCGATGGTCCAGCTCTCCCTTGTCGATACGCTGCGTCGCCTGGTACAGGTCGGCAACCGATGCCGTGATCGTCCTGCTCAACCGAATCGCCATGACCAGCGCCAACAGCTCAATCAGCGCGAACACGATGCACAGCGCGATGAGTCCTATCCGGTATGCGCTCGTGACGATCCCACCAAGCGAGCCGCCGAAGAGCTGCCGATATAGCAGCGACGGCCGCGAGTCCACCTTGATGGGAATACTGTCGTGCTCTCCGGTATCCCAGTCTGTCATCGCCTCTGTGGACAGGAAATGCACCTGCACATCCGCCAGATTCGCACTCTGTGGCTCACTACCGCCAGCCACGGAGGTCTCTCGCGCTCCCTTTCTGGAGGTATCTCTGGCTCTCGCGGCAATGCCCTGATCCGTAGCTGATCCGGAGCCAGTAGCAGGCACGACAGCTCTCTTGTCCACGTCCGCGCTCTGGCTTCCACCCAGTCGCTCGACGAACAGCTGCACCCGTCCCAGACCGTCCGCGATCATGTCCATGAGCGCACTATCCACCGGCAGGCTGCTCACCAGGCTCAACATGTGCCCATCGCCCAGCCGCTGCTGATGCACCGCAACCAGGTATAGCTCTCCACCATCCAGTACGAGCCCCTGGAACTCCTTCCCCTTCAACTCCGCTGCCCACGCCGGCAACCCCAATGGGGTCTTCCCATGCACCGTGCCCAGCACGAGCGGCGCACCATTTCTATACGCAGAGGTCTCGCGGTGCAACTTCGTGCGCGGGATATCCAATCCTCCCGTCGAGTCCACCTCAGGGCCTGGAGCCCCGGGCAACAGCCTCCCATCGAGCAACCTTGCGACCCGCTCCGCGCGATGTGCGTTCTCACCGCTCATCTGGTTCAGCTCGGTCTGCATGCGCGAATCCGCCAGATGAATCGCAAACTGCCCGGCGGCTACATAGCCCGAGATGAGCACAAGCGTCACAAACAGAACCACGGGCGCCAGGCCAATCAGGAGATAGGTCAGCACGAGCTTGTTTCGCAGACTCCACAGCATGTGGTGCCGGACAAGCCGCCAGGCCAGCGGAATCGCTACGATGATGAGCGCCACCCCAACAAAGATCTGCACGAGACTGAAGAACGTCCCCAGCGTCCCAAGCACCCATCGCAGGATCGAGAGGATGCAGAACCACAACGCGAGCCAGAACGCTGCGCCAGCGAGGCCCGGCGACGGCCTGTGCTTCAGCCAGTCCAACGGCCGCGAGTTACTCGCCTCCTGCATTGCTGCTATCCTCCAGCTCCGACTGACGTGCCAGCCTCAACGTATACCGCGTTGCCGAGAAATGCGCCCCGGCCAGCAGCAGCAGCCCCGACAGAAAGGCCCACATCATCAGCCCAACCGAAATATAAAACGGGCCGTAGACCGCTTGAAAGTCGAGCCAGGGAAGGGCGCGTATGTACAGATACTTCACGACTTCCCAGAGTAGTCCGATCACAATCGCCGTTGGCAGCACTGCCGGCGCTGGAACCTTCCGGTAAGGCAGTATCCAATAGACCAGAAAGAACAGCAGGATGCTCGCCACTACAGCACAAAACTTCAAAAACCAGTACGCCGCAAAGCCGAAGAAGAAGTTCTCGGTATGTCCGAAGAAGATCCACGTCAGCACGGTCTTCTGCGCCGAGGTAAACGCAACGGAAGCCATCGCCAGGGCGCCGACGGCAAATGCCAGTCCAAGTGAAACGACCTGATTATGTAGATAGCTGCGGTTCTCCTTGACTCCCCAGACGTTGTTGAGGGCTACCTCCAGCGGCAGGAACACGCCCGTTGAAGTGATGAGCAGCATCACCAGGGAGAGCAGCTGCGTCCCCTTCTGCGGATGAGCCAGGAGTTGCATATTCCGCATCACAAAGTCCTGCCCCACCGGCAGAAAATTCTTCATCATGTCGCCTACCACTAACTCCATGGACCGCGAATGAAAGACTCGCCGGGACAGCGTCAACAGAAGCACTATAAAGGGAAACAGCGAAAGAATCGCATTCGCCGCCACGCTGAATGCATACGTATGTACCTCGGTGCGCGCCATATAGCGGGCAAGCGCAACCAGCTGCGCCCAGAGCCCCCTCTGCCGCACAACCGGCTGCACCTCCGCAAGCGGCTTTACCGCAGGCGCAGGCTTGGTCGATTCAGGCGGTACTATCTTGGGAACAATAGAAGACATAGAAGAATTGGAAGAACGCGAGAAATCCAGCCGAAGCACCGGAACTCCGTTGCATCCATCTCCGATGCTAGCAGAGCACCGGCCCGCCTTCAGCCGCCTTCGCGGCCCTGCTCATCCTGCTCCCCAGCACGTCCGCGGATCCGGTCTGCCGCCCACGACGCACTCTCCGCCAGCACCACATCGTCACCAACGCTCCAGGCCTCCAGTTGTGACAGAAACCTCTCCTCCCCACTATTGCCCATCGCGATAGCGACATTTCTGTGCAGGCGCTTCCGCCTCGTCCGTTCCAGAGGAGACCCTTTGAACCATCTCTTGAATTCTGCCGCATCCATTCCGGCCAGCCACTCCAGCGCGGGATTGATCAACTCGCGCCGAGTCTGCATTCCCTCTTTTACGGCCACCGGAGCGCGCCGGTTCCATGGGCAGACCTCCTGGCAGATGTCGCAGCCAAACACCTGCCGGCCCATGGGCTCACGGAGCTCCTCCTCAATCGCTCCCTTCTTCTCGATCGTCAGATAGGCGATGCACCGCGATGCATCCATCTCGCGCGGAGCCACGAGTGCCCCCGTAGGACAGGCATCGATACAGCGCGTGCAGCTTCCACACCGGTCCGCAGCCGCCTGCAACGAGACTCCGGCCGCCACCGGAAGCGAAGTAACGATCACACCCAGAAGCAGCCACGATCCCAACTCCTGGTTCAACACGCAGGTATTCTTACCGATCCAGCCCACTCCTGCCTTTACCGCCGCCGACCGCTCTACAAGAGGGCCCGTATCGACATAGCAGCGCGTCTCGCAATCATGCCGTTCCCGCAACGCCTCCTCTACCGCACGCAGGCGGCCCAGCAGCTCATCGTGATAGTCCGTAGGCAGTAGTTCTTGTGAACCTGCGATCTTCGGCTTCCCGCTCCACGCATATCTCGCGATCCAACCTGCTCCACTCTCGGCGCTATCTATAGATAGCGGAGCGGATGAGTTGTAGTTCAAGGCGCAGACGATCATCGATTTGGCCCACGGCATTGCAACTTGCACGCCGCTCCGGAGGAGCACTCCCTGGTCATCCCGGCGCTTGAGATACTCCATCTCGCCTGCTCTGCCGGCCTCCACCCAAGACGCAAACCGCTCGGCATCCATCTGCTCTACGTCACTGGCTGACCCGGCTACAGGCGCAACCCCGGCTGCATCGAACCCGGCCTCTGCGGCCCGCTCCTGCATCCACGCCTCAAGCTCTGGAGTCCATTCCCCGCTCACCAAAACCCTCCACCACGATGCTATGCCTATCTCGATATTCAAGGTAAACTGACAGTACGGAGAGGTGGCAGAGCCCGGTTGAATGCACCTGACTCGAAATCAGACATAGGCGCAAGTCTATCGGGGGTTCGAATCCCCCCCTCTCCGCCATCCCTTTCGATTGATCGAGTTATGAGCCGGCAGCAAGATCACACTTCCTATTGCTCGCTAGTTAGACGGAAACGA
>WNFJ01742378.1_pt1 | contig 13070 bp, 14 predicted proteins | sample 5400461 | NCBI WGS metagenome assembly WNFJ01 (sample SAMN13153349, study PRJNA577476) | soil metagenome | isolation source: 115 cm saprolite on Douglas fir-dominated hillslope | place: USA:California | collected 2013-09-17 | reverse complement strand
CGGCTGATCGAGCAGAGGGGTTTCTGCGCGGTGGCGGTCGAGGCGGACTGGCCGGACGCCTACCGGGTGAACCGGTTCGTGCGCGGCCGGAGCGAGGACGCGACCGCCGAGGAGGCACTGCGCGGCTTCCAGCGCTTCCCAACATGGATGTGGCGGAACACAGTCGTGCTGGACTTCGTCGGATGGCTGCGCGAGCACGATGATCGCGTAGGCGTGGAGTCGCGGAAGGCGGGTTTCTACGGGCTGGACCTCTACAGCCTGCACTGGTCTATGGAGGAGGTGATCTCCTACCTGGAGGGGGTCGACCCGCAGGCCGCGGCACGGGCGCGAGAGCGTTACTCCTGTTTCGACCATGCCAGCGGCGATGACGGTCAGTCCTACGGGTTCGCGGCGGCCTTCGGGGCTGGTGAATCATGTGAGCAGCAAGTGCTCGAACAACTCGTCGACCTGCAGCGGCACGCCTACGAGTACGCGAAACGGGACGGGCTGCTCGCCGAGGATGAGCTGTTCTACGCCGAGCGCAACGCCGTCACGGTGCAGAACGCCGAACGGTACTACCGGGAGATTTTCGGCGGGCAAGTGGCCTCCTGGAACCTGCGGGACCGGCACATGATGGACACACTGGAAGCGCTCGCCGACCACCTGGGCCGGGTACGGGGTGAACCCGCGAAGATCGTGGTGTCGAGCTGAACGTCGGCCAGCTGGTCCGTGAACGCCACCGCGGGGATTGCCGGCTGATCGGATTCACCACCTACACCGGTACGGTCACGGCAGCCGATGACTGGGGTGCACCTGCCGACCGCAAGGTGGCGCGGCCGGCGCTGCCCGACAGCGTGGAGGAGCTGTTCCACGAGGTGGGCAGCAAGGAGTTCCTGCTGTGGTTCGAGGTGGCCCCGCCCGCGGCCGAGGCGTTGTGCGGAGCCCGGCTGGAGCGGGCCATCGGCGTCATCTACCGGCCCCGGACCGAGCGGCAGAGCCACTACTAAAACACCCGCGTATCCGACCAGTTCGACGCCCTCATCCACGTCGACGACACCCGCGCGGTCGAGCCGCTCGAGCGGACCGCCCGATGGGAACGCGGCAGCCGCCACAGTCCACGCAACCGTTATGTCGCCGCGGAACTACAGGCCGCCGGCCTGGCCACCGTCCTGGCCGATCTGCTGACGCCGGCCGAGGCGAGACGCCTGGACCGGTGAGTTGAGGTTCAACATCGGCCTGCTCGCCACCCGGATGGCGGCGCTGATCGACTGGGCCGTGGCCGATGAGCGCACCGCGGGCCTGGGTGTCGGGCTCTTCGGCGCGAGTACGGGTGCCGCCGCTGCACTGGTCGCCGCCGCGGTACGGCCGGATCTCGTACAGGCGGTCGTCTCCCGTGGGGGACGGCCGGATCCAGCCGGGGAATACCTCGACAGGGTATGCCAGGCTACGTTGCTGATCGTCGGGGATGATGACCCGGTTGTCCTGCAACTCAACCGTGAGGCGATGGACCGGCCGCCTGGGAAGGCACGCTTGGAGATCGTGCCGGGCGCGTCCCACCTGTTCGAGGAGCCGGGCGCGCTGGAGCGGGTGGCGCACCTGGCCAGGGACTGGTTCGTCCTCCATCTGCGGCCCGTAGCGCAGCGTGTGGGAGAAGGGGCCGGTTGACGCAGTTCCGAATATCTTCCACGACTTGTCGGGCCGGGCGTCCACATCACGGCTGCTGCGCGTGAGCGGCCTTGCACGCACGCCGTGTTAACTGGACAGACCCCGGACAGATCCGGTTTTCATACCCGATCCCGTTCAGCTCAGTGGTCGAGTTGCGAAGTTCGCGGGCATAGCCGGCCAGATGGACGGCGCCGGTCGGCATCAGGACGGGGTGGGCGGTGGCGGGGGTGAAGTCGATGGTGAGGGTGGTGGCGCCTCTGCCGCATCTGAAGGACCGACCTGCGAGGCGTGTGCGCTTCTCGTACCGGGTGAACGGCCCGGCGTTCTTTGAGAAGAAGGCCCCGCCTCATATCCCCGACTGGGACGCACCGTCCGGATCCCGACTCCCAGCGGCAGCCGCAAGTCGGTCGAGTTCGTGGTCATCGACGATCTGCGGACACTCGTGCGGTGTGCGAACCTCGCCGCGCTGGAGTTGCATGTGCCGCAGTGGAAGGTCGATCCGCGCGGAGATGTGCACCATCCCGATCTCATAGTGTTCGGCCTTGACCCGGGCGCCCGGCCAGGTCGACGACGCGAGGAAGGTCGCCGGTCTGCGGCGGGAGCTTTGGCTGCCGACAGCCTGGAATCGTTTCCCGAAGGCGGGCGGCAAGAAGGGCCTGCACCTGTACCTCCCGATCGCGGAGGCCTCCGACCAGCGCACCTCCGGATGCCGCCCAGCGAGTCGAGAAGTTCACAAGGACCTAGTCGTGAGCCGGATGGACAAGAGGCTTCTTACTGGCAAGGTCTTCGTCGACTGGAGCCAGAATCGCCAGGCCGGCGCCAAGCCCGACGATGGCCTGAGCGGCCCCGCCCGCACCAGCCACCGCCGCCAGGCGTCGGCTTCCCGGGTGTCCCCGCTGCGCAGCAGCGCCCAGCAGCGCGGCGAAGAACGCGGCGGAGTCGAAGCGGCAGGCACAGCCAGTGGATGGAACCGTCGCGGCAGACCAGCGCGGCGCTCTGCACGTCGCCGATCAGCGCATCGTCCTCGATGCGCGACGCCGCCGAATCCGGCCTGAAGCGGGTCGGCAGCAGCACCCAGCTGTGCTTCGCCTTCCTGGCCCACACGGGCCTCACTTTATGATCAGCACTCACTCAGTTACCGAAAGGTCTTTAATCGGCCGGAGCGTTCTGCCCACCGGTTTCCGCGTACGCGCAGGCACGCCCGGCTAATGGTGCGTGTGGTCGCGATCGCTGCCGGGTATCTCTCCCTGCGCGATCATTGGCTCTTCTGGGTGTAGCCGTAGCAGCGGCGGCGGCCGAGCCGGTTGCTCTATCGTGACCGAAAATTCGGGTAAAAGGGACAGAGGGTGTGGTTGCGCAGTGTAGACCCGGGGCAAGGGGAGACGGGGGCCGGGGAGTGCCGGCGGAAGGAGACTTCTGCTGTTGATTCGCCTTCGCGGCATGACGTCGAGAAAACAGGGGCACCGCAATGACCAAGACAGGATACCGGTCTTTTGATACGACGGTAGACAAGACGAATCACATTCTGCGGCAGATCGAGGAGACCTGCGGCTGGCCGAAAGAGCATCGAAACCAATCGTACGGCGACTTCAAGAAAGTGCATCGGTGCGGAGTCATCGCTGCGGAGGTGCGGGCCGCAGCGAAAGTACACCGACATCGAGGTCGCGGCGGCTCACCTGCACGGCATGCTCGACGAGCTGATGTGACCCACTGTGGTCGCCGAACCTGAACCTGCTGAGCTGGGGGTTAGCCGTGTTGCATGCAGGGCTCAATCTGATCACCGTGAATCCGCTCCGGCTCGATGAGTCGATGAAATACCTCGTGACCGAGGCTGGCCCGCAGGCCGAGCGCCTATCCGGCAACCTGGGCATGTCCCTGCACGTGAATACCGAGCTCGGCATCGAGGTGCTCGAAACGTTCTGGGTGTCCGACGACGCCCTGCGGGCGGGCGAGCGCGTGATCGCCCCCAAGCGAGACGAAGCAGTGCGCCGCGCGACCGGGACGATCACGATCGAGCACTACGCGGTCCCGGTGTTCGAGCAGGAAGCACCCGTGGCCGCCGGCGCGGGCGTCCGGCTGACCCGGATCGACGTCGCGCCGTCCAGGGCCGAGGACGCGATCGAGGTCTTCGGTGACACGATGGTTCCCTGGCTGGCCGATACGAAGGGTTTCTGCCGCGCGCTCTACCTGGTCGACCGCGGCTCGGGGCGCTCGGTCAGCGAGACCGTGTGGCAGGACGCTCGCGCCCTGGCCAGCAGCCGCAGTGCCGCGGCCGCGATAAGGGCCGAGGCGGTAGCGGCCGCCGGCGGCGTCATCCGCGCCGTGGAGGAATACACACTGGTGTTCAATTCCGTGCGCAAACCCCGTCACTGAGGTGACCTCAGCGAAATAGGTTCGGACAGCCGGACTTTATCCGGCCCAGGCATGCTCATTCGGGCAGACACGCGGACGAACAGGACTGCCCAAATATGAGCGTGGCCCCCCGGTAGAACAGGTCTCACCACAAGATCATCTTCTGCCGAAGGACTCCACGTGATCGGCTATCGTGGCACGCTTGACGTCCCCAGGGAACTGGCCCCAGTTCGTTGCGAAGCTGCTGTGGGCAAGCTGCGCCGCCGTGGCACCCCGCGCGGCAGCCGGGCGCTGTCGTGTTTCTGGCAGGCCGTTGTGGGGCTGCGGTGGTTTCGCGACCGCACTGCCCCGGATGCGCTGGCCCGTGATCATGGCATCTCCAGGCCGCCGCGCGCCTCGGCGAGCAGCTCGTCGATGCTGGACGCGCCCACGGGGAGCACATCGCTGGTAAGTTCGGCGGCGGACGCGGTCGCGTCGGCGAGCGACCTCATCGACGCGTACCGCTTGATTGTTTCCCGGCGGTCTTGGGCCGCGGCCAGCGGCTGTTCGCCGATGGCGTCCCGCCGACCACGATGCGCCTGGTAGACACGCGAACTACCAGCCGTGGCGCGGTCATGCACACCTACCAAACCGCTGGACGGCCCACCTTCGGCTCGGTCGCGCCCGAAGATGTGACCAGCTCATGAGGCAACAGCCGACAGCTTGCGGTTGCCAAGCGGCCCGGTTGCTAGAGCATCTCCAGCGGCTTGGCGTGCAGCGGGGGCGGGAACTCCTGGTCCAGGACGGCAAGGTCATCACGATCCAGGCGGATCTCGAGAGCCGCGCGATTCTCGTAGGCGTGCTCCGGCTTGCTTGACCGCGGGATCGCGCAGATGCCGTGCAGGCGCAGGACCCAGGCCAGGGCGACCTGTACCGGAGAGGCGTCGTGCCGGGCCGCGATGTCGGCCAGCACCCGGTTGCCGAGAATCCGTCCCTGCTCGATTGGCGAGTACGCCATGATCGGAATGCCTAGCTCACCGCAGATCGGGAACAAGTCGAATTCCGGGCGGCGCCGGCTCAGGTTGTAGAGCACCTGGTCCGTCGCCACGTCAGGGCCGCCTGGCAACGAGATCAGCTCTTCCAGGTCGGGGACATCGAAGTTGCTGACGCCCCAGTTCCTGATCAGTCCGGCCGCCTGCAGGCCGAGGAATGCCTCGACGGTCTCCGCGAGCGGCACGGACCCGCGCCAGTGCAGCAGGTAGAGGTCGATCCGGTCAGTGTTCAGGCGCCGCAGGCTGTCCTGGCAGGCCCGGGCCGTGCCCTCGCGTGTCGCGTGGTGCGGCAATACCTTGCTGACCAGGAAAACCTCGTCGCGGCGGCCTGCGATGGCCTCGGCTACCAGTTTCTCCGCTTGTCCATCCGCATACATCTCAGCCGTGTCGATCAGATTCATGCCGAGATCGAGACCACACCGCAGCGCGCTGCGATCTCCAAGTGCCGGCGAGCCGGGATCTCGGCGAGGTGCCAGGTGCCCTGCCCGAGCACCGGGATCTCATCTCCGGATGGCAACGTGATGGTCGGCATGGGCCTAGGCATGAGTCCTCCCCCTCTCGTTGAGGATGACCGGAAAGCCCCGGTGAGGCGATCCTCCGAAACTGTGGCTTTCGTCAGCCCAGGTCGTGGCGGCCGAAGGGCATGGGTCCTATTGGTGCAGGGCGTCGACGGCGGTGGCGAGCCGGCCGAGGGCATCGGCGATCGCGAGTGCCGCCCAGGCTTGTGCTGTCGCGATCGTGGTGGGCGCGTCTTCTCGGTTGGTGGTCACCGACTCGCTGAGCAGGAGGTCGCGGGCCAGGCGGTGTACTCGTCCATCGTGGTTCTCCCTTCGTGGTTCTCCTCGGGTGGCTGCGCGGCGCGGCGTCATGCGATGACCAGCCACTACCGCACCGCGCCGCAAACAGGGACCAACCGGTGAGGGCCCTGGAACCGCGGCCGCTTCCGGCGGCACTTCGGGCTCATGACGACAGAAGGTATGTGGCACCGACCCACCCGCGCATCTACAGGTCTAGTAGCAAACAAGTCGGCTGAGGCCACCCCTGAGGCTGACCAGATCCCGTGGCATAGGACACTGGCTAGTAAGCCGGCGAAGGGGGCCATCGCCATGGACCAGAAGGGACTCGTCCGTGCGGTAGCGGTGCGAACCAGGTTGTCGCGTGAGGAATTGGCGGATATCACCCGGGCGGTACTGGAGGGGCTCGTCGGCCAGCTGAGCGAAGGCGAGGCGCCTCGCCGCAAATCTCCCCGATCTGGGAGAGCAACTGCGGGCACGGCGTCGCCGTAGGAAAGAGGCACGCCCGGTCAGGATCCACGACTTCATCAGACAGCTGAGCGAGCGCACCGGGCTGACCGATGAAGATGCCCGAGCGGGCGCTGGAGCCGTCCTTGCCGCGCTGCGCGAGGCGCTGAGCGAAGAAGAGTACCGCCATCTCATCGAGCAACTCCCCGCGGAGTACACCGGGCTGGTGGAGGCAGTCGGCTGACCGCGCATCTGTCCCAGGCCGGCCTCGCTCCGCCGGCCTGCCGCCTTGGACGGACGCAGTGACCGATCCTTCATCCCGGATCATGACATCCTTCGGGTAGGCCGGGATGTCAGACAACCGGCGGCCATGCCCGATTTCTCACCGACATCCAGACGCTGCGGGAGTACGCAGGCGGAGATCGACGAGGGCCCGCCTACTAGTTACTGCCATTCGAGGCTTTCTATGCTGCGGGTATGGGGCAGGTCCGGGTGGGCACGGTGTCGTGGACGGACCGGACCCTGATCGAGTCGGGCTGGTACCCGCCGGAGGCGGACAACCCGGACAAGCGGCTGCGATACTACGCCCGCCAGTTCCCGCTGGTCGAGGTGGACGCGACCTACTACGCACTGCCCGCCGGCCAGACCGCCGCAGCGTGGGCGGCGCGCACCCCGGCCGGGTTCACCTTCCGCGAACCCGGACGGTCCGTGGACCGTGCAGCAGATCCGCAATCTGCTGATGGATCTGGGTGATCGGGCTGCGGACTTCCGGTTCCTAGTCCGGGACCGGGCCGGGCAGTTCACCGCGTCGTTTGACGCGGTCCTGACTGATGCCGGTAACGAGGCCGTGAAGATCCTGCCGCGCAGCCCGCGCGCGAAACCTTTGGTTTCACACTGCACCTCTTCGGGTGGGTTCGCGGGTGTCTGATGTTTGTGCAGGTCGCCGGTCGGAAAGCCGGGGTAGTCCGTGGTGCGGGGCTGGTGGGTTCGGTCCGGGTGGGTGGTAGAGCGCCTAGCCTTTATCGTTGTAGCACTGGCCGCTGACAAGACCGGCGTGGCGCCACGCCTTGACCGTGCCGGCGGACACGCCGAGCTGGTCGGCCAGGTCGGGCCGGTCTCGCGTCGGCTGCCTCCGAGCACGATCGGACCTGCGGGACCTGACCGAGGGGAGCCGGACGCTCCAGGTCAGCCTGGGCGCGCGAACGCGCCTGCGATCCCAGGTGCCCTGCCCGCCAGGACTGGCAGCGGCGACCTCACGCCCAGAGCAGGCACCCCGGCCTAACCGGCCGGCAGATACCGCCATTCCGGCGGTGAGCTCGATAGTACCAAGTGCACCGAGGAATATTTGGTCACTAATGCACTCCAGGCAGTTGATGCCGCGCGACCTAACGTCACCGTGGCGCGTGCCAAGTCATTCCCGCTGGCCCGCCTAGTGGTAATTCCGCACCGTCGGCCTGGCAGCATCGGCGCGAGCAGGTGCCGCCGAAGCCCCCAGGTAGCGGCGCCGCGCGTCAGGATACGGGTGATCAAGGAATGTACCGGATGTAATGCGGTACAGGCGTAACCCGGTGACCGGGCAACCGCGTGAACTACTGTTACTGAATATCCTCCTGGAAATGCCGGGCTCGCATTTGCCAGGGGGCCTGGAGGGGTTTTATGGTGGGGTCGCGAAAACCGACGACCCGGACCGTTGCATTTCAATGATCTTGGTCCGTTCAGTGATCTTGGAAGGGAGGTGCCCGGGATGACGGTCGTGACTCCGAGGAGCGGGTTTGATCTTGAGTACTACCTGTCCCGGGTCGGCGGAGAGAAGACGGCGGGCGGGTACTACCTGAACGCCGCCCAGCAGGGCGAGGCGGAAGGCCGCTGGTTCGGGAGGGGCGCCGAGGCCCTGGGACTGCGCGACGGCCAGCAGGTCAAGAGGGAGCCCTACCTAGCGGTCTACAACATGGTGGACCCTAGGACGGGGGAGAAGCTGCCGGGGCGGGCACCTGGGGGCTACAAGAAGTTCGCGGAGATCCTCAAGGGAAGCTGGACGCGGAGCCGCATGCCACTGCTGAGCGCAGGCTGGAGCTGGAGCGGGAAGCCGCCGGGGAAACCCGCAGGTCACCGGTCTACACCGATGCGACGGTGGGCCATAACAAGAGCGTTAGCGTGCTGCATGCCTCGTTCAGGGAGAACGCCAGGCGGGCGATGCTGGCCGGTGATCGCGAGGCGGAGGCGCTGTGGCGCGCACGGGAGGCCCGGGTCCAGGAGATCCTCCAGGAGGCCAACCACGCCGCCTTGGTCCACATGCAGGAGTGGGCCGGGTGGACCCGGACCGGCTACCACGGCAAGCGGATGGACGGCCGCGAGCCGGGCCGGTGGGAGCGCGCCAGGGTCGTGGTGACCACCTGGCTGCAGGGGACCAACCGGGACGGGGAGCCGCATGACCATTCACACAATGTCATCGCGCGGATGGCGCTGACTGAGTCGGATGGCAAGTGGCGGGCTGTGGACACAATGGCGCTGCGCGCGCAGCTGGGTGCCATGGCGGGCATTGTTGAGTCGCGTGTGCGTAGCGCGCTGTCGCGTGAGTTCGGTGTGCGGCGGACCCCGCGTGCGGATGGGCGCGGGTATGAGATTGAGGGAATCCCACAGAGTGTGCTGGATGCGTACTCCACACGCACGCAGAAGGTCACACAGAAAGCCGCACAGCTTGCGCGTGAGTGGGAAGCCAAGTACGGCCGCCAGCCAAACGCACGCGAGATGCTGTTCATCACCGATGAGGCCAACCTGGCGAGTCGCCTCGGCAAGGACGATGAGCCGATCGACTGGGACAAGCTCGCTGCCAAGTGGGACCGCACGGTGGGCGGTGAGCTGGCAGCCCAGGCCGGGGTCTGCGACTTCGATGCCAGGCGCCGGGATCATGGCCCGTCCCCCGAGGTGCAGGAGCAGGCGATCAGGGATGCGCTAGCCCAAGTCCAGGCTCAGCACAGTACCTGGACGAAGAGTGATCTCATGCGGTCGCTTGCCTGGTCGATGGGGCCGGAATTTGACGCGATGTCCCCCGATGACCGGGAGGCCATGTTGATGGGACTGGCTGACCAGGCAATCACCACGGCGTACGGCACGGTTTGCCTGGAGGCCCCGGAGTGGCCGACCGTGCCGCGTCAGCTCATCCGGGATCTCGACGGCCGCTCGGTGTACACGCGGCCGGGGACGGAGCGGTATGCCACACGGGGCCAGCTGGCGATGGAGGAGAAGCTCTGCCAGCAGGCACAGCGGCAGGGGGCCCCGGCACTTACCCGGGAGTTTGCCGCCGAGCAACTGGGGGCCGACGCACACGAGCTGGAGGAGGCTCTCCACACACGGGCACAGGACGCGGTCGCACACACGCGCACAGGGCTGCGGATGGACCAGGCGGCGATGATCTACGAGGGGGTGACCTCGGGCCGCCGGATCTCTGTCGGCGTTGGCCCCGCTGGCTCGGGCAAGACGTTCACCGTGGCGGCCGGTGCACGGGCCTGGCGGGCGAACGGCGGCCAGGTGATCGGGCTGACCTGCAGCCAGGCCGCGAGGAACGTGCTGGCCAAGGCGGGGATCGCCAAGAGCTGGAACAGCGCGCGGTTCCTGCTGGAGGTGGACAAGGGCAAGATCAGGATTGCCCCGGGCACGTTGTTTGTGGTCGACGAGGGCAGCATGATGCCTACGACTCACCTGGCCAGGGTGACTGACCTGGCCGAACGGACCGGCGGCAAGATCTTGGTCACCGGGGACCACCAGCAGCTGGCGGCTGTCGAGTCGGGCGGGGCCATGCGCCTGGTAGCGAACCACCTGGGATTCACGCAGCTGTCGGTGCCGGTCAGGTTCGCTGAGGAGTGGGAACGTGAGGCCAGCCTGCGGCTGCGGCTGGGGGACCAGACGGCCCTGGAGGATTACAACGAGCACGGCCGGATCACTGGGGCCAGCCGTGAGGAGATGTTTGCCCAGGCCAGGCAGGCGTATGTGGCGGGCAGGCTGGCCGGAGGTGACATGCTGCTCATGGCCTACACGCGGGAGGACTGCCGCGAGCTGTCCCGTCAGATCCGGGATGACCTCGTACACCTCGGCTTGGTCGATGGCGGCCCCACGGCGCAGCTGACCTTCGGGGCGGAGGTATCGGCGGGGGACATGATCGTGTGCCGGAAGAATGACTCCCGGACGCGGACTGACGGGGATCACACGCTGGCCAACGGCGACATCTTCCGGGTGGAGGAGGTCACCGAGGGCGGGGCCATGGTCCGGCGGGTGCTGGAGGCCGACCCCGATACGGGCGCCATGCGACTAGCTGACGGCGCGGTGTTCTACAGCGTGCGGAAACTGCGGAGAGTGACCGATCTTGCCTACGCGGTGACCGGTCACAACGGCCAGGGCGGCACGGTCTCCCGGGGCCTGGCCCTGATCACCGGCCACGAGTCGCTGGAGTGGCTGTATGTCGCCTTGACCAGGGGGAGGAACCGCAACGCAGCAATGGCGGTGACGCACGACGGCGTGCGGGAGAAGGGTGATGAGAAGGAAGCCATCCAGCCCCGCGAGGCCGATCCGGCGCCCAGGACGCGGCCTGACCCTGAGCTGGCTAGGGCTGAGCGGGTGGAACGGGAGCGGGCTGGCCTGCCCCCGGAGCCCGTCGAGAAGGCCGAGCACGACCGGGAGCCGATCGCGGTCCTGGCTGACTGCATGGAGCGCCACGACAGCGAGGAGTCGGCGACGGAGTACCAGCGCCGGGTCCTGGCCAATGCTGACCACCTGGGACTCCTGGCCGCCCCGTGGGCCGACCTGGCAGGGAGGGCTGACCGTCAGCGGCATGAGCAGCTGACTCTTGCTGCGGTGCCCGAGGAGTTCCACAACCAGGTGCGGGAAGCCATGACGTGGATCAGCCGCTCGCTGCGGGCGGCCGAGCTGGCCGGGCTGGACGCGGGGGAGGTCATCCAGGCAGCGGTCAACAGCAGGCCCCTGGACACCCTGGCGCACGCGGGGAAGGGGCTGCAGGCCAGGCTGCGCAGGCTGACTGATCCCCTCGTGCCCCAGCCAGTGAAGCCCTACGCCGAGCGGGTGCCGGACATGGGTGACCCCGAGCTGCAGAGGTTCGTCGGCGAGCTGGCCCAGGCTCAGGATGAGCGCGTGGACCGCCTCGGAGAGCGTGCCGCCGAGACCTCTCCCGCGTGGGCTGTCGAAGCCCTCGGGCCGGTGCCCGATGATCCCGTTAACCGGCTGGACTGGACGCAGCGGGCCGGGAAGATCGACAAGTACCGGGAACGGTACGGGATCAAGGGCGCCGAGATCATCGGGCCCGAGCCGACCGGCAGCAGCCCGGACATGCGGGCGGGCTGGTTCGATGCGTGGCGGGCGATGACCAAGACGGACACGGCTGACTTCGCCAGGCTGCCCGATGAGTCGCTGGTCCACATGCGGGACAGCTACCAGTCGGAGACCGGCTGGGCCCCGCCCCATGTCGGCAGGCAGCTGCGTGAGGTCCGTCTCGGGATGGAGACCATGCGGCTGCAGGCGATCAGGGCCGAGGCCGAGGTACAGGCCGCCAGGGACCAGGCTGTGGCCGCCAGGCATGCTGAGCTGGCCGAGACCGCCCGGGGCCTGGAGGCCGAGTACCGGCGGCATGAGGAGGTCCTGGCCGAGGCCCAGGCCGACCGGGAGCTGTACGACAAGTTCAGCGCGGGCCCCAGGCAGATCGCTGTCCAGGCCGACAGCGAGATCCGTAAGCGGTACCCGCGCCAGAAGATGGTCCCGCTGAAGTCGGCCGAGCCCGTGGCCCCCGAGGAGGGTCTGAGGGCGCCGGGCTGGCTGGCCGAGCTGCACGAGCAGCGCCGGGCCTTCCGGGAAGAACTGGAGCGGCGCCAGAACGTGAGGGTGCCCGACGAGGACCCGGACTACGGCGACCAGGGCGAGGCGTGGCCCGTATGGCGCGGCCAGCGCGAAGCGATCTTGCAGCCGCCCAAGCCTGAGATCAGGCCTGCCGAGGCTGTCCTGGAGAAGGCGCGGGAGAAGCAGGCAGAGACTTGATACCACACCGTCAGGCTGAGTCGTCTAGGTCGCCTCGTAACACCCCGGCCCGCCAGGAGTTTTGCCAGGTCTGCAGGGAGGTATCGCGGGGACTGGCAGCCTCTCGGGTTAGACGCCCCTGTGCAGCCGGGCTCGGGTCTGCAGCAGCTACCGCCACCCGCCGAGGGCTAGTTGTTCCTTGTCGGACCCCCGGCGCATACTTGGCCAGGGAGGTGGTCACGATGCCGAGGCTGTCGATCGACGAGCTGGTCAAGGTCGAGCCCAGGTGGCCCGAGAACGAGTACGGCGTTGAGGCCCCGGCTGGCATCTGCGGCGACTGGCAATGCGAGTGCGCCGATGAGGCCCGGAAGATCCTGACCGATGGCGAGTACGAGCTGGCGTTCGGCATGCCCAAGGAATACGGCGCGGATGATTCGACTTGCGCCGTGATCATGACTGACTAGCGCGCCAGGCGCACTGTCGGGGCGACTGTTGGGCGTTACTTCCTATGGAGACGCCGCGACACTCCTTTTCAACACGACCGGAACCGAAATTCCCTTACCGGTGGCCCCCTCGGTGAACATCGTGGCTTCGGATCACCCGAGGGAGCAGAAGCTATCAAACAGGCCTGGCTGTCACTGATGGTGAGCATCTGCCGGGTGCTGGTCCCGTGCGCTGGCCGCATATCGATGCTCCTATGCTTTGTCAAGAGGCTTGAGTGGCATTTTCTGGCCTCATTTTGGGGTTAGGGAGAATGCTTCGGACCGGTTGCTGGAATGCGGAC
>WNFJ01218148.1_pt2 | contig 13070 bp, 11 predicted proteins | sample 5400461 | NCBI WGS metagenome assembly WNFJ01 (sample SAMN13153349, study PRJNA577476) | soil metagenome | isolation source: 115 cm saprolite on Douglas fir-dominated hillslope | place: USA:California | collected 2013-09-17 | reverse complement strand
CACAGCCATGTCGTAGAAACACTGTCCGGTTCCCGCCGTCCTGTTGCAGAAGTTCGGCGTGTTGGTAAGCTGAGTCCAAGTCGTGCCACCGTCGATCGTCTTGAAGAAGCCGAGAAGAGTACTCGAACCCGTTGCCACATCGGCGATAGCGGCGTAAACGGTGTTGACCGCCGCAGGGGTCACGCCAAGAATGATGCGGCCGATGCTCGTTTGTGCCGGTAGACCCGTTCCGTGTTTTCTTGTCCAGGTAATGTTGGCGCACTTCTGCGTACCCCCGCCATCTGCGTTGGTCGATACATAGACGTCGTTTTCCGTATCACCAATAGACCGCCCGAGCGCCGCATACGCCTGCGTATTTGAAACGTAAGCAACGGAAGTGGCCATCGCGCCCTGGACAGTGGGCTGCAAGTTCCAAGTCGCCCCGCCATCATCAGAACAAAAAATTCCAGGTTCACCGGCGCCTGAGTTCGTGCCGCTAAAGATTTCCGCTGCTGCGAGGACCAAGTTGGCGTTGGAGGGACTGACGGCGATGGCGCCGATTCGTCCTCCGCCAGCGGGAAAGGAGCCGGGACTGAGAGGCCCGATAAACGGACATGTTGGCCCTGCCACGGTGCATGTCTGCGTCCAAGTACTTCCGCCGTTAGTGGACTTCATCACTCCTGCGCCGTAGTAGGCGTCGAAACCGCCGAGAACCTCTTCTCCCGTGCCCGCATAAACAATGCTCGGATTCGAGGGAGCCACTGCAACAGCACCCATGGCCAGCGATGGCATCTGATCGAAATTCGTGGTCCAGGTCGCGCCGCTATCGGTCGTCTTCCAAACGCCTCCTTGTGCGGCGCCGAGATAAAAGGTTTTGTTCGTCACATCACTCTTATCGAAGGCGAGCGAGTTTACCCGGCCGCTGGTGCTCGGGTTGCCAAAGTTAGGTCCAGTAAATGGAGAGGTATTGAGCGGCTGCGGTCCGATCGGAGTAAACGTGGACGGTCCTGGGAACGTGATCGGGGGAGTAGTCAATGGCAGAGGCCCCACCGGGGCTGGCGAACTTGTCTGCGCGCTGAAGTTGGTCTGCAGACCACCCTGGCCTCTTTGCGCCGCTTCCATCCTCTTGCGGTGCTCGATCGCCTTAAGACGCGCGCCTGCCGGAATGAAACCAAGCGGGTACATCCGCTGCTTATAAAACCATTCCTCTCGTTTGCGCAGAAAATCGGCGCCTTCTTGATCATTCGGCTCTAAGGCAGCGGAGTTCGCCTGCGCTGCCGCTGACTCCTGTGGAGATCCTGCCTCCGGTTGCTTTTCGCCTTCGTCTGTTTTTTCAGCAGCGCTTTCCTTCTCCGCACTTTTATCTTTTGCAGCACCGTGCGATTTTGGAGCCTCAGCATTTTCCGCCGCAGCTTCTTCCGATTTTCGCTCTGCTTTCCCGGGAGTCGCTTTCGACTCTGCCGCCGGGCTAGCGCTCGCGGCCGCCGTCGTCGCTTCACTTTTCGCGGCTCCCTCGCGCCCCAGCGCCGCCAGCGAAATTCCGCCCACCAATAAACCGCAAACCACCAGCCCGATCACCGCTCCATTCGAAAGCTTCGCCCCGCGGCCGCCAACGCCAATCATTCGTCGCAGCACATCGCGCGTTCTCGTGAACATCCGCTTCAACCAAGACGATGCCGGAGGATTCGAAAGGGGATTGCTCATGGCTCAAGGCCTCCCAAGAGGTTGCTGCTACCTGCGACCTTCGCAGCTCGACGCGGCCGAAATTCCGCGCATGGCACGCGTGGATGCCGCGGCACTTCACTCAGCTTTGTTCAGTGCAAAATGCCCTTGCCACAGAAAGTTCCAGCGAGCGACAAACACGGGTTTCCAGATTGGGAGAAATGATGACGCTCGAACGAAGCTTCGAGGGAGAGAACGAGAGACTGAAGCTGGGCACAAGAGCATTTGACCTGCTCGTTCTGGGAGCGCGAGCACTCATCTTAATCGGCCGTTGCTGACTTTCACTTTCTGCGGGACAAACTTGTGGCATCCTCCTCCTCTTGGGCCTGCCCGTCAAGTGAATTTCCTTTGGGTTACCTCCCGCGAACTCTCGCGCGAACTCCCTCACGTCTCGCAGATTTGCCTCGCCTTTCGCGCCATTCTCCGGACTTTTCCCATTTCTATCCGCGCTCTCGCGCAGTGGCCGATCTTTAGCGTTTTTCCCTCCCCTCCGCTTTTGGCAGGCCAAGTGCCTCAATTCGTGGCACTCCGATTGCTCCCAATTAATTAGCAGTCCGACGTGGAGTAGAGCTATGTCTTCAACCGAGGCCCCGCCAAAAAAGGGCACCCCGAAGCGGCGCAGCCAGCGCGTTCGGCTTTCTATTCGCGTTCTCGTCAGCGGCATTCGGCCCAGTGGCCATTCATTCTCTGAGGAAGTCCATACGGTCGTCGTCAGTGCACACGGCGCTCTGATCGTCGCCGCCGAGCTTCTACACGTCGGCCAGTTGCTTACCCTCCGTCACCTAATTTCCAAAGAAGAGCAGATGTGCAGGGTGATTCAAATTGAAACTCCAGAGGCCACCAATCCCGAAGTGGCCATTGAGTTCCTCCAGCCTGCGCCTCGTTTCTGGCGCGTCGCCTTTCCTCCCGACGACTGGACCGCCCAGAGCCCCGAGGCCAAGCAAATCACCGCTCCCCCCACTCCGTTGAAGACCCCCGGTTCCCCCACTCCATTACTGAAGCTCAACTCCGCTGTCTCACAGAAGCTCTCCCGCACTCCCGTATCAAAAAAATTCCCGTGGAAGTGACTCTTTCTTGGGCTCCTAACTGCGGAAGAGGTCCACTAATCACTGATTAGTGACCACTGGCCGTCACTTTTCAATGGAAAACTTATACGTGGTGATGGTGTGGTAGCGCTCGCCGGGGCTCAGGACTACGGACGGGAATTTGGGCTGATTCGGGGAATCCGGAAAGTGTTGAGTCTCCAGGCAAAAAGCCGAGCGCTTTGCGTACGCCAAGCCGCCCTTGCCAATGGTTTTGCCGTCCAGGAAATTCGCCGTATAAAACTGGATGCCCGGCTCGGTGGTCCAGACTTCCAGGACGCGGCCGCTACCTGGATCGACGACGCGCGCGGCAAGGGATTCCCCGCGGTCCATCGGCATCCGCAAAACAAAATTGTGGTCGTAGCCGCCGCCGAGCTTCATTTGCTCTTCGTCCTGATCGATGCGCGCGCCGATGGCCATCGGTTTGCGGAAGTCGAACGGCGTGTTCATGACGTCACGAAGTTCTCCTGTGGGAATCAAGCCGGCATCCACGGGAGTAAACTGGTCCGCTGCAATCATCAGTTGATAGCCGAGAATGTCGCCGGAGCCCTGGCCGCCGAGATTGAAATAAGAGTGATTCGTCAGGTTCACAACGGTTTTCTTGTCCGTCGTCGCGGAGTAATCGATCTTCAATGCGTTTCCGTCTGTCCATGTGTAAGTGACGGTGACTTTCAAATTGCCGGGAAAGCCTTCCTCGCCGTCCTTGCTGACGTAGGAGAGTTCGAGCGACTGGCCGTCTTTAGGGGGAAGTGTTTTAGCGCTCCAAACCCCTTTATTGAAACCTTTGATGCCGCCGTGCAGACTGTTCTCCCCGTTGTTTTTTGCGAGCGTGTAGGTTTTGCCGTCGAGCGTGAATTGCGCGTGACCAATGCGATTTCCGTAGCGCCCCACGAGCACACCAAAAAAACTCTTGTCGGCGACATAGCCTTCAACGGAGTCGTAGCCGAGGACGACGTCGGCGAACTTGCCGTTGCGGTCCGGCACCTTCAGCGAAACCACCGCGCCGCCGAACGTCGTGATGGCGGCTTCCGCGCCGCTCTTGTTCGTCAGCACGTAAAGATCAACCTGTTGCCCTTCGGGAGTCTTCCCGAACGGTTTCTTGTTCGTGGAACCGGGTTGAGGCGTAGCGTCAGTCGTGGCCAGAGTAGTCATCAGCAAAGCTCCCGTGAACCCAATACCCTTCATCCATCGTTTCATGCGATTCCCTCACCCCTGAGTTTTTCTTAGCGCACCGCTTCGAAATACCCGTAAGTTTACTTGCTGCCGCGCCATTTGGCGCGAAGAATTATTCGCGCCTCTTATCCGCACGGAACGAGTTTTTCTATCGCCGGGAATGGCTCGGGAGGCATTAAGAAATGCTCGGGAACGCTGGCTCCGTCGAGGAGCGCTTTGACCATCATGGTCAAGGCTTGCCCGGCGCTGGGCGGCGTAATAACGGTTGCCGTTAATTGCCCGGTGCGCACCCAAGCCTGGCCGGTTCTTGGCACACCATCGCAGCCGATAATGGGAATGCCGAGCCACTGATCGCGGTCGGCATTGGCAACGGTATCCTGGATGGCTTTCCGCGCTCCCATGCCCATGGAGTCGTTCTGGGAGACGATCATATCAATACGCACCTTTTGTGCCGCGATCAATCGCATCCAGGAGCTGACGCTTTGATAAGCGCTTTCTTCAGTCCACCTGCCTCGCAGGCTGGTGAGATTTGTAGCCCGGCGAGACGATCGCGAGAAACCGAACTCACGGAGGGCCCTTGAATCAGGAGCACGGACCCGCCCCTCGGAAGAAGAGCGGTGACCTGCCGACCCTGGATGCGGCCGACTTCCACTTGATCGGCGCTGATGGAAAAAATGGGTGCGGCAGACGACTTACAAAGTTCGCGAGTGTACTCCGCTTCGCGGCTAAGGATGGCCCAACCGATGCCTGCGCTGACAGCAGTCTTTGCGACTTGCGGGAATGAGGTGGCGCCGAGAGGCTCAACAATGATTCCGTTTGGCCGAAGCGGTGGATCAGCCTGGATGGCTTTGAGCACTTGGGTGCTTTGGGTGATGGGATCGTTGTCGGCATAAACGATCTGCGCATCCACGCCAAGCTCCGCGGCGGCGGCGTTCGCGGCGCAAGCCTGTTCCATCTGGTAGTCGTTGTCCTTGGTAATCAGCGAGACCACGAAACGCATTTTGGTCATGCATTACCTCCGTGGCCCAAGCATCTTTTCGAATGAGCAGCTTTTCATAGTAGTGGTTTGTGATGTTTCGCGGCGATCGTGCTGGCAGCTTTTTCCGGCCAGCGTGCAGGTTGCGACGTGGACGCTGCTTGAGCGGCGAGGGAAGCAGAGAACAAGATTACGAGACTGACGAAAATTTCTTGCATCATTCGAATTCGCATGTTTGGTCTCGATCGCTCAGGGTGACAATGGGTTGGGGCTGGCATTGAGAATATGCCCATTCGCGAAGAAAAATACCACTTAAGACCGGTCGAGATAATGAATCTCGCCCGCATCGCGGAGGCGATTTGCCGCCGCTTCCGGCGTCAGGTCTCTTTGCGGGCTGCTCAGAAGCTCGTAGCCGACCATGAATTTTTGAATTTTGGCGGAGCGCAGGAGAGGCGGAAAGTAGTGCGCGTGCAGGTGCCACTCTTCGTAATCGCGCCCATCGGTGGGCTTCTGGTGGAATCCCATGGAATAAGGGAAAGCGGTCTCAAACAAATTGTCATAACGAATGGTGATGCGGCGCAGGATATCGGTGAGGAGATCGCGCTCTTCGCCGGTGAGCTGATCGATGGAAGCGATGTGGCGTTTGCTTAACAAGAGCGATTCGAACGGCCAAACTGCCCAGAAGGGCACGACCACCGCAAAGGCTTCGTTCTGGCAGACGATGCGCTCGTTCAATTGCAGCTCCAACTGCAGATAATCGCAGAGCAGGCAGGAATGTTTCTCAGCTCGATAGGATTCGAATGACGCTAGCTCCCGAGACGGAAGGTTCGGCAGCGAATCATTGGCCCAGATCTGGCAGTGCGGGTGGGGATTGCTTGCGCCCATCATCTCGCCGCGATTTTCGAAAATTTGTACGTGACGAATCCAGGGAATTTGCCCCAGTGCGGAATACTGTTCGACCCAGCCGTCCACAACTCCGCGCATCTCGCGCGCGTTCATGCGCGGGACGGTGAGGTCGTGCCGCGGCGAAAAACACATCACGCGACAGATTCCTCGCTCGGACTTTCCGACCAGCAAGCCGGCCTGGTCAAATTGCAGAGGCGCAACATCCGGCAACATCGCGGGATAATCGTTGTCAAAAACGTAGGTCTCCGCGTACTGCGGCGTTTGTGCGCCCCCAGCGCGCCGGTTTCCGGGACACAAATAACAGTTAGGATCGAAAGTGACGGAGGCAGGCGTTTGAAGTTTTTCGACTTTTCCCAACCAGGGACGCTGCGTCCGGTGAGGCGACACCAGGATCCATTCCCGCAGGAGCGGATTGAACCGCCGGTGTGGAAGCCGATTTAGTTCTTCGAAACTCATGCGCAAGGTCGAAGCGTGACGAATCGTGGCAACCCTCTGCCGTTCCCTTCTCCACTAGTTCCTGTCATTCGGCGGTCTTTAATCTTCGATCACGATTTGCTGCACGCCTTCGGACGCCGGAGAAACATAAATTTCAGGAGTCAAACCTGTCCGGGATGAATATTCCGCGGCCACGTTGCGCTTGAAATCGTTTACCGCCGCGGCCTCGACCAGATTAATAGTGCAGCCGCCAAATCCGCCGCCAGTCATGCGCGCGCCAACTAGTCCCGGCTGCGCGGAGGCGATTTCCACCATAAGATCAAGTTCCTTGCAACTCACCTCATAGTCATCGCGCAGGCTGCGATGCGAGTCCTGCATCAGCGTGCCGAGGTCTTTGATATTTCCTTTGCCAAATGCCTCGACCGCGCTCTTCACGCGCGCATTTTCTGTGATGACGTGGCGGCAACGCGCAAACACCTTCCGCGAAAGACGTGCCCGCTGATTTTCCAGCTGATGCAGGGAGACGTCCCGAAGCGCGCGAATCTCCGGATAAACTTCACCTAACAAGTGAATGCCCTCTTCGCACTCCGCGCGGCGTGCATTGTACTCGCTGGAAGCCAGTTCATGCTTGACCATCGTGTTGCAAATCACCAGCTGAACGTCAGGCTGAAGTTTCACGTATTTGTATTCGAGCGAGCGGCAGTCCACCAAAAGCGCATGCGAGGCGCGGCCGTAGCACGAAACAAATTGATCCATGATCCCCACACGCGCGCCCACGAATTCGTTCTCGGCTCTTTGGCAGAGTCGAGCGAGTTCCGTGCGGTCGACTTCATGTCCGCTGTTGCCTAGCAACGCGAAACCGACGGCGACTTCGATGGCCGCCGACGAGCTCAATCCAGATCCAAGCGGAATTTCGCCGGCAATGTAGATATTTGCCCCGGTGAGCGGCTTTCCTGCCTGGCGGAGTGCCCACGCCACACCAAGAGGGTAGTTAGTCCAGTGTTTTTTCGCCGGAGGCGACAAGGAATCCAAGTCTTTCTCGATCGTTTCATGGAAATTCTCTGAATGAATGGCCAGTTTCCGGTCCCTGCGCCGGGCGATCGCCGCCCAGCAATAAAATTCAATCGCCGCAGGCAGCACCAAGCCGTCGTTATAGTCGGTATGCTCGCCAATCAGATTTACGCGGCCGGGCGCACGATAAATGCTCGCGCCGGCTCCGAAGCGCGCCTGGAATCCATCCAAAAGTTGGTGGGGTGTCATCAACGCCGAGCATTATCCCAGATTTGCTTTGCGTTCAGCCCGAGATTTTGCGTCCGAAGACCAAGGCTTCCGGGTCGCGGGTCTCTTGCAACTTTTTCAGTTTCGACGGGTTTGACACTGCTAGCCTTTTTCAGAATCGTCTATCCGCCTGCGCGTTCAGGCTCGCACCACGAAACGGAACGCGGGGCGTGGAGGGGGTAACGCCATGCGCCGCCAGAACATACTCCTGCCCTTTATCTTGGTCTCCCTGTTTTGCACAAGCGGTTTCATTATCGCTCTCATCGGCTGTGGCAGCGGAGGAGTAACGCCCCCACCACCGCCGCCCCCAGCTCAAAAGATCCAACACATCGTCATTATCTTTCAGGAAAACCGCACCCCCGACAATCTTTTTCACGGTTTGCCCGGAGCGGACATTGCCAACAGTGGCGTCAACTCGCTCGGACAAACTATTCCTCTCACCCCCATGCCCCTCGCCAACAACTACGACCTCAGCCATGCACATTCCGCTTTCGTAGCCATGTACGACGGAGGAAAAATGGATGGCGCCGACAAAATTCCCGTCGGCTGCAGGGCTGGCGCGACCGGTTGCCCTCCGCCCAACCCGCAATTCCAGTACGTGAACCCCGCCGACGTCCAACCTTACTTCCAGCTCGCCCAGACCTACACTTTCGCCGACCGCATGTTCCAGACCAATCAAGGCCCCAGCTTCCCCGCTCACCAATTCATCATTTCCGGAACCTCCGCCCCGTCGCCCCGCGCCGTCGCCTACGAGCAACCTGTTCGCCTCGGAAAATGTCGTCCTGCCTCTGAATCCCGGCACCAACACCGCCGCAGGATGCGCTGGCCCCGTCGGCGAAACCGTCGCGATGATCGATCCAGCCGGCAGCGAGGCCACGCGGCAATTCCCCTGCTTCGAGCATCCCACGCTCACGGATTTGCTCGACACGGCCGGCATCAGCTGGCGCTACTATGCTCCCTCCGCTGGCTCCATTTGGACCGGCCCAAACGCCATCCAGCACATGCGCTTCGGCCCCGCCTGGCAAAAAGTCATCATCCCGCAGACCAACGTGCTCACGGACATCGCCAGCGGCCAGCTGGCCCAGGTGACCTGGGTCATTCCCGACGGCCGCGCCTCGGATCACCCGTTATCCACCGATGGCAGCGGCCCCTCCTGGGTCGCTTCGATTGTCAACGCCATCGGCAACAGCCCGTATTGGGCTAACACCGCGATCTTCATCACCTGGGACGATTGGGGCGGCTGGTACGATCACGTTGCGCCCACGATTCAAAACTCCTATGAATACGGTTTTCGCGTCCCGCTGATTGTTGTCTCCCCGTACGCCAAGCGCGCCTACGTATCGCACGTTACCCACGATTTCGGCAGCTTACTCAAGTTCATCGAGTCCAATTTCAAGCTGCCCTCGCTGGGCTTCGCGGACTCCCCCGCCGACGACCTGTCCGATTGTTTTGATTTAACGCAAACCCCGCAGCCATTCCAGTTCGTCGCCGCGAAGTTTGACGCGTCGCATTTCCTCAGTGAGACTCGCCCTCCCCTCGACCCCGACGACGACTGAGCCTCCACTTGCTAGCCAAGTTGCCGCTGAGGGTCGATATAATATGGACTCTGAGCGTGATTCAGGGTAGATTCCGTGCACGCCCCGGAAAGTTCTACACTGAGGAGAAAACATGAAACATAAGATTCTTTGTGGTTGTGTGGTTTTTGCTCTTGCTGTTGTGACAACCTCTGCGCAAACGAAAGTCTCCTTGTCCGGCAAGTGTGGCAAGCCCGACGTCCAACAAAATATCCCTACCGGTGACCAGCCGGGCCATGTCTTCACGCTCGCGCAAGGAAAATGCGCGTCGAAGGGAGAAGTCGGTGGCGCGGCCAGCAAAGAGGGCGCGTTTTCCGAGCACGGAGACGTTTCCGGAAACCACGGTAAGGTCTGGGGCGTCTACGTGGAAACGTTTGACAGTGGCGACAAGATTTTCTACAGCTATCAAGGTACTTCGACCATGAAAGATGGCGCTCTGCAGTCAAGTCAGAATAAGTATCAGGTGACCGGCGGCACCGGCAAGATGAAAGGCATCAAGGGGTCGGGGACCTGCAAGATGACCGGCAACGCTGATGGCGGCTCGGACTACTCATGCACGGGTGAATACACACTCGCTGGAGCCGCCGCAGCGAAGATGTAAGAGGCGAAAAAGACAAATGGCTGGGCAGCCCCGCAGGGCTGCCCTTTTATTTTCCGTGCACGTTCGCCTTTTCGGCGTCCAAACTTGGGAGTTAAAGTTGGTTGCGGCAGGCTGCTGTTGCCTATGACCCAGACCCGCAAAGCACGGCGGCCCGGAACATGAGACCTAAGGCTGTTCTTTCACGACGGGTGGTAACGCCGCAGGGAATCAAAGCCGCGGCGGTGCTCGTCCAAGACGAGCGAATTGTCGATGTCGTTCCTACGGATCAACTGCCCACCGAGACTCCCGTCACGGATTTTGCCGACGCCGCCATTCTGCCCGGCCTAGTGGACTCCCACGTCCACATCAATGAACCCGGCCGCACGGAATGGGAAGGATTCGGGACAGCAACTCGCGCTGCTGCCGCTGGTGGATGCACGACGCTGGTGGACATGCCGCTGAACTGTTTGCCGCCGACGACGACTGTGGCCGCGCTGGAAGAGAAACGCAAAGCGGCAAATGGCCAGTGCCACGTGGATTGGATGGCCTGGGGTGGCGTTGTTAGCGACAACCAGGACCACATCGAACGTTTGGCGGCTGCGGGCGTGCCGGGATTCAAATGCTTCCTCATTCATCCCGGCATCGACGGTTTCACGATGGTTACCGAGGGAGAGCTGCGCGCAGCGTTGCCGCATGTTGCGCGAACTGGCTTGCCGCTGCTGGTGCATGCTGAACTGCCTGGACCTGTGGACGAGGCCACCGGCCGGTTAGCTCACGCCGACTGGAGCAAATACGCGACGTACCTGCAATCGCGGCCGGATGAAGCGGAGCTTTCCGCGATCCGCTTAATGCTCTCTCTCTGCCGCGAATTCCATTTCCGGCTGCACATTGTGCACCTTGCAACGAGCCAGGCACTGGACACGCTGCACGCCGCAAAATCAGAAGGTCTGCCGGTCAGTGTCGAAACTTGCACGCATTATCTACATTTCACTTCGGAGGATGTCCCGGACGGCCAGACGCTTTTCAAGTGCGCCCCGCCGATCCGCAGCCGCGACAATTGCGAAAAACTTTGGCAGGGACTTCGCGAAGCCGTAATCGATCTGGTGGCCACGGATCATTCTCCCTGCCCGCCGGAGATGAAGCGCCTCAGCGAGCGGAGCTTTCGAACGGCCTGGGGAGGAATTGCAAGTCTCTCGCTGGCCCTCCCGGTACTGTGGACCGAGGCCAGCCGCCGCGGATTCACTCTACCGGACATCGCGCGATGGATGTCGGAAGGTCCTGCCCGGCTTGCCGGATGCGACTCGCGCAAGGGCCGCATTGCAAAGGATTTCGACGCTGACTTCGTGGTGTTTGAGCCAGAGGGCGAGTTCATCGTGACAGAGGACCATCTTCATTACCGCCACCGTCTTTCGCCCTATCTCGGTGAGAAACTCCGGGGCGTCGTGAAAGCAACTTACCTGCGTGGCAACTGCATTTTTGCCGATGGAAAATTTCCTCGCGACCCGGCCGGACGTGAATTACGGCGCTAACCGCCCCACGGAATCTTTAAATTGAGTTTTGAAACTCCTGCCATTTCATACAGAATATCGCCAGCAAACAAAATCATGATGGTCCGTCAAATCGTTGGGGCCTCCGTGCAGCGCAAGGAGGGCTGGGACAAAGTCACCGGAGCCGCGCGCTACGTCGATGACCTGGTCTTGCCCGGCATGATTTACGGCGCAACCGTTCGCAGCAGCGTGCCGCGCGGCAAGATCAGAAAGATTGCTTTTGATCCCAGCATTGCGTGGACCGACTTTGTCGTCGTAACCGCGAAGGACATTCCTGGGAAAAACTGCATCGCGCTCATTTTGGACGACCAGCCTTGCCTGGCCGCCGAAACCGTGAATCACGCGGAGGAGCCGATTCTGCTTCTGGCACATGCGGACCGTCACAAGCTTCGAAAAGCGGTCGAGGCCGTCGCAATCGAATACGAGCCTCTGCCCTCCGTTCACACTATCGAAGAGAGCGAACAAAAATCCACAATCATTTGGGGCGCCGACAATACGTTCAAGACCTTTCTTGTCGAGAAGGGTGACCTGGACGCGGCGTGGAAAGAGGCCGCGCACATCGTCGAGGGCGAGTACTTCACCGGCGCACAGGAGCAACTCTATATCGAGAACAATGGAGTCATCGCGGCCTACGACGCTGCCAACGGCGTGACCGTGTGGGGTTCGTTGCAGTGCCCTTACTACGTTCACAAGGCGTTGATGGCGCTTTGCGCGTTGCCCGAGGAAAACGTTCGCGTGGTCCAAATGGAAACGGGAGGCGCGTTCGGAGGAAAAGAAGAATATCCCTCCATGATTGCCGGGCACGCGGCCCTGCTGGCCATCAAGTCCGGCCGCCCGGTGAAAATTGTTTACGACCGCATGGAAGACATGGCGGCGACGACCAAGCGGCATCCTTCCCGGACGCGCCATCGCACGGCGGTCAGCAAGGACGGAAAAATTCTCGGCGGCGAAATCGAGTTCACCATCGATGGCGGAGCCTATGCGACTCTGTCTTCCGTGGTGCTGTCGCGAGGCACGATTCATGCCGGAGGTCCTTATTATTGGCCGAGCGTGCGCATTCGAACGAAGGCAGTAGCGACCAACACGCCGCCGCATGGAGCGTTTCGCGGATTCGGCGCGCCGCAAAGCCTCTTTGCCCTGGAGCGGCATATGGACCGCATCGCGCAGGTCGTGGGGATATCTGCAGTGGAAGTCCGGCGGCGGAATTTTCTGAAGCAGGGTCATACAACCACCACGGAGCAAACCATTCGTGAAAAAATTGATTTGGATGGTTTGCTTGACCGTGCGCTCGAGCTTTCCGACTATCACGCGAAGAAAAAGCGTTTTGCGGAAGAAAATAAAAAAGGAACGCTCAAGAAAGGAATTGGCATTGCGGCTTTTTTGCATGGCGCGGGCTTCACGGGCTCCGGCGAACGCTATCTGAATTCACTGGTCGGCGTGGAAGCGGGCGCCGATGGTAACGTTCGAGTGTTGGTTTCCAGCGCGGAATTTGGCCAGGGGACAAATACGGTGCTCTGCCAGATTGCGGCTGAAGCGCTGGGGCTGCCTTATGAAAATGTTGCCATTGCGCAACCGGATACCGCCGTCGTACCCAACAGCGGTCCGACGGTGGCTTCGCGCACCGCCATGATTGTCGGCAAACTTGTTCAATCAGCAGCCAAAGGAATCAAGGAAACGCTCGTGAAGAGCGGACTGCTTGATGGCGAATACACCGCGGAACAATTTCGCGCTGCTTGCGCTAAATACGTCTCCAAGCACGGAACGTTGAAATCTTATGTGCGCTATGAAGCGCCCCGCGATGTTTATTGGGATGATGAA
>WNFJ01675954.1_pt1 | contig 13072 bp, 10 predicted proteins | sample 5400461 | NCBI WGS metagenome assembly WNFJ01 (sample SAMN13153349, study PRJNA577476) | soil metagenome | isolation source: 115 cm saprolite on Douglas fir-dominated hillslope | place: USA:California | collected 2013-09-17 | reverse complement strand
GATGGCCTCAACCAGTTGGAAGCCGACCCGGAGCGTCTCCGTTCTCTGACCTACTTCCCCCAGTTTAGAATGGTCTCTTAGAACACGGATTGGTATGAATAAAGCCTCGTGACCTCAGCAATGATAGGTACGTTCCATAGCTGCCACTCCGAGGGGACATTTTAGACAAGGTGGCCAATTGGGACTTGGTGAACGTCATCGGGTAGCGTGTGGCTAGCGTTTGTATCATCCGTAATGCTCCACCAGCAATAGGCTTATCTGTTGGCGATTGTGAAACCTGTTCAGTAGCTATCACCGCCGTATCCGGAATCTTGGTCGGAGTCAGTGCTAGGTCGTTGCCAGCAGCCAATGCCGCTATTCTTGTCAGCTTATCTTGCGCCACTTTAAGAGCCGTCTGATAGTGGTGGCGCTCCTGGGTGATCTCCCGTTCTTTGAGAGCTATGGCCTGGGCGACGACTGTGTCAAGCTGTTCTTGCGTGGGTAGCAACTGCGACTTGATCGCCAGTGTTAGTTTGCGCTGGAGTTCCCGATTTTGCGTCTGCAAATCTTCTATGGTTCTAGCCTCAGCTGCGGCTTCTTCTGGCAGATCGGCTAGTTTACTGAGGATAGATTTTATCTTATCGGTTGGTGGCGTGGATTCGGTCAGTATCCTATCGCCAGCTTTGGGGTGGCTTGTGATGACTGAGCCAATTTGAACTTTCGTCACTTCTGGGCTAATGGCAGGCCCAAACGCAAAAAACTCACCTGGCTCTAACTGACGTAGAGCTAACGTTGCCTCTTTACTGGTAAAGCCGAGCTCCTCAGCCGCTCGCTTACGGTCAATGTCGAGACCAGTGCGGCCAATCAGTTTATTGTTGCATTCAGCTGCGGCGTCTTTGTGTAGTTTAGATAAACGCTGTGTGGCTAATACCGCACAATAGCCACGTTTCCGCCCGCGAGTTACTAGATCAATGACCGCTCCCATTGCCTCGGATTGACCTTTTTCGGGAGCAAATACATGGGCTTCATCTATCACGACCAGGACTGGATGCCATAATTGCTTCGGAGCGTTGATGAGGGCTTCTAAGAAGAGTTTGACAAATCGCTTTCGCTCATACTGCGGCAGTTCGTAGAGATCGATAATAGCCGAGACATTCAGTTCTAGGAGTCGGCGTCCGAGCAGACTGGCACTGCGTGGTTCAACAGGAGTATCGCCATTTTTACCGGCGAGGATATAATCAAATTTCTCCCGTAAAGTAGAGAACTCACCCTCTAAGTCAATAACAATTTGCTGGACTTTCCCATGTGTTTGTTCCAGCAACCGGCGAATGAGCCAGGATTTACCGCCGCCGCTGTTAGCCTGAATCAGCAGACGGGTGTCTATAAGGGTCGGTAGGTCTATGCTAGTCTGATTGCTGAGTGATATTTTAGCCATACGAAGTTTTTTGATTGCTGTGGCGTAGCCCAGATGTTACTTTTCCGAATACCTGATGCACAGCATATCTGATCTCATACATATGATACCTCTTATAACTGATGGAACCTACATTGACTATCTATATCTCTGCCATACAGAGAGCAAGAAAAACCACCGTTTTCTGAGACATTATGACAATGTGTCATTTTATCGAATTAGTGGCCCCAATTGCGAAGCAATAAATGGTTCAGAGCCTACTCATTGTTCCTGAATATGCTTCCCGCTAATCTCCCGCACTCATTCTAAGGATGGGATATAATTAATTGCTTCAAAACTATAGAGCACAACAAGAGAAGGAATACGGGAGGGGCATCGTATGTCAAACCAGGAACAGCTAGATATTCTCAAACAAGGAATAGAAAGATGGCTCCAATGGAGAGCAGAACATCGTGACATTAAGCCGGATCTTACGGGAGCCGATCTCAGTGATACCGATCTGAGCAAAATTGAACTCGAACAAGTTGATCTCAGCGGAGCTAACCTTTGTAGAGCCAACTTGAGTGAAGCCAATCTCAGCGAAGCCATTTTCAAGGGTGCTAACCTCAATGAAGTCGATCTACGAGCGGCTATGATTATTGGAGCAACTTTCAATGGAGCAATTCTCAATGGAGCCCATCTTAGCTTTGCCGATCTCTACGGAACTGACTTCAGTCATGCTGAACTGAGGGGAGCCGACTTTAGCGATGCCCAGCTCATCAATACCGATCTCAGTGAAGCCGATCTCACTGAAGCTATTATAGGACGGACAACCTTCGGAAATGTTGACCTGAGTAAGGTGAAAGGACTTGACACCGTGATACATGACTGGCCCTCAACCATCGGCATCAATACAATCTATGCCTCTCATGGCAATATACCAGAAGCCTTCCTTAAAGGTGTGGGCGTGGATGATAACTTTATCACCTATATCCGCTCCCTAGTCGGAAAGGCCATCGAATATTATTCCTGCTTCATAAGCCATTCAAGCAAGGATAACGCGTTTGCCAAGCGGCTGTATGCCGATTTGCAGAGCAATAACGTGCGCTGTTGGTTTGCCCCTGAAGACCTAAAGTGGGGAGAGCACATACGAACTGGTATTGGTGAAGCAATCCGCCTCCATGACAAGCTTCTGCTCATCCTCTCTAGGCATTCGGTCGCTAGTGGATGGGTAGAGCGTGAGGTGAAGGCCGCCATTGCCAGAGAGAAGGAGGAGAAACGAATCGTACTCTTTCCAGTGCGTATGGATAGGGCCGTATTTGACAGTCCTTTTGACTGGACAACTGAGATACGACGTGAGCGAAACATCGGGGACTTTACGCGCTGGAAAGACCATGATGAATATCAAAAGGCGTTTAGCAGGCTACTACGTGACCTCAAGGCAGAAGCTTAAACGACAGAGGTATAAGATAGATAGTATCTAGCGACAGAGTGTCTAATTTTGGGGTTGAGATATTAAGGCATTAAGTCTGCCTATTAACCGCAGTTAATCGGGCACTATGACAATGCTTTACTCCTACAAATCCTTAACACTGCCAAAAGCAATGCGATCTATTATTAGCGTAACGGTTGTGCAATCAGATGCGATTCGTTGAAAAATGGCAGAAATCTTCAAAATGGGAATTGGTGCGGCGATGGATGATCGCCTGCGACTCTGAGCAGCTGGCCCGCAAAGGCGCTCTGCTCGCTGAACTTTAACAACTTACCTCCTGAATCCTGGCTGACCTGTGCCGAGACATGGGCCGCCACATGCACCTGGCGTTTGATGCCGAGCTTGCGCACGTTCAGAGCGTTTTCGACCGGTTGCACTTGCTCTTCTAACCAGTGAGTAGCCCAGCGAATGAAATTGGCCGCGAACAGGACGAACACCTCTTGAAGATAGATGGCCGGTTCGGAACGCACTTTGAGGTGGTGCAAGGAGAACACCTGCTTGCTCTCTTTAATCCCGGCCTCGATCGTCTGCCTGCCGTTGTACTGCTCGAACCAAGCCGGCAAATGCTCTGTCACCGGCTGAGAACCGAAGTGAAACAAGGCGCTGTGCTTGAGGGTGTTGCCGGTGTAGAAGCGCTCGAGAGCGACATCTAAAGCGTAGGGACAGTGCTTGAGCTGCAGCCTGGGCCAGCCAACCAGTTCGGCGTTGGCACCCACTCGCGTCCAGGTAGTGGTCTTGTCTACCTGCTGCTTGAGAGACGCCACAGTCTTGTGGCTGTGGGGTTTGGTGTACAGGTCGTAGCCCATCTCGATGAGAAGAGCAACGTTCTCATACGTGCCGAAACCTGCATCCAGGCGCAACTCGGCTTCAACCGCTTCGGCGTTGGCGGCATTGTCCTGCTCAAAACGAAGCAGACGCTGGTACAGGGCAGCGAGCTCGGCTTGCTGGTGGCTGCGCTGGGCCGTTGTCTTGTCCAAGCGGCGTTGGGCTTGCTTGCAGACAGACCTTCGACTGACTGTGCGTTTGACGACCGAGTGCCTGCGCTGGCGAGCCTGGGCCAAGCGGCTGGTGGGGCGTTCTGTCCGTTGGCGGCTCTGGTAGTCCTCTTCGAGAGCATCCACGTGCTTCTGCTGCTCTGCCTCGGCCTGCTGCGCCTCGGCCTGCTCGACGGCTTGCTTCTGCCTTTCCAGTCGCTCGCCGGTTTGGGTCACCACCTGCTCGAAAGCGGCAATGCGCTGGCGCAGCAGTTCCGTGCGCCGTCGAGGCCGCAGTCGAAGGCGAGCCTCGGCGGCCAGTACGAGCGCTTCGGCCTGCGTGCAAGACACCGTATCTCCCGGGTGATGGGCCACCGACAGCCACAAGCGTCCATACGTTGGGCTTTCCAAGCTGACGACGCCTGCCTGGTAGCCCAGCCGGATTGCGTCATCCATATGCCCAAAGGCAGCATGGGGATAGGTCTGGCTCGTATTGGAAACGGGAATGCCGGTCAGGTCGCCATCCAGGCGCACCCGTTTCCCCTGCGAGCGCAGCAACTTTACCTCAGCAGTGAGATAGGGCTGGCTGATCTGTTCCAACGCCTGGACGATCTGCTTGACCTCATCCCAGCTCAGTCCACTCAGCGTCCGGCTCACGCCGCTGTAATCGGCCCATGCTGGTTGTTGCCAGGCTTGAGCAACCGCCTGATCCTTATCCAAGGGATGCGCTGCCAGGCTGATCTCCTGCAAGTGTTGCAGCCCAGCTAGAATGGCTACGAGAAATTCCAGGACCTTGGTCTGAGGCCGATGATGATAGTGCTTTTGCTTGAGGGACACCGCCTGGAGTTTCTGGCTCAAGCCGATATGTTCGGCAAACCAGCCCCAAGCCACCAGAAAGGCATGCTGAGTGTTTTGTGTGGGTGTTTCGCTGTTGCTCATGACCGTTCCTTGCTTCAATGTGCATATTCATGAGCATACAGCATCTGGATTCAGTTGGTAAGGTACGAAAATGTTGCTGTTTGAGACCGTCTTTCATGATTCGGCCTCTGGTTGCACAAAACTTACGCTAGTTTTTCCTTTCGCTTGAGACTAAAGAATCTAAGCCCTGCCCAGGGAGTCTAAGGTCTTTAGGCAGGGCTTTTAACTACGGAACCATGCGTTTCTAGCGCAGGCTCTTTTCGACTGCATCGAGCGCCACTTCGAGCGAACGATCAGTCAGATCTTCGTCAGGTAGTCTACCCCTCCAGCCTGCCATATATTCGCGGTATGTGATAAATGACTGCTGGTAGGCGTCGTATGCTTCCTCCACCGGCTTTTCCAGTTTCAGTAGTTTCGGCAGCTCTTTGTCGATCAACTCGCCAACAGCTTTGGCCTGCATACCCAACGCTTCGAACAATGCAATTGCGCCTTCGGTGCTATCGCGCCGTTCACGGAGGGATGTGACTTTACGGGAGTAGTTACGGAGTTGCTTGCCTTTCGCGGCGAACTGATTTTGCATAGAGCCGACCTGGTCGCGCAATTCATCAGCTTTACGCACTGCGCTCTTGTTAACGAGTAAGAAGTGTTCCCATGTGGCACAAACGGCCTCAATGAGTGGCGTGCGCCCTTCGCGCATTTGACGACGGAGTTCTCTATCCAGAGACTCTTGGTCTTGTGGCATAAACCACCTCTTTCTAACTGAGGGTACTTGTAGAGCTCCTCTACACAGTCACGACACTAACTCTGGTCGCCGGGCACAGCAAGTCCATTTTGATAGCAAGCGCAGCCAGGCACTCTCTATCTGTTATATAGTTACCCCTAACCGCGACTGCGCTATATCGAACCACTCTTTTTGCACCTCGATGCCGATGTACTTTCTGCCAGTCTGCATGGCAGCGACACAAGTACTGCCTGAACCCATGAACATATCCAAGACGGTCTCACCTTCGAGTGTTGATTTGGAGATCAGATATTTGAGGAGCTTCACTGGCTTTTCAGTCGGATGACGCATCGCCTGAGTAGGTACTTTATCGAAGGACAAAATATTAGCATCACGACTGCCGTTGAGGTAACGTCGCCCCTTATGAGCGTATAAAATCATCTCGTATTGATACCCATAATTGCCCTTCAGATCGCCGCGTGTGCGGTTATTCTTAATCCAGACCAGCGCATTCTTAAGTGTGAAATACTGACTTCTATTCTGAAAGTATGGAGGAGACAAACTAATGGCAGACGATCAATGGTGGCTACGCGGCGTCGACGAAGCCACCAAACGCAAAATTAAAGCCTATGCCGCCCAGAACGGCGTTACGATTGCTGAGGCATTGAAACGGCTCGTAGAAAAGGCGTTAGAGGGCAAATAGGCCGTTTATTTTAGGCAACGGCCAGCCAGCCCCACAAGTCACGGAATGACTCGGTCTACCCACCTAGTTTCTTCTGCCGCTCCATCTCCCTCAATTCCACCCGGCGAATCTTGCCGGAGATGGTTTTGGGCAGCGTCTCCACAAACTCGATCTCGCGCGGATATTTGTATGGCGCAGTGACCTTCTTTACGTGGTCTTGTAATTCGCTTGCCAATTCGGGAGATGCTGTATACCCAGGTGCCAGGATAACAAATGCTTTGACGATCTCGCCGCGCATTTCGTCCGGGCTGGCAACCACAGCGGATTCAGCAACGGCAGGATGCTCTTTGAGGGCACTCTCGACTTCGAAAGGGCCAATGCGATACCCTGCGCTGATAATCACATCGTCAGCACGTCCGACAAACCAGAAGTAGCCATCTTCGTCCTTGTAGGCGCGGTCTCCAGTGATGTACCAGTCACCGCGAATGCAGGCATTGCTTGCGTCAGGGTTGCGCCAGTATTCCCTGAACATCCAGGTGGGACGCTGTGGCTTCACTTTGACGGCTATGTCGCCTTCTTTGTTAGGGGGAAGTGGATTGCCGTCGTGATCGATCACCTCGACCTCGAAGCCAGGCGCGGGCTTGCCCATCGAGCCAGGCTTGACCGCGATAGGTGGGAAATTCGCGCACAGTATGACCGTTTCCGTCTGCCCGTATCCATCGCGGATGGTCATACCCGTCACATCCTGCCAGACTTTAATGACCTCCGGATTGAGTGGCTCGCCCGCGCCGGTGCAGTAGCGCAGCGCCTTTGGCGGGTTAGCTTTCAGATAGGCCATTGGCTCATCCAGGACCAGCATGCGATAGGCGGTAGGAGGAGCACAGAGGGTAGTGATGGGATAGTTATGGAGCATCTCCAGAGTTTCGATGGCATTGAACTTGCCGCGTGCATCCTGAATGAACAGAGCCGCGCCCATGATCCAGGGGCCGAACAGGTTGCTGTATGAGAATTTTGCCCATCCGGTCTCGGAAAGGTTCCAGAAGAGGTCATTTTCATGCAGATCAAGCCAATATTTGCCAGTGATGGTATGCCCGATAGGGTAACTGGCATGGGTATGTAGAACCATTTTGGGATAGCCAACGGTACCGGAAGTGAAATAGACCAAGCAAGGATCATCGCTGCGTGTCTTCGGGCCAGTGAACTCCGGCGAGGCTTCGCTGACGATCTGCTGGTAACTGGTCCAGCCTTCACGTCCGGCAGTATCGGCGTTGACCGCATCAGTTAGGATGGCGTACTTGATAGTAGGACAGTCGGCGCGTACCTGGTCAAACTTTGCTGCTCCCTCGTAGTCGGTGACAATAGCGACGGCTTCGGCGATGTCAGAGCGGAATTGGATATCTTTAGGCGTAAGAAGTGTGGTGCAGGGGATGGGAATGGCACCCAGACGCATTAACCCTAGAATCGTCTCCCACCACTCAGGTATACGAGGTAACATCACCAAGACAGGATCGCCTTTGCCAAGCCCTAACGCAGAGAAAGCATTCGCGGCACGGCTGGAGTACTCCGCGAAATGAGCAAAGGTAAGCCCCCGCTCTTCTCCGTGCTGCCCGACCCACAACATGGCCGGTAACATGGCCGGTTTATTGGGATCGCTGGCCCATTTTTCAACTACATCAGTGGCAAAGTTGAAATATTCGGGCACTTCAAGCTGAAAGCTACGGCGCTCGACTTCATAGTCGGTCATATTCGGGGACTGAGAAGCGACCATAAGCTATACTCCTTCCGGTATACGATCAAATCAGACGTTGCCGATCAGAACTGAGCACAGCACATCAATGTGCCTTGGGTAATGGTTGTCCTTATCATACCACGTCCACACGAACCTGGGGATGGCACTCGTGCTTATTGGTAAAACCTGCTATAATTCCCTCTTTTTTCCAAGTGGTATAATTTATAGCAAAATCGTAGAAATGGCCCACAAAAGGCCGCTCAAGGGGCTAAAAGCCTATTTACGCGGCCAGCCAATCTTTTAAGTCTCGGATGAGCTTACGGAGGCTGTCTTTCGATGGAATATCAATTTTCATATTTGGGCTGGGCCAAAGCTGCGTATAGCAACCTGTTTGGCCCCTGGATCATGGGCGCAGCCATGTTTATCCAGGATGCGCGCGGCAAATTCAACGCCCTCGAGACGCTGGAGATGCTGCATAAGTACCCCATTACCACGCTTTGCGCGCCGCCGACCGCCTATCGTATGATGGTGCTCGACGAGCCGATGGCCTATCTGAAAGCCAACCCTCCAAAGGCGTTGCGTTACTGCACCGGCGCGGGCGAGCCACTCAACCCCGAAGTCATCAAAATCTGGCGGGATGTAACGGGCATGACCATCCGCGACGGCTATGGACAGACCGAGACGGTAATACTATGCGCCAACTTCCCGCCCTTAGAGGTGAAACCTGGTTCGATGGGCAAACCGTCGCCCGGCTTCGATGTGAGTGTGATTGACCACGACGGCAGCGAACTCCCGTCCAATAAAGAGGGTGACATTGCTGTGAGGGTCAAGCCGCAGCGTCCAATATGGTTGTTTAAGGAATACTGGCGCAACCCGGATGCGACCAGCGCCTGCATTCGCGGTGACTGGTACATCACCGGCGACCGTGCCTACAAGGACGAAGATGGCTACTTCTGGTTTGTGGGGCGAGCCGATGATGTGATTATCAGCGCGGGCTATCGCATTGGCCCTTTCGAAGTCGAGAGTGCCCTCAAAGAGCATCCTGCCGTTGCTGAATCCGCTGTGGTTGCCAGCCCGGATGAAATGCGCGGTGAGATCGTCAAAGCTTTTGTTATCCTATAGGGAGATGGTCCGTCAAAGATGTAATGGCTCATCTCGGTCGCTGGGAGGAGATCTGTTTAGCTGAAGTGCAAAAACACCTGCGAGGTGAGCAGTCTATAGAGGACTACCGTGATGCCCTCTCTTACAATGACAGGTGGGAGGCGGAACTGCATATGCTCTCGCTACAGGAGGCCATTGGACTTTTCGAGACGGTCCACTATCGTCTGTTCGGCCTCTTGTCGTCGTTAAGTCCAGAGCAGTGGAATGGCTATGTGCGTGCCTGGGTGCGCGGCTCGACCTGGCATCACTTCGAGGAGCACGGCGAACAGATTCGTGCCTGGCGTGCCGGGCGATAATTTATAGGACGATATCAAGAGTAAAGGGATGCAAGTTCGTTGTATCTCTTTACTCTTGACTCATGGTTCGGTCATTTTTTAAGGAGTTTGAAAGAATTGGCCCCACGAAATGCATGTTTTGAATGTAAAGGCGAGAAATACGTCTTACTTTGACAGAACATGCATTCACTTGGTCCAAGTCACCATAACCAAGTGGGGAATGAATACCTTTTTATTGGCGTTTTTAGCCCCGAAGTGGGGAATACAATTCATTTTTTGCTCTAAAAAATGACCGAACCGTGAGTAAATATGCCAAACAAAAAGTAATATCCCTTAACGTTATCCATAAGAAGAAACAGAGATATACTATCAATAACCATCTCATACGCAAGCAGGCACAACTATAAACGACTCTGGTATACTTGCGCCAGGGTATGTAGTTCCAGCAAAGGAGGCGCATCGATGTCAGAAGCTTGCCCTGTCGTGGAAGTCTTCTGCTCCTATGCTCAGGAGGATGCAACTTGGCTGAGCAAACTGGAAGCTCATTTGAGTCTGCTCAAACGGCAAGGATTCGTTTCTCTCTGGCATCATCGGCTCCTCGTTGCAGGGGCTGATTGGTCTCATGAGATCGACACGCATCTGAATACTGCCTCGATTATCCTCCTGCTCATTAGTGCAGATTTCCTGAACTCTGACTACTGTTATGGCGTCGAGATGCAGCGAGCATTGGCTCGGCATGCAGTGGGAGAAGCACAGGTGATCCCTATACTGCTGCGTCCGGTAGATCACAGTAGTGCCCCCTTCGCGCACTTGCACGCTTTGCCTAGCAATGGTCAGCCTATCTCCACCTGGAGCGATGAAGATGCGGCCCTGGCTGATGTAGTAGCCGGGCTGCGTCGGGTGCTTGAATATCTCTTCCAGTTCTCTACCGACTTCCCCCGCACCACATTACCTGCAGTGTGGAACATTCCCTATCCTCGTAATGCTTTTTTTACAGGGCGTGAAGTTGAATTGCAGACCATAGAGACTATGTTTGGCGAGCATAAAAATGCAGCTATCGGCCAAACTCAGGCGATCAGTGGTCTGGGCGGTATTGGTAAAACGCAACTTGCCCTCGAATACGCGTATCGTCATCGTCGTGACTATCGCTACGTTTTCTGGGTGCTGGCCGATACACACGAAACGCTCAATGCTGCATACAGCCAGCTTGCTCGTCTACTCAACTTGCCTGCAAAAAACCTTGCGGAGCAACGCCTAGTCATCGAAGCAGTTAAGCACTGGCTCACCGAAAATCAGAATTGGTTGCTGATTCTAGACAACGCCGACGACCTTACCGTTATACGCGATTTCTTGCCTCCTAATCCTCTCGGTCAGGTACTTCTCACCACACGCGCTCATGCCATGGGTGGGTTAGCCGAACGTATCGAGATCAAACAGATGAACGAAGACGAAGCCACACGATTTTTGTTGCGTCGCAGCGGTGTACTGGGCAGACAAAAAGCACCCGAGTCCATCGACCTTAACGAGCTTACTACCGCCAAAGCGCTTGTGCATGAACTCGGCTTCCTTCCGTTGGCTCTCGACCAAGCTGGAGCTTATATCGAAGAAACTTCCTGCGGCTTGCGGGGCTATTTGATGCTCTACCAGAGAGAGCGCAAGAAACTTTTGCGAACACGTGGTGGCTTGGTTGTTGATCATCCTGAACCGGTTGCTACTACTTGGAAACTGGCATTTGAAAAAGTGGAAAAGGCTAATCCATCTGCAGCTGACCTCCTACGACTGTGTGCGTTCTTAGCTCCTGATGATATTCCTGAATCGATTCTTGTAGAAGGAGAACCTGAACTTACGGGACCGCTAAAGAAGCTTGCTCGTCATCCATCGAAATTAAATGCAGCCATTGCTGAACTGCAAAAATACTCTCTTGTATCGCGCAATCCCGTTGCAAAAACATTAGATATACATCGCCTAGTGCAGATAATCTTAAAAGATACGATGATGAAAAATGTAGAAAGAGCATGGGCAGTACGCGCTGTAAAAGTTGTGAGCCGCGCTTTTCCTTGGCCGCAGGTAGCAACTTGGGATGTTTGCTGGCGATTATTGCCTCATGCGCGATCATGTGCGGATCTCATGGAAAAGTGGCAAATGGATATACTTGAAGGTGCTTTTTTACTGTATACGGTGGGAAGTTACCTTGACGACCGTGGTGAGTATCACGAAGCGCAAACTTATTACGAAAGAACCTTAGCGATCGATCGTAAGGTGCTAGGCGAGGAAAATATAGTTACTTCTAGTTGTCTCAATAATCTAGGGGTAGTGAATTACAATCAGGGCAAATATATAGAAGCAAAGACCTATCTCCAGCAAGCGCTGGCCATCCGTCGTAAGCTATTAGGCGAGGAGCATCCAGAGACTGCACGCACGTTGAACAACCTAGCAAATGTGCATGATGATCAAGGCAAATATGAAGAAGCGAAAAAGCTGTATCAACAGGCGCTGGCCATCCGTCGTAAGGTGCTGCGAGAGGGGCATCCAGAAATTGCTGATACTATGAATAATTTGGCTGATGTGTATTGCCATCAAAATGCATACGAGGAAGCAGAAAAGTTGTATCAACAAGCATTAGCAATCCGCCGGAGAGAGTTGAGAGAAGACCATCCCGATATTGCTGTCAGTCTAATCGGTCTAGGGAATGTATGTCTTTCTCAAGGCAAATATGAAGAAGCGAAGGCTCTGTATCAGCAGGCATTCGCAATCTCTTCTAAGGTGCTGAGTAGAGAACATCCTCAAACTGCCACCACTTTGAACAATTTGGCAACTGTATATCTCGCTCAGGGCAAATATGAAGAAGCAGAGGGTCGGTATCAACAAGCATTAGTAATCTATTCTAAGGTGCTTCGGAAAGAACATCCAGCTACTGCTATTAGCCTGTTAGGTTTGGCAAATGTGTATTTCAATCAGAATAAATACGAAGACGCGATTTCTTTTTATCAGCAAGCACTGACGATTTCTCAAGAAAAACTTGGTCCTGACCATCCCCGTACAAAACGGCTACATGCACTCATTGAAGAAACGTTGGAAGAGAAGGAGAGAAAGGGCGAGGAGAGATAACTATAAAATTATTCTCATACGTGAGAATATACGCCTCATCTGACTATATTTTGTAATGCCCATAAAACCGTACCATCCGCATGAGCAAGCAATAGAGCTAACTGCTCACTTCGGCGTTATTTGTTCTGTTACCATGGAAGGTCTACTATGGGTAAACAGTCAGGTAGCGTCTCTACCACTTCCCATTAAACTCTCGGATCACTTCTTCTGGCGATAAGTTGAGATAGATTTCAGTGGTGGCCAGCCGGTCATGCCCCATGATCTCCTGCAAGGCTCTGGTGGAGATACCTTTCTGGATGCAGGTCACTGCAAAGGTGTGCCTCAGTACATGCGGGGTGACGGTTCTGCGGATAGGCGCCCGATTAGCTATCCCTTTGACGAGGCGTTGAATTGTCCGCACTCCTATACCTACATTTTCATGCAGGCCCAAGTGTCCTTCGAGTAGTGGCTGTACCCGCGCCGAGAGAGGAATCACTCGCCGTTTGGATAACTTGCCATACGGCCCACCTTTGCCGTAGATCATGAGTCGGTGTTGCTGCCAGTCGAGGTTGTCTTGTGTGAGGTTAGCTAGCTCCGCGACCCGCAGGCCGGTATCCAGCAGTGTCCAGATGACTAATTTTTCTTCGTGGGTTTGGCAGGC
>WNFJ01133298.1_pt1 | contig 13072 bp, 12 predicted proteins | sample 5400461 | NCBI WGS metagenome assembly WNFJ01 (sample SAMN13153349, study PRJNA577476) | soil metagenome | isolation source: 115 cm saprolite on Douglas fir-dominated hillslope | place: USA:California | collected 2013-09-17 | reverse complement strand
CTCCAGCAGGCCCCCTTGAGCGTTTACCTCTTTGGCTAGAGCCGCTTCTTTTGCATTTTTGCCGGTAACTTCCTGCCACTGTGCCTCCACGGGAACAACGACGGGAAACCGGGCGCCCCGCCTCTTTTCTCCTCGTATTGGTGGCTCATTCGCAGTCATCTCGTCCATTCCCAAGGCCACTTACTGTCTAGAAGGGGCGCCCTACACACGCACGTCGCACTCAAACGCACGGTTGCGGGAGAGAAGATTTTGCAAGGGAACCTCGAGTTGGAACGCGTGAGCAAGGTTGTTGGCCTTATACCGCGCACCCGAATGGGCCGCCTATCAGGTGAAAATGGGAATTCGGAGTAAAGCGAAGTGCGGAGAAGGGAGGGTGAAGGCGGATAAGGACTTGGAGGGATCGTAATGCTTCGCAAACCAATTGGAGAAATGCAAGAGAAGGGAGACGCACCGGAGGACTCCTTATGCGCGTTCAATGGGCTTAATCGTAGAAGGGATTTCTCCGGTAGTCAACGACTTCGAGACTGAACCGAGAAGTGCGGAAGAACTAGCGGGGCCAGACGCCGGCGGTGAAGGACTTGATAGTGCGGAAGCCGAGATGCTCGTACAGCTGGACGGCGGCGCGGTTTTCCGAGGTTACCGTGAGGGTGAGTTCGCGGAATTTCATGGAGCAGAGGGCTTCGGCGGAAGTTTGCATGAGCATGCGGCCGAGGCCGTGACCCTGGTAGCCGGGGAGGACGCAGATTTGCGTGGTGTGGCCGACGCCGGGGGAGACTTCGCTGGTGAGGACCGCGGCGACGAGATCGTCGCTGCCCGGCTCGTGAAGAACGAAGGAGGCGCCCGGAACAAATTGGCCGCAGCCAGGAAGAAGGATGATGTTTTTCAGGAATTTCAAGGCGCCGCTGCGGCTGCGATACTGGTCGTTGATTTCACCGTCGACGTGATTGGCGTAAGCCAAATAGATGAGCTTGGCGCAGGGCTCGAAGTAGTGGTCGTTCCAGCGGTTTAAGCGCATGCCGGCAGACGCCCCGGCTTTTGTTTCGTGGACCTTTTGCAGGTCCAGCAACATGAATTGACGCGTGTAAAGGTGAAATCCCTGGTCAAGGAGGGGCGTGTCCACCGGGCCGCTGAAGGGCATGAGCTGAGCTTCGATGCGCGCGAGATGCGGAATGGCGCGCATGGAGAATAACATTTCCTCGAGGAGTTGGCGGGCGATGGAATGCTGCGGGAATTTGGCGGAGACGTACAGGCCGCCGATCAAGCCTTTTTGTTCCTCGAGGACGTAGAAGGAATAACCGGCAGCGGAACCGCTTTCGAAGGCCACGCAACCAGCGAGAGCGTGGGCGTCCAGGAAGCGCTTGATGAGGTCGAGCGCGCCGCGGTAATCCCAATGGAGCTCATCGCGCCAGTGGCGCGCTTCTTCTTCGAGCAACGGCTCAATCTGACGGACCGAAGTCTGGCGCAAATCAACGATGTTCATGGAGGAAAGGATAGCGGCGCGGCCCCTGCCGCACGAGTCCATCATAAAGGAGGTATGGGAACTAAAGGAAGAAGAGGAGGTAAGGGAGGCGACACAACGAAATAGGCTGGCGCGGGGAGCAGAGTAGAAGGTGTGCTACGATGCGAATCAACACATTGGTATCGTGAGGTAAAAAAAGCGGCGTTTGCCGCCAGCCCAGTACCGCAGACGACGAATGCATATCCTTTACGAAATTCGTTATCCAACCCGTTGGTATACCAAGCTGGCGATGGCGCTGCTGGCGGTGGTCTTTTTTGCGGTGCTGGCAACGACGGCGATTGCGGGATTCCTCGTCTATCGCATCGTTAAACCGCAGAGGACCAGCAGCGAAATCAGCATGGCCAGTTTTCCCGGGCGGCCGGAAATCCTGAACTTTGCAGTGGCGGGGCTCGGGCAGCGCGAGGGGTGGTTCTTTCCAGGGCTGCGAGGCGCTCCGACGATCGTATTGTGCCATGGGTACGAGTCCAGCCGCGGCGAGCTGCTGACGCTGGTCTCCGCCTTGCAGGACCATCAGTACAACGTTTTCATTTTTGATTTTGCGGCGCATGGGGCCAACCCAGGAATCTCCACGCTAGGATACCGCGAAGTGGAAGAAGTGCGAGCGGCGGTGGATCTGCTGGCTGCGCGGCTGGATTTGGACGCAACGCGGTTGGGGCTTTGGGGCTACAACATTGGCGCTTACGCGGCGTTGCGCGAGGCGGAAAATGATAAGCGCATTCGCGCGCTCATCTTGGATTCGGTCTACGACCAGCCGTCGCAGATGGTGAAAGTTGGCGTGGAGCGCAATGGCTTGGGCGGTTTTCCCCTGATGGTGCGCTCGGCGCAGTTCAGCTTTGCGTATTTGAACTACGCGCACCGCGACGATCCGCCGCTGTCGCAGAAGCTGACCTCGCTGGCGGGCGTCCCCACGCTGTACATTCAGGCGGTGGACGACCCAGAGCTCGCGGAGACAACCCGGCAGATGTTCTTGAAGGCGCCCGAACCGCGCGAGCAGGCGCTTATCCCGCATGGGAATTTTGTGGGCTTGAATGACGACGAGAAGCGGACATATGAGAACCGCGTGGTGTCGTTTTTTCTAGTGAGGCTGCCGGCCGTCGGAAAGCCCAGCAGATGAGCGCCGTTCGATTCGGTAGAGAAAGAAACCAGTCTTTTCCAGATTGAGTGGGATTTCTTGGCACGTGAGGTCCGGTCCCACTGTACCCCTACAGTATTTGCCTCCCGTGAGCAGGTAGCCCTCACGGGGATGCTCCGCCTCCCACTCTGTGACCTCGTAGTGAAGGTAAAAGCTTAAGCTGTAGCGCTGGCCGCGACTCATTGTTCTCACCAGCAGCTCCTGCCAAGGAATTCCGATGCGCCGAATTTCCTCGGAAAGCGAGCGGCCAGATGGATCCCAGCGAAAGTAGGATGACAACATATCATCGGTCAGGGAGACAGCTAAGAGAATCGGCACGACCGAGGAAGCGGCGAGGAGCCTGCGAAGATCGGTTCCAGAGCACGATGGATAGAAAATGCCCATGAAAATATTGGCTGCACCCATTAGGGAAATGATCAAGCTAGCCATGACTCCGAATCTTCCGTTTGCAAAGGGCATGTGCGGCGTGACCATTCTAACGAAGGCCAACAAAAGAAACAGAAAGACGGCCGCCGTGATGAGACTGAACCGAAATGATTTCTTGTGTACAGGCGTAATTGTGACGCATGCACTCGTCACGATCAGGCAAATCGCAGGAATAGCAGGGAGGATGTAGCCTGGCAGCTTCGACTGCGAAAGACTGAAAAACAGGAGGACGCATGCAGACCAAGACAACAAGAACAGAAAATGAGGGCTTATTTTTTTGAATTCCACAATCCGCGCACTTCCCTCGAAAGCTGTCCACAGCAATGTTGCCGTCCATGGGAGGAAGGCCACAAGCAGAACAGGGAGATAAAACCAGAACGGCTGGATATGCTGGAATTCGGGGGTGAGGAAACGCTTGAAATTGTGCTCGATGATGAAGATGCGGAAGAAGTCGGGGTTGCGGCGGGCGCAGAGGATGTACCAGGGGAGGGCGGTGAGGCAGAAAGAGGCGATGGCCGCGGGATGAAAGAGGCGGAAGGCGTAGCGCCAGCGCTTGGTGAATAGCGCCCAGAAAAAAATGGCGCCGCCGGAGAGGATAATGGCGGCGGGGCCCTTGGCGAGGACGGCAAGGCCGAGGAAAAATCCGAAAAGGATAAGGGCGGGCCAGGGAGTTCGCGGAAGGATCGGCGTGTTTTCGTTTCGTGTTAGGCCGAGCACGACGGCGGCGCAAACCATGGCAATAGTGAGCATGGCGCTGAAGGGCATGTCGGTGGCGGCCGCGTGAGAAAAGCCAATCATTCCGACGGTTGTGGGGAGAAGAAGAAGCAGCCAGCGAGCGGTTTCCGCGCCGTAGAGGCGGAGCGCGAGCCAGGCGAGCGCGAGCGTGGCGAGAAGCGCGGAGACGGCGCTAGGCAGACGCGCCGCGACTTCGCTGACGCCGAAGAGCCTGAAGGAGAGCGCGGCGCCCCAATAGAAGAGCGGAGGCTTCTCGAACCAGGGTTTGCCGTAGAGGCGTGGCGTGACCCAGTCGCCGGTTTCGGCCATGTCGCGCGCGATCCAGGCGTAGCGGGGCTCGTCAGGTCCGACGAAGCCGATAGCGCCGAGATGGCTGAAGTAGCAGACGTACAGCGTAGCAACGATGAGGATGGCCCAGCCGATTTTGGCCGCGGTACTGGCACGCGGGTTTTCGGCGTAGGGAATAGTTGGTTCGCTCACGGAAAGTGGAGTCTAACATCGAACCACTATCTTCCAGCGATGGACCTCTTGCATACTGTCGCGCGGAGGCTGGTCATCGGATAAGAGATGAGGGAATGGTGCGAATACGCAGCCGCGTGGGTGATGCTGAAAGGGCTGGGTTTGTTGCCGCGGACCCTAGCAAGGAATCTTGCCACCGGTGTGGTGCGGATTCTCTACGCCTTGTCGCCGAAATTGAGGCGGACCGCCGAAATAAATCTGCGGATCGCGTTTCCGGAGTGGACCGAAGCGCAGCGAGAGACCATTATTCGGGGGATGCTGCGGAACTTGGGGTGGATGGCGGCGGAGTTTGCGCGGTTTCCGAAATATTCGAAGGAGAATATCAGGCAAATTGTCGTGATTGACGGGAAAGAGAATTTTCTGGAAGGGCATCGGCGCGGGAAAGGCGTGCTCTTTCTGACGGGACACATTGGCGCTTGGGAGCTCTCGTCATTTGCGCATGCTTTGTATGGGTTTCCGCTGCATTACATGGCCCGGCCGCTGGACAACAAAAGAATCGATGCGTTGGTGAATGGCTACCGGTGCTTGCCGGGGAACTGCCCGATCTTCAAAAACGAATCCGCGCGCGTGATGCTGAAGATTTTGAAAGAGGCCGGGACAGTCGGGATCCTAGCGGATCAGAACACCATGCCGGACGAAGCGGTCTTCGTGGATTTCTTTGGGAAGAAAGCGAGCACGACGACCGGAATTGCGCGAGTCGCGCTGCATACCGACGCAGCGGTCGTGCCGGGATACGCCATCTGGGACGACACCATCGGGAAATGCCGTTTGCGTTTCGAATCGCCCGTAGAGTTGATTCGAACGGGCAACACGGAGCGCGACGTTTTCGAGAACACGCAAAAATTCACGAAGGTGATCGAGGAGATTATCCGGAAATATCCGGAGCAGTGGGTGTGGGTGCACGGCCGGTGGAATACAAGGCCAGAAGGTGAGCCGCCGGTATACGATTCTTAGCGAGGTTGATGATGATACGAACGGCTAAGGAATTGGCGGATGCGATAGGAGCGAGGCTGGAAGGCGATGGCGCTGTCGAAATTGGCGGAGTTGCGGCGCCGGAGCGCGCAGGAGCAGGCGATTTGATTTACGTGGATGCCGCAAAGCACGCACAGCGCGCCGAGGCATCGGCGGCGACCTGTGTTGTCGCCGCTGAGGGAACGTTATTGCCGGGCAAAACGGTTTTGCGGAGCACGCTACCAAAGGTCGCGTTCGCGCAGGCAGCGGAACTGCTGCTTGGGCGCGCCCCGATTGCTTCGGGGATTCACCCGACAGCCATCGTCGCACTGCTGGCGCGAATCGCGGTAGGCGTGGACATCGGGCCATATGCAGTGATTGGAGAAGATGCGCACATCGGCGCCGGCACACAGATTGGGGCGCACACAGTAATCGGAGCAGGATGCTGGATAGGCGAGAATTGCCGGATTCACCCGCGGGTTACGCTGTACGGAGGCGTACGCTTGGGGCATCGCGTGGAAATCCACTCAGGCGCGGTGATCGGGGCGGACGGATTTGGATATGCTTCCGGCGGAGGGAAGCACTGGAAATTTCCTCAGGCCGGAATTGTGCAAATTGGCGATGACGTGGAAGTCGGGGCGAACAGCACGATCGATCGCGGGTCGCTCGATGACACGCGTATTGCGGAAGGCGTGAAGCTGGACAATCTCGTGCACATCGGCCACAACTGCCAGATCGGTGCGCACTCCTTGATTGCGGCTCAGGTGGGTTTGTCTGGCTCATGCGTATTTGGAAAGAACGTAGTTGTGGGCGGGCAGGCGGGCTTTGGAGAGCGCTGCAAACTGGAGGACGGAGCAGTGATCGGCGGGCAGAGCGGCGTGCTGGGAGGAAAAACCATTCGTAGCGGGCAGACAGTTTGGGGAACGCCGGCTCGTTCGTTGGAGAAATTCAAGGAGCTTTACGCTTGGTACGGGCGGCTCCCAGAATTGGCCGCGCGCATCAAAGCACTCGAGGGAAGACTTGGGAGCAGGTGATTCAAAGACGGCGCAGCGATGGCGGGTGATCGTCGTTGGCGGGCACACGCGCAGCATTGGCAAGACGCAACTAGTGTGCGACGTGATTGCGGCATTTCCTGGCGCAAATTGGATTGCCGGAAAGATCACCCAGTATGGGCACGGCGTCTGCGCGCAGAATGGAGAGAATTGCGATTGCGCGCCAGATGAACATGTCTGCGCAATCAACTGGGAGACACGGATCGACACGGGAACGGACAGCGCGCGTTTTCTGGCGGCGGGGGCGCGGCGATCGTTCTGGCTGCGGACCAAGCAAGGATTTCTTGCCGAGGGCCTACCACTGCTGAGGGCCGCGTTGCAGGAAACGCTTGCGGATGTCAGGGGGGAGCTGCCTCCCCTGATCGTAGAGAGCAATTCGCTGCTGCAATTTCTGAAGCCCACCCTCTATTTCTCTGTGGTCGATCCGGCGAAAGAAGACTTCAAGGATTCAGCGCGCGCGGCGTTGGACCGCGCCGACGCGCTGGTGCTGCGAGGAAGTTCAGACATTATTCCTATGGCCGGACCTTCCTGGACCAAGCTCCCAGCGCGGTTGCTGAAGGAAAAGCCGTCCGTTACACAGCGGGAAGGCGAACCGCTGCCGGACCCTCTGCGCGCGCTCGTCCAGCGATTGCTAGAGGAGTCAGCAAATGTTTCGATTTGACAACGCTGCATTGCAAATCGTGCATCTTAATCGTTGACCGTCAAGGCGAACACGGCGATAATTTTAATAGTACCTGTCTTGGTCGAACTCTAACCGCCGTGTTGTTTTTGTGGGGAAATGGTACGCAACACGGCAGTTAAGCTGACCCTAATGTAGGTTGTACGGCCCGCTGTGCGCGCCAATTTGGGTTTCCGCTCTGAGGGGAGCACTGATGGCCTCATTCGCCAGAATTGGAGAAGAAGTATCTGTCGGGCCCGTACCAATTCCGCAGCGCGAACAGGATTGGGCCGCGCGCCTGGAAGAAACCATCGTGTGCGGCGGGAATCACCTCCTTTCCCTCCAGGCAGAAGAGGGATACTGGCAGGGCGAGCTCGAAGCTGACACAACTCTCGAATCCGACTACATCTACTACTTGCACGTTTTGGGTAAGGCCGATCCGGAGCGGATTACCAAGCTGGCAAACTATGTGCGGCACCGGCAACTCGCGGACGGAGGCTGGCCCATCTATCCCGGCGGCCCGTCGGAGCTAAATGCCACCTGTAAAGCGTATTTCGCGTTGAAGCTCGCGGGCGACTCTACGGACGCGGGCCATATGGTGCAAGCGCGTGAGACGGTCCATCGTCTCGGCGGTCTGGAAAACTCCAATTCTTACGTTCGCTTTTATCTGGCGCTGGTGGGCGCGGTGGGATGGGAACTGGTACCCGCGATTCCCGTGGAGCTGATGCTTCTTCCGAGCTGGTTCTACATCAATATCTATGAGATGTCTTCCTGGACCCGTGGCATCGTGATCCCCATGGCCATCTTGTGCGCGCTGCGGCCCGATTGGCGCTTGCCCGAGCACGCACGCGTCGATGAACTGTTCAAGGATCCCTCGCGCAAGACGGCGGCATTTGATTGGAGCAAGCAATTTATCTCCTGGAAGAATGTTTTCCTGGCGATTGATCGCGGCCTTAAGCTGTACGAGAAATTGCCCTGGAAGCCGCTGCGCCAGCGCGCGCTGCGCGAAGCGAAATCCTGGATGCTGAATCACATCGAACGCACCGAAGGACTTGCCGCCATCTACCCGGCGATGATGAATTCCATTTTCGCGCTCATGGCGCTGGGACATGGCCCGGACGATCCGCTCACCTGGCGGGAAGTCAAGGAGTTTTCGCGATTTGAAATTGAAGAAGGCGACACTATTCGCATGCAGCCGTGCGTTTCGCCCGTTTGGGATACCTGCATCGCCATGGTCGCCCTGGAAGAGGCGGGTTTGCCCCCGGATCATCCCGCTCTGGTGAAAGCGGCGGACTGGATGCTCTCGAAGCAGGTGCTCGGCCCGGGCGATTGGCAAGTGAAGAATAAGGATGCTGAACCCGGCGGCTGGGCCTTTGAATTTCGCAACGATTTTTATCCAGACGTGGATGACACCGCGTTTGTACTGATGGCGCTGCAGCGCGTGAAGTATCCCGACGCCGCACGCATGGAAGGCGCCGTGCGCCGCGGCATTCAATGGCTGCTGAGCATGCAGAATCGCGACGGCGGCTGGGGCGCGTTTGACCGCGACAACGACCGCAAGTTCCTCTGCAACATTCCTTTTGCGGATCACAACGCGATGATCGATCCCTCCACCGCCGACGTCACCGCGCGCGTGGTCGAATGCCTCGGCAGGTTTGGCTGGCCCGCGGAACATCCCGCCATTCAGCGCGCCGTGAAGTTCTTGCTGAAGGATCAATCCGACGACGGTTCCTGGTTCGGCCGCTGGGGTGTCAATTACGTTTATGGGACGAGCGGCGTCCTGCGCGCCCTGGAAACGGTTTCGCTGACCACGCGCGAATACTGCCAGCGCGCGGTGATGTGGCTGCGCACCGTGCAGAAGGCCGACGGCAGCTTTGGCGAATCGCTGCGAAGTTATGAGATGCCCGCGACTAAGGGGCAAGGGCCGAGCACAGCCTCACAGACGGCTTGGGGGTTGATCGGCTTGCTGGCCGGTGCTGAGATACACGATCCCGCCATCACGAAGGCGGTTTCTTACCTCGTGCTTCGGCAGGAAGAAGATGGCTCCTGGAGCGAGGCGGATTTCACTGGCACAGGGTTTCCGGGCGTCTTTTATTTGAAGTACCACCTCTACCGGAATTCTTTTCCGGTGTATGCGCTGGCGCGCTATTCCAATCAATCGCGAAGGGCGGAAGAGTACGTCGCGATGAAGTTCCGGCCGAGCGAATTCCGCCTGCGCAGTGGGTTTTAGAGCGCATGATGCGGTTCCCTCTGCGGCTCACCGCGGAACTCGCCCTGGCCCGGATAGCGCGAAAAGTGCGTCACGCCTCAGATGTCCGGCCCATCCACTTTGTGGATGCGGCAGAGATTCTGCACCTGGATTCCAGCCATCCGGTTTCCCACGAAAGAATCCGTGAAATTGTTTCCTGCGCCTCTCCGGTCGTGTGGATCGGAGGACGCGAGCCGCTTGATCATCCCGGCATTTCACATCTCGTTCGAGCGATTACGCACACGGGTCATTTTGTATTTCTCGAGACCGATGGGACTCTGCTCCGCCGCCGCATTCATGAATTTCAGCCCGTGTCGCGGCTCTTTCTGACCGTTCGTCTGGAGGCTGCCGCGCAGCGGCGTACCTCGGCAGGCCTGCCAGAAAGCACATTGGCACTGGCCGCAGAGGGCATTCGTGCCGCGAGACTCTCGGGGTTCTTGGTCTGCGTAAATGCGCTCGTTCACGCGGAGGCCGAATTCCGTGAGATAGCCGATTTAATGCAGTTTGCGCGATCGCAAGATGTGGACGGAATTGTGGTTTCGCCCACGAACGGAGGATTGAACTCCGCAAATCCGGACAAAGCGGTGTTGCAGCGGAAAACGGCGGAAGCGCGAGAGATGATTGGGAGCAAATGGTGGGAATCGTTTTCGCGGGTGGTTGAACCCGTGGTGAGCGGCGAACGGCATACCGAGCCGAGCGGCAAAGAGACCGGCGTCCGCCTCGATCAGGAAACTGACGCGAACGAAGAAGGAGTCAGGGTCGCATGACCACGCTGGTCACAGGCGCGTCGGGCTTTTTGGGCAGTCACGTGGCACGGCAGTTGGTGGCTCGCGGTGACGAAGTGCGGGTGCTGCTTCGCGCGTCGAGCACCAATCGCGCGATTGCGGATTTGTCGCTCGAATATGTGACGGGAGATTTGCGCGACCCTGCTTCGCTCGATCGTGCCCTGAAGGGGGTCAAGCGGGTCTTTCACGTCGCCGCGGATTATCGCTTGTGGGCGCGGCGCTCCCGCGAGATTTACGATTCAAACGTCGGCGGGACAAAAAATCTGCTGGGGGCGGCGAAGCGCGCCGGTGTCGAGCAATTGATCTACACGAGCACCGTGGCCACCATTGCCGTTGACCGTCCGCAGCCCCCCAACGAATTCACCGACGCGAAGCTGCAGGAAATGGTCGGCCACTACAAGCGCTCGAAGTGGATGGCGGAAAGGGAAGCGCTTAACGCAGCGAAAAGTGGATTGCCCCTGATTGTGGCCATGCCGACGACGCCAGTAGGGCCTTGGGACTGGAAGCCGACTCCGACAGGGAAGATCATTTTGGATTTTTTAAATGGCAAGATGCCCGGTTACGTGGAGACCGGCTTGAATTTTGTCGGCGTGGAAGATTGCGCCGCCGGTCATCTGCTGATCGCGGAAAAAGGGAAAGTCGGCGAGCGCTATCTGCTCGGCGGAGAGAATCTGACGCTCAAGGCCATGCTGGATATGCTCGCGAAGATAACCGGTCTGCGCGCGCCTATGCTGAAAATCCCTCATGGACTCGCGCTGGGTGTAGCCTATGCAAGCACAGTGTTTTCGCGGTTGGCGGGGCGCGAACCGGGCATCCCCGTCGAAGGCGTGAAGATTGCCCGGCATATGATGTTTGTGGATTGCTCGCGCGCGAAACGTGAATTGGGATTTCAGGCGGGGCCAGTAGCCGCCGCGCTTGAGCGCGCCGTGCGCTGGTACGAAGCGAACGGCTACATCGCCAAGGGCCGCGCCAAGCGCATGCTCCACGCCGCGGCCTGAGGTTTTGTAGTGGCAGGTCTTCAGACCGGTGCTTTTTCTCTTGGTTCTTGCTCTTGTATCGCCGCCCGTAAGTGCGGCATCTGAGCTTAACTAATGCGCATCCTAGTCACATTTGCCGTCGAAGCTGAATTCGCCCCCTGGCGCAAACGTCATGATTTTCGCTCGTTTGAGATAATGGGTGGGGCAGAAGCATTCGCAGACACAATCTCGGGAATTGAAGTCATTGTCGGTATGACCGGAATTGGACCCGAAGCAGCATCGCGTAAGACGTGTGATTTCACCTGGGGCAAAGTTCTTGATCTGTGTATTACCACTGGGTTTGCCGGTGCCTTACGCACCGAATATCAAGTTGCGGACATCCTAGCAGCCCGCGAAATAATTGCAGACGAGAAACGGGCCCAACTGTTGGGAAGAAAGGTGGAGAGTACACAGCGCCTCTTAAAGATGGCGGCGTCTTGCGGAGCCAAGGTGGTAGACCGGTTTTATTCGTCGCCTTCAACGATTCGGACGGCCCAGGAGAAGGCCGTACTTAGAGATATCGCCGATGCCGTAGAGATGGAGAGTTTTGAAGTTCTGTCTGAAGCACTCGCGTGGATGACCGAAGGTATAGCAGTACGTGCGATCAGTGACATGGCCGACGAGGATTTGCCGCTTGATTTTGACCGGGTTGTCACTGATGAGGGTGATTTGAGCATGACGCGCCTTGCGGGTCAGATTGTGCGGCAACCTTCAGCGATTCCAGGGTTGCTTCGACTTGGCAAGCGCAGTGGCGAAGCCGCGAGGCGATTGGCAGATTTTTTGGATGCATATGTCGCGGCCCTTGCAGGCAAGCCCCTTGCAGTAGCATCTAAAGAGGTCTCGGCGACATGAGCCGCACCGGCACGACCTTGGAAGCCATGAAGTCGCTTGGTCCCATTCCCAAGACCATGCACGCGGGTGTGTACCGCGAAAAGGGAATCGTCCGCGTCGAGGAGGTCCCTGTCCCTGAAGTGGCCGACGGCGAAGTGCTCATCAAAGTTGCGGCTTGCGGGGTCTGTGGCACCGACATAAAAAAGATCTTTCACGCCTACGTTCCGCCGCCGCAAATACTCGGGCACGAACTGGCAGGCACCGTCGTAGCCGTGGGCCGCGGCGTCACAAAATGGAAGCCCGGTGACCGGGTGATGAGTTTCCATCACGTTCCCTGCCGCACCTGTTTCTACTGCGAACGCCGCCTCTTCTCGCAGTGCAAGCAATACAAAACCACGGGCTTGACCGGGGGCTTCACGCCAAACGGTGGCGGCTTCGCGGAGTACGTGAAAGCCATGCCCTGGGTAGCCGAACACGGGATCGTCGCGCTCCCCGGCAACGTCAGCTTTGAAGAAGCAACTTTTATCGAGCCGATCAATACGATTTTGAAAGCCGTGCAGAAGGCCCGTGTAGCGGCAGGCGAGACCGTGCTGATCGCCGGCTGCGGCCCCATCGGCCTACAGTTATTGATGGTGGCGAATCTTCAGGGTGCGAAGCTCTATACTAGCGACCCCATGGCCGTGCGCCGCGCCAAGAGCTTAACTTTGGGGGCGCTGGAGTCGTTTGACCCGACTGATGGTAAGCTTGTGGAACACGTGAAGGCTCGGACTGAGGGTCGAGGCGCCGACGCGGTCTTGGTGGCCGTGGCTCATCCTTCGGTTGTGGCGGATGCGCTGGCAGCGGCAAGGCCCGGAGGGCGGGTGCTGCTCTTCGCCGCGAACGATCCGGTCACGAAGATCGAGTTCCCGGCGGCGGCCGTGGGCATTGACGAAAAGGAAATCCTGGGCAGCTATAGCGCCGGGGCGGACATCCAAGAAACTGCGGCGGAATTGGTGCTGAAAAAGAAACTGCCGGTCATGGAAATTGTGACGCACCGCTTTCCGCTCGCTAGAATCCAGGAGGGCTTGCAACTGGCCGCGAAGCCCACCGCGGAATCACTAAAGATCTTGATCACGCACGCATGAGCATGAGAACGACGACCACCAAGAAGACGGAAGCAGGCGAAGCATTGAAAGTTGCCGCAACCCAAGTCACGGTGCC
>WNFJ01000526.1_pt1 | contig 13072 bp, 7 predicted proteins | sample 5400461 | NCBI WGS metagenome assembly WNFJ01 (sample SAMN13153349, study PRJNA577476) | soil metagenome | isolation source: 115 cm saprolite on Douglas fir-dominated hillslope | place: USA:California | collected 2013-09-17 | reverse complement strand
TCGTTCACGGCAGTACCGACGGCGCCGCCGGTCGGCAGCACTACCAGCGCCAACCTGACGTTCCACTACACGGCAACGAATTCGCAGGGCACGACGAGCACTGCCGCGACCGTGACGGTGACGTTCAAGGGCGGCAGCGGCATTGTCGTCAAGGTGCTGGACGCGCCGAGCACGTTGCCGGGCAAGACGCCGGTTCAGCTGACCGACTACCGCTGGATCATCGAAGAAGACCGCACCTTCCAGATCGATCCTGCATGCCAGGTGAACACGACACCGCGTCCGGCTACGTGCCCGCCGCTGCCGGTTCCCAGTCTCGGCGCAAACTTCCACACCAGCTACATGCCGGTGGTGGCAGCAGGCTGTGTCGGCAAGGTGGCCTGCGAGTCGGGGCAGACGGTGTACGACCTCGCGACCAGCTCTCACCTGCCGGCAGTGTGCGACATCGGCGACGGCGTGTGCCGCACGAGCGCCGCGCAACAGGTGCCGGTCGATCCGAAGCAAGTGGCGCTCGATCCGACCAAGCACTATTACATCTCAGTCTTGCCTGGTGATGCGGGCAACAGCTTCGGCAACGGTGCGGGCGTGCCGCAGCCGGTCGATCCAAACAACCCCACGGGGCCAATGAGACAGTTCGATATCGCCAAGGACTGCCCGTCGGGTCCCGGCGGCGCGGATTTTGCGCCGGGCACGGGCAAGTGCGGCCACACCATGGGCGGCGCGCCGATCGCGCCCAGACAGACCAGCGTCAACGTGCTGGCACAACAGACGCCGATGGCGACGGCGAAGGTCTCCGTGTTCGTCTTCGAGGACGACGCCCCGCTCAATGGAGAAGTGGACGTTAGTGGCGGAACCGACGTGCTCGGTACAGCCCGCGAGCCAGGTCTCGGCGGGTTCGAAATCAAGCTCTGGGACGACGCGGGGCAAACCGGCGACCCGACCGGACAGATGAGTTACGACATGTTCAACATGCCACTGTCCAATTCGTTGCAGGGGACTATCGATCCGGTCTCGGGGCTCAACGCCTGCCCGATTTCGACGACGGCGACCGACGGCCTCGTCGGCATGATCCCGACCTGTCCGAAATACGAGTCGGACGGCAAGACGCTGTCGCCGCTCGTCGGCCAGGCCATCATTGCCAACCTGATGCCAGGCCGGTACGGTATCGTCGCGACGCCTGCGGCCGACAGAGTCGGCAGGGGCGAGGAATGGCTGCAGACGAACACGCTGGACGGACAGAAGGGCCACGACGCTTTCGTCAAGGTGGGCGGCCCGGCGTACTTCCAGGAATTCGGCCCGGCGGGTTTTCACGTCGCGATCGGCTTTGCCAATCCGAAAATCATCAATGCCCGCCTGCCGCTGCTCTGCACAGGCGCCGCAGCCGCGACGTGCAACAACGGGCTCAAGGGCCGGGTAACCAACCTGCACTACAGCCGTCCGCCGAACGAGAACCTCTATGGCGCCGGTTCGCGCACCTCGCTGGGTTTCACGCAGTGCTACGTGAGCGTCGGCGATCCGGACAGCGAGGATATCGCGTTCACCAAGTGCAATGCCGATGGAACGTTCAGCTTTAGCGGCCTGCCCCCTGGCACGTTCAGAATCACGATCTTCGATCAATGGAACGATCAGATCGTCGATGGGCTCGCGACGGCGGTCAAGCTGGCGGGCGGTCAAACCGCGGACGTCGGGGATCTTTCGGTGCTCCAATGGCACACGAATCTGTACACCCGGACCTTCATGGACCTCAACGGCACCGGTGTCTCGCAGCCGAGTTCCCCGGGGCTCCCATTGGTTCCAACCAATGTCCGCTTCCGCGACGGCAGCTATTCGAATTTCAACAACACGGACATGAACGGCTATGCGTCGTTTAACGAAGTGTTCCCGCTGTTCAACTGGTATGTCGTCGACACTGATGAGACCCGCTTCAAGCAGACGGGCGTACACGTTGTCTATGACGCGGGCGGTCCACCCGATGGCACGCCTGGCGGGGGCAGCTCGACCATTGCCGCCAACTATGCCAATACCCAGGAATCCGCGACGGCGCACCTGCCTGCGAACCTGCGCGTACCGGGGGCGGTGTATTGCAACGATGCGGACTGCAAGGACCGCTCGGGTACGACTCCTTCGACCGGCAGAGTCGATCCGCCATGGGTGACCGCGATGGGTTGGCAGGGCTTCTCGGGGCAGAGTTCCTTTATTGAGTTCGGCAAGGCGCAGTTTGGCGCGAATGAAAACGGCGGCATCCGGGGCGAAGTCATCTACGCATCGACGCGGCCGTTCGACGATCCCTCGCTGCTGATCCACACGAAGTGGACGCCTAACGTGCCGAACGTCACGGTGAACCTGTATCAGGAGGGCACCGCGAAGGACGGCACCACCAGCCTGACGCTGGTGGACATGACCAAGACCGCCAGCTGGGATGACTGGGCACAGGGCTTCCGCTCGGACAATGTCCCGAACATGAACTGTCCGGGACAGGAGACCACCGACCCGTTCTTCTTCACGCTGAAGGACACCACCCAGTGGCTCGACACGCAGCATCGTGCACTACCGGCGCATTCGCAGTTCAAGTGCTACGACGGCATGCACGCGTTCAACCAGTTGCAACCCGCGCCGTACGACGGGATGTACAAATTCCCCAGTGCAACGGGCAGGAATCCGACCACCGGCAAGCCGGTCGCGACGAACTGCACGGTCTGCGTGGCGAATCCTTCGGGTGACGGCACGCAGATGCTGCCGGCCGGCAAGTACGTGGTCGAAGTGATCGTGCCGCCGGGCTACGAACTGGTGAAGGAGGAAGACAAGAACATCCTGATCGGCGACAACTACATCGCGCCTGTGACACAGCAGTTCGGCGGCATTGGCGCCATCTTCATCCTGCCCGACCAGGCTGCGATGAATTCCACCTATAACCGGAACAATGCGCAGAACCCGACCCAGAATCTCGGCTCCAACACGTACTCCCGGGGTGAGGGCGACACGGGCAGCATCGAAACCGCGTGGCCTTGCGTCGGTGCGCTGCGCATCGTGCCCGACTACATCAGCCTGTTCCCGGGTTCGCAGGAAGTCGCGCCGTTCGCGGGCGCCTCGCGGCACCTGTGCGACCGCAAGGAAGTGAACCTGACGAACCAGGCGACAGTGCTGACGAAGTTCTGGATCTTCAGTTCGACCCACGTCGCCGCGCACTACACCGGCTTCATGCTGGACGACTTCTCATCGGAGTTCGATCCGTATTCGCCGCAATTCGGCGAAAAGTTCGCGGTGCCGAACGTGCCGATTTCGATGAAGGATTTTGGCGGCAACGAAATCGCTCGCACGTATTCGGATCAGTGGGGCATCTTCAACGGATTGAACTATTCGACCTGGCAGGTCAACCCGCCGAACCCGACCGGCTATGCACCGACGATGATGGTCGCCTGCATGAACGACCCGGACATGCCCGACCCGGCGCATCCTGGCCAGACGATGCGCGATCCTCTGTTCAACCCGGCGTACAGCCAGTTCTGCTACGAGATTCCGTTCATGCCAGGGCAGACCCAGTATATGGATACACCGGTGGTGCCGGTCCAGGCCTTCGCGGATGGCTACGATCAGCCTGACTGCGCGTACCCGGATGCCACGCCGGCGATCGCCAGCGTAACCGGCGACTCGAGCGGCGGCGGCGCGGGCCCGTGGGTCAGCGCGTTCGGCCACACGCTGACGATCAAGGCTCAGGGCAACCAGCAGGTGCCGAACCATGCGTACACGGGACCGAGCGCGACCAAGGCGCCGTTCAACCAGAAGTTCCTCACGCGCCACTATGGCTTCGGTGCGCAAAAGGGATCGGGATCGGTGACGATCGGCGGCGTGCCGGCAACCGTCACGTCATGGAGCGATACGCAGATTAAGGTGGTGCCGCGGGCGCCGATCCCGTTGATCGAGCCGCCGTTGAACTGCACGATCCAGCAACGCAACGCGCCGACTGCGATGTGCGGTGAACTCGTCATCACGGCCGGCAACGGCAAGCGCTCGATCGATACGGTCACCGTCACGATTGGCGGCAAGGCGCCGACCTACGTGAACGGCGAGAACGCCACGAGCAACGCGATCCAGACCGCGATCGACAACGCAACCCCGGGCGACATGATCGTCGTCGGTCCGGGTGCCTATAACGAAATGCTGGTCATGTGGAAGCCGGTCCGGCTGCAAGGTGTCGGCGCGACGTCAGTGACCGTCAATGCGAACACCCATCCGTCTGGCAAGATGGACCCGTGGCGCAGGCAGGTCGGTTGTCTCTTCGGCGACGCATTGAACGGCGGGGTGATCTCGGCGAGCAATCCGTACGATCCGAACGGCACGTATTCCTGTCCGGCGGCGATGCAGCGCAAAGTTGACGGGATACCGCTCGAACCCGTCTCGGGCTGGGACTTCAACCTCAACGGCAATCTGGCCGAACTGCTGATCGAGCCGACGCTGATGGGCGCGTATGAAGGTGCGGCGATCACCGTCCTGGGTAAAGGCGTGAAGGACGTGCTGGTGGGCGGCGTGCTGCAAACCGACCCGAACTGCACCGCGAACGGCATCTGCGCGCCGCTCACGAGCAGCAACGCGGATTGCACGACGTATTCGAGCAACTTCCTGTGCAACCCGTCGCGTATCGACGGCATGACCTTCACCAACAGCTCGCAGGGCGGCGGCGGGATCTTCCTGCACGGCTGGAACCATTACACCGAGGTCTCCAACAACCGTGTCTTCGCCAACGCAGGGACGCTCACGGGCGGTATCACGGTGGGCCAGGTCGAAGTTCCCGACGCGACCATTGCCGCGGACGGCGTGACGCAGGTGCCGTTCCAATACAACATGCATGTGAACGTGCACCACAACGCGGTGACATCGAACGCTTCGTACGGCGACGAAATCAACTCGACGACGCCCTCGTCAGCGGGTGGTGTGACCTTCTGCACAGGCGCCGATTACTATCACTTCAACTACAACTGGATCTGCGGCAACATGAGCAGCGGCGACGGCGGCGGTATCGCGCACTTCGGGTTCAGCTATAACGGCGACATCTCGCATAACTGGGTGTTGTTCAACCAGAGCAACAACCCGACACTGCCTACTTACGGCGGCGGTGTGATCGCGCAGGGCGTGCCTCCTGACGGCACCTTCTGCGAGAACCAGACCACGGACATCGACTGCGCGCCGGCGCTTTCCGATGGTGTCGGCCCGGGCCTCGTGATCGACGGCAATCTGATTGTCGGCAACACGGCGGAAAGCGGCAAGGGCGGTGGCCTGCGGCTGCAGAACGTCAACGGCACCGATGTGCAACGCAGCCCGAGCAACCAGGCCGCGTGGTATCAGGTTCGCGTGATCAACAACATCATCGCGAACAACGTGGCGGGTTGGGCGGGAGGCGGCGTCTCGCTGCAGGATGCGGTGCGCGTGAACTTCGTCAACAACACGGTCGTCTCCAACGACGCGACGGCGTCCGCGGGCGTGCTCTTTAACACCCCTGCCGCCACGCAGGCCAATGTCGGGCCGCCGAACTGCACGACCGTGGGAGCGGAAACGACGTGCAACCCGATCACGACGTCGCAATACCAACCGGCTGGGCTGGAGACCGCGCGCCATACGTCGAACTTCATTGCCGCGTTCACCAATCCGGGTGTGGTGTGCCCGGCGGGTGAGCCCAACTGCACGACGTTCTCGAACCCGGTGCTGACCAACGATCTGTTCTGGCAAAACCGGACGTTCTATATCACGGTGGGAGGGCCGAATCCGAACATAGCGGGCCTGCAGAACGCGGTCGCGTTGAATCCGTCCTTGAATCAGGCAGGCAAGGCGACGGGCTATTGCGATTCGAAGGCGGTCTACTGGGATATCGGCGCGTTCGGCGACACCTCGGCGAACAGCCGTCAGACGGGTATGTCGATGAACCCGCAGTATTCGATTCTGACGGACGCGGGCGACTATCCGGGGGCGCACAACAGCGGGTTGAATCCGGCGGTGGTGCACCAGTACTGCAACGGTTCGCGTGTGCCGCCGGAAGCGGGCGGAATCGGCATCACGGTGCCCCCGGGCATTGCGGATACGGTTCTTCCGAATCCGCTGTTCACCCTGATGCCGTCGGCGACGCCGGATGAAGGCAACCAGTGGATCAACATGTCGTACGGTCCGCTGTCGCTGTTCAACGAAGCGCTCACGTCGGGCAGCACTGGCTATAACGTACTGCTGGGCAACTACACGATCAACACCGGATCGCCGGCAATCAACAACGGCACGTCAGCCGGTGCGCCGAATCATGACTTCTTCGGCACGTCGCGGCCGCAAGGCTTCGGATACGACATCGGCGCGGTTGAGTTCGTGCAGTCGGGCCTGTTCGGCGGTCTCCCGATCGAATCCGCTCGCATTGGGGAGACAATCGGGTGGTCTGTTTGGTCTGTTGCCGGGACTGGCGCCGAACCTTGGCGGGATCCTGCCCGGCGGGGCGCCGAAACTGCCCGTGATACCGCCGCTGAATCCGGCGCAAAACCTGCCGTCGTTCTTACGCTGAAGGGGACGCTGCAATGAAACTTCGATCCCCCTCGACGCCGGCTGTGCTGTTTGCGGGCAGCGTTTGTCTCGCCGCGACCCTGATTCAAGCGGTCGCGGCCCAGAAGAGCGCGCCGGCGGCGTCCACGCCCAGGCATTCGCCGTACATGCCCGTGAACCTGCCGCAGCGCGCGAAGAACTTCTACGGGCTGATGAAGGGCGTCGATAACCTGAGCGTGCGCCGCACCGCATCGGGCAATCTGATTCGCTTCAGCTATCGCGTGACGGATCCGGTGGCGGCGCATCTGCTCGGCGAGAAGACCGCGACCGCCTATCTGTACGGGGAAGCGAGCCAGGCGTTGCTCGAGATTCCGGTCATGGACAAGATCGGCCAGCTGCGCCAGACCGGTCCACTGGAAGCCGGCCAGGAATACTGGATGGTGTTTTCCAACAAGGGCAATCCGATCAAGGCGGGGGACCGCGTCGACGTATTCGTCGGTTCGCTCCATATCGACGGACTGATTGTCGAATGATCGCGGGACAGCGATCTGCTACATAAATAGAGGAGGTGACTCATGACCCGGTTTCTTTTGATGGCGCTCTCTGCGGCCTCTGTGGCGGGTGTTCTGGCATCTGGCCCGGTTGCATTCGCGGCCTCGACCGCAGGAACGGCTCAGGCCGCGGCGGCGAGTCATCTGAGTGCGGCGCAGATCGTCGACCGGAACGTCGCGGCACGCGGCGGGCTTCAGGCGTGGCACACGGTCAGTGCGATGACGATGTCGGGGCAGATCGAAGCCGGCGGCACGAAGAACACCAAGCTGCCGTTCACGACGACGTTGAAGCGGCCGCACAAGAGTCGATTCGAGGTTCGCTTCAACGAGCAGGCGGCCTATCAGGTCTACGACGGCGCACAGGGCTGGAAAGTCAGGCCTTTCCTCGGACGCGATGAAGTCGAGCCCTATACGCCTGCGGAGGCGAAATCGGCTGCGGTGTCGGCTGAACTGGACGGGCCGCTGATCGATTATGCGAGCAAGGGTTCGCGGGTCGAGGCTCTGGGCATGGAACAGGTGGAAGGGCATCGCGCGTACGTCCTGAAGCTGACGACGAAAGACAATGTGTCACGCCGCATCTGGATCGACGCAAGCAGCTTTCTGGAACTGAAGATCGACGGCGAACCGCGCAAGCTCGACGGCAAGATACACGACGTCGCCATCTTCTATCGCGATTACCGGAAAGAAAGTGGGCTCGTCGTGCCGCACACGCTGGAGACCGTTGTCACCGGTGGCAAACAGCCGCACAAGTTGACGATCGAGCATGTCACGGTGAATCCGGAAACCGCAACTGGCCATGGCCATGGCCAAGACGCCGAGCCACTAGCCGAACATCCGTGCGAGGTTCACCGCCATGACAAGAATCGTATTGTGGATGCTCGTCGGCTGCCTGACGGCGGCGGTGTACGCGAGCGAGCAAATACCGGAGCACGATCTGAGCGCGGACCAGATCGTCGAGAAAAATGTCGCCGCGAGGGGCGGCCTCGACGCATGGCGGAAGATCCAGACGATGGTCTGGGTCGGACACGTGGATAGTGCGAACGCCCCGGCGCAGGATCTGCCGTTCATGCTCGCGCTGAAGCGCCCGAACAAGACACGGTTCGAGATCACCGTGCTCAACCAGAAGGCGGTCCGGGTATTCGACGGCCGGCAGGGCTGGAAGCTGAGCCCGAGCGTCATGGGCAACGCAGATTTTCGGCCGTACACGATGGACGAGTTGAAGTCCGCGCATGACGAGCAGGTCATCGACGGACCCTTGATCGACCATGAAGCGAAGGGCGTCAGCATCACGCTCGACGGTGTCGATAAGGTCGACGGGCATGATGCCTACCGTCTTGCTGTGAAGCTGCCTTCCGGTGTCGCCCGTCATGTGTGGGTCGACGCGCAAAGCTTTCTGGACGTGAAGTATGACCGCCAGGCGCGGGGCGCTCACGGGCCGGTCACAGTGGAAGTGAAGTACAGCGACTACAGGAACGTCGACGGGTTGCAGATACCGTTCATGATCGAAAGCGGCGCCGCGGCTTCTGGCAAGAGCGACAAGCTGACGATTGACAAGTTATCGCTCAATCCGCCGCTGGACGATGTGATGTTCACGAGGCCCGCCTCGCAGGGCCACCGCAATTCGGTATCGGTCGACGCCAGCGCCTCGCCGCCGGGGCTTCGCGCGATGACCCGGCCGACGCCGTAGCCATGGACTGCGCCTGGGTCAGCCGGGAAGCCATCGCGCGTGCGCGGCCGCTTGCGGCGCGTACGCTCGTTCAATGTGTCTTGCTCGCCGCGCTGATTGCGCCTGTGGGCAACGCGAACTGCGCCCCGTCAGCGCGGCCGGTCACGACAGCGAGCACGGGGGAAGCGATCTTCCAGAAAGGCGTGCTGGGTTCCGGCGAACCGCTCGAAGCGATGCACGACGGTGGCGTGAACCTGCGAGGCGCCGCCGCGGCCTGCATGAATTGCCATCGGCGCAGTGGCCTCGGCTCCAGAGAGGGAAATAGCAGCATCCCGCCGATCACAGACCGGTATCTGGTCCATCCTCGCGCAGACAGCCCCGACGATCTCGACATCCCCTACATTCCCGGCATGCGCACCAATCGCGAGCCCTACACCGATGCGACGATCGCAAGAGCGATACGCGAAGGCCTTGACTCGGAAGGCAGGCCGCTCAGCAATTTGATGCCGCAGTACGCGCTGAACGACACCGACATGGCAGCGCTGATCGATTATCTGAAGCGCCTCGATAAACGCAGGCCTGCGGGTGTCACGGACACGGTGCTGCACTTCGCGACGATCATTACGCCAGATGCAGACCCGGTGAAACGGCGCGGCATGCTCGATGTGCTCAAACAGTACTTCGATGACAAGAACGTGTTTCCGCTTGGCGCGACTCCGCCGCTGCGCTCGTCGCGCAAAATGATGTTCATGGTCAATCGCCGCTGGGAGCTGCATGTGTGGGAGCTGAGCGGACCGCCGGCGATGTGGCATGAACAGCTGAGGCGCTATCTGGCGGAGCAGCCGGTGCTTGCGGTGGTGTCGGGACTCGGTGGCAGGAACTGGGCTCCGGTCCACGAGTTCTGCGAGCAGGAGGCCGTGCCGTGTCTCTTTCCCAACGTGGAAGTGCCCGTCGAAACCGACAACGATTTCTATTCCGTGTATTTCTCGAAGGGCGTGCTGCTCGAGGCGGATCTGCTTGCCAGGCGGATTCTCGATGAAGCCAGCAGCAAGCCGGCGAAAGCGGTGAAAACGGTCTGGCAGGTCTATCGCACCGGCGACAACGGCGAGCGGGGTGCAGAGGCGCTTGCCGCCGCATTGAAGGGCCACGGCATGGCAGTGTCGAACCGCGCTCTTGCGCCAGGCGACAGCGTCGCGCGCGCCATGCATGGAATTTCGCGTGCGGACGTGCTCGTGCTGTGGCTGCGTCCGCCCGACATCGCGGCGCTCGGCCGTTCATCGCCGCCGTCGGACACCGTGTTCATGTCGGGGCTGCTGGGCGGGCTGGATAACACGCCATTGTCAGCGAGCTGGCGCGGCGTTACGCGCCTCGCGTATCCGTTCGACTTGCCGGACGGACGGCGTGTCCGTGTCGACTATGCGTTCGGCTGGTTCTCGATCCGCAAAATCCCAATGGTCGCCCCGCAGGTGCAGGCGGACACCTATCTCGCGTGCGGCCTGCTTGCCGAGACGCTCAGCCATATGGTCGATGCGTTCGGGAGGGAATACCTGATCGAGCGTATCCAGGACATGCTTGAACGCCGCATCCTGACTGGCTACTATCCGCGCCTGACGCTGGGGCCGGGGCAGCGCTTCGCATCCAAGGGCGGTTATATCGTTCGCTTTGCCGAGCCGGATCGAGTCAGGCTGGTCGCCGATGGGGCGTGGGTGGTGCCCTGAGGGTTACGGTGAATCGATGTCCGCTTCGTAGAATGGTGATCGTCGGCTCAGGGTCCGGTAGCGCTCATCAAATCAGACCTCTGCTGGAATGATCCGTCAGGCTGCACCAGGGACATCCGGATCACCGGTATCGGCAGCGCTCGCACCGGACATTTCCTTCTCGACGAGTGCTCGAGCCATGCGCCAGTACTCGTCAGCACGCCCTTCAAGGCAACCGTCCAGTTGCCAGAGTTCGTACGCGCGCACGGATTTTCTCTTCCACAGTCATGCCGCTCATTGCAATAGTCTCCGTTAGTCGCCGGGAAAGGAAGGAGTAGACGGGTAAGCGCCGCGTCCATGCTGAGGTCTCCGGAGAGCGCGTTCATTGCCGCTGCCGCATCACGTCCCAGCAGTGGCGATAGTCCATTCGCCTGAGCAGCCGTTGCCTCATCCGCTCGCGACGATAGTGGCCGATAACCATCAACGCCGCGATGAGCAGTGCGAACGAACCGACTACAATTCCCATCCATGAGTCAGTCACGGAAGACTCCTTTCCCGTTGAGAGACCTGATCAAGGTTCGAACCGAGGACGACTTGATGGCCGTAGGCCGCTATTCGCGCGCCAGTTATCGGAGGCCGTGCGGTTCGATACCATCGTCTGTGCCACTTCTGTCCTGACCGAACTGCGCAACATGCAGAGATCGGACGGCAAAGCGATTGACGCAAGTGTCACTTATCGGATCCGCGCGGCAGCCTTGAGAACCGAGTGACCGTTGATGGTGATGAGAGGCCGCTGTTGCCCGTGCGCGAGCTGTTCAAGCGTGACGAGTTGGCGTTCGAGAAGGGCTTCGAGATCCGCACGGTCCAGCTCGATTGAGTCTGGAGCGTCCTTGAGCAGCATCAGGGTTGCGAATTCACGAGGACTCAGCATCTTCGTCTCCTGGCTTGTAGGGGCTGCTTTCGCTGGGAACTTGATCTGTCGCCGTCCCGCTGCGAGCCGGATCACTCCATCGATCGCGGATGCGGGACGTCTGTGCTGACTGGGTACGTGTCGCACCCAGAGGAATTCACTTTATGCTGTCTCAGGCCAATGATCAATATATGGTATTAATTTTTTTGAGATGGCCGTGTTCGCCGGAGCTAGGTCCGGGTAAACATGGAACGTCGCTGATGTTGGGGCAGGCCGTGCTCCGTGCAAACGATCTCTCATCGTGTCTTTCCACTCCAACTTTCTGGAGGAAGTCGCGTTAGACTGGCCCCACTGTACGATCGCGCGCTCCTTTTGCTGGTGCACGTTTTCCGCAGAGAAAACACGCAGGAGATCTTGAGTGCCTGCCTGGCCCAACAGGATTTGAGCGGCCGGTGCCTGGGCGCGATGACGTCTGGCCGCTAAGACGCGGCAGGCCCAGTGGTGAGAGTCACATAGGCAACGATTTGGCGCCGGGGATCTGGATCATGATAACTACGTTCACGCTGATCGATCTCGCTGGCTCTATTGCCCTGCTGCTGCTGGGCACCCAAATGGTCCAGACCGGCATGCAGCGCGCGTTCGGCGCCGGCCTTCGGTCACTCCTGGGTCGGACGCTGCGCGGACGACTCCGCGCCTTCCTCGCCGGAATGGGCGTGACGGCGGTCTTGCAAAGCACTTCCGCGACCAGACTCATGACTGCCGGCTTCGCTGCCGAGGGGCTCGTCGACCTTGTCCCCACCCTTGCCGTCATGCTCGGCGCGAACGTCGGCGCGACATTGATCGTGCAAGTGCTGTCGTTTGACGCCGTGGCCGTCTCGCCGGCCCTCTCACTGACCCTCTCACCGGCCCTGATCCTGGTGGGCGCGCTGATGTTCCGCAAGGTATCGAACACGCGTGCACACGATCTGGGCCGCATGTTCATCGGTCTGGGCCTGATGCTGCTCGCGCTGCACCAGTTGCTCGCGTTGATGACGGACTACGAGGATGCCCCCAGTCTTCGCATGTTGCTAGGGGACGCGTCCACCGTACCGCTAGTCGATGTTCTGCTGGCTGCCGGCTTGACCTGGGCAGCGGATTCGAACGTTGCGGCCGCTCTGCTCATCGCGTCGCTTTGCGCGCAGAACGTGGTTCCGCCTGATACAGCTTTTGCACTGGTGTTGGGTGCGAACCTCGGCACCGCAATCAAACCCGTGCTGGAAGGGGGCGCGCCAAACGATCCCGTATCGAAGCGACTGCCAGTTGGCAATCTGCTCACGCGGGCAGTCGGCGTTGTGGTGGCTCTCGCAGCGCTCGGGCCAATCGGCCGCTTCATGGTGACCATAGAAGGGGGCTGGACGCGGGTGACCGCGCCCAGCTACCCGACAATCTGCGGCACTACTGCCGCACCTAACTGCGTTGTCCACGACGGGTATTTCATCCTCGGCGCCGTGCGCCGGCGATCCCGCTCGTCCGCGTCAGGCCTGAATACCTCGATCATGACCCCTGGCATCGCGTCCTGACGCTTCACACGCATCGCGTTCTCTCCCGCCTTCCCCTCATGCTGCAACACCGACTCACCGACTCGAAAACCTGCAACCAGTTGTTAGGTGAAAAATAGGAGTATCGACGACAGGGCAGACTGTCGACGAGAGATTTGCATAATGTGCAAGGCATCGGTGAAGCCTGACGTGACCATTGCATC
>WNFJ01004034.1_pt1 | contig 13076 bp, 19 predicted proteins | sample 5400461 | NCBI WGS metagenome assembly WNFJ01 (sample SAMN13153349, study PRJNA577476) | soil metagenome | isolation source: 115 cm saprolite on Douglas fir-dominated hillslope | place: USA:California | collected 2013-09-17 | reverse complement strand
GTGTTTCACGAGCGGGGCGTCAGTTGTTGCCTTGGCCGGCTGCGGTCGCCGCTTCCATCACGCGGTCGAGGCTGAAGCTGCCGGGCTTCGGGCGTGGGTCGTTTATCCCACGTTATCCAAAATGAGCTTAAAAAACTTGGTCGGTCGATAAAATGGTGGATAAAGACAGTAGCTGCATGAAGCACCTTCACTGAACTGAATCGCCTGCGAACGTTTATGAACGATTGGAAGCTGCTCGTAATTCTCGCGGCAATTGGACTCTCGTGGTTCTTTCTCCGGAAATACATAGGGGCAAAAGCAGAGAACCTCGCACAGAAGGAAGATTTGCGAGCTTTAACAGACATCGTTGAGGGCGTGCGAGCGCAATTTGAGAGGGCCAATCTGGTTCACAGAGTTCAATTCGAAGCGGAATTTAGAGCCTGCCAGGACGTGTGGCGCGAGGCGAATAATACGCACCGGGAATTTATCCGACTTTATCCCATTGGTTTCGGTAAACCTACACCCTTTCAGCGCGGGGAATTTATAAATGCGCAGCAAGCGTTCGCAGACGCTTTGGAGGCGGGGAAACCCTTTATGAACCAAACGGTGTGGAAAGCGTTCTTCGAATTCGAAAATTCAATAATCGTGTGGAAAGACGTTGAGATGATCCCGAAGGAATCCATAAAGGAATCTCGCGAAGAAGCTCGGCTAGGCTTGGAGCGTTGCGCCGAAGAAATCAGGAAACGGTTTTCTGAGTTGCTCGTGTCGTAATTGATACGCAGATTCCGCCGCGATGCGCATCAACAATCCAGATCGTTCGCCCGTTGGAATCAATCGCTGAGACATAACCCAAGCTCCAACCGCGTTTCTTGAGATTGTCAGCGATTATTTCCCAATCCTTCACGCGCCAGGATTCTGCCTCTTTTGCTCTTCACCCGGCAACGACGAAATGATACGAAGGGAGCGCAATGACTCGCGCAACGTTTATGATTGCAGTTGCTTTCCTGTGCGGTACGGCAGCAGCACAAGCGAGCGACCCCAAGCCGGATCAAGTCGCTGGCCAGGGCTCTCCGTTATCGGCTGCGCCTCTACGTGGTTGGATCAAGCCAAATGAATTAACCCCTGAGGAGCGAGCGCTTCTCGACAAAGATGCAATTATGCAATTGTACCACCCGGACGAGCATAGTCGTCACTTTGCCGCTAAGATATCCAAGACAAGCGAGGGTAAAGATGCGACGCCGGTACTTTGTTTTGTATTCGGTATGGAAGATGCCGAGCCTGCGCGAAGGGAGGGTAAGAGCATGGCTCAAGCTCAGTATAGCCGATTTCAAGCGGAGGAATTTCTTTATTTAGAAGGTTGGGACAAGTACCACGACCGTTTTTTCACACGCTGTTATGTTCAGGAAGGTGAGGACGCCTATGACAAAGCAACGGCAAGGCAGTCTCCACCGGCGGAGCAATCACCTAAATCGCGCAAGCAGTGAGCTTTTCATCGGCACGCACAACCAACCAAACGCTTTCCGTCGCCCGCGATGCGCGTCTGCAATCCAGATTGTTCGCCCCCGAGAATCAAGGGCTGAGACGTAACCGTAGCTCCAGCCGCGCTGCTTAAGATTGTCGGCGATTATTTCCCAGTTACTTTACCTGCGGACTCGACCTTAGGTTGATTTCAACCTACCCCCTGCCTTTCTTGGCCACGAGACCCTTCGGTCCCTCCTCCACATCGAAGCTGACGCGGTCGCCCTCGCTCAGGGTCTTGAACCCCTCCCCGATGATGGAGGCATGGTGGACGAAGACGTCCGCGCCCCTCTCCCGCACGATGAAGCCAAAGCCCTTGGTCTCGTTGAACCACTTCACGGTACCTTGCTCAGGCATACTCTTGCTCCTTGCAACAAATGAAACAGGCTTGTTTGTTCTGGGGCCAGCCCGGAACGCAAGTCTGGACAGTTGTAGAAGGATTTGGGATTGGAAGTAAGTTCCGCCAGACAGGGTGCGCGGCTAATAATTTTCGAGTTCATGAGGTCCTTTTTCGTTGGTTCAAGTGCTTCAGTCGCTCACCTTCTGGATTTGCGATACACCGGGACGAACGCGCGGAACCCTCCGCACGCTCGCCGTTAGTGTTAGTCCATTATTGCACTTTAACTTCGAGAGCTTTTGATCTTGCTTTCGTCGTCGTCGGGAGGTGCACTTTCAGCACTCCGTCACGGAACTCTGCCGTTACTTTTGTGCTATCGGCATCTTCAGGCAGCGTGAAACTGCGTCGGAAAGTGCCAAAGGATCGCTCGATGCGATGGAATTTTCTTTTCTGATCTTCCTTCACGCTTTTGCGTTCTCCGGAAACGCTAAGAATGCCGTCTTCGACTGTTACCCTAACGTCATCCTTCTTCATTTCAGGCAGGTCGGCTTTGAGGAGATACCCGTGATCATCCTCACTGATATCAACCTCCGGTGACCAATCTGCGACCGCCAGGCTGTGGATCTCCCCATTGCCCATTCTGTTCGGAAATCCGGCCAAGAAGAACGGATCGAAGCGATTTTGTGCTTCTTCCATCTCTCTAAGCGGATTCCATGTTATTAATTTATTCATATTTTACCTTTCTAGATTCAGTTAACGCCATCTCGGTGCATCGCGCTCACCGCTTATTGTCAGAGTCGACCCTAATCTTACGTACGTTGAGGAACAGGGCCGGTGGAAGGCGAACGCCCGGCGACTTCACCGGGATTGGAAGCATTTCAGAGCCGAAGGTATTTCCGATCAGAGCGGCGCTCGCTGAGAGGCCGTTCCAGAATTAACACCTGCAAGTCGGAGTCTGTATCACCATTGGGTACGAGAAGGATATTTCGCTGCATACTCTGAACCAAACCTGGCAAAATTTTTTGGCTGTGCACCTTCTGCAATATTTCGTGCAAATCTTGCGCTCCTGACGTCGGTGACGATTCTGTCCCTGTTGCGCAAGAAACGAATCGTTTTTAGCAAACATTGAGGAGCGGGCCTGTTAATCTGCGTCATGCTACGTCGTGGCACGGTCATGAACTGGCTAGGAGATGAAATCTGCTCTGACGCCTAACAAAGATAGCGTTAATCGTGTCGAGGCGGCCGCCCTTGGCCGCAAGAATCGCCCAGGTTGGTCACAGATTCGACGAAGGGTGAGCGGAAGCCCGAACATCGAGATCGCGGGACGGCTGGATGAAGTCGCAAATATTTTTGCTGAGCAAGGGGCGAACCGGTTTCGCACTCAAGCGTATCGCAATGCCGCGAACGTACTGCGGCGTCTGCCGCGTTCGGTGACCGACATCTTCCACGAGCATGGAATCGAAGGACTTGAAAAAATTCCAGGCGTCGGCGCAAGCATCGCGCGCTCGATTCGCGATATCCTTCTTCATGGCCGGCTCGCAATGTTGGATCGTCTGCGCGGCGAGAGCGATGCGATTGCTGTTCTCGCATCCGTGCCAGGAATCGGAAAGACAGTATGCCTGGCGGTTTCATGAGGATCTTGGACTCGAAACGCTCGAGGAGCTCGAAGTCGCAGCTCATGACGGCCGCATCGAAAATTATCCCGGCATCGGCGCCAAACGTCTGGCCGGCATTCGCGATTCGCTCGCCCAACGACTCGGCCGCATTCGCAGACAGCCAGCGGCAGCGGCGCCGCCCGCGCCGCAGAAGCCTCCGGTATCCGAACTCCTCGATGTGGATCGAGAATATCGTAACAAAGCCGCCGCCGGCACACTTAAGAAAATTGCCCCGCACCGGTTCAATCCTGAAGGCGAATCGTGGCTTCCTATTATGCATACTGCGCGCAAGGGGCGCCATTACACGGCGCTGTTTTCGAACACTGCGCGCGCATGAGCAAGGCAAGACGCACGATTGGGTGGTGCTCTTCTGCGATAATGGCGACATAGAACACCGGTTCACCGTGATTACATCCGAGTTCGGCCGATTAGAAGGGCAACGCATCGTCGCCGGCCGTGAAGCCGAGTGTGAGAAATATTATCAGCGGGCTTCAACTCCATTGCCCGATTGAGGCAAAAATGCGCGATTATACCCGGCCTGCATGCTTTGTCCGTCGTTTGGAATTTATTGCACCTGCTTTGAAGTAGGACCGCGATTTTCAATACAGGTGGCCAAAGAACTCGCAACATTCGCTCATAAAAATTAACAGCCTTGCGTTGCGGGATGCGACGGTATTAAAACGGTCGCATCATGAGGGCTCTGATTGCGGCAACTGCATTCGAAGCCACAGTCGCCGCCGGCCAGGATCTGCAAAAAGCCAGGGTCGCCGAATGGAAGCCGATTGTGGCGAAGTTCCAGAAGCCCTCTGCACTGAGGGCGGCTTGGCAGCTCACCAATAGTGTCGCTCTATATGTTCTTCTCTGGTTCCTGATGTACTGGAGCCTGAAAATCTCGCACCTCTTAACGCTGTCGCTAACCATTCTGTCCGGAGCGGTTGTCGTGCGTGTGTTCATCATTATGCATGACTGCGGCCATGGATCCTTCCTCAAATCTAAGCTGGCCAATGACATCGTTGGCTTCGTCGCCGGGATAGTGGTTTTCACCCCTTACTATCACTGGTGCTGGGAACACTCCCTCCACCACGCCAGTTCAGGTGATCTTGATCGACGAGGGACGGGCGACGTATGGACGATGACGGTGCAGGAATACTTAGACTCATCACGCTGGATGCATTTTGTCTACCGACTAGCGCGGAATCCTTTTGTGCTCTTGGTGATCGCGCCAGTTTTTCTTTTCGTCTTCCGGCAGCGATTTTCTTCGCGGAAGGCAAAGTCTAGGGAGCGGTGGTCGGTTTGGTGGACTAACCTCGGAATTCTGGGCATGGCTCTCACGCTGAGCTGGGTGTTCGGCTGGAAGATGTATCTGTTCATCCAACTGCCAATCACGATCGTGGCCGGGGCAATTGGTATCTGGATGTTCTACGTTCAGCATCAGTTCGAAGGGGCGTACTGGGAGCGCGGTGACGCATGGGATTACACAGTTGCCGCGCTCCAAGGCAGTTCTTTCTACCGTCTGCCCAAGACTCTCCAGTGGTTCTCGGGCAATATTGGCTTTCACCACATCCATCACCTCAGCCCCCGCATCCCCAATTATAATTTGGAGCGATGTCACAGAGCGCATCCGATTTTCCAAGATGTGAAGCCCGTCACGCTCCGGAGCAGCTTGAACTCGGCCAGGCTTCATCTTTGGGATGAGGAACGCCGGAAGCTCATCAGCTTTCGGCATCTCAAGCGTTTGCAGAAAAGAGGTGCCGACACTGGGGCTAGCGCACGGAACCCTCCAACTGCCGAGCCAGAAACATTGAATCGGAATGGTGCTAAAGGCACCCCTTGTAGCCACTATTAGATACAGAAGTCAACTAGATTCCTAACGGTCAGCGGGCGAACGATTCGCAGGATGCGCACCCTGACGCGCGTCTCAGTCGTGGATTCGACGGGCGACCAGTCTTCGTTGCTGACGCGCATCGCGGCGACGGAAAGCGTTTCGTTGTGCGTGCCGATGAAAAGCTGACTGCGTTTGTAGAACTGGAATCAGCGATTCATGGCGCTCGACCCTGTGCCAGCGGTTTCTTGAGTGCTCATCAATGTATTCGTGTTAGTTCTTGATTGGCGTTAGCCACCATCGTGCACGGTCATGATGTAACCATCAGGATCCTTGAACGAAAACGTCATACCGAACGGACCCTGGCGAAGGTCTTCGACCATAGGAACTCCCCGCTTCTTCAGGTCGTTGTATAGGGCGGTTGCGTCCGAAGTGAGCAACCAGATAATGACTCCTTGACCGGGATTATCGATTTTACGCCCGTCCGGTGATTGTCTTATTGCCAATCCGCACGGCTTTGTGGCGAAAGCATGTGCATTAGGTCGTTTTTCGGATGACTCGCTCAAGCCGATCTTTTCTTTGTAGAAGTTGTATGACGCTCCCAAGTCACTCACGAGTAAAGTGATGAAATCAGGGCCGGAGATGTTTGTCATGGCAAGCGTTTTAGGGGAAGTGCGACGTGATGCGAGCAAAAATATCACCACTCTTTGAAATCGCCCGCGTGCTCGTGTGTCTCGATCACGTTGCCCGCTTCATCGTAAACGCGAATCACAGCATCATGTGAGCGGCTGCAAAACTTGGCGTACCCGATTGCATTGCCGCTTGCGTTTGGCTCGCCGTACCACAAGCGACCGAACGGCAGCACATCGCTAATTAGATTGATGCCGCGATAATCTTCTTTCCAGCGTTTGCTACCGTCAAAATCCAAAGTCATCTTGCCAAAGAAAAAGATACTTGGCTTGCCGTTGATCCGGTTGTCGTTGTCACGAATTACATTGGCCGCGTAGCGTTTGCCTTTGCTGTAAATCGTGAATAAGAATTCAAGGTACGGTGAATTCATAAATGGCTCGCTTTAGCAATTCGGGTTCCTACTGTTTGAACAAAATCGCGTAGATACTGGTAATCAATCTCAGGCCGGCATTTTTCGCGTAAATCTACAGGAATAAAAAGTTCTCCGCGTTCATCAGCTTTTTCATCAACCAAAGAAAGTCCGTACATCAGCGCCGCCGCGTAACATAATTGTATGTCACTTAGTTGGCCGTTTCGTTCGCCGTTTGGATTTCCATTACGGGATGAATTTCCCATACAGCTTTATTTGGCTCTCCTGGTCGCCGCTTTTCTTCGGCCTCGAAGCGAACGGAGCGCCGGGTCGCCGGAGCCGCCCGACGGGCCGTGTGGTGGTTTGCCCGTGCCGCATCCATGCATCATCCGCTTCGGTCGCGGCAGCACGTGTTTCTTGAAAATCGGTTGTTTTTTCATGACAGTGATTGGCTGCGTCTGAACGCCCGCGCGACCTCCTCCGCGCCGTTGACATTCTCGATTTCACCCTGACACTATCTGCGGTCCGACTGATGTAATTTACCTCGTTCATCTGAGGTGCTGCCGGGCGTATTTTCCGAAAGATTGACCCTTTCTTGCCCGCGAGCGCGGTTTTGGAATGTGATCGTTGACGAGTGATCAGAATTCGATTCACCGATCACGATTCACTGTTCACCTTGCGCTCCAGTGCTGCTCGCGATCGAGCAGCAATCTGGCCGTCGCGATGAGTCGTTTTGATTTTATGGACCGACACCTTCAATCGCCAATTCAAGTTCGAGAAACGCAGTCAACTTTTCATCCGTGTGCACAACGTAGCGCTTGCCGTCGTCGCGATGCGAGTTCGCAACGAAAGATCGGCGCAGCTTTAGGGATTGTTGACCACTTGCGGCACAGGTTTGCTCGCTTCAAGCTGTGCGCTCATCGTAGCGCACGGTGTAGATCTCGCCCTTCTCATCGCGCACGACCAGATCTGGGGTTTACCTCAGCCACGTCCTCAGCGATCAAACCAAATTGCGGCGTGTTCGCCTTATCGCTCTTGTAATGGCGCTAGGATTGCTTCGCTCGCGTTATCAATTGTCCAAATCTCCTGGTGAAGCGTTTTAGCGTGCCACTCTTCCGACGAGCGCACGCCACTCACTTAACGGCTGGTACAGGATCTCGGGGCGCGGCGCGTCGCTCAGATCGGCGATCAGTTCAAGCAGGTGGCCGTCGGGATCGTGGAAAAATACAGATGCCGCTGGCATCCAGCCATGCACGATCGGCTCGTTCATTGCGCCCTGCACAGGCGCGGCTGGTGGATAGATAGGCTCAATCCCGCGCTCGCGGAGGTAAGGCACCATCCGATCGACGTCCGCTTCGGTCACGCGAAAGGAAATGTGATACTCGGCGGGATGGCGGTGCATGACAGCATCGACAACGAAAAGCCCAAGCATCCAGCGCACGGCTCCGTCTGTGTACATGAGCAGAACGGTCGATTGGCCTCTGCCGGTGAAGCCCAACTCGAAGCCGAGCTTGCCAACGTAGAAATCAATTGCCCGATTTAGGTCAGTCACGGGAAGATGGACCTCGTAAAGGCCGTGGTGGAAGCGTCTCGGGTGATTCACATTGACGGTGGCTCTTGTAATTGCTTCCGAAAATTGCTCGCCTGCCTAACTATAATTAGACGGCATTTTGCAATCTATTTCTTGCCGTTGCGAGGGGGAAGCCGTGAAAAGGCATGGCGCGAATCGTGTCGAGTCATTCGGCATTTGGGAAGCGGAATGATTCGCGGGTGACTCGTTGAAGTTCGAGAAACGCTGTCAGTTTTTCGTCGGCGGTGACGATGAACCTCTTTCCGTTGTCGCGGTGTGCATCTGCAACGAAGATTGTTTGCCCGTTGGAATCAACCGTTAAAACACAGCCCCAACTCCAACCGGCTTTGCTTAGATTATCGGCGATGATTTCCCAAAACTTCATTGGCACGCAAATGAGAATGTCAGAGAGTGTGAATAGTCGCCAGTCAAAAAATCTTTCCCGCGAATCAACGGGCTGCTAAAAACCGAGGCAAGAAATGAAGGTTCATATCGCCCGATATCCGAACGCGCTGAATCACTGCCGCCCGATTACTGTCGGCATTCCTTTATCGCGACCAAAGACCCCCTCCTCATGGGTATACCCCCGCGCGCGGAAGGCCGCCTCGATTTATGAACAGATCAAACGCCCGTTACCTAATGTTATTCGTCGGCGAAGAATTTTTTTTTCCCCCGAAAAGGAATGCGCCCAGCCCGTTTACGAGTAGATTGTCGCGATGCCGACTTACATTTACGAAACCACCGACCCAACCAAACCGGTCCGCACCTTCGAGGTTAAGCAAAGCGTCCACGACGACCCGCTTCGCAGCGACCCGGAAACTGGCGAAGAAGCGCGGCGTGTGATCTCGGCTGGTTACAACCTTCTCATTCGCGGAAAATCTGTTGGTCCTTCAGTCGGCTCGGTCGGTTCACACTGAGCCTTGATCTCGGCAGGGTTGCCGGACATTTTCCGAGTTAAAATATTCGGCGGAGAAAAACCGGGGCAGCAATTGCCGCCCTGCATCCCTTCATCCCTGTTTCATGTAGCCACAGGAGTGGGGTCACAAAGGGTCAAAGGAACAATCGAACAGGGATGCACAGGAGCATTAAGCACCAAGAAGCGTTATCGTGATGCAGAGTTTCAGTGTCGCAGGCTGAAGACACGACTAAGGACCGCTGAGGACCGAGCCCAGATTGCCCGGAGACCATTGAAACCTTTTTGTCTGGTAGAAGAGGAGCAGGGATGCAGGGCCCAAAGAACGAAAAACATTCTCACGCCGTCGGCCATTCCCCTTTTAGGATCCCCCGCGTTGAAGTTGCCGGACGAAACGATTTGTTGCGTTAAAGGTTGCGGAACACCCCTGACGTTCGTCATGCTCCCTCGCCGACAGACCCAAGAACCGTGAATACAGACACAATCAAAGACGTGCTGCCCGCTGATATCGAATGGCACGATTCCGTCATGAATGATGGCACTCACCGTTTGCTTGGAAAGACAGCGAACCTGAATGTAGAGATCATTCCAGGCACATCAGTCACACTTGCATTCGCTGGAGTGGATCAAGCTGCGCTGGTAAAAACGAGTGAAATAAAAAGGGCGTGGCGAAAAGTCATGTTCTGTAAAATAGTCATGCTCTAATTGTGCCTAACGAGAATTAGACGGCATTCTGTAATCTATTTCTGGCTCCATAGAGGGAAGTGTCCGCTAAAAGGCTGCAGGATGGCAAGCCCCTTCATGGCTCCTTGAAATCGCCCTTGTGCTCGTGTGTTTCGATCACGTTACCAGCTTCATCGTAAACGCGAATCACAGCATCGTGTGAGCGGCTGTTGGACTTGGCAAAGCTGATGGCATTGCTAATTGCGTTTGGCCCGGCATACCACAGTGGACTGTATGGCAGCACGTCGGAAATTAGATCGATGCCGTGTTTATCGGCCCGTGGCCGAATCTCGTAAACGTGTGTAGAAATCGTCGCAGGGGGCCGGATTCTTTGCCATTTGGCTTTCAAGAGCGACTCCAGCGATGTGTAGCAATGTGAAAAGGCCTTGGTCGTTAGGGAGGCAACGCGCAGAAGCGCCAATCGAAGTTGGGAGAGCGATTTTTTGGCAACCGTGAACCCTGGCGCGCGCCTCATTGCGCTGGTCAATATCACTTTGTCATTGCTGGGTAGAGAACAAAAGACGCAGAATCCGCCGCGTGAAGTACTGGGAGATAATCGCTGACAATCTGAGCAAAGCCGGTTGGAGTAGGGGCTGTGTCGCAACCGTGGATTCCAACGGGCGAACGATCTTCGTTGCTGACGCGCATCGCGGCGACGGAAAACGTTTCGTTGTGCACGCGGATGAAAAGCTGACGGCGTTTCTTGAACTCGACGCAGCGCGAAAGAGAGATTGCCCGATGATCATTGGCTAAAAAAATCGTTTGTGATCTTAGAATCTCGCACAGCCCCAAAAGGAGAAATCGTTATGGTTTCGCCGCCATGAGACTTGCATGATCGACGCTGAAATCCATTGTTGATCCATGGCTGCTGGTGATCCAGGTGAGTTGCGCCCCCTAGACGAACACAGGTCTGAAACGGATTATTCCGTCCGCATCCTGAGAGACTATTTTGACGTGGTTGAAAGGGCGCTAGAAGCGTTCGAACCACAGGCGAAAAAAGCCATAGACGAGAAGTGGGAGAAAATCCGCGGCAGTTTTGTCCAGGCGACTAACGAAAAAATCCAACACATAGTTCATTTTACTGACGAATATCCAAAGCGGCTACGGTATTCATTCATCATTCAGCTTTTCATCGCACTAGAGAGTCGCGGAAAAGCGCTGTGTAACGAAATCAAAAATCGGCACAAGGAATTATCGCTCGCCGTGAATGATCTGCGAGGGGGTGGAACTTTGACAGGAATTCGGACATTTTTATCGAAGGTCTACCCGGTGCCTGACGTAACGGATGATCAATGGAAGGCACTGGATGATCTGAGGGTCGTTCGTAACTGCTTAGTTCACAAGAACGGTCAGATCGATCCACTGGATAAAGATGCAGCGCGCCTCAACCAGATTATAGCCGAGAAACAAGGCATAGAGGTTGGTTACGATGGCTATTTAGGCATCGAACGATCTTATTGTGACAAGGCGCTCCGCTCAGTAATCGCGTTTTTTGAGGTTGTGTTCGAAAAGGCTGGGTTTGGCGCGAGCTATTTCTTCACACGGTGGCCTGACGAAATCGTTGTAATAGGGGAGAATGAACAGCCTACAGTTGTGCGAATGAGCGAATTGCCGAGCGAGCAGCAGAACGCGTTGCAAGCGGCGCGCGAGGGGCGAAAGTAAATCCGCCATCACTCGATGTCGCGACTGAATTATCGGAGGAGTGACAGCATTTTTGGAACTGCAATCGGCGATCCGCGCGGCCAGCCGGTCAGCATAGAGACGGCAGATCATTTTACGGTTCTTTGAAATCGCCCTTGTGCTCGTGCGTTTCGATCAGGTCGCCCGCCTGATCGTAAACGCGAATCACGGCGCGATGTGAACGGCTGCGAAATTTCGCGTAATCAATTGCGTTGCTGACTGCGCCCGGCTCGCCGTACCACAGCCGACCGAATGGCAGCGCATCGGAAATCAGATCGACGCGTCGATACTAGGTTCAGGCTTTTGAAATATTGCTCTCGTAACGAACCCAGCGTCGAGAATTGTGGCAGTCCAACCCTGAGATTCGGCGAAGTCTTGGATTTCTCTCTCTCGTTCTGCCCGCGTCATTCTACCGCTTGGCCAGCAGCGTTCCAGATCACGACTAAAAACAACGCAGAATCCTCGCTCTTCGATCTGTTGCGCGATGTGTTCAGCAAGAATTTTCAAACCAGCATGCCCTTTGTTTGGTTTCTAATGTTCATTTCACGAATGCAGTATCACCGGTTGTATCAAGTTTCCGTTGTATGGCATGCGCCGTTTATACGTAAATATGGCGTAGGTCAACCAATTTTTACGCCGGCGTTCTTTTAGCGTATAAGATTTATTGCTTTCAGCCTGCGAAGAACGAGGTGTAAAAAACTGCGAATGGCAAAATCCAAAAAGAACAAGAGCAAACCGAAGCTCAACCTGACGGTGCGTGAGGAGCAACGAAACAAATTGGAACAAATGGCGTCTTTAGAGAAGCGTTCCGTCTCCAATCTTATCGAGGTTATGGCCGATGAACGCTGGGAGCGACTGGTCGAGCAGCAGGGCATTGCTTACGCTAAAACCGTCGCGGAGGCGATGAATCTTAAACTCGACATGGACAAACCAGCAGACCGCGAGAAATTGCGCCGAGCAGTTCTCGATCTTGTCGCCGGGAGAAAAATGCGAAAGCAAAAAGGGCATGGTTGAAATTCTCTCGTTCTCTTTCTGGCAAGTATTCTCTCAAAGATCAAAGACTAAACCGGAGAAGCCATCTCCCCGGCTGCGCTGCTTGGGAAATACATCCGGTGATGAGACTGAGGGTTCAGTGATTCACGCCCAACGAACCTCGTGAGTTTTTTACTCGCCTCACTTCGCCGTTTTCCGCTAACGAACTTCCATGATTGGGCTTTTGTCGGGTGATTGCGAGGGACACGAGCGGATTAGACGGAATGAGTCCGTTTATATCTCGTTTGGCGTCGTTCAACATGGCTCTCTTGTCTGATCTTAATGGTTTCTGTGATTGGCTGCGCGCCCAGGTAAGTGGGCAGGTTGCCGTTGGAAAGCCTGACGACACTGTTTCTAGTGTCTATATCTGGCCATGGCGCATTGCTGTGGACAGTCCAACGAAAAATCTGCCTCCGCCTCATAAGCCGCGTGAGGCATCGGTAATTGCCCCCTCTATATATCATGTCCACTTCCTGCTACTAGCGACGCCCACTGATTCTCCCGCCGGGCTCGCTAACTTAGAAATTGCACAACAGGCGATCCATGGTAATCCGATCTTGGGTGCCGCTGGACATCGCGTCCAAGTGATACAAGAGACAATTTCCGTGCGTGATCTCGCAGCCATATTTATGGCCGCGAAGTTAGAGTTAACTGTATGCTTCGCCTATGTGCTTACGCCTCTATAACGCTGACATTGTGATGCCTAACTCCTATGTAAGATGTCAAGCGCGGCGGACGGATTGTGGTAGGTTGGCTTGTTAGTTCACAGGTTTGTTAACTGAGGTTTGGGGGTTTGTCTGGAGCGCTT
>WNFJ01697491.1_pt1 | contig 13079 bp, 11 predicted proteins | sample 5400461 | NCBI WGS metagenome assembly WNFJ01 (sample SAMN13153349, study PRJNA577476) | soil metagenome | isolation source: 115 cm saprolite on Douglas fir-dominated hillslope | place: USA:California | collected 2013-09-17 | reverse complement strand
ATCCTGGCCTGATATGCAAATCAATCAGACGGTTCTACTGCTCCTCGCCGCCGCGGTTCTAACCGCACAGGATGCCGGCCGCAGCGGCATCGACCGCGCCAATCTAGACCCCACGTGCAAACCATGCACCGACTTCTGGCGTTACGCCAATGGAGGATGGGTGGACACACATCCCATCCCGGCCCGATTTGCCAGGTGGGGTACGTTTTCGGTCGTGACGGAAGCCAACCGGGAGCGGCTGCGAGCGATTCTGGAAGCCGCGGCTGCCAATACCTCAGCGCCGCCTGGTTCAAACGAACGCAAGATGGGCGACTACTATGCCAGTTGCATGGATACCGACGCCATCGAGGCGCGAGGCATCCAGCCCCTGCAGCCCGATTTGGGCCGCATCGCCGCAATCCATTCGGTTGCGGACCTGGCTGCGGCGCTCACGGAGTTTCAGCGGGTGGCCGGAGGCGGTCAGCGCCAGCAATCGGGGATCGGGCCGTTTGTCCTGACAGGAGCGCAGGATCGGAAAAACTCAGAAGAGGTAATCGCCAATGTAGCCACGTCCGGGCTCTCTCTTCCGGAACGGGACTACTATCTCAAGCAGGATGCCAAATCGAAAGAGATCCGCGATGAGTTTCTGAAACACGCCGCGAAAATGTTCGAGCTGCTGAGCCAGAAGCCGGAAACCGCCTCGTCAGCCGCAAGAACCGTGCTGGCTTTCGAGACGTCGCTCGCTGAAGTGAGCATCGGCAATGTCCAGCGCCGCGACCCCTACGCCATGTATCACAAGATGGATCTCGCCGGGCTTGGCGCCCTTACTCCCAATTTCGATTGGAAGCCGGTGCTTGGTCAAGCTCATATTCCTGAAGCCACGCCGGTCAACGTCGGGCAGCCGGAATTCCTCAAGAAGTTCAACCTGCAGCTCACTGCCGTGCCTCTCGAAGACTGGAAAACCTGGCTTCGCTGGCGCGTGTTGAACAGCGCAGCCCTGCAACTGTCGAAGCCGTTCGTCGACGAGGAGTTCTATTTCCGCAGCACCGTGCTCAGCGGAGTCAAAGAGCAACAGCCGCGCTGGCAGACCTGCGTCGCCGCGGTCGATGGCGCCATGGGTGACGCGCTGGGTGAAGCGTTCGTCCGCAAACATTTCACGGCGGAGGCTAAGCGCCGGATGAATGAGATGATCGAAAACCTCCGCGCCACCCTGCGCCAGGAACTCGAGCAGGCCGAATGGCTCGACCCCGATACCAGAAAGAACGCAATCGCCAAACTTAACTCCTTCGTGGCCAAGATCGGCTACCCCGATAGATGGCGCGATTACTCGGGGCTCAAAATCGATCGCAAATCTTACTTCGATAACGCCCGTTCGGTCAAGCTTTTCGACCGGCAATACCAGCTAGCCAAGATCGGCCAGCCCGTGAATCGCAACGATTGGGGGATGACGCCTCCCACGGTCAACGCCTCCGCCAATCCAGCGCGCAATGAGATCACCTTTCCGGCAGGCATCCTCCAGCCGCCCTTCTTCGATGTCAATGCCGACGATGCAGTGAACTATGGAGGCATCGGCGCGGTGATCGGACACGAAATGGGCCACCACTTTGACGACCAGGGTTCGAAGTACGACGCCGCGGGCAACCTGAGGAACTGGTGGACCGAGTCGGATCGCAAGAACTTCGACCAGCGCGCCGCCTGTGTTTCCGATCAGTTCGACAAGCTCGATGTGGGCGACGGGCTGCATCACACCGGCAAGCTGGTTCTCGGTGAAGCGCTGGGCGACCTCGCCGGGCTCCGCTTGGCTTACCAGGCTTATAGACGGTCGCTCAACGGCAAGCCTGAGCCGCCGCTTATCGACGGCTTCACCGCCGACCAACGCTTCTTCCTCGCCTTCGCCCGCAACTGGGCCGGCACGGCCCGCCCCGAAGAGGCGCGCCGCCTGCTGAACACCGACCCGCATCCGCTGCCTCAATTTCGCGCGATCGCGACATTGCAGAACATGCCTGAGTTCCACGCGGCGTTCCAGTGCAAGCTAGGCGACCCCATGGTCCGGCCGCCGGCTGCCCAGTGCAAGCTCTGGTAGCGGACAGATCTCGGTTAGCGCTGCAAGATGAAACCGGACAACCGGTGATTGAGCGCTTCAACTTCGACATCGATTCTGTGGCGCGGACCGTCCTGCGGTCTGCGCGGCAGACGGCAAGACCGTCCGCCCCACGGAGCAGCATCTCCGCAAGCAAATCCTAATCTGCCCGGCAACATTCGTATCCAGAAAGCACGACGCGTGATCGTCACGGGGAACCAAATCATACACCCGAGCCGAAAGTCCCCGGACCACGATTACTTGGTTCGGTGAGCTTCGCTTGATCGAGGTCTACCACAGTGCCTGAGACCGCTTCTGCGATCTCCGCCAGCACGCGCGCCACTTCCGCCGCCGGATCCGCCGCTCTTGTAATCTGCCGGCCCATCACCACGTGACTAGCGCCCGCGCGAATGGCTTCAGCGGGAGTAGCCACGCGCTTCTGATCGCCCTTGCCGGCCCCGGCCGAGCGGACTCCAGGCGTCACCAGGATGGCTTGAGGCCCGACTGCCGCTCGCACCGTAACTGCCTCGAGAGGTGACAGCACCACGCCATCGACGCCCGCTTCCATAGCCTGGCGGGCGCGCTTCAGCACGAGCTCGGAGACTTCGCAGGTATACCCGTCTTCCTCCAGATCCCGCCGGTCGAAGCTCGTGAGCACGGTGACGGCTATCAATTGCAGCCGCGAGTCGCCGCGCCCCTCGACCGCTGCCCGCATCACCGCGCCGACTCCGTGCACCGTCAGGAACCGCACTCCCGAGCGCGCCACCACCGCCACGGCGCGCTTCACCGTCTCGCCGATGTCATAGAACTTCAGGTCGAGAAACACGTCCTTACCCTCGCCCCGAAGCTCTCGCACGAAGTCCATACCGGCGGCGCAATACAGTTCCATCCCGACTTTATAGAAGGACACAGCAGGTCCGATGCGCTTCACGAGCGTGCGTGCTTCGTCGGCCGAGTCCACGTCGAGAGCCACAATGATGGGATTCATATGAGCCGGATCGCCTTCGCGCCTGGCGCTACTGCGCGTCCGATCCGGTAGGCGCCTTTCAGCCGCTGCGTGAGCGCCGCTGCGTCTTTCTCGGGCAGGCTAATCAGCAGCCCGCCCGAAGTCTGCGGATCGTAGAGCAGGTTCTCGATCTCGTCCGGAATCTCTCGAGTGCGCTCCACCACGTTCGATGCGAAGTCGCGATTGTTGCGAAGTCCGCCGGGAATAGCGCCTGCGCGGGCATAGTCGACGGCGCCGGGCAGGAATCGGGTCGCGTCCACTTCGATTTCCAGAGTAACCCCGCTCGCCAGCGCCATCTCTCGCGCGTGCCCCAGCAGGCCGAAGCCGGTCACGTCGGTACAGCCGTGCACATCGAACTCCAGCATGCGCTCGCACGCCTCGCTATTCAGCAGGAGCATCGACTCGATCGCCGTCCGCATGTTCGCCTCTGATGCGAGGCCCCGCTTGAGCGCCGTCGAGATGACGCCCGTGCCCAGCCGTTTGGTGAACACCAGCGCATCGCCCGCGATCGCACCCGCATTCGGCTTCACGCACTGCGGATGGATCGTCCCGGTCACCGCATAGCCGAACTTGATCTCGTCATCGGCGATGCTGTGGCCTCCCAGAATCGCACACCCGGCCTCCAGCATCTTCTCGGCCCCACCCTTCAGTATCTGCGAGAGATCGTCCAGATCGCCGCTCGCCGGGTAAGCGAGAATCGACAGCGAGGAAATGGGCCGCCCTCCCATCGCATACACATCGCTCAGCGAGTTGGCCGCCGCAATGGCGCCAAAGGTGAAAGGATCGTCCACGATCGGCGTGAAGAAGTCGACCGTCTGCACCAGTGCGAGGCTCTCCGTTAGCTTGTACACGCCGGCGTCATCGCTCGTGTCAAACCCCACCAGCACGTTCTCATTCGGCACGCGAGGCAAGCTCGCCAGCACTTTGTCCAAAACCTTTGGACTGAGCTTAGACGCTCAACCGGCGGCTTTCACGTGCGCAGTCAACTTCGCGCTCAACTTTCCTCCTTACAACACTTATAATAGGCGACAGGGAGTTGTGGATGCGAACTTTTGCCGGATTGAGTCTCGTTTTACTTTTTGGCGCCGCGGTGGCGCTGGTGTCGCGGGAACCGCAGCAGGACGCTCGCATGAAGAGCGCTTTCCGGCGCCCGAGCCTGCACGGATGGACGTATGTTCACCTCGAGGGCTCGCCGGCCGATATTGGCTACCAGCATGGCTACCTGCTGGCCCCGGAGATTCGAGAGGCGCAGAAAGTGATCGCGCTCGAACTCACGCACGACTCGAAGCGCAGTTGGAAGTTCTTCCGCGACGCTGCGAAGAACGAGCTCTGGCCGCACATCGAATCGCAGTATCGCGAAGAGCTCGAAGGCATCGCCGCGGGCCTGAACGCCCACGGAGTCAGGTTCGACGTCTGGGATGTGGTCGCGCTGAACGCCTGGCTCGAGTGGAGTCCCTACTACATCAAGTGGTATGAGCAGCGGCACAAACCGATATTGTCGGCGAAGCTGACAGCTCCCGAGCATTGCAGCGCCTTCGCCGCCACCGGTAGTTACACAAAGGATGGCAAGGTGGTGATCGGCCACAATGCCTGGACCGGATATCTCGACGGCGAGCGCTGGACCATGGTATTCGACATTGCCCCGTCGAGCGGATACCGCATCCTCATGGACGGCTTCCCCGGTCTGATCCACAGCGCCGACGACTTTGGCGTCAACGCTGCCGGTATCCTGATCACCGAGACCACCATCACGCGCTTCCACGGCTGGAACCCGAACGGCATTCCCGAATTTGTGCGCGCGCGCAAAGCCATGCAGTATTCCAGTTCCATCGACGACTTTGCCAAGTGGATGACCGAAGGCAACAACGGCGGCTATGCCAACAATTGGCTGGTGGCCGATCGCAACACCAATGAGATCGCCAGCCTGGAGCTGGGGCTGAAAAATGTCACGCTGCACCGCACCAAGGATGGGTACTTCGTCGGCTCCAACTTCCCGCTCAACGAAAAGCTGGCTTCGGAAGAGACCGATTTCGATATGAAGGACATGGGCCACAGCGCGACTGCCCGCCGCGTGCGATGGGAGCAGTTGATGGAAGAGAACAAGGGCAAGATCGACGTGGCCGCCGGCCAGCGATTCCTGGCCGATCACTACGACAGCTTTACCAAGCGGGAGGAAGCGAGCGAGCGAACGCTGTGCGGCCACATCGATCTCTCGCCGCGCGGTTCGGAGCCCTGGCAGCCTCGGTACGGCATCGCCGGCGCGGTGCAGAACAAGGTCGCCGATGCCGCCATGGCGGAGCAGATGTCCTTCAGCGCGTCGGCCGGCCATGCCTGCGGTCGCAACTTCAGCGCCGCCGGTCATCTCAAAGCGCATCCCGAATTCGCCTGGCAGAAGGGACTGCTTCACGATATGCCGGCAAGTCCCTGGACGACATTCCGCAGCGGCAATTAGTGGGGCGGGATGAAATCCTGCCGGCGGTTGGTAGCCGCCGTGTTTGAGTGCGCACTTGGACTAAAGGCCGATTACCAATCGGCCGCAGCTTGACCAGCTGCCCCACAGGCAGAAGTGTGCTATGCTTAGATCTACTCGAAGTTAGTTCCGCACACCTTCTCTGTTTTCGTTAGTCGGCTCGCTGATCTCCTTCGCAAAACTTTTGCATGAATACTTTTTCTGAACTTTCGCTGTCTCCTGTCTTACAGACCAACCTCGCCCGGAATTGTTTCGTTAATCCGACCGCGGTCCAGTCACAGACAGTCTCTCCCGCGCTCGCCGGCCACGATGTTGTCGCCACAGCGCAAACCGGAACCGGCAAGACTCTTGCCTTTGTCCTCCCCCTACTTGAATCGCTGATTAAGAACCCGGTCGCCGGCATCAGCGCCGTAATCCTGAGTCCGACTTGAAGAAACCTTTGCCAAGATGGCCGCGAACACGGGCCTTCGCGCTGCCGTGGTTGTCGGCGGCCTCAGCGAGAGCGTTCAATTGCGATCCGTCCGCAAAGGCGCGCAAGTGATCATCGCGACGCCCGGCCGGCTCTGCGATTTCCTCAAGCGGAAGCTTGTCAACTTGAGCTCGGTCCGTGTCCTGGTCCTCGACGAAGCCGACCGCATGCTCGACATGGGTTTTCTCCCGGCGATCCAACTGATCACCGCGGCAATCCCGGCGGCGCGGCAGACGCTGTGCTTCTCCGCGACCAGCGAAGCTAGCGTGGCCCGCGTGATTGAGTCGCATGTCAAGAACCCCGTCCGCGTGAAGATCGGTTCGGTCAGCAAGCCCGTCGACAGTATCAATCTGCATTTCTACGAAGTGGAACAGGATCGGAAGCTCGGCCTGCTTCAGCACATGCTGAAGGAGGAGCAAGGCTCCTTCCTGGTCTTCGCGCGAACCAAGCACGGCGCCGACCGCCTGGCGAAGAAGCTTGTCAACGGTAGCGTGAAGGCCACACGCATCCACGGCGATCGGACGCAGAGCCAGCGTAACCAGGCTCTACAGGGTTTCCAGGAAGGCTATTACCGGGTGATGGTAGCGACCGACGTCGCCGCGCGCGGTATTCACGTCGAAGGGATTGCCCACGTCGTCAACTACGATCTGCCGCAAGCCCCAGAGGACTTCATCCACCGCGTGGGACGAACCGGCCGCGCCGGCGCTCAAGGCACGGCGTCGACCTTCGGTACACGATCGGAGCGCGCCGATATCCGCAACATCGAGCGCAAGCTGAATATTCAGTTGATTCGGCGGGAAGTGTCGTCTGAAGTATCCGCGGAGCCGAAACGGACCACTGCGGAAATCGTGCCGTTCCCGAAACCACGTGGAACGTCCAGTTTCCAGTTCAGATCCAAGCGCCGCGTGCAAGGCTCGCGTTAAGTCTTCGGACCAAGCTGGCTGACGACCATCTGCGCGAGTCCCAGACCGCCCTGGGCGCCGAGCATATCGGCTAGCTGTTGTTCACCCATCTCCATAATGGCGGTGCTCGACTGGTCGGCTTCGCCCGACCAGCCGGCGGCGTCGGTCTTTCGCGCCGATTTCAGCATCTGAGCAATCAGCATTGCTTCGAACTTGCCGGCGGCGTCCTTCAACTTCGCCTTGTCCGCATTCTTGCCCTCCGCTACGAGTGCGCCGAGGGGACCCATCGTTTGGGTAATACCGTTCGCCATCAGATAACCTCCATTTCCGCTTCGAGCGCGCCGGATGCACGCAGGGCTTGCAGGATCGCGATGATATCCCGGGGCGTGGACCCGATCGACGTCAGCGCGCGCACCAGCTCTTCCACCGTTGCGCCGTCTTTCAGGATCACGGATTTCGCGGGCGGTTCTTTGGTGGTTACCGTCACAATCGGGACGACGGTAGTCTGCCCACCAGACAACGGCGCTGGCTGCGAGATGGCGACGGCGGTCTGAATCTCCACGCTGAGGTTTCCGTGCAGAATGGCGGTGGGCGCGATCCTTACTTCTTTACCCATCACGATGGTGCCGGTTCGCTCATTGACCACCACTTTCATGATGCGGTCCGCCTGGAGCGTAATGGCCTCCACATCGGCGATGAATTCGATGGTCCGTTTGGCATAAGACGACGGTATCTGAATGGCCACCAGCCCGGAATTTTCCGCGTGCGCGAGCTTGCCGCTTACGCCGAAGCGCTGATTCACGGCCTCGGCGATGCGTGCGGCGGTGGTGAAATCGGCCATGCGCAATTGCAGCCGCAGCTCGGCAGCCGGCGTGATCGAGGGCGCGTTCTTCTCCACCAGCGCTCCGTTGACAACCCGGCCGACGGTCGGATGATTCACTACCTGCGAACTGCCGCCGCTTTTGCCCGCCCCGAAGCCGCCCGTTACCACTGGTCCCTGCGCTACGGCATAAATTTGCCCGTCGGGGCCTTTTAGGGGCGTGAGCAACAGCAGGCCGCCTTGCAGATTGCTGGCGTCGCCGGCCGAAGCGGCTGTCACGTCAATTCGAATTCCGGATTGCGCGAATGGAGGAAGCGTCGCGGTAACCAGCACGGCAGCCGTATTGGCGACGCGCAGCGAGGTCGCCGGAACCGAAATACCCATGCGCTGGAGCAGGTTTGACAAACTCTGCGCGGAGAACACAGTCTGCAGGCGGTCCCCCGTGCCCGCGAGACCCACGATCACTCCATAGCCGATCAATTGGTTCTCGCGCACACCCTCGATCGCGGTGAGCTCCTTGATACGCGTAGTCACGGGCCTGTTCGGCGGTGGCGCGATGGCCAGAGCCAAGAGTGGAAGAATGCTGAAGAGAGGTGTCATAAGAGTGAGCTTTTTAGCGGTCAGCTTTTTAGCGGTCAGCTAAACCGGTGTGGCTGAACGCTGAGCGCTGAGCGCTGAGAGCTGTTCCTTGGCTGAACGCTGAGCGCTGTATTAGAACGGCAATATCCCCATCAAGATCCTGTACAAAACATTGGGCCGGCGAATCGAATCTCCCACCACGCCTTTGCCATTGATCCGCACTTCAAGCTCGGCGAGCCGGTCGGAGGTGACCGCGTTCTCGGCCGATAGATCCGGCGGCCGCACTACGCCGCGCACCGTCACGGTCTCCCGCTCCGAATTGATCATGGTGTCCTTGTGGCCTTCGACCACCAGGTAGCCGTTAGGCAGCACGTGCGTGACCCTGGCGGAGAGATTGGTGGTCAGCGTGGTTTGGCGGCTGGTTGCGCCTTGGCCTTGCAGGCCGGAATCGCCGCCCAGAGTGATCAGATTTGCCAGCGGCGCCTTGGCAGCGGCCGGCAGCAGCGCAGAACTGGCGCTGGCGCTCAAGGTGGACTTGCGGGACGTCTTCGTATTACCAGTGCTCGACGCGCTGGTGTTGATGCTGACCAGGATCGTGACCTGGTCGTCCACACGATTGGCTCGTGAGTCGCGAGCCATCTCGGAGAGCAAAGCGGAGGGAGTCCAAAGTGAGCCCGGCGACGGGGCGTTTTGGACGGACTGGCCCGGACGCGATAGAGCGTCTGCCACGTACTGGTCGAGCGGCGAGAGCTCCACGGCTTTGGACTTGGGCTTCTCCTTGGCTGCCAGAGCCACACATAGCAGAAATAATAGGAGTTGCAACATCACATTCAGTTTTTTGAGGTTCATTATTCCACCGCCACCCAGCCCTTGCGAATGATTCGGACCTGGAAGGATTTGTTGCTCTCGACGTTGCGAACCGGAATTGTCTCGCCTACGCGGCCGGAGCCTTCCGCGCGAACTTTGGACTTCAGGAAAGCACCGCCAAAGTGCGCTTCGAGTCCCACGATCTCGCCTCGTTCGACTTCAAGAGGCATCTCGACCACGGAACGCTGGACCGGTTGTCCCGCGCGAATCAGCCGCCGAGGCGCAAGGCCCACTGCTTGTTCAGCCGACAGTGCGTCGGCCGGCGAGTACGGGGCGCTGTCGATAGTTCCCATGTGAATCTGGTCCTGCCCGATTGGCTTTCCCGGCGGCAGATCCTGTGCGGCGATGACGCACGGCAATGAGATCCACACCCGCGTCTTCGCCCACACCGGCATACTCTGCGCGCTGGCGTATTTCACGTTGCCGCGCCAGATGACCGGATCCCGGGGAGCGTCCTGCCGCGCCGGAGGCAGACCGCCGCGTGGAAACTCGAGTGTTCCTTCCGGAATTTGTACATGACTGAATTCGAGCAACTCAAGCTCGGCTCCCGCCGGAAGCGAAGCGCGCAACGCCGACATCACCTGCTCCCTCGTCAGCGGAGTCAATTTCCGCTCGAAGCACACGCCGGACGCGTCGCCCGACAGGGACACTCCGTTGCCAGCGGCGAGCCGGTTCACTTCTCCCGCTGAAAACCGCCGCTGCACTCCCGGCCCAGGAGCAAAGCCCAAGACCTGCTCGGCATTGGCGGCGGCGAAAGCCGGAAGGGCCGCCGTCAGGTCTCGCATGAGGATCCGCTCGCCTGACACCGGAAAGCAGGCTCTTACCGCCAAGACTAGTAATACAGGAAATGCCATGCTTCAGCCTACTGCGTCATGGCGTTCACTTTTTGATACATCTGGTCGGCGGCAGTTACCACCTTGGAGTTCGCCTCATAGGTGCGCTGGCTCATGATCAGATTCACGAACTCATCCACCACGCTAACGTTCGATTGTTCGGTATAGCCCTGAAGCAGCGTCCCCATGCCTTCCTGGCCGCCGGGATTGCCGACCGTCGCCTCTCCCGAAGCGTCGGTGGGTGTGTACAGATTCTGTCCCAGACTGTTCAATCCCGCCGCGTTCTGGAAATTAGCTAGTTGAATTTGTCCACCGTTCTGCGCCGCTGTTTGACCTGGCAGCGAGTAGCTGAAGGTGCCGTCGGTCGCGATGGTGACGGTTTGGGCGCCGGGGGGAATGGTGATTTGTGGCACCAGCGCCTGCCCGTTGAGCGTTACGACGTTGCCGGAGCGATCGAGATGAAAAGCGCCCGCGCGGGTGTAGGCGAGCTGGCCGTTGGCCTGCAGCACCTGGAAGAAGCCGTTCCCCTGGATCGCAACATCGAGCGGGTTCGAGGTGCTGGAGAAGTTACCTTGCGTGAGCACGATCTCATTCGAAGCCGATCTCGTGCCGAGTCCTATTTGCAGGCCGGTGGGAATCACCGATTGCGCGCCTGCCGCGGCGCCGGGCTGCAGCACCGTCTGATACATCAGATCCTGAAACTGAATCTGGCGGGCTTTGAACCCGACCGTGTTGGCGTTGGCAAGATTATGGGCGATGTTATCCACCGCCATCTCCTGCGCCTTCATGCCGCTCGCCGCGCTATACAATGCTCGAATCATGTTTTCGGTTTCTCCTTGCGTCTACGCGGTTACCCGCGCGACGTCTTCGACTGCTTTCTTATTCATCTCCGCCGCCATGCCGACCGCTTTCTGCAGCATTTCGAATTGCCGCAGCACTCCGATCAACTGCACGGCGGTTTCCGACGGCCCTGAGTTTGAGCCTTCGAGTTTTCCTTGCAGAAGTTCCATGCCCGTTGGAGTGGATGGCTTGAGATTCGTATCCACCAGTCGAAAATAGGCGCCACCCTGTTTCTCGAGCGCTTCCGGCTTCTGCCAATCGGCCAGCGTGAGATTGCCCAGGATCTGCCCATCCTGCGAGACCGCACCGTCCTTCTGGATCTGCAAACTGCCCGTGCCGGCGCCGAGTTGCGCCTGGATATGTCCGCTGGGAGTGTCCGCGCGCAGCGGGTATCCGTCCGCCGTCTCCAGAACGCCCGCCGCCGACAGGCGCAGTGAGCCGTTTCTGGTGTAGAGCGGCCCGCCCGGCGAATCAGCCGTTAGAAATCCACGGCCAGCCAGCGCCACATCGAGCGGATTGCCGGTGTCCTTGACGATGCCCTGGCTGAAGTCGATCCAATTGCGTTCGATGTTCGGCATGGTGGATTGAGTCTCAGCGTCGGCGGACGCGTAAAGCCCATAGAATTCGCGGTCCGATTTATAGCCGGCAGTGCTGGTGTTGGAAATATTATTGGCCAGCAGATCGAGCGCTTCGATGCGGGAGCGCATGCCGCTAGCGGCCGTTGCTGTGAGTTGATCCATAATCTATGCAGCCTGATGCAATTTGCTGGCCCCATCGATGAATCGCTGCAAGAACAGGAATTCCTAGCCGATGAGACGGTGACAGAAGGGCGGCAGAGTGTCCCAATTTGGTCACTTAACCCGCGAGCGCCAAAATTTTGTTTCACTCCGGACCGTTACACGCCTGAAACACTGCGTTTTACGCAGTGGCGACGCAAGTGCATTAGTGCAGCGCGTGACCGTCGTTTCCATTCCTCGTGCAACTGGGATCGCTCCGCCGAAGTTCGTTAAGACAGGTTCCGCGCCGGCTGCCGGCAACTCCATATTCAGGAGTGAGCTGCAAACCGCGATCGAGGAACGGAAGTCCGGGAACAAAAACACAAAACAGGGCCTCCCCGCCGACGGCGGAAAAGCAGGCACGCAGAAGAAGAAGGATGACGTGGCGCCTCAGCCGCCCGTTGTCGCAGCGCCGCAGCCGGTTGTCCGGCCACAACCCGCGGGAGCCTTCGGATTGCCGTCAGCCGGCGTGGATCCAGGAGCCAAGACTGAGCAAGTGGCGAGCGACCAACCTCCGCCAGATACTTCCGCGTTGAACATGACCTTGAAGGCGCCAACCCCTCCGGCAGACTCTGTCGAAGCCGGTCCGAGAACGAAGCTCGCGTTTGCGCTGCGGCTGGCGGATCTTACACCGGACTCGCCAATAAAACGGCCGCCCGAGGCAATCGAGCCAGATCTGCAAACGCCGCCCGCGGTTACGTCTGAGGATCCTACGGCGCAGCGGCCGACTATGGCTGTCGCCATCTCTATCAAAGATACACCGCAACCAGTAGCCGATACCAAGATCGACTTGCCGGTCAAGACAATTCAACCGGCGACTTCCGTAATCGTGGCCGCGCCGCCGCCCGAGGGAGCGCCAATGGATTCCGGCGCGCACTCCGGTGGCGGCGCTTCGGACCAAGGAACGCCCCGGCATACGACGCCACAGCCGCTCTCCGATCTGAAGCCCTTCCGGCAAGCCGGCGCAGCGCTTGAGCCGGTGAAAAGCGCACCCAAAGAAACTCCGCTGCAAGTGCCCGGGCAAGCCTCAGTTGCCGTCGCCACCGAGCAGCCCGCGCCGCAGCCATCCAATCGCCCGGCGGTCGACCGCATAGCCGCGCCGCTCGAGCTGGCGCCGCTGAATCCGACATCGAAAGTCACCGACGTTTCAATGATCATTCCGGTGCCTCGCGCCGATTCAACCGGCGACGACCGCATTGCCATCCGCATGTTGCAGAGAGGGGCCGAGATCCACGTATCGGTGCGCACGCCGGACACCCAACTGGCGCAGTCCTTGCGGCAGGACCTGAGTAAACTCGCCACCGGACTCGATCAAGGCGGCTTTCGCACGGAAACCTGGCGGCCGGCCGCAACCACCTCCACGGCCCAATCGAATTCCAATCCGCAGCACGACTCTCCGGCGGGAAATCCCAACGGCGACGCAGCCGGACCCGACAGGCGATCCGCCGGACATGGCGG
>WNFJ01302307.1_pt1 | contig 13086 bp, 10 predicted proteins | sample 5400461 | NCBI WGS metagenome assembly WNFJ01 (sample SAMN13153349, study PRJNA577476) | soil metagenome | isolation source: 115 cm saprolite on Douglas fir-dominated hillslope | place: USA:California | collected 2013-09-17 | reverse complement strand
CCCCCCACTGCCCGTGCGGCTAAAGGGTGGAAACGATGGAGGTGGGATTTCTCGGCACAGGCCGGATGGGCAAGGTCATGGCGGCGAACCTGCTGAAGGCAGGGCACCGGGTGCGTGCATGGGACAAGTCACCCGAACCGTTGCACGAGCTCAATCGGGCCGGCGCCGACATTGCCACGACCGCGGCCGATGCTTTTCGGGGCGATGCGGTCATTTCGATGCTGCCGAATGACCAAGCCCTGCGCGAGGTCTTCATCGAAGGCGATCTGCTCAAACATGGTCGCGCTTCGACCGTCTCGGTCAACATGGGGACCGTTTCGCTTGATTGCGTCGACGCCTTGGTCGCCGCGCATGACGCCCGCAACATTCCCTATGTCGCGGCGACGGTGTTCGGACGGCCCGACGTGGCCGCGGCCGCTAAGCTCAGCATTATGGCGGCTGGAGACTCGGCAGCGATCGACCGCGTGCAACCGCTGTTCGATGCCATGGGCCAAAAGACCTATCGCGTCGGCTCCGAGCCGCGGCACGCCAACATCGCCAAGATCGCCGGAAATCTCATGGTTGCCTGTGCGATCGAGGCGACCGCGGAGGCAGCCGCGCTGCTGCGCAAATATCGAATGTCCGCGCCCGACGTGCTCGATGTCATCATCACCTCGCTATTCAACGTGCCGGTCTATCAAGGCTATGGCCGCGCGATCGGCCATCGGCAATATGTGCCGCCAGGCTTCGATCTCGTGCTGGGCATGAAGGACGTGGGCCTTGCGCTAAAGGCGGGCGAGCAGGCGAACGTGCCGCTGCCCTTCGCCAGCGTCCTGCGCGACGCGTTCATCGATGCCATCGCCAACGGCGATGCCGACAAGGACTGGTCAGCGATTGCGCGCGTCGCAGCGCGCAAAGCCGGTCTGGAAGACTGAAATAACGCCGGTCTGAAGACCGACATAATGACAAAGAGCTCAAGGCGTACGCTGACTCCCAGGGAGCAAAACCGATGGGTTCCAGGACCATGTTTCGACGCTCGTTCATAGCGGCCGCTCTGGCGCTACTGACGGGCATCATGTTCGGCGCAAGCCCGGCAACAGCGGCCGAGCCGATCAAGATCGGGTTTTCCATGCCCCTGACCGGCGGTCTCGCCTCAAACGGCAAGGCTATACTCGCCGCGTATCAGATGTGGGAAGAGGACATCAACGCCAAGGGAGGCCTTCTCGGCCGGCCGGTGAAGCTCATCTACTATGACGATCAGAGCAGTCCTTCGCTCGTGCCCGCCATCTACGCAAAACTGTTCGACATCGACAAGATCGATCTGGTCTTCACCAGCTACGGCACCAACTTGTCGGTGCCGTCGATGCCGGTCGTGATCCCGCGCAATTATGTCCTGCTGGGACTGTTCGCGCTCGCCGTGAACAGCGAGTTCAACTATCCGTATTATTTTTCCATGTTCCCGGCGGGGCCGGATGCCGTGCGCGAATTCTCGCGCGGCTATTTTGAAATCGCCAAGGAACAGAAGCTGCAAACGGTTGCCATCGCCGGCGCCGATTCGGATTTCGCCAAGAAAGCGGCAGACGGCGCACGCGAGAACGCGACCAAGATGGGGTTCAAGATTGTTTATGATCGGAGCTATCCGCCGAATACCGTCGATTTCGCGCCGATCGTCCGCGGCGTCCAGGCGAGCGATCCGGATTTCGTCTATATCGCGTCCTACCCGACCGAAACGGTCGGCATCGCGCGGGCGGCGAATGAGATCGGCCTGAAAACCAAACTGTTTGGCGGCGGCATGGTCGGGTTGCAATACGCATCCATTAAGACCCAGCTCGGCGAATTGCTCAATCGGATCGTCGACTATGACTTCTACGTTCCGGAGCCCACAGTGCCGTTCAAAGGGATCGAAGGCTTTCTTGCCCGATATCAGGCAAAGGCCCCGTCAATCGGCGCAGATCTGCTCGGCTATTTCATTCCACCCTTTGCCTACGCGAATGGCCAGGTGGTGGAGCAGGCGGTGGCGGCGGTTGGCAGCCTCGACCAGAGAAAGCTCGGCGATTACCTCAAAGCGCACAGCTTCGATACCATCGTCGGCAAGATCGAATATGCGCCAAACGGTGAATGGAAGAACCCGCGCGTGCTCTGGGTGCAGTATCAGAATGTCAAGGGCAGCGGCCTCGATCAGTTCAAGAAAGCCGGGACGCAGGTGATCATTTATCCGAAGGAGCTGGCCTCTGGAGCGTTGCAGTCTCCCTATTCGGTAGGGCGCTGACGGATGAACCTGGCGGATGCCCGCCCCACGCACGCCTATCGCAGTACTGACGCAGAATAACTACTCCGGCAGCGGCTTTGCGCGCGTCTCCGGCAGGAAAGGCGCCGCCACGAGGCCGAGGATATAGACCGTCGCGATCACCACCGCGGCCTGGCTGAAGCCGCCGAAATTCGCGATCAGCCAGCCTGAGATCAGCGGACCGGTCCATGAGATCAGGCGCGGCGCGTTGAACACGAACGCGGTGGCGGTCGCGCGCACGCGCGTCGGGAACAGCTCCGGCAGCCATGCCGACATCCAGGTGAACTGGCCGGATACAAAGATGCCGCTGAACGCTCCGGCCAACAGCAGAAGCGTCAGATCCTCGGTCCAGATGAAGAAGACCGGCACCGAAAGAAACGCGAGCGCAAAATAGGCCATGGTGATCCCCGGCATAGCCGATGATGGCCGCACCGTTGGAGGCCATCGCGACGTAGCTCGCCCATTGCTGCGCCGGCAGGCCGGCCTTCGCGGCGACGCTCGCCGTGTAGGGCGGCATCCAGGCGGAGATTCCCCAAAACGCAAAAGTGGACGCGAGCGACATCAGGAAGGTGAGGATCACGCGCTTGCGAATCTCGGGCTCCGCGAACAGATCAAGCACAGTAAAACGAGCAAGTGACTCCTCCTGCCCGCTGAGAGTCGCGCCGCTGCGCTTGCGTTCGGTCGCGGCGACGCGACGCTCGTTCACGCGCTCCCATTTGTCGGATTCAGGGATCGCTCGCCTGATCCAGAGCGTCAGCAGCGCCGGCGCAACGCCGAGCAGGAACATGACGCGCCAGGCATCGGGACCGATCGGGCTGATGAAGAGCCACGCGAGCGAGGCCAGGAAGAAACCGATGCCGAAGCCGCATTGCATCAGCCCGACACCCTTGCCGCGGTTCTTGTCGGGCCAGAGCTCGGAAACAATCGAGGTGCCGGTCACCCATTCGGAGCCGATCGCAAGCCCCACGAGAAACCGCAGTACCGCGAAGGACAGCCAGTCCCAGGCGAAGGCGCTCAGCCCGGTCAGGATCGAGTAGGCGAGGATCGCCAGAATCATCGCGCGCTTGCGCCCGATATAGTCGGCGACCACGCCCCCGATCATGCCGCCGATCGCCCAGCCGAGTAGGGTGAGCGCGATCACCGTGCCGGCATAGACCGGGATCTGAGGGTAGCTCGCCGGATCGAGGAGCTGGCGCAAGGCGACGCCGACCGAGATGATCAGCGCATAGGTTTCGTAGCCGTCGAAGACCCAGCCCAGGTTGGCTGCGATCAGCGTCTTCCATTGGGTACGGCCAAGGGTGCGATACCAGGGCTGTGAAGCTGCGGCGATATCAGTCATGGCGTTACTTCAAAATCTCCAGTGTCAGCGGTTTGAGACGGAAGTTGTTGCAGGCGTTGAACAGGACCGGACAGTTGGACATGGCGACGATCTGCGGCATCAGCGCGCGCATGACCATGTAATCGCCCGGCTTGCCCTTCGGTGCGCGGATCTCCCATTTGCCGTCCGCATCGTATGCGACCGTCATGAAGATGTTGAAGCACGCATCGACGTTGAAGCTCGACCGATCCATGCCGTAGCCGCGAACGGCTGCCTCCAAGTTCGACTGGCAGTTCGGGGCACCCTTTCCCGCCTCGCCGTAGCGCGCGATGTTGAGGTGCTCGCTGCAAAATCCTCCGCCGCAATAGTTCTCTTGCGTGAGGTCTTCCTCGATCTTCCACATCTCCCGGCTGCGGTTGCTGTAGAGGCTGTCCGGCGCGGTGAATCTCCAGCTCAAGTTCACGGCGCGGCTCGAATGCATGCTCAGCAGCTCGCGCACGTCATCGCGATTGAACGAGATGAAGTCCGCGACCTGCTCTCCCTCCGGTTGGGTGAGGCGCAGCCGCTGACCAGCTTCGATCTCGAAGCTGATGTATCCACCCGGCGCAACTGTGACCGGCATCCCGGGCGCCAACACCGCGCTCGCACCGCTCATGCGAATAAGCTCCCTCCTGTCGTGTGTACCACTCGTGCGTCAAAAGTAATCTGCGACCATTAAGCACTCTAACGCGTGCCGCCGGTACTCGTAAGGTGTCGCGCTATCCTGCGAGCCGCGGCCGGATCACTCGCTCAAAAGCCTCAACCTCGGTCTCCGGCATGTCGTAGCCGCGCTCGAGGTCATGCGCCGGGAACAAGAACACGTGCTCGACGCCTGCCTCTTCCCGTGCCTGCAGGAGGCGCTCCGCGCAACGTTCCGGAGGGCCGAACAGTCCGAATGCATCGGCAATTTGGCGCGCTTGATCCTCGGGGATTGCCGCGGGATCGTGCGCTGGCTCGAGCTCGAACCCGGCCTCTTTCAACCAGTGAAGATTCGATGCGCTCGGATAGGCGAGAAAGGGTTGACCTGGTGCGAAGGAGCTTCGCACCCATCGCGCGCCCGCCTCGGCGGATCCGAGGCCGAGCGTGACCACGAACACCACCGGGAAGTCCCGCAGTGAGCGGCCCGCTCGCGCCGCTCCTTGCTCCAGGTGACGAAGCGCTACGCGGATGGCTGCCGCATGCAGACCGACCATGAGAAAGGCGCCGTCGGCCGCCTCGCCGGCAAGTTCGATCATGCGGGGCCCGGCCGCCAGCAGATAGACAGGCGTCGGTGTCGCGCTTCGGTTCCTAAGGCGGGTCGGCGTCGGGCCGAACTCGACGCTCTCCCCGGCAAGGAGCTTGCGGATATCGCGGATCGCTTCACGCATGACGGTCACCCGCGCGCGCGGCTTTCCGATACTCCGCGTCGAAATGAAGCCGGGCGCCACGGTGAGGCAGGTGCGCCCCGGTGCGATCTCCTCCAGGCTATGGGCAAGCGAAGCGAGAACGAGCGGATGCCGAACCAGCGGGCTCGAGGTAGCCGGGAACAGCCGCAGGCGCTGCGTCGCCCGGCACGCCAGCGCCAGCGCCAGGTAAGCGTCCCGGCCGCTTGAAGGATGATCATGGATACCGACGCCGTCGAAGCCTGCTTGCTCGCAGCGCACGATGAACGCGGCGAGGTCGGGCAACGCTCGCCCAACCGGGACTCGGAGATCGACGCGGATCCGCGTCATCGGACGAAGGCTCCTTCATTTGCGGGCAAGGTGGTCATGCCTCCATCTTGCATTTTGCCCGAATTCGGACAAAGAGAATCCGCCCGCCGACCGTGCTTGATCCCGAAAAGGACATGCGGATGTTTCGCCTGCTGACACGATTCTGCCTGATGACGATAGCCGCGGCCATAGCGTATCCCGCTGTCGGTCAGTGCGAGGATACGCTCAAGCTTGCCGTCGGGGCGCCGAACAATTGGGACAGTGGTGTTCCCGATATCGGCCGGCGGGCGGGGATATTCCAGAAGCACGGCCTCAATCTCGAACTGCTTTATACCAGCGGGGGCGGCGAGACGGTGCAGGCGGTAATCTCCGGTAGTGTCGATCTCGGAATCGGGGCCGGCACCGGCGGCGTGCTCGGCGCATTCGCCAAGGGCGCGCCCGTTCGCATCCTGCTCGCGGGAACGACCGGTGCGAGCGATCTTTACTGGTATGTCCCCGCTGCTTCGCCGCTCAAGAGCTTCAATGAGCTCGCAGGCAAGACGGTGGCCTATTCCACAAACGGCGCCTCAACCCACATCACGCTGCTCGCCCTCATCAAGCACTTCAACGTCGCCGCAAAGCCGGTGTCGACCGGAGCCTCCGCCGTAACGCTGACGCAGGCCATGTCAGGCCAGGTGGACGTGGGCTGGGCGTCGCCGCCATTCGGGCTTGATGCGCTCGACGAGGGCAAGATACGACTTATCGGCCGCGGCAGCGACGCGCCGTCGACGCATGGTCAGACCGTGCGCGTTCACATCGTCAACGCCCAGGCATTGGCGCAGCGCCGTGACGTGATCGAGCGTTTTGTGGCGGCTTATCGCGAAGCGTATGAATGGCTCTATGATAATCCGGATGGTGTGAGGATTTACGCCGATTACGGGAAAGTGTCCGAGCGCCTTGCCATCCGCATCCGGGACGAGTTTCTGCCGAAGGAAGCGATGTCGCCCGAGCGTATCCTCGGTATCGATGCAACGATGCGCGATGCGATCGATTTCAAGTTCCTGCAAGCGCCGCTGGCGAAGGAGCAACTCGCCGAGCTCATTCAGATTCCGCCGCGCGCGAAGTAGCACGACCGGGAAGCAGAACGACAGCGGGTGGGCCGACGCCGGATTGCCCTGATGGGGGTAGGGGAAGTGCGGGACGTGGGCAAAATCACCCGGTTGCGTGGGCCTGCGTCTGTACGTCGTCGTCGACCAACTGCAGCGGCGATTGCGTCGCCTCCAGCATGCCCCAACTCTTGACCCAGTCGTAGGTGCGCTGCATCTCGTCGCGAGGGATGGGCGCCGGCTCGCACACGACGAGGCGGCTTTCGCGTAAATCGTCGACCGTCAGGGTGCCGATCTCCGGGTCCTTCGCCTTGTGATAGTCGATGAAGTACTGAAGATACTTGCGTCTATTTGCGTTGATGCGCCGCACGGCCTCACCGACCGCGCGGTTGTATGCGCGCATGGTCTCAACGTCGATCTTCTCGGTGCCGACGTGTGTGCCGTGATAGAACGCCGAGCAGACAACTCGGCAGCCCTTTTTCTCCGCCAATGTCACGTATGGCTCGGTCAGGGTCGTGCCTTCGATTTCGCGGCGCATCAGCAGATCGAGGCGATAGCGTGATCCGTGCGGCACGCTACAAACGACGATCTGTTCACGCGTCAAGAAGCCCTCGAGCATGTGCAACGCGAGATAGTGGGTGCCGAAATAAAACGGCACGCCGACCTTGTGGTAGGCAAGCTGTTGCGGGGTATAAATCGGCGAGTCCGGCGCCACGACGATGGCGGCGAAGGTGACGATGCCGCGCCGGCCGAGTTGCCGGCTGCCGACGGCCGTGTCCTGCACGCGGCAATAGTTGCCCCATTCGCAGGCATTGTACATGTCGGCCTTGCCTTGCTCGAGCAGCCTGCCGTGGCTGCGGAAGGGATCGAGGCCTTTCGGGCTGAGCACGTCCGTGGCCGCGTCGTGGTTGGCGCCTTCGTTCGTATTGACCCACGCGATCTGCAGGCCTTCTCGCGCGAAAAGACCTTCCGCATCGGCGACCAGCTCCGGCAGCCCCTGGAACGGGGCCGTGTGCTCGATGATCAACGTTTTCATGCGCAAGCTCTCCTTCGGGCGCGATGTATCGCCTCCTAATAGGGTCTCGAGGTCCCCTTGACGGTGGTTCGCAACAGCAAGCGACGCTGATCCGAAGGGAAGTCAGTGCGCGCGTGGCTGGAGCAACGGTTGTCCCAGACCACCAGATCGCCCTTGCGCCAGACATGGGTATAGACGAATTCCGGCTTTTCACAGTGATCGAAGAGAAAGTTTAGCAGCGCGTCACTCTCCGGTTCGGACATTCCCTCAATTTTTACCGTCATCAGCCGGTTCACATATATCGCCTTGCGGTTGGTCTCGTCGTGGGTGCGAATGACCGGATGCGCGGCTTGGCTCGTCGCCTCCACGCCCTGCTTGTCTCCCCGAACGACCGAATTATAGACGTAGTGGTTCACCGCGCGACGCCCTTCAACCTTCGCTTTCACCTTCTCGTCAAGCGCGTCGTAAGCGGCGGTGCCACTGGCGAATAGCGTGTCGCCGCCATACGTCGGGATTTCGACCGAGTAGAGCAGCGTCGCCTTGTGCGGGTCCTCGCGGTGAATCGTGTCGTGATGAAACATCATCTCACCGTCGGGAAGCGCTCCGATCGTCTCGCCGTTTTCCCGAATATTCGAAATCATCATGATGTTCGGTAAAAGTCGCGAGAATCCCTTTGGCAGAGTATGCGCAGGCCGGCCGAGCGGCGCGAACTCTCCGAAATGCCCGGTCACGCGGATCAAGTCTTCCTGGGACAAATCCTGATCGCGGAATAGCAGCACGGCGTGGTCGAGCCAGGCGCGATAGATCGCCGATATCGTGTCCGGCCGCAAAGGCTCGCGCAGATCGATTCCTTTGACCTCACAACCGATGTGTTTGCTCAGAGGCACGAACTCCGGCGTCGCTGCCGTCGCCGCATCACCTGTCGAAACCATGGTCATGGTAAGTCTCCTCGCCTCAACTAAGGTCATCTCGCGGTTTGTGTGCGCAGCAGGCCGGCCGCATCGAGCGCTGCCCTGAACAACGGAATATCCGCTTGAATGGTTTGCGCGAGCTCATCTCCCGTAGCGTTGACCGCATCGATGCCGAGACTGCCCAAAGTCTTGACGATCGCGGGATCGCGGCTGACCACGGCCAGCGTCTTGGACAGGTGTTCGATGATCGGCCGAGGCGTTCCCGCCGGTGCGAAATAGGCGTGCCAACCGGTCATGGTGAAGCCGGGGACGGTTTCAGCCACGGTCGGAATATCCGGAAACTGCGGAGAACGCTCTGCGGTCGACATCGCGAGGAGGCGAGCCTTGCCAATTCGTACCGGTTCAATGACGTCGGAAATATTGCCAAAAAACATTTGGACTGTCCCCGCCAATAAAGCAGCGATCGTCGGCGGCATGCTCTGATAGGGCACGGCGACCATGCTGAGACCCTCGCGCGCCGACAGCAAAGTCGGTGCGAGATGGCTCAGTGTGCCGATGCCGCCCACGGAGTAATTGATTTGGCCCGGACGTGCCCGGACGTATTCGGTGAATTCACGCAGCGAGCGGACGGGCAGGTCGGGATGGACGGTGAACGCCATGCCGTTCACGGTGACCATGCCGACCGGAGTCAGATCTTTCGTCGGATCGAACGATAGCTTTTGCATTTGCGGCAGTATCGTAATCGGCGCGCCGCCGGCAAAATAAATCGTATATCCATCATTGGGCGATCGTACCGCGTATTCAGTGCCGATCGCTCCGCCGGCGCCGCCGCGGTTTTCGATGACGAACGGCTGACCGTACGCTTTCGTCAGCCGATCCCCGAACAGTCGCGCGATGACGTCGGTGATTCCTCCGGGACCGTATGGGACGATGACTTTGACGGGGCGGTTCGGCCAATCCTGCGCCCATGCCCCAACGCTCCCCAATGTCAGGGCCGCGCATGCGATGAGCACAGATGCCGGCAGTCGAGCGCCAATCATGCGGTCGATGGAGGTGATCGAATAGGGTGTCGTTTGCTGCGTCGCATTAGGACGCGATTGGCACGCTGCGTCAATTCCCCGCGCTGCCGAAATTCGAGCGCTCGGGCGAGATTGAAATGTCGCTTGCGTTCGACTGGGTGTAGAAAATTTCAACCGCGGGGGCGCGCGACCGAATCGGAGGGGAAATGTCTGTCTCCACGCCAAACACGTCGCAGGGCACGGTCGAGGTCGACGCGCTTGTCGTCGGCGCCGGGGCAGCCGGCATGACGACAGCCCTGGTGGCCTCGCTCGAGGGCCTCGACGTGTTGCTTTGCGAAAAATCAGACCGCGTCGGCGGCACCACCGCGACCTCGGCCGGCACGATCTGGGTGCCCGGCACCCGGCAGAGTCGCGAAGCCGGCTTTACCGATAATGTCGCCGACGCCAAGCGATATCTCGAGGCGGTGATTGGCGCCGCGCCCGACAAGCGCCGTGACGCCTATCTCGAGACCGGCCCGCAGGTCGTCGATTATCTCGATCGGCGCAGCGAGGTGAAATTCGCGCCCTACACTCGCCACCCCGACTATCTGGCCAATCGCCCGGGCGCCACGATCGGCGGTCGACCATTGGCGCCGCTGCCGTTCGACGGACGGCTTCTCGGCGCCGACTTCGAATTGGTGCGACCGCCGATCGGCGAATTCATGGCGCTCGGCGGCATGATGATTGGCCGCGATGATATCGAGCCGCTCGCGCGGCCGTTCGCATCGCTGACGGCGTTGCGTGCGGCGACGTCGCTGTTGTGGCGGCACGCGAGCGATCGTCTGCGCTACCGGCGCGGCACCAGGCTGTTGATGGGCAATGCGCTCGTCGCCAGGCTCTTTTACAGCTTGCGCCGCAACGGCGTGCCGGTTTGGCTGAACGCGTCCCTGCAGGAGCTGACAGTCGCGGCGGGTCGAGTTTGCGGTGCCGTGCTTTCGGTCGACGGCAATCCCCGTCCTGTGACAGCGCGTCGGGGGGTCGTGCTGGCGACCGGTGGATTTGGCGGCAGCGTCGAACGGCTCAACGACCATGTCCGGCCGCCGCTGGCGCACGCCGTGGCGTTTGCCGGCGCAGCCGGCGACGGCATTCGGCTAGCGCGCACGGTCGGCGCGTTCCTGGAGGACGACCATGCTTCGCCTGCGTTCTGGACGCCGGTATCCGAGACCGCCTGGCTCGATGGCGGGTGCGGGGCCTTCCCGCATCTGTCGCTCGATCGAGCCAAGCCGGGTCTCGTAGCGGTCAACGCGGCCGGGCGTCGCTTCGTCGATGAAGCGGTTTCATACCACGAGTTCGTCATCGGCATGCACCGCTCGCACCAGACGGTGCCGACCATCCCAGCGTGGCTCGTCTGTGACCGTGAATTCATCGAGAAATACGGGCTTGGCCGCGTCCCGCCGGGGCGGCGCCCCCTGCGCCGGTTCATCACGAACGGCTATCTTGTCGAGGCGACCTCGCTCGAGGCGCTTGCCGGCAAGATTGGCGTGGACGCAGCGGGTCTGCGCGAGACGGTGCGACAACACAATCGCTTTGCCGAGACGGGCGAGGACCAAGAGTTCGGCAAAGGCTCGACCGAGTTCGATCGCCACAATGGCGATCCGCACCACGCACCGAATCCATGCCTCGGCCGCATCGCGACGCCGCCCTATTACGCGATGGCCGTCTATCCGAGCACGCTGGGAACCAGCGTGGGTCTGCGGGCCGACCCCGACGGCCGGGTATTGACCGAAATGGGCGAACCGATTGCGGGCTTGTTCGTCTGCGGCAACGACATGGCGTCGATCATGCGCGGCCACTATCCGGGCCCCGGGATCACGCTCGGGCCAGCCCTCGTCTTCGCCTATCGGGTGGCCATGGCGATCAGGGGTGACCGACTTGGGCAATGAAAATTTTGCCCGCGCGCTCGCCAACAGCGCGCGAGGTCGTTGAAGCGCTCCGTCTCGCGCTTTCCGTCGGCTCGCCTTTGCGCAAAGTATCCGGTACTTTTCCGATCCTGCCAACAGCCGGAAAAGCAGCGCAGAAGCGCAAGACGGCAAAACGAGAGAGCGAAACGTGCACGCCCTCGAACGCAACTACGATGGCATCATCATCGGCGCCGGCCATCACGGCCTCGTGCTCGGCGGCTATCTCGCCAAGGCTGGACTCGACATCCTCGTTGTCGAGCGTCGGCTCGACTACGGCGGCGGTCTTTCCACCAAGGAGGCGACCGAACCCGGCTTCTATCACAACCTGCACTCCATCAATCACTTCCACATCAGCGAGACGCCGTGGTTCAAGGACCTCGGTCTCGGCGAACGTGTAACCTACATCACGCCGCGCTACGAGTTCGGCCAAGCGCACAGCGACGGCACCGCCCTCGTGCTCGGGCGCGACCTCGAGGAGACCGTTGCCAACATCGCGCGCTTCTCACAGAAGGACGCCGCCACGTTTCGCGAGTGGAACCGCAAGGGCGAGCGGATCACGGCCAACATCTTCTTGCCCGAGCGTTATTCGGAGCCGCTGCCGCAGACCGAGCGCGAAGCCTTGCTGTCACGCACCATGCTCGGCCGCGAGTTTCTGGCGGTCGCCAAGCGCCAGCCACTCGATGTCGTGCAGGAGCTGTTCGAGAACGAGCACGTGCGGCTTCTGTTCCTGTTCAAGGTCTCGCTGTTCGGCACGTGGCTTGTCGACACGCTGACGACGAGCCCGATGGGCTCGGTGATTCGAGCCTTCGATCTCGAAACCGGCTACCAGCTCTGCCAGGGCGGCTCGTTCAATCTGGCGCGCGGCCTGATGGAGACGTTCATTGCCGCGGGTGGGCATTACCAACCGCAGGTCGCGATCGATCGCATTATTATCGAAGGCGGGCAGGCGACTGGAATCGCGCTCGCGGACGGCCGCACGGTGCGGGCCAAGTTCATTGCCAGCACGCTCGACGTGCATCAGACGTTCGAGCAGCTGGTTGGCCGCGGGCAACTGCCCGAGCCGTTCCGCCGCAAGCTCGACGGCTTTCGATATACCCCTTGGACGATCTACGGGCTCCACCTCGCGCTGCATGAAAGCCCGCGCTTTGCCGCGGCGAGCTTCGACCCGAACATCGACCGCGCGCTCAAATGGAGCATCGGCGCCGAGACCATGGAGGACCTGTTCGCGGCGCACCGCGACGTGCAGGCCGGCCGCGTGCCGAAGCTCGTGCAGTTCGGGTCGGGACCGTTGAGCCTGCTCGATCCGACGCAGGCGCCGCCCGGCAAGCATACGACCTATGCATGGCACGTCATGCCGCTCAACCCGGATCTCGGCGGACAGCGCTACGACGAATTCCAGGAGGAGTTCGCGGACAAGATCATAGAGACTTGGGCACGCTACTGCCCCAACATGACGCGCAGGAACATCATCGCGCGACACATCTACACCGCGCGGGATTATGCTTGCGAGCTCATCAACATGAAAAGCGGCGATATCTTCATGGGCGCGTTCAACGCCGGGCAGGTGATGTACAACCACTTCGGCTACCGCTCACCGATCGCCAATCTCTACAACGCGGGCTCCGCCGGTCATCCCGGCGGCGCAATCTCGGGCGGCGCCGGCTATATCACGGCCGGCATCATCGCGCGCGATCTCGGATTAAAGCTGTGGTGGAAGCCCTGGGACGCGCGCGCGATGCTTGAGGCCATGCCGCAGGCGGCGTGAGATTTCGATGCTCGATCGGCGAACTCCCACAGACCGC
>WNFJ01175608.1_pt1 | contig 13087 bp, 9 predicted proteins | sample 5400461 | NCBI WGS metagenome assembly WNFJ01 (sample SAMN13153349, study PRJNA577476) | soil metagenome | isolation source: 115 cm saprolite on Douglas fir-dominated hillslope | place: USA:California | collected 2013-09-17 | reverse complement strand
AAATGTTGTAGTTCACGCTTTCTGGTTCCAGCTGATGCAGGAACCATAGCCCTTCCTGGGTCAGAGAGACAGGAAATGCATGCAGAGCTTGTTCTGATAGCGATACAGCTCCGGCTACTGGCAGACGATAAGCCTCCTCCTGAGGGGGGAGCTTACGCAGGACTGGCTGGTGAGACTGGGAATGCGTTGCCTGCAAGCGAGAAACAGTCTCCGCCAGTTGAGCCACGGTAGGTGCCTCAAAAAAGTGGCGCAGTGGTACATTTACATGCAAAAGCTCATGGAGACGCGAAGTGACCTGCATCGCCAGCAACGAATGGCCGCCCAGGACGAAAAAGTTATCGTGAATACTGATCTGCTCGATCCCTAGAACCTCCGTCCAGGTGCCAGCCACGATCTCTTCCAGCGAAGTGCGCGGGACCACAAAGCCTTCCTGGCGCTCGCTCTCCGTGAAATCGGGCATGGGCAACGCGTGACGATCAACCTTCCCACCAGCATTGAGAGGAAATACCTCCAGCAGGACAAAGGCAGCGGGCACCATGTAGTCAGGCAGGCCCTCTTTGAGCTGGCTGCGTAGCTGAGCGACAAGCTGAGAAGTTTCCTGGGCCGGCTGTGGCACCACATAAGCCACCAGACGTTTGATGCCCGGCGTATCCTCACGCGCCACCACTAACGCCTGCTGCACAGCAGGATGCAATTTGATAGCTGTTTCGATCTCACCCGGTTCGACACGGTAGCCACGGATCTTAACCTGATGGTCGACTCGCCCAAGAAATTCGATGATACCTCCAGGCAGGTAACGCACCAAGTCTCCGGTTTTGTAGAGCCGTGCCTGCGGCTGCTGGTCAAAGGGATTCGTAATGAAGCGCTCTGTCGTCAATTCAGGGTGATTGAGATAGCCACGAGCGAGCGACTCTCCCCCGATATACAATTCGCCTGCTATGCCCTCTGGCACAGGTTGACCAGCCTTGTCCAGAATATAGACTGTACGATTGGGCAAAGGACGGCCAATCGGGATGTTCGCCTCTGGCTGTTCCCGCTCAACGTGGCACGGAATGTCAAAGATCGTCGTGGTGATAGTGGCTTCCGTGGGACCATAGACATTGAACAGTCGAGCAGAGCGCAAAGGCGATTGCCGCCAGAGCTGCACCGCCTCGGGAGGCAACCGATCGCCACCAGCAATCACAAGTCGGAGCCGCTGGCCCACCAGTTGCTGGGGAGCCGCAGCCCATTGCGATATCACCTCATGCCAATAGTCGCAGGGCATAGTGATGACGGTGAGTTGGTGCTCTTTCACCCGGCGTAGTAAGTCAGCAGGGGACCATACCTCTGGTCCGCGCAACACGAGCCGCGCACCAACCAGCAGCGGCGGAAGTATTTGCTCCAACGAAGCATCAAAGGTAAATGAATTAAACTGCAAGGTGCAATCGTCGGCACTTAGCTCCTGGGCTTGTATGATAGCTCCACAATGAGCCGCAAAGGCGTGATGCTCAATAAGCACGCCCTTGGGCCGCCCCGTGGAACCCGAGGTGTAAACGACATATGCCAGGTGTTCCCCTTTGACCACATGGACCGGGTTGGTTGCGGGCTGCTGGCTAACAGTTGCCCAGTCGGCATCCAGACAAACAAGTTGCAGGTGGGACTCGGGAAGCTGTGTGAGCAGGTGTTGCTGCGTCAGCAGGACTGGCATCTTGGTATCTTCTACCATGAAGGCAATCCGCTCAGCAGGGTAAGTGGGATCCATGGGGACATGGACACCGCCAGCTTTGAGAATAGCCAGCAGACCCACAACCATCTCCAGCGAGCGTTCGACGCAGATGCCCACTGGCACCTCTGGCTGAACCCCCAGCTGGCGCAGATGGTGGGCCAGATGATTGGCACGCTGGTTCAGCTCGCCATAGGTGAACTGCCGTTTCTCGCAGACAAGCGCCACCGCTTCGGGGGTCCGCTCGACCTGCTCCTCGAACAATTCGTGGACGCAACGATCCTGGAAATACTCTACCTGGGGAGTATTCCACTCGACTAGGAGCCGATAGCGCTCTCTCTCCGTCAGGAGGGGCAGGGAGGCAAGCGGCTTCTCGGGATCAGCGACCACCCCCTCTAAGAGAGTCTGCCAGTGGCTCGCTAGCCGGGCGATCGTTGCTTCATCGAACAGGTCGCTGTTATATTCAAAGCGTGTCAGCAGCCCTTCCGTCCGCTCCTCCATATTGAGGTTCAGGTCGCAGCGGGAGGTCCCCGCCCCGACTTCCATCCGGGTCACTACCCACCCTGACGGTAGGGTGACCAGCAGCGGCGCCGGGGTCAACATCACCTGGAAAAACGGATTGTGCCCCAACCCACGCGTAGGATGCAGCTCCTTGACCAGATACTCAAAGGGCAGCTCCTGGTGGGCCTGGGCCTGCAGGATTACCTCGCGCACCCGCCCCAGCAACTCACGAAAGGGGAGATTGCCCGCCAGACTGGTGCGCAGCGCTAGCATGTTCTCAAACAAGCCGATCACTGCCTCGCTCTCCGCTTCCGTGCGACCCGCCACCGTCCCAATCAGCAGGTCCTCCTGCCCAGTGTAGCGGTACAGCAAGGTCTGCAAGACTGCCATCAGGATCATGTCCAGGCTTACTCCCTCCAGCTGGCTTAGTGCCTTCAAGGCCTTGCTCAGCACTCTGGGCAGCACTAGATCATACGTCGAGCCTCGCAAGGTCGGCTCCAGCAGACGCGGTCGGTCGGTGGGCAAATCCAGGACCGCAGAGCTCCCGGCCAGATGCTGCTTCCAGTAGCTCAGCTGCTCGGCGGCTGTATCTCCTTTCAGCCATGCTTGCTGCCGCCGCGCAAACTCCGCGTACGGCAGGGGCGGCTCTGGCAAAGGCGAGAACTGACCGCTCAAGAAGGCCTCATATAGGCTGATAAGTTCACGCAAGCACGCTCCCATGGACCATCCATCACAGATGATGCGGTGCATACTCAGCAACAGCACGTGCTCCTCAGCTCCCAACTGCAGGAGATTAGCCCGCACCAGTGGCCCCTGAGTGAGATCAAAGGGCCACTGCGTCTCCTCTGTCGCCAAGCGCAGCACCTCGGTCTTCCGCTGTGCCTCGGGCAAAGCTTGCAGGTCAATCACGGGCAGAGGGATACTCAGGCTGGGCGCGATCACCTGCAGAGGCTGGCCCTCTATCACTTGAAAGGTGGTACGCAGGGTATCGTGGCGCTGGAGCAGGGCGTTGAGGCTGCGTGTGAGCACCTGGGTGTCCAACACTTGTTTCACGTGAACAGTGATAGAAAGAGTATTGAGAGTGCTATTGGGCTTTAACTGGTCAAATATCCAGAGCCCTTCCTGGGCCAAAGACATGGGGAAGACTTTTATGTCCCCTCGTGCGACCGTATCATGGAAAACTGTCACAGACATTGCATTATCCTTTCATTACTACCTTCCCCAGCCATTCTCACCTCTCATCAGAGTTAAAATGATTAGATTCTCAATATTTTTTAATTTTCTCAATATTTTTTAATTATAGCAAGTTCTTTTCTTGCGTCACGCCTCCACCTATACTCGTTTCGCCCTTGCAGGGCGATTTCTAGTACTTCTGAATGGCTACTGAAGAAGGATACAACAGAATCGGCAAAAAATCAGTAAAAAATCGGCACATTCTTGTTGAAGAATCAGATAAAATCATACATTTAGGTTGAGAAATCCACACTATTAGCAGTATCATTGACATTTGGAAGTTTATTTTGTATCCTCTTTGTCAAATGGATGAGGAAACGCTTACAATGAGTTACCCATACGAATGTTTGCTTGATGGTTTAGTGCCTCAGCGACAGAGCTTGGCGGCAACGCTCGGAAGAGAAGCAGCAATAAATCAGACGATTGCGGAAGCGGATCCGCTCAAAGCCGATGAAGTATTTCTGCAGCTTCCAGAGCTGAATGAACGGCATGATACCGAGGGAATAAGACAGGCTTTAGAGCAGGCCGTCGCTAGAACGCAAAGCTTGCCAGGACGGAATTTCATTTATTGCAATGCAGCTATCAGAGATCTAGGTATACTTGGTGGCTCACTGGTAAGATTTGGTATAGAGCCCGCAGATTGCGTACCCGGCTTCAGTGAGGCATTGTTGGTTCTTGCTGCTGATGCTGCTGTGCAATTTCCCAGAGATTCATTTATTGATTACACTTCCAGAAACCCTGAGAATGAAAGAGAACGCACCTTTACCTCGCTGCCTCAAGAAAAAGTCTTCATTGACAGTTTGCGCCAAGGAATGTCTTCTCTTGATTCTTGTCTAATAAACCTATTGACCGCATGTAATTTCCCCATCTCACATCAGGAGTTTGCCACCTATTTGCATGCGGCAATGGTCAGCTTTCAAATAATGATCGATTCCATCGTCCGGGTGAAAAGAGGGATTACACCTGAGGTGTTTACCCACCACATCCGACCTTTTTTTGAGCCATTCCGCGTGGCCGATAGAGCGTTTAGCGCTCCCAGTGCTGCAGAGACACCACTCTTAAATATTGATCAGATAATCTGGGGAACCGATTCCGGGCGAATATCATTCGTCTTCCAGCAGTTTACCAGGAGATCAGTCAAACATTTGTGGGACAAAAATCATTGATGACCATGCTCAAAGATCGTCTGGCATCAGCTATTCCACTCACCCATGAAGAACGCTGCTCTATCCAGGAGCTTCATCATCTCCTGACCAAGATCTATACTTTCCGCATGCCACATTATAAGGTGACTGAAGAGAATGTGTTGCTCCGGCAGCGAGAACACAGCGAAGACCAGGAGGTAAAAGGTAGCGGTGGCTTCGGTCTACCTGAAACGAAATATATGCTGGACCAGACTATAAAATGCCGTCAAATAACTTCCCAGGCGCTCTCACCCAGCACATAACTTGAGGTAGCGCTATATAATCTTTTTAACCATTATACATAAACATCACGTGAACGCTGCCTTGTAGACAGCTGAGCTATGCACTGGTAGTCAGTACTTAAACATGAATGTAGGAATATCCGCAGACTGGCGTTTGACGTTCATTTTGTGAAACCATACGGTAGGGTTGGATCGTGTAGAAAGGGTAGAGTCTATATGACTGGTTTATGGACAAAGTGTTCACAAACAAGCGTTCGCACGGAAGTGCGCAAAGGAGGATGAGATGTCCGTTCTTGCCGATGGCGTCACGATCACAATAGGCCATAACATCTGGAATTTTAGTCTGAGTTTTCTGTTGTACCTGCTGCTTGCGGCAATTGTAGGCGTCATTGCTGAATATATTGTCGGTTGGCGCGTTCCTCTGGGAATTATTGGAGCTATTGTTGCTGGGATTGTCGGTGCTTGGCTAATGACTCAGGTGATCTCCATTCAAGGAATTGGTGACGTTTATCTCTTTGGTAATACGAGTTATCCCATTTTCAGAGCATTGCTAGGTGCAATCGTCTTTGTTGGACTCTGGCATTTACTCACTTATGGCATGACACGTCGGCGCTACCGTGAAGTTGCCTGATACAGGCAGCTGGTGAAAAAGCTCTTCTGAGAAAGAGGCCCATCTTCAAGCTGATAAGGTCTGAAGGTTGGGCCTCCTTTTCTGGTTAAGATTTAGAGGTTGACCACTTTGACGCCGAAGATGTCGCCTGCTCTCCCGATCTCCTGTAGGGCCCAATCAGGGATAGGATTGTCTACCGAAATGACCATCAATGCTGGTTCAGTAGGACGCTGTACGTCATAGGCGCGAGCCTTACGCACACTTGGTCCAACATCCATATGGCGGATATTCACACTTGCTTTGCCCAGAATCGTCCCGACATGTCCGATGATACCTGGTCGGTCAATATTGCGACAGAAGAGGATATACCCCTCCGGGACAAATTCTGTCCAGTACCGACCAACACGTACAATACGCGACTCGCCATGCACGACCGTTCCACTCAATGCATCGATATGCTCATCATTTGACAGTGATGAGGCATAGCCGTTCTCGCTCACTACGCGCAATGTGACCTGATTGGCGAACTCGGCTGGGGTCGTTGATTTCTGCTCTACGATTTCCAGACCCCACTCCTTTGCCAACACTTGAGCATTGATCAAATTCACATGGACTTCGGATACCGATTCCAGCAGCCCCTTAATGAGTGCAGCCTGCAGAGGACGCAGGTCATAGCTAGCAATTTCTCCGCTGTAGGACAATTCGATCTTGTTGAGTGGGCCTGACTGTAATTGTGTATAGAGCCGTCCTATTTTTTCGAGCAGGATCATGTAGGGCTGCAGTGTCTTTAATGTTTCGGGCAGAATAAGTGGTGCATTGACCGCTGCACGAGGGAAGCCACCGCGTAATACCGAGACGACCTGCTCAGCGACATCTGTCGCGACGCCGACCTGGGCTTCTTCAGTTGAGGCACCCAGGTGTGGAGTGGTGATCACATGCTCATGTGCAACCAGCTTATTCAACAGCGCATGATCACGAATTGGCTCCTGACTGAAGACGTCAAGGGCAGCTCCTGCCAGGTGATTTTCATTCAACGCCTTTAATAAAGGCTCTTCTTCGATCAGTCCTCCACGAGCACAATTGATCAGTCGTGCCCCCGGCTTCATCAGCCACAATTCGCGCTCACCGATGAGTCCTCTTGTTCCCTGAGGTCCGCTAGTCAGCGATGTGTGCAATGTCACAAAGTCGGCTTGCTGGAGCACTTCTTCTATGCTCATCATGGTAACACCAGCTTTGCGGGCTTGTTCTGGTGAAACAAAGGGATCGAATGCAATAATTTGCATTTCCAGTCCCTGGGCACGGCATGCTACAGCCATACCGACTTTGCCCAGTCCAATCACTCCCAGCACTTTATTACGCACTTCGACGCCCAGGAAACGACTCTTTTCCCATTTCTCGGCTTTCATGCTGGCTGCTGCTGCCGGAATATGGCGGGCCAGTGACATCAGCACAGCAATGGTGTGTTCTGCAGCAGCGATTATATTGCCGGTTGGCGAGTTGACAACAATGATACCCTGACGTGTGGCTGCCTCAGTGTCAATATTATCTACGCCAACACCAGCACGCCCTACAATTTTCAGGTTAGTTGCTGCAGCTAGCACATCACTGGTTACCTGTGTCTCGCTTCGCACGATGAGCGCATGATAGTCTCCAATAATAGCTTTTAACTCATCCGGTTTTAAGCCTGGACGTTCATCGATTTGTGCTTCAGGCAACTGGAAACGTAGAAGGTCAACCCCTTCCTGTGCGATACGATCGGTGATGAGAATCTTGATTAGCTTTAGCAATTCGGCTGTCCTTGTCACTTCACCCTGTATCTGTGTCATGCTCCCTATTTCTCCTCTCATTCGCTAGCTCTGGAACCCGAACTCGCGCAGACATTTCTCTATGACATCCATCGTCTGTACCAGCTCTTCATGTTTGAAGTACCCAAGGTGCCCAATACGAAACATTCTTCCTTTCATATGATCTTGTCCGGCAGCCAGAACGATGTTGTCCTCATCGTGCAATTTCTTTAAGAATGCCTTGGTATCGATCCCTTCTGGTGTCAGGATGGCGGTGACGGTATTAGAGGCATAGCGAGGATCGGCCAGCAGCTTCAATCCCATTGCCTGTGCTCGCTCGCGCACATAGTGACCAGCACTCGCATGACGTGCGAAGATGGCTTCACGCCCTTCAGCGAGCATCATCTCCAGCGCTACATCCAGCGCGTAGAAAAGCGAAACGGTCGGCGTTGCCGGATGTTGCCAGTTTGCCAGATGTTTACGAGTCAATGACCAGTCGAAGTAGAAGCGTGGCAACTTAGCTATCTTGTGAGCCTCCCATGCGCGAGGGCTGGCCGCGATCATCATCATACCAGGTGGGATCATCCAGCCTTTTTGTGAGCCTGCTAAAACCACATCAAGATCCCATGCATCCATCTCTAGAGGGATACTGCTGAGTGAACTGACCGCATCAACGACGATCAGAGCTTCAGGGTTAAGCTGACGAACACGTGCCGCGAGCGTCTGGATGTCGTTTGTCACACCTGTAGAGGTCTCGTTGTGGGTCATCAACACTCCTTTAAAGGGGGCAATCTCTTTGAGGCGTGCCTCAACGATGGATGGATCTGCGGCTTGGCCCCAAGGAAACTCAATGTGTGTGACCTGTAGTCCATAAACCTCGGCGATTTTCGCAAGACGCATGCCAAAGTTGCCAATGATAATAGCGGCGACATGATCTCCTGGAGAAAATACATTCACGACCGCACTTTCCTGGCCGCCGGTACCTGAAGCTGCGTAAGTCAGTACTGGTGCTTCCGTCTGGAAGAAATATTGCAAGCGCAAAGTAACGCGCTTCATAATAGCGGAAAACTCAGGGCCGCGATGATTAATCATAGGTGCTGCCTGTGCCGCCATCACCTCCGGTGGAATCTGGGTGGGGCCAGGGACACGCAAATTTTGTTGTGGGATAGGAGTACGTATTTCTACCTGGGGTATCGAGATTGCTTTTTGTTCCTGAGTAGTCATTTGTTTAATCACTGCCTTTCAAATGGAGGACTGTTGCTCTCTTTAATATTACATGGACATGCGGCGGATAACTCCTCTGGTAGAGCCACATTCATTGGTGGTTAGCTCAAAAAATGACACAAAAATGAACTCAAAAGCTAAGACTGCTACCAGTTAGTGTGGCTATGCCCTGTTATCCGCCGCCCATACAGAGTATAACATAAATGCCGAGGCATTGGCTAACAAAATACTGTGAAGCAAGTAATGTGCTTTACTAAATCTATATCTAATTTAGTATTATACGCATGAAATAATGAAATTATTTCTATTACAAATTTATGGCAGGTTATACTTTTTTTGTTGATTATAGTGCATTTCTCTGTACTACAGTGAATGAACAAATTGCTTTAGAATTCATATCAGACATTTGAGAGTCGCGAGCAGATGGTTTCTGCCACCAGCACTTGAGCAGAGGATAAAAATTTGAGTATTTAAGCCAGAGCCCTTTATATTTCGACTATGCGTAACTACTCAGGTACCCTCCGAAGCAATTTTGAGCTGAAAGTTGCTCACTATTGTCTCATCAGTAGCGATTTTGGGGCACCATCAGAGCCATTTGTAAGCATTTGTCGAGCTTATTGCTACAACATGTAGTAGTAATAAGCCTTGACCAATCAAAATGTGGTCCTGAGTAGTTACCCTATGCTCTCATTAGACTGCCTCGTGCTGCATCACTTGAGTGATGACTTGATAGGCTGCAGTCCAGGTCGCTTCAATTTCAGGCGTCCAGTCTTTACCCAGGAATTCTTTCAAGGTTTCCAGAAGTGCCTGACCGACCATTGGATAGTACTCTGACTTTACACCATAGCCATTGTGACGGTGCCCAAGTTCCTCTATAATAGGGATAACATTTTCGCCATTGGCGACGCCTGTAACAACAACTGCCAGCGTTGCCATCAGAGAGCTCTGCTGGCGTTTCATGTCGGTATTAGCAAATAAGGTTTTTGTCTGCGGATAAAGAGCAAATAAACGATTGTAAAAAGCCTCAGCGAAGGCCTCCTTTTGAGGAACAACTAGATCAAAACTCTGTTTCAACAGCTTCGCATCCATAACAAGGTTTCCCTTTCTTGCCGTAACGTATTACATACTCACTGACTTCCTTGTCAGTGAGTATTCGATCAATTTACATGTATTAGTTAGTTCCGTTCAGAACACGTTCTTCTTCATCGACTCTCCGAAGGGGCTGGTTGGTAAAAAAAGTTGGGTGTTAGAACGCGATTTTCATAGGGATGATGAAAAACTTCCATTGCCGAGCCTGACATAGGAGGAACGAGCCATCCCCAATCGCCAAAGACTCTTCTTTGAGCCTTGCACTCCTGCTCCCCAAAGACCATAAATTGGCGTGAAGCCGTGTGATGATCAACAATCGTAACTCCAGCTGAATGGAAGGAGTGTAAGACGGTAATGTTGAGCTCAACGAGTGCGCGATCTTTCCAGAGTGAGTCCTTTGACTTCACATTTAGGTTGAGTTTTAATGCAGCGTATACTATTTCGCCATGCCAATTTGGCTCCATAAGCAAGCTCATCGGAGGATTGCCAGTACGTACCAGTATGGTTTATCTCTGTCTGAGCCTGGGTGAGACGCTCGTGGAGATTCTTAAATAGAGGACATTCTTGGGCGTACTAGCGAAGATAGGTTTCAGCGTGGGTCTTCACACGTGAGTATGAATAACCTACTCTGGAAGACATTTGTAGCACTGCGGCATCCTTTCCTCCTTATTACGCTCTTGACAATATCCCTAACTCTTAGCATATACAGTACCACATCTCTGCTGATATCGCGCTGCAAGAGAATGAGCGGATTGCCTTTGATAATGAAAAAGGCACTTATCAAAAACAAACGGTGAAGGTTTCCCTTCCGTAATAAGTAGATACAGTAAAATGATACACAAGGAAAGTGCAATAGTCAAGTGATATAGTACAATGAATGTCTTCAAAAAGTTGGATGGTTTTTCTATCGTATGTCGATATATTCTATCATTTGACGTTTAGGTTATAAACTGTTAGCTAGACTTTCGTAGAGGTTCAGGAGGGTGTATAGTGTATCTTCCAATCGTATCCTGCTTGATGCTCTTTATCAGGAGCTTGTTGGGAACTACCTCTAGCCAGTGCTTTCTGCCCCGAACGTATAGTTGGTATTCAGAAGAGCGGGACGGTTGCTCCGACGAGAGTGACGTCCTGGCCCAAGCAAGCGGGAACAACTTCGACCATACCGCGGACGCGAGTCGAGGAGTATGATAATCTGGTTGCAAGGACTGAGCGGACCTGTGAGAGTAGCAGGTCGCCAGCATGCAGGACACAACCTCCCAGGATAAGTACGTTCGGTTCGAAGAGGTCAATGTACTTAGCGAGGGCGGCTCCGAGCCAGTGAGCAATATCATTGTAGATTTGCACGGCTACTCCATCGCCGTTGAGGGCTTCTTCAGCCAAGATCTGGGGGCTAAAGTATTCATGATTGAGCAAGCGCCGGACGAGGCTAGTCTCGTCGCCACGGCGTAATGCACGCTGAACCTTTTTTTGTATGGCATCAGTCGAGATCAGTGTATTGATACAGCCACGTTTGCCACAGCTACAGCGCGGACCACTGGCGGCGACAGGCAGATGGCAGACATGACCAGTATACTGCTGAGCGGGGTGAACAAGTTTGCCATCGATGACAAGGGCAGCTCCGACGACGGCATTGACAGTGAGAAAGAGGAGGCAGTGGTGACCTCGCCCGGCACCAAATCGGTGTTCTCCCAGGATGGCAGCATCTACGTCAGTATGCAGGTGGGCAGGAAAGTTATAGCGTGTTTCTAGCAGTTCACAGAGGGGAAAGCTATTGAGCGTAGGGAGAATAGGAATGAGTTGTGGACGACGTGTAGTACGGTCGACTATTCCGGGGACACTGACACCTATGCCACAGACCTGTAACCCATCGGCCTGCGCACTAGTAAGCAAGGTGTCGATGGCTCGTAAATATGGTTCAAGTGTCGCTGTGGCGGGACGTCCGCGTAGTGTCTTAGCCAAGCGCCGCTGGTGGATGTGCCCGTGGCTGTTGATGAGCGCGACTGTTGTCTGCCCACCACTGATTTCCCCCCCGACGGCTACGCTGTGATCCCTACTCATCACTAAACGGCCTTATCATGCACCATTCCAGCATTTAAATAGAACGCACGTTCACATTGAAACAAGTGTGTAGCAATATAAACGAGATCAATCACATGTTTTCTACAATGAGTATACTGAGCCTTGCGAACATTTGTCAAGATCAAATGTTTGAAATATCTGTACTACCTTCAGGCCGGTTCGCAACAGATCCAGATCTATTGTAACCTCGCCATTCTCCATTCGTAGTAAGAGGGTAGACGGATCTAAATGATCGCTCAAAAGGGCGAGAAAGGCTTATAAGGAGCTTGATAGTGACTGGGAATGATGAAACAAAAAATAATGTACGACGTGGTGGGCAAGAACCTCGTAAAGCTCCAGTTCTGGGCCAGGGGCACAGCTTGAGCAATGAGGAAGGGCGAATGATTCAGCAGATGATTCGCGAGGAACAGCATTCTTCGCGTGAGCTGTTCATTCCGGCAGAGGATCTGGCCCAAGAGGCAACGACACAAATGTCGGCAAAGACAGCACGGGTGATCGATGTCAGCCGTGTGCACGAGGTATTACATCTATTCAATCGGGATTTCCTCTATGGACAGGGACGTTTCGATGAATATAAGGATGGGTTAATTCTAAAGTGGGGGGATGGCTATTCGCGCAAGCATATCTGGTTGTCGGTGGAGGATGGGAACCTGATCTTTGAAACGAGCCATGCCAAGAAGTGTAGTAAGCCTTACTGCAATGGGACCCATCACGTTCTTACGCCCGATCTGTATATGCAGCTGGATATTATTAATCAGGAGTTGGGGGATTGCTTCCGTCGACCCGTTTATGAGAGTCCCGAAGACTAGGGGAATAGCTGTAATGGTAACTATTCTTGTACTGGAAAAAGATCTGTTCTTCGCGGTGAAGATACGTGATACGTTGCGGCACCATGAGATGGAAGTGACGACCGTTCGCAACCTGACGGACTTTGAGCAGAGGCTCACGTCTGGTGATGATAAGCAGCCTGCACTGGCAATTGTCAACATCGCAACAAAGGGTGTGGATTGGGAGACTGCGATCCGCACAGCGCGAGCAAGTGATCTCTCCGTACTGGCCTTTGGTTCGCATATGGATCTGGATGCGCGGGCGAAAGCTCTACAGGCGGGTGCTCAAAAAGTGGTGGCCAATTCAAAATTCGTCAGCGATATGCCGGGCTTGGTCAGGAGTCTGCTTAGGGCACCTGACACCCTTAGCGATCCTTCGGCTATGGCATCTTTTGGCAGCGAGAATGAAGGCGAAGAGTAAACACTTGCAGGAGCAGCGGAAGAAGACGCCTCTCGTTTAGTTCATCGGAGTGGCCTCCCTGCCTTGCCTAAACTTCTCAACCGCCCAGCGATGTAGAAGCAACTTCACCACAGACACTACAGAAGTGCGCGCCTAGCCGATTCATATGCCCACACGGCCAGATCTTCTGTATCCGTGTGTTTTGTGCAGTA
>WNFJ01154720.1_pt1 | contig 13087 bp, 10 predicted proteins | sample 5400461 | NCBI WGS metagenome assembly WNFJ01 (sample SAMN13153349, study PRJNA577476) | soil metagenome | isolation source: 115 cm saprolite on Douglas fir-dominated hillslope | place: USA:California | collected 2013-09-17 | reverse complement strand
GTTGCCACAATATGGAAGTCGCTTTCGTTGACCTCGGCAGAATAAGTGTAGGGTCCGCGGTGCTCGCGGGTCATGGTCAGCGCTCCATCGGAGCGCAGCTCGTCGATGGAAACAAACTTTCCATGTGAGGCCGCGTAGGCTCGCTCGGCCTGGGCGATAGCCAACAGATCATTCTTTACGCCAATCAGATCGGCAGTACCGGCGGGATTGGCGGTGCCTGCAGTCATCACTTTCTGCGTCTGCCGCACGTAGATGTAAGCGCCAATGGCGACGACAATGATTAAGGTCAGATAACCGAAAGCGCGAGACATGGAAAAACCCTCCTGGAACAACAATCCACGACGATCGCCGGAATCGCCGACATCGAGCGTGATAGCCGAGATCGGAAATCGAAGCTACCGACCTATTGGGTTCACGCAACTGCTTGAGAAACCGGGTATGCGACAAGCCGTCACGGCGATCACGCGCGATCACGGCGATTCGATCATATCCTTTGCCCCTTTAGCCTGGCTCTGAGAAAATCAGGGTTTGGCGAACGAAAGTGTAATTCGGGTTGCGGTCGTCGGTGTAGGTTCCTTTGGAAGGAACCACGCTCGCGTCTATCACGAACTGCAGCAGCAGGGTGCTGAGGTGGAACTAGTGGGCGTGGTGGATGCGGACGCGTCTTTATCCAAGTCCATTGCCGATCAATTTGGCTGCCGCGCGATGGGCAGCGTGGAAGAACTCTTCGGCCACGTGGACGCGGCATCGGTGGCTGTGCCCACGGTGCATCACCTCGCGGTCGCCGAGACTCTGATGACCGCCGGCATTGATGTACTGATCGAGAAACCGCTGGCTTCGACTTTGGAAGAAGCCGATGCGCTCATCCGTTTGGCCCGAGCCAACGAGCGTGTTGCGCAGGTCGGACATTTGGAACGGTTCAATCCGGCCGTTCGTGCAACCTTGCCGCTGATCACGCAACCGATGTTCTTCGAAGTCCATCGGCTGAGCGTGTTCACGCCCCGCAGTCTGGACGTTGACGTGGTGTTGGACCTGATGATTCACGATATCGACGTGGTGCTGTCCTTCGTGAAGTCGCCGGTCAAAGAGATTCGCGCCGTAGGCTTGCCGGTGGTAACTGAGAAGGTGGATATTGCCAACGTGCGCATGGAGTTTGAGTCAGGCTGCGTGGCCAACCTGACCGCGAGCCGAATCAGCACCGAGCGCGTGCGCAAACTGCGATTCTTTCAGCCGCGAGAATACATCTCGATCGATTACGGCCGCCAGGACGTCTTGCAGTTCCGCGTAACCGCAGAGGAAAAATTCTCGCTGGACCATTTGCTGGCAATGGCGGGCTCGGCTTCTGGTCCAACCATACCCGGAGTTACGGTGAACAAGCCCACCGTCCAGGCAGAAGAGCCGCTACACGCGGAACTCAAATCGTTCCTCGAAGCGGTGCGGCGACGCACGAGGCCAATAGTGTCACTGGAAGACGGCCGCGCCTCATTGGCTGCGGCGCTGAGCATTCTCAGCTCCATCCAGGAGCACAGCCGGCTCGCCGGGATCCATTCCCTGTAAACCTTGTAAAAATCTGTAAAGAAAGGAGGTTGAGTTTTGTTTAGTGCCAAAAAGGCGTGATTTTGGTTCCTTTTTTCATCGCCGGCTCGCGCAAGAGCATCTCATTCTCAGCATTCTAATGAGAGAATAGAGGTAGTTACTTCTTAGCTGGCTGGTGTTGTTATTCCAGTGATGGAACCTCCAATCCGTGAAGCTTCGCCGGTGCCGCAACCTCCGCCTCCAGTTCTGGACGGCCAGTTGCACCTGCTCGACGATTTCCAAGCCGATGACGTATCGCATTATCAGCGGCGTGAGGCGGTGTGGGTTTCGCTTGCGGTTCATGGGGTGATCCTCGCGCTCCTGATTTTCCTCCCCAAATGGTCTCCGAGTGGGCCGGTCATCGTGTCGGTGCAGCCGAGTAAAGACACGACGTTCTTATCACTGCCCCCGAGTCCAGTCACGGTCAAGCCGCCGAAGACCAACATTATTTCCGACCAAAACCGCGTGGCGCAGTCGCGCACACCAGTGCCCAATAAGGAGACGTTACGCAAGCTGATTGATGCGGAGCGGCCCGGACCTCCCAAGGCTGTTCCCCCCGCTCAGCCGCAACCCGCGCAGCAGGCAGCGCAAGCACAAGCTGCGCCGCAAGCGCAGCAAGGCGGCGCATCGATGCCGGCCCCGCCGCAAGACACGGCAAAGCTGCAGGTGCCACCGGAGCCCAAGAAGAATCCCTTCGCCATTGCGTCGGCTGGATCTTCTGTGGAACAAGCTATTCGAGCCGCTGCCAACAATCCCGTCCATTCCACCACATCGTTTGGCAGCGGGCATTACGGCACCGGACTGCGGCCTAAAGTGGATACAGCCGGTAATTTCGACATTCTGAGCGACACCCTGGGCGTCGACTTCGGTCCTTACATGCGGCGCTTGAAGGTTACAGTCCAGGATCACTGGGAGCCGCTGATTCCCGAATCAGCTTTGCCGCCCATGATGAAGAAGGGTAGAGTCGTAGTGGAGTTTGCCATCATGAAGGATGGCACCATTCAGGGCTTGCGCATGGTCTCGAGTTCGGGCGACGTGCCACTGGATCGCGCCGCTTGGGGCGCGCTAATATCCTCGATCCCGGTGCCTCGGCTACCTCCCGAATTTAGCGGCGATTACCTAGTGATACGCGCCAGTTTTTTCTACAATCCCGACAAGGGTGATTTTGAGTAGAGCGCCCTACCAGCCCGCCAGGGGCGCCTGAGAGTAGCCCGGCAGGGACTGCCGGGTTAGCCAGCAATAAGACAAAAAGAGTCCCGCTAGGGACGGCTGAAGCAGCTGAGCCCGTGCCGGTCCAGGACAGTTGGTATTTTCCCCTAGCATAAGGATTTCTTGCGTTTCCTGATTGCGAATGCACGGCGGTCGTCGCCGCTTTCTGAGAAGCGTCGAGCGTGAACGTCACATACAAACCTTGGCACTTGAACCTGTAAAGCCAGCCGTCCCTGGCGGGATTTTTCCAATTTGGATCCCAGCTTACCCGGCAATTCTTGCCGGGCTATTCTCATTCGCGCCTGACGGCGCTGGTCGGTCAAAGCCGTCGAGCGTGGCCTCGCGGAGGCGCGAAATGCAGTTCTCACGCACATTCTAAAGCCCCCGATTTATTGCCTCTTAACGGCAGGGTTTCGCTTCGTTCACCCATGCCTAAAGGCAATGGGCTGGATCATGCCTTGTTTTTCAAAACGCGAATTAATTCAAAAGGCGGCGATCCATCATCCGCATCAGCACGCGCTGGGCAAACGGGAGATAGATCAGCGCGGCAGCCGCCGCTAAGGCCAGGCCAAGACCCATCCGTTCGATGAGCAGGAACGGTCCTAAGGCCCAAATCATGTCCAGCACAAACAGGGCAGGAAAAAGAATGCGATATTTTTCTCCGAGCAGGTGATAGTCGAAAGCCGTCGCGGTGATCAAATACAAACGCACGGCAACGCCGACCATCGCCGTAACCAGAAAAGTCACAAAGACGGCGCGTCCGGCAGCCGGCCACCATAGATATGCCGCGTGGTAGAGTTTTTCCAGATTGAATAGCGCGGAGAGATAGAAAATCAGATAGAGCACTTGTGCCAGGATGAACAATGTACGCGAGATTCGTCGCGGCGCTTGCGGCAAGTCAGTCTTGGCTGACGTGGCCGCCGGGGATTCAGCCCTTGCAGGGATGTGTACGCTGCGTGAGCCTTCGGCGAGGTTCTGCGTCGCAGTAAGAGCCGGCTCGGAGGAAGAGGGAACCGGAGCCGGCATTACCTGAACCTTACCAAGGAAGCGGTAGCCGCGTTTGGCGATGGTCTCAATGTATCGCGGGCTGGCAGCAGAATCGCCCAGCGCGTCGCGTAGTTTGGCCATCGCGGTGTTCAGGCCGTGGTCGAAGTCGACGAAGGTATCCTGCGGCCAGAGACGCTGCCGTAGCTCCTCGCGCGTGACGACTTCCTGTGGACGCTCCAGCAGCGCCACCAGGACTTGAAAGGGCTGCAGCTGCAATTTAAGACGAGTCTCACCACGACGAAGCTCGCCGGCGTTTACGTCGGCTTCATACTGATCAAATCGATATTTCGGCGAGCTGGGCATTTCGCGTTTTGTTAAAGACGTTATCTTAAATGAGCCGCGCGCCAATCATTACAATGTCAACCATGGACGCTCGCCGACAGCAAGCGCTTGGTCTGGCTATAATTGCTGTGCTGATCTTGCTGTTTGTGTTTTTGCGGCGTCTGTGGAGCGGCGCGTGAGCGAGGGGCTGCTAGTCGTCATCCTGGGGCCGACGGCGAGCGGGAAGACAGCCCTGTCTCTCCATCTCGCGGAGAAAATGCGCGGCGAGATCGTCAGCTGTGATTCGGTCGCCGTCTACCGCGAACTCGATATCGGAACAGCCAAACCTTCCGCGGATGAGCGCAGCCGCGCGCCCCATCATCTGTTGGACATTGCGGCGCCGGACGAACTGGTCACCGCCGGCGACTACTCTCGCGCTGCCCGCCGCGCCATTCAGGAGATCCGCGAACGCGGGCATCTGCCGATTGTGGTCGGAGGCACCGGGTTGTATCTGCGCGCGCTGCTCGAGGGCCTGTTCGCTGGACCTCCGCGATCGGAGGAGTTAAGGGGGCGCCTGCGCGAGCGAGCCAGCGAGCGCGGCGCGGAATATCTACACAAGCTTTTGCGACGCATGGATCCGGCGGCGGCACAGGCGATTCACGCCAATGACGTGCCCAAGGTGATTCGCGCGGTGGAAGTTTCCTTGAGTTCACGCCGGCCGATGACCGACCTATGGCTGCAAGGACGCGATCCGCTCCGTGGATTCCGCATTCTTCGCATCGGGTTGAATCCCGATCGCGAAGCTCTCTACCGGCGTATCAACGCGCGCGCAGAAGAGATGTTTGCTCGCGGGCTCGTCGATGAGGCGCAAGTCTTGCGCGAACGCTACGGAGCGGCAGCGCGTCCGCTCAGCTCGTTGGGGTATAAACAGGCCATCGATTATCTCGACGGCGCGTTGTCGCCCGACCAGGCGATCGCCGCCGCCCAGCAGGGGCACAGAAACTTTGCCAAGCGACAGATGACCTGGTTTCGACGCGAGCCGGATGTACATTGGCTGCGAGGTTTTGGTTCTGATGCGGAAGTGCAGAGGAAGGGTCTCGAGTTAGTGTCCGCAGGCACCGTCAGCTAAGCGCGGTCTGAGGTTTAACACGTGTGAAGAATCGGGTGATCGGATCATCGGGCCATCGGGCCATCTGTTTCTGCCGACAGTCGATTTGGACTCGGCTGCCGATCTCCCGATCCCCAGATGATCCGATCACCCGATTCTTTTCAGTGCCCGTGCGGGATCAATCTCCACAGCGCGACCATAATCGCGATGGCAATTGCGATAGCAAAGGCGATTCCGCGAGCGTTCCCCAGCTTGTCTTGCATGTACATGCGATTCCTCTCCTTGATCGTAACTCCGAGATTTCTCATTTTTCCATTGACAACGTCGGGAGCATACCGCAATATCTTGGGTGTAACCTGATTCGACCACTACAAGTGGCACTAACGGGTTGATCGAGGGCTCCAAGGAGCGAAATCTTTAACAGGAGGGACACTATGCCGGCAAAGAAAAAAGCTGCCAAGAAGAAAAAGAAAAAGTAACTGTGTAGCGGAGCCAAGTCTCCGTGAATGATTCAAGGGAAAATAGTTATGACGGGTGTTCGATAAGAACACCCATTTTTGTTGGTTGGTTCCGCGGCGCTGCAAAATTCCACCACAGAGATACAGAGGTACTGAGGAACATCGGGTGATCGGATCATCGGGACATCGGGACATCGGATTACCTGAACAATCGGAAGGGAGAACGGCGAAACGACCGGCAATCAGCTTGGCCTCCGATCTCCCGATCTCCCGATGGCCCGATCACCCGATCTTCCTCAGTGTCTCCGTGGTGGGTTTTCCGAATCGCACGCAACCTTTCCAGCTTCGAAATACTCTAAGCACTTACCGAGTCGAATCACAGAATTTCCGCGCCGCCTCCTTTGTGGGAAAAACTATTCGCCTGCCTCAACCAAATCAAACGAGCTGCCAATGTTGGAAAAGGGAAAACTAGGAGAGAAGAAGCTGCTTTTCGCCGTATTGTTACTGGCGCTACTGGCGCTGACGCCGGCGTGGACACAAAACCCCTCGAATGCGCCTTCGCCGGCTGCAGACGTAGTAGCCTTCCTGAACAAGACTGTGGGTTGGTATCAGCAAGCGACTGCGCAACAACAAGTGGTGCGTGATCCGGGCGATTTGGTGTTCTTCAACGACAGTCGCCAAACCGCCGACCAGATCGTCCGGCTCTCTTTTGAGTTTGCCCGAGCGCGGGCCAAGTCCATTTCCAGCCAGCCGAATACCACGACCTCGAGCGAAATCGCCTCCTCATCCACGCAATACCAAAAGCTGGCTGATGCCGCCGCCAAAGCCGATCAGAAGGTGCAGCAGACACAGCAGGAGATCGATGGCTTGCAGAAGCAACTGCAGCACGCGTCAGGGAAGAGGCGGACCACACTCCAGGCCACAATCGCCGAGACCCAGGGTGAAGTTGAGCTGTTCCAGGCGCGGCGCGACGCTCTGCGCAGCATGTTGCAGGTCAGTAGCGGGCGTTCAGGCGCGGGAGCAAACTTGCCGGCGCAGATTGAGGAGCTGGCGCGTACCGTGCCCGCTGCGGCCGAGGCAAAGGAACCAGGAGGCAATGGCTCTTCTTTCATTACGCCACCAGCCAATAACTCGCCGGCCTTGACCTTGGCTTCGGCGGATCACAAGACGCCCACCGGCATCCTGGCTTTGATTTCGGAACTGATGGGTGAACGGCGCAGAATGCAGTCGCTGGACGACAGCATTCGTCTTACTGACTCTCTCGCGCAATCGGCGCAGGCTCTGCGAGCTCCGCTGGGGGAAAAGTTGCGCGAGCTTGCCCAGAAGGGGGATCAGCTCGCAGCTCAGCCCGATTCGACCGATCCCGCCGTACTGGCCCAGCAGAGAAAAGATCTGGACGCGCTCACCGCGCAGTACAAGCAGGTCTCGGCTACGTTGTTACCGCTGGGCCGCCAGTCCATTCTCTTTGATATCCACAAGCGCATCGTCTCCAACTGGCGCAATGCTGTGAAAGGTCAATATGAGTCGGAGCTCAAAGGGCTGCTCTTGCGGCTGGCGGGGCTCGGCGCGATCCTCGGGATCGTCTTTGCGATATCCGAGCTGTGGCGGCGGGCGACACTCCGCTACATCACAGACACTCACCGCCGCTACCAATTCCTGGCGTTGCGCCGCTTTGTCGTCTGGTCGCTGGTTGCCATCGTCATCGCCATCGCTTTTGCCAGCGAGCTGGGCGCCATCGCCACCTTCGCCGGGTTTCTTACTGCCGGGATTGCCGTGGCTCTCCAGAACGTGATTCTTTCCGTTGCGGGATATTTTTTCCTGATCGGCAAACATGGCGTCCGCGTCGGCGACCGTGTGCAGGTGGCCGGGATCACCGGAGATGTGGTCGACATTGGCCTGGTGCGCCTGCAGCTGATGGAAGTCACCGACGGCAGCAGCCCAGGGCCCACAGGCCGCGTGGTTTCGTTCTCTAACGCCGTGGTATTTCAGGCCAACGCCGGAATGTTCAAGCAAATCCCGGGAACCAGTTTCCTATGGCATGAAGTGACGCTCTCGCTCGGGAAGGAGAGCGATTACCTTCAAGTCGAAAAGCGCGTTTTGGAGGCCGTGAACAAAGTCTTTTCCGAGTATCACGACAAGATGGAGATGCAGCGCCGAGGGATGGAACGCGCTTTATATACGGTCCGCTTCAGCTCGTTTGCCCCGGAGAGCCGGCTCCGCCTCACGCCCACTGGCGTGGAAGTCGTGATCCGCTATCCGGTAGAACTTGAGAACGCCGCCGAGATCGATGATCGCGTGACGCGAGAGCTGCTGGAAACGATTGGACGCGATCCCCACCTGCGACTGGCAGGCACGCAGATCGAGCAACAGTCTGCGTAGCCCGGCAATCCCCAGCGACGCGTGGAATCGCCGAAATCGCCGTAATCGCGCGAAATCGCCGTGATCGGAAGAACCCGATTCCTGCGATGTCGGCGATCCCGGGCGATTCCGGCGATCTTCAAACTCCTGACATCCTGCCGCGCTTAAGCGATAATAGGGGCACAGAACCGGGCCACTCATACCGCAGGTTGACGCAGAGATAGCTGGCCTAGACCGCCCGCATACGGTTATCCCTGTGCTCCTCTGCAAGCGGCCAGTCAACGGTGTTGAAGCATGCGGAGGATCGTGTGAAGACGGTATTCGTGATCGGCGCCGGACCGGCAGGGATGTTCGCGGCGCAGAAAATCGCCCAGAGCGGGCACGAAGTGATCATCTTCAATCGCGACATCAAACCTGGCGGCTTGGCCGAGTACGGTATCTATCCCACCAAAGACAAGATGAAAACCGGACTGCGCAAGCAGTTTGCCAAGGTGCTGAGCTTGCCCAACGTTCATTACTTCGGCCATGTGCCGGTGAGCAAGCAATCGGCCGTCTCGGTCGACGAGCTGAAGCAATTCGCGCCTGCGGCCATGGTGTTCTCGGTTGGCGCGCAGGGCACCAAGAAGTTGGGTTTGCCGGGCGAAGAAGCCAAGGGTGTTTATCCTGCCAAGGATTTTGTTTACAACTACAACTTACTGCCGCCTTACACGAACCAGGATTTCTCCGTCGGCAAACGCGTGGCGGTCGTGGGCATGGGCAATGTGATGGTGGATATCGCTCACTGGCTTCTGGTGGACGATCCCCAAAAAACAACCGAAGAGGTAATCGTAGTCGCGCGCCGCGGCCCTTTCGAAGCCAAGTTCGACAAAAAGGAGTTCAACTACATCGAAGAATTCCTTGATCGCAAGGCATTTAACGCCGAGCTCGAACGCATTCACCCGCAGCTGGCGGCGGTGGGGCAGGACCCCGCGAAGCTTGCGGAGGAAACGTTCCCAGTGTTGGCGAAGCCGGCGCAAGAAGTTGCCGGCGGGCGGTTGCGTTTTCGTTTTCTGTGTTCGCCGCAATCCATCCATGCCGGCCCCGATGGACGCATCAACCGGCTCAGGATCGTCGAGAACGTCCTGCAGCAGCGCGATGGGAGCATCGCCTGCAAAGCCACCGATAAAACGGCGGACCTCGAAGTCGACACCATGATCTTCGCCATCGGTGACGTCGCCGATCCAGCGGTTGGCCTGCCGTACAACCGCGACGCCTACGTAACCAATCCCGCGGTCGGAGAAGATTCCAAGGGAGCTCCGCACTACCAGCTATTCGATCCTCAGACCGGCGAAATCCTTGAAGGCATGTACGCCGTGGGCTGGGCACGCAAGGCCAGCGAGGGCCTGGTGGGAATCGCTCGACACGATGGCGAAGTCGGCGCAGCTCACGTCGTCAAATACCTGGAGGGCGTCGGCGATGCCCAGGGTGCATCGGTACAGCAGGTTCGCGACCATTTTGAGCGCAAGGGGGTGCGCGTGATCGACAAGAGCGATCTGGAACTGCTGGCCCGCGCCGAAGAGAGAATCGCTCAGGAGCGCGGGCTCACTTGGTTCAAGTTCGATAAAGATGAAGAAATGCTGGCTGCGATCGACGCTTGCAAGGCAAAGACGGTTTCGGTGTGACGACCGAACGGTGACGCGTGTCATCCCGAGCGCAGCGAGGGATCTGCTCCGCTACAGTGAACAGATGGGAAGTTGCAAACCCTTCAACACGGAGGAAAGGAGGCAGCGGAGAAAGCTGAATTGAACTTGCTCCACCGAATGCCAAAGTGCCTTGCCGCCCCACAGACCTCCCGTTTACTCCGTTGCTCCGTGTTGAAAGAGTCAAAGAAATCCAGCTAGCAAATATGATGTCGGGATTCGGGATGCCACCGACGGGGTTGATCTCACTGTGGTCACAGACTAAATTCTGAGTAGATGCCCGACTGGGATCCTAACCTCTATCTGCAGTTTTCCGCTCAACGCGCGCGACCTGCGACCGATCTGATCACCCAGATCACGCTGGAGAATCCGAAGCGCATTGTCGATCTCGGATGCGGCACCGGAAACAGCACCGAGCAGCTGCACCGGCGTTGGCCTCAAGCCGAACTTACGGGAGTCGACAACTCGAACGAGATGCTGTCGCTGGCACGGGCCGGTCATCCGGAATGGCAATGGATCGAGTCTTCGGTGGAGACGTGGTCGCCGAATTCCGCTTTTGATCTAGTTTTTTCCAATGCTTGCTTGCACTCGGTACCGGAACACGGGCAGCTCTTCCCGCGGTTGTTGAACTATCTCGCGAAGGGCGGAGCGCTGGCCGTGCAGATGCCAAACAGCCATCACCTGCCCGCCCACGTTCTGATGAAGGAGGTCGCCAACGATCCGACGGCGCCGTGGGCTACGATCTTGGCTGGAGCTTCGGAGACCTACCACGTCCAGCCGCCGTCTTTTTACTACGACGCGCTGCGTAAGACCGCCAGCCGGGTGAACATCTGGCAGAGCGAATATCTGCAAATCATGGACGGCCCCAAGGCGATCCTCGACTGGGTGCGCAGCACCGCGATGCGGCGATACACCGTGCCCCTGCCTAACGACGAGATGCGCCGCCTGTTTGAACAGTGTTGCCTCGATCGCTTCCGGGAGGCCTATCCTGACGATGACCAAGGCAAATCGTTGTTCCCCTATCGCCGGATTTTCATCATCGCCCATCGATGATTCAGCATTCAGCACTCAGCTCCTTTCCCTGGATTTTCTTCCGATCACGAGCGATCACCCGATCACGGCGATCACCCGATTGCCTACACGACCAAAATGGCGGCAGCATTTAGTGGCTTTATGAACGGCGCTCTCGGCGCAGCGTCCCGGCTGAGTGCTGATTGCTCCCACTCAGGTTGACATTCGACCCAAAGCGGTAGATACTTGGGTCGAATGACGACCCGAGAAGAAACCGACCGCATCGCGCTGCTCCAAGGAACGCTCGACCTGCTGATCCTGCGCACTCTGCTGTTAGGACGCCAGCACGGCCAGGGGATTGCCCGCGCGATCCAACAGCAGTCCGACGACGTTCTGCTCATCGATCATGGTTCGCTCTATCCGGCTTTGCAGCGGCTGGAAGCGCGCGGCTGGATCAAAGCTGCGTGGGGAACGAGCGAAAACAACCGCAAGGCGCGGTTCTACGCTTTGACCAAAGCGGGTCGCAAGCAACTGCATCGCGAAGCCAGCCAGTGGCGGCGTCTTGCGGCCGCCATCGGGCGGGTTCTCGGGCCCCATGGCGCGGAGGGATGAAACATGTTTTGGCACAAGCGTCGGCAAACCGATTTTGATGAAGAGATCGCATCCCACCTGTCACTGGAAGCAGATCGTCTCCGCGATCGTGGTGTGTCGCAAGCGGAAGCTGAAACAGCGGCACGACGCCAGTTTGGCAATGTCGCCACGGCTCAGGAGCGGTTTTACGAGGCAGGACACCGGCTGTGGTGGGAGCAGCTGAAGCGCGACGTCATCTACGCCGGACGAATCCTGTCCCACAATCCCGGTTTTACTCTAGTCGCAGTTTTGTCCCTTGCTCTGGGGATCGGCGCCAACTCGCTGGTGTTCAGTGTGGTCAACGCGCTGGTGCTTCGGCCCCTGCCAGTCGAACACGCCGAGCAGCTAGTCTCTCTTGAAACCAACGTGGGCGGGCCGGGCCTATCTTTTCCGGATTATCGCGAGTTGCGCGACCGCAACCAGTCGTTTACCGGATTAGTCGGCTTGCGTGTCGCGCCTATGGAGCTGGATACAAGCCGCGGAGCGGACCACATTTGGGGCTATCTGGCTACCGGGAATTACTTTGATGTTCTCGGACTTCAGCCGGTGGTCGGACGATTTTTTCACGCCCAAGACGACCTGCGCCCGGGTGCCAGTCCCTACGCAGTTCTAAGCTACGCATCCTGGCAGCAGCGCTTTGGCGGCGATGGCAACATTGTCGGCAAGACGATTCGCATCAACCGCCAGCCTTTCACGGTCCTGGGTGTCGCGGGAAAGGGTTTTCATGGCACCGAGATCTTCTACTGGCCTGAGGTTTGGGTGCCCATGATGATGGAGCCGCAGATCGAGGTAGGGAATCCGTGGCTCGAGCATCGCGGGACGCGCAACACCTGGGTGCTGGGGCGATTGAAGCCAGGCATCCCGGCCGCGCAAGCTGAGGCCAACCTCAACGCGATTGCAGCTGAACTGGCCCGGGAACAGCCGGATTACGACGAAGGGCTGAAGCTGAAGGTGGCTCGTCCGGGACTGATAGGAGACGCGATTGGCGCGCCGGCGCGCGCTTTCGCGAGCGGAGTCATGGTGCTGGCCGCGCTCGTCCTGCTGGCCGCATGCACCAATCTAGCCAGCCTCCTTACTGCGCGGACCGCCGACCGGCAGCGTGAGATTGCCATTCGACTCTCGCTCGGCGCAAGCCGCTGGCGTGTGACGCGGCAAATGCTGACGGAGACGCTAGTCCTCTCGCTCGCGGGCGGAGCTGCCGGATACGCGCTCGCCGTGTTTCTCGCTCGGGCTCTGAGCAACTGGCGCGCTCCGCTGGAATTCCCGGTTCAGTTCGACGTGAATCCCGATTGGAGAGTCTTTGCGTTCACCAGCGCCGTTTCTTTTTGTGCCGGAATTGTGTTCGGTCTGGCTCCTGCAGGGCATGCCTCGCGGATGAATCCCAACGCCGTACTGAAAGGCGAAGCATCCGCATGGCGTAGCAGGAGACTGGCTTTGCGCGACGTCTTGGTGGTTGTGCAAGTTTCTCTATGTTTTGTGTTGGTGTCGGGTTGTATGCTGGCGCTTCGCGGACTGCAGAAGGCTCTCGTCATGCAGCTGGGTTTTCAACCGCAAGAAGTGTCCGTAGTCTCGTTCGACCTCGGGATGGCCGGGTACAGCGAAGAGCAAGGAAGGGGTTTTCAGCAGCGCGCGCTTCAAGCTATTCAACAACTCCCGGGCGTTAGCTCAGCGGCATATTCGAGATCCGTTCCCCTCAGCATCGATCAGTCACAGACCTCAAGCTTCAGCGAAGACCTGGCTCATCCCCGGCC
>WNFJ01715386.1_pt1 | contig 13088 bp, 12 predicted proteins | sample 5400461 | NCBI WGS metagenome assembly WNFJ01 (sample SAMN13153349, study PRJNA577476) | soil metagenome | isolation source: 115 cm saprolite on Douglas fir-dominated hillslope | place: USA:California | collected 2013-09-17 | reverse complement strand
TTGTTCCTTAGGTCATGAAAATCCTGATGGATCAGCCTTTTGTGACGAGTGCGGTGAGCCACTGAATGCTGCCGCCCCTCAAGCTCCTGCTCCCGCTCCTGCTCCCGCTCCTGCTGCTACAGATACACAGACCTGCCCATCCTGCGGGGCAGACAATCCCGCAGGAGAAGCTTTCTGCTCTAACTGCGGTGTCAGCCTGCTGGGTGCACCAGCAGCAGTGAATGAGGTACCAGCAGCAGCACCCGTCCCGGTACCTGATGATCAGCAAGCTCCTGCTACAGCTGCAACCACTTTACGGGCACGCCTGATCGTCGAAGGTGACAATCAGGAATTTGACCTGAGCGGAAAAGATAATATCGTCATTGGACGTGAAGACGCTGTGAGCAATATCTTTCCTGACGTCGATCTGACCCCACATGGTGGTGAAGAGGGAGGTGTATCACGCCTGCATGCACGTATCTTCTACGAGAGCGGTCAGTACATGTTGGAGGATGAGAATAGCACCAACTTCACATTCCTCAACCGTCAACGACTTGCTGCCAAACAACCGTCAACGACTTGCTGCCAAAACCCCGACGCCGCTTCATGATAATGATGAAGTCAGGTTCGGACGCGTCATGCTGCGCTTCAAGACACCCTAGCAAAGTACGGAGGTTCTCTATGGTAGCACAACCGTCCCAGTCGCGGTATATGACCATCGATGAATGGCGTCAACTGGAGGAGCATAGCCACGACGTGAAGCATGAGTACATTGACGGTCAGGTCTACGCCATGGCAGGAGGTAGCCTTGCCCATTCGCGAGTGAGTATCAATGTACTAAAGGCTCTTGATGCCGTACTTGGCAGGGGGACGTGTCGTGCTTATAATTCCGACGCAGCAGCACGGCTGTCCCCAACACGCTACACATATCCTGATGCCACGGTGACCTGTGATGAACGCGACCGCCCCACCACGAAGGTCCGAGAAATCAAGGCCCCACGTGTCATTGTTGAAGTACTTTCCGACAGCACGGAAGCCTATGACCGTGGAGAGAAATTCGGGTACTATCGCGAGTGCTCGACCGTGCAGGAATATGTGCTCGTGAGCACGAAACGCCAGCTTGTCGAAGTGTTCCGCCGCACGCAGGAGGGGTGGACAGCATACAATGTCTACGGACCAGGGGATGAGATAGGACTGATCAGTATTGATGTACATTTGTCGCTTGCTGCGCTCTATGAGCTGACCGACATACCAGAAATCGTGGAAGCTCCCAAGGGCGAAGTGTGACCAAGTAGCAGCAGGAGTGAGGGAGAGCCATGGCAAACGGGCGAGCCAAGCGCCACTTATCGGATGAGTGGCGCACTATGGTCATTGATGCCATCGAACATGGGATGGCAGTCACGTGGGAACATGACCCAACGGAAGGAGACTACTTGGAGATTATGCACCCAGCTCGTGTGGGATGCCATGTCACCACGCGTGCTGAGCTAGACAAGTTCCTCAGTGAGTGGTCCTCCCCATGGGAAGACGACGACACATAAACTCAACCCGCAGACGCCCGTGCTGATCTCATTCATGATGAGGTTGGCACTTTGCGTCTAATGGAACTGGAGCTTGTAGAACCCGCATTATGGTTATCGTTTGCACCCCACTTGTAAATTTTTCAAATCCGTGAGTAGAATTTGTACAATTCTATAGGTGCTTTTTGCTTTCGTCCTCTTCCCTTCCAATTTCCTGAAAGCCCTCACAAAGGCAATCCAAGCCTTTCCTCCCGAGAAGAGCAAGTCCGCGTCTGTCCACATAATTATACAGATTCCGCCCGTGGATTTTAAAAATTTACACATGTGTTCAACCTTACTCGGTAGTATATAGTCGTAGACGTGGAGAGGGATGAGTGAGGTGCTGAACAAGGCACGGGGTGCAGTGTGACAAGCGGTCAATTCTATCGTGCTTACTGCCTGTTGGGGGATAGGAAAAGTTCCCCTAGAAGAGGGACAGCAGGGGAAAGAACGGAAGATATGGAGAAAGGCTGATAAAGAGCCTTTCGGGATGACTCTCAAAAGATTTCAACCTGTGAAATTGGCTCGATATTGCATGCTTGATCAAGGGTCGTCAGTCTAGCTTCTTGCCAGCCTTTCAAGCTCAATTCCTGGTCATCAAAACAAGCAATTTCACAGGTCGAAAGATTTCGGGAAGGGATTTGACCGAAGCGACTTGTGTCACATGCGAATTTTCTCTCTCATCTATCCAATTATGAGTCATCCCGAATTTTTGAGGAGCCCGTAAAACATCTTTTGCGGGGTTGCGAGGGGCAAAGCCCCTTGACTGGGGTATGGGGCTGTGCCCCATTTCTCTCTTTTCTTGCGTCGCCTCCGGCGGCGCAAAAGGAAAAAAAAGTATTTCGGGGACACCCCGACCCCGGCAGAGGGCGGCTACCCTCTGCACTCCCGTTTGCATAACAGGCAATATGAACATCTCAGGTTCTAGAAAAATTCGGGATGACTCATAATTATCACGGATACACTACTGCCTGCCCTTAGCACTGTTTTTTTCTCATTTGCTACGGCAGCCCTTAATGGATTTTGTATAACGAGAAAAAGTGAACACCGTAGAGTAGATAAGACAGAAGAATAGGGCTAGCTGAGGTCATACCTATACTTGTGTATTCCTCTCCACAGTGCAATGTACGGTTGGTTACAAACCAAACATACTAGAGGTGGAACATCATGTTGATGATAAGTACCCATAAAAGAACTGTAAGTACTATATACAGTACAATAAGTTTGCTCTTTGCTATAATGCCTCTGAATGTAATATAACTCGCGTGTAATGCTAGGATTCCTACGAAAATAATGGAAATGACGTTTTCTGGTAATGCTGATATCATATGCCTCCTTTTAGGCAAAAGCCTGTAGCAACTATTGCTGCTCGTAAAATAACAATATATTATGAGTTTAATACTAACTCACAAGATGTTATCCATTTAAATAATGAGAGCTTTAGTTATACAAACCCTATGAAGATGTCTCAAATCTCTAGTTTATATCCAAAAGCTAGTCTATTATATCAAAGCTATTTTTACTTGTAAAGCTTTTATCAGAATTGTTTTTTATCTGATTATATTTCTGATGTGCTGAGCAGCGGAAATTTGCTTATTATCTTACATTGTGGGTATCGTCATTATACTTCTGTAGATGAGTTGACAAATTGAAAAGTACTGTGAGCGTTTTGCATGTTTCATTGCATTACTATATCGATCAATACAAATCTCCTACGGTTACAAATTTATTAACTTCAGTCACAAGTTTTCCGACCTTGTAGACAAAAAGTAAAGAAATGTGGTATCATCATTAAAAGAATGAGGTACTCAAGAGTGCTAACTAGTGAGACTTCTTTTCTTTGTCACGTTAGAGATAGCTTGTCATCAGTCCAACAATTTTTAACAATGAGTGAGGTAAAGTAAATGCTTACAGATGATTTGACATTTAGTAAAGTACTAGAAAGGATAGAAGAGGAGAAAAATGCCCCTCTTAAAGTTGCAATCATGGGGCAAACAGGTGTTGGGAAAACATCCCTTGTCAACGCATTGTTTAACGCCCAACTAAAAAAAGGTCCAGTCGAACCAACTACTCAGGAAATTATGGAGCTTGAGTTCAAGAAAGATGGACATAAGCTTAGTTTTTATGATCTTCCTGGAATAGGAGAATCTAAAGGGAAAGATATCGAATATATTAGAGGGTATAGACAAAAATTGATAGAATCTGATGTGGTATTATGGGCAATACATGTAGATAGTCGATCTTTTGTCTATGACCTTGACGCACTGAATAAGATATTAAAAACTGCAGATGAACAATTTGAAGAGCATTTGTTTAGGAAAATTACATTTGTTTTGACGAAAGCGGATCTTCTTGTTGAAGACTACGAAGCGTCAGCTCCTTGGATCCTAGCTGACTTTGGAGAGTATGCAACATTTACTCCTCGGAAACCGACAAAAGACCTTTTAGTATGGAAAGAAGCATATATTCAGAAGATTTTTATCCTCCCACGAAATGATGTGCTTGTTTCACAGACATTTTGTGATGAGAATTTCGAAATCGAGGCACCGGGTCTCTCCTATGATCAAGATCATGTGTACTATCAAGGCGTTTTGGATGAAGAGAATTTGGCCATGTTTGTAAAAGATTATCCTCAGCAAAGAGCAGTCTTCGAAAGGCTCTATAACAACTATCGTGTTATATCCTGTTCAGCTCGTTTTCAATACAATCTTGATTTGTTGATGGAAGCGATTACTAGTAAGCTCGACTTAAGTGCCTCACTGAAGTTTAGTAACTTTTTCACACGGGATGTACTAAGCAAGGTCTCGATTGCAAAGGCTCGAAAGTGTAGCAATCTTATCGTTGTTGATCAAGTAAATAAGCGAGTGATCTTTGACCTTGCCAGATTGACACTATCGGGAAGTGATTTATCAGATAGCAAGTGAATCTTTAACTTATCAGATGTGGATTACTGGAATAACAATTAAAAACAAACTTGAATATGGTTAGGAGTATGGTATGATTCAGGGTGAAAGTAATACAATTCAAGATGAGGATGAGTTATTCAGCGAAGTCGCTATGCAAGTGGAGAATGATAGCGAGCACGCTGCATACGCAGAAAGTGGGCTCAAGACAAAACAAGAAACCAGACTTCATCAGATAGTTAGTCAGGTGTTTAGAGTCAGAGGGCTAGTACCCATTAAGGGACTAATCGAAGAGATGTTCCATAAGGTCTACCAGAAAACTCTCAACTTTTTTGGCCTTAACGATGAATAAGAAGTTCGAGAAATATATTGATTGTCAAACGGCTTTTCGCGTTTGAGACATTTGGCCAGAGTTCTCCGGCCTTTCGCCAGCGGTATCAAATTTGGCGAAGGGCCAGCATTATACGATGAATAGTCTTTCAAGGCTAACTTTCATCCTCCTTTTGACTTCTTATCAGTCTCGGAAGGCAAAACACTGGTAATATCTTTGAACATCCCTATCTTGCTACTTAAATCCGAATCCAGTTCTCTTCCAATTATTAGGGTTGCCCAGATTAGCAAACCGATAATCACAGAGTAACTATATATACTTGGGATGAGAATAGGTGAATATTGGTGAATACCTAAAAAAAGTCCTATGGGGAGTAGAGCTACCAAGATAGCTTTTGAAAGTGATATAATGCGAGACCCCCACACTTGGGGATGTGTAAGCTCTTCATCTTTTAGAAGCTTCTCTAAGTCCATCTTCTGCAAAGCATCCCAATTCCCATTAAGAACATCAGTGAGGGTGTCTGCTATATGGTCAATAAAGTCTTCGTGAGTATTCTCTGTTGGCATAAGTATCCATCTTTTCTTGGCACGCAACGCAGTCGCCATCTGATGACTCACTTTTCTTAGCCACAGAAAAGTGAAGGTATCTCTGCATTGGATCTGATGTGGTATATAATGCCCAATAGCTTTGGCCGCTTCCTCTAGCCGTGATATTTGCTGTTGTCGATAATCTAAATTGATTGACTTACCGGGATGTTCTTCTGCATCGTGAAGGATAAGTATTAGCCTATCGACCAATATAGCTAAAGGGTAATGAACCAAATACCACCTTTTGATTATCATTCGGAAAAGAACCATTAGCGTCAATGCAGTATAAAAACCAATCCAAAATATGCCTTCCGTGAGCATTGCTATTATGAGACTATATGTTATTATCTTGAATGGTCGGTTTGTTGACATAAAATATACGTAAGAAATGCTCAAACAGACTAGTATGAGGAGAATTGTCCAGATTGAGTCAATTGAGGCGGAATTGATTTTTAATAATCCTGGCAATAATGCTAAACATGTCAGTACGATAAGAATTAATATCGTACTAAAAAATAATAATATAATGCTTATTATATTTATGCTGAATATATTAAATTTTTCTATGAAAACGTATATAGAGCAAAATAAACTAATTAAAGACAATAAAGGTAATAAGATAGGGATTATTGCATTTGCACTTCTAGCCAGTATATGAAAGTTTGCGAGTTGAGTTTGATAGTCATTTATCAATGAACGAAATTCTTGTTTAACGTCGTCTCCGAGACTTTTCAATTGGTTAAACTGAGCTAGCTTAAATTTGATTCGTTCATCTACTTTAGCTTTGTATCTGCTGACGATGGGAGGAACTCGCTGAAGATCTTTAGCCATCATACAACATCTCACACGTATCGTATCGGGTTTCTTCCTCAATGACCAAATAAACAGGCACAATAGAAGATTACATTATAAAGGCAAAAAATGCAGTGGTTAAAGTATTGATAAGTTTCTGTTTGGTATGTTGATATGTTCCACGTAGACAGTACAAACCCCGTCACAGTCTTGGCGAGGTTTGAGTGTAAATTTTTTAAATCCGTCATCAAGATAGACCTCGCATCTTGGGTGTATGAAATCGTTGTTGGAAGCCCAGCCAAGCAAGCAGGACAGCGCAAGTTAATTGACATATCTATCTCACATCGTTATACTCTTAAAATAGGCGAACAATAACGGTGTCGGGAGTTGAACAAAATGTTTGACAGAGACAACTACCTTGGCCAGCAAATTGGGAATTATCTTGTGGTGGAAAAACTTGGTAGTGGGCAGTTCGGCACTGTGTATCGTGCTCAAAACAAGCTCGTTGCAGAGCGCATTGTTGCGATTAAATTAATCAATAATAAATACGTCAACTCCCAGCAAGAATGCGAACGTTTCCTGCAAGAGGCTCGTCTACTTCTAAGACTCAGACATCCTCATATTTTGCCTGTTATTGACATAGGTGAGCATCAGGATACCCCATATATGATTACTGAGTTCGCTCCCATGGGTTCTCTGCGCCACTATATGGCTCGCCTGTCCCCTAATCAGTTGCCTCTCCAGCAAGTCTTAACTATTCTTTCACAGGTAGGACAAGCTCTTCATTACGCACACCAGAATGCAATCGTACATCGTGACCTTAAGCCTGAAAATATCTTGTTCAATGTGAAGGAAGAAGCACTTCTAGCAGATTTTGGTATCGCTATCGAGATGCCAGCAACAACCGTCAAAAATGATGCTATCGTTATTGGCACTCCTTCTTATATGGCACCTGAACAGTTTGAGGGCACAGTAAGTAAACTGAGTGATCAATACGCATTAGGCTGTATTGCCTATGAGCTGGTTACGGGGCAACGACCGTTTCAGGCCCATGATTTTTTTGCCATTGCTGTTATGCATGCAAAGGAGACCGCAATCCCTCCCAGGCAACTTAATCCTTCGCTCCCTATACACATTGAGCAGGCCATTCTCAAGGCCATGGCAAAAGAGCGTATACAACGTCACGCCGATGTGGCAGCTTTCATTGCAGCATTCGGCCCACCTTCGTCAGTTACTCTTACTCCACCCCCACCTCCACCCCCGTCGGGTCCCGATCTTGTATCACCAACACCAACATTTGTCACAACTGTGCTTAAAGGTCCTTCGGGCCCAACTTTGCTTGGTCCTACCGAGGTAACGATTGGGCGTGCAGCAGGCAATACATATGTAGTCAACGATCCCTTGATCTCAAGCTATCATGCCGTTATCCGTCCAAATGGACCAGATTTTACTATTTTTGACCTTAATAGTAGGAATAAGACATTTGTTAATGAGCAAATAGTTACACCTCAAGTAGGGCATGCACTCAAACAGGGTGATAAAATCCGCGTTGGTAACTCAACGTTTGAATATATGCATGACATCTCTAATTATTCTACTGCCGTAGGAATTAGCGGTGTCCCATCTGATAGAGACAAGCAACAGGGGACTCAATCCAGACTTGAGCAGTTCGTGTTATCAAGAAACTTGCAGAGAAAGAAGCCAACCAGGCTTTGGGTTACTTTAGCAATTATAAGTGCAATTATTCTTGCCGCAGTAACAGGCGGCTTGGTCGTAGCTACTCAGCATGGCTTGACACCAGCTCCGACTCCTGCACCAGCTCCGACTCCTGCACCAGCTCCGACTCCTACACCAACAACCTCTTTACCACCCTTATCCGGATCATACTCTGGTACTATTACTGCCAGTAACGGTGTTGGCTCGACTATGAACCTCTACTCAATTCAAGAGTATACAGATGGTACTATTAAAGGGTTTATTCATGTAAATGATAATGGCAGCTTTCTTTTTTACGGTACGACGGGTTTTAGCGGATCGGTCTATCCAAATGATAGTATCAACTTCACTATGCTTCTGACAAATGGGACAGCCATCAATTTCAAGGGAACTATAGACACGAGTAATAATACTATGCAAGGAACGTACTCTGGTAGTGATCAGGAAAATGGCAGTTGGTCTATTAGCTCGAGCTAGAATAAGGGACAAAAGAAAACCGAGCAATCTCGTTAAAGGATTGCCCGGTTTCTTTGATGCTAAAGAGGCGAACTAGCGACTGCGGGCGCGTGAGTAACGCTTGGCAACCTCATCCCAGTTGACAACATTCCACCAGGCATTGAGGTACTCAGGGCGCTGATTCTTGTACTTGAGATAGTAGGCATGCTCCCACACATCGTTGCCCAGGATTGGGAAGGTACCCTCTATAAAGGGGCTGTCCTGGTTAGCGGTGGAAGTGACTTCAAGCTCGCCGTGCCTGTTAAGGATGAGCCAGGCCCAACCGGAACCGAAGCGCTTAACACCAGCATCATTGAACGCAGTCTTGAAAGCATCCAATGAACCAAACTTGGCATTGATAGCTACTGCCAGCTCGCCACCTGGTGCTTTGCTACCACCGGGGATCATGATCTCCCAGAACATGGTGTGATTGACATGACCACCACCATTGTTGCGAACTGCAGTACGGACATTTTCAGGCACTTCGTTAAGGTGACATAGCACATCTTCAACTGGAAGATTTGCCAACGGATGACCTTGCAGGGCCGCGTTCAGATTGTTAACATAGGCATCATGGTGCAAATGCATCGTTTCGGTATCAATGTACGGTTCAAGTGCATTGTAGCTGTATGGTAGTACAGGAAGTTCAAAAGCCATAAAACATTTCTCCTTACTCAAATAGAATAGGAGGTTGCGTGCCTCCTGGTTGACAGATCGGGAAAACTAGCTATGGCCGAAGCAGATCCGAGCATAGCATTCTTGAGTGGACACTATCCACATGTTTAGTTTTATGCGATGAACAGGCATATTGTCAAGCAGAAGAGCAGTTTTCTTCTAAAAATGTGGGCATGTATGCCCTCTCATGCCCTCCTCCACTTTAGTATACGTTTGCTGTGAAGCTATGAAGACAAGGCTGGTAGAGATACATTCAGTGGTGGTGAGCTCAAAAAATCACACAAAAATGAGTTCACAATCCCAGGCCTCCACGAGTTAATGTAGTTGTACCGATAGATAGGACTTATGTAGTACTTTACCTCCTAATTACTAGAGACGATCGTTCGTTTTTTTGGAGAAACTTCGTTTGTGCCTAATTAGGCACGAGGACCAAAGAGACTATCACTTTGCTAAGTTAAGAAAGAGGTATTATGAATAACTTGGACATATCCATCAGAGATCAAGACATTGCTATCGTTCAAAAAACACAAGCATTCAATCAATCTCGGACAACTTCACCGGAGGTAAGTAAACAGAAAAGTCAGATCCCTGTGCTAGATGGCCTACGAGCAGTAGCCTGTCTCGCCGTTCTTTCATACCATGTAAACTTCTTAGCTCGAGTTTATGGTATCTGGCGTCCCTTGCATGGTATCAATACTTTGCTTGCTACTCTTATCTATTTTGGTGAATCAGGTGTTATCCTCTTCTTTCTCCTGTCCGGCTTTCTCTTATTCTTGCCCTATGCCAAAGCGTTGTTATTCGACAGCCCGTGGCCTGGGCTTCGTCGCTTTTATCTTCGTCGCATCTTTCGCATTGTTCCTGGCTATTTTGTTGCGATATTCTTGATAGCTCTCTTCTTTCATCCAGAGTTTCTACATCATAGCCATTGGCACGATTTATGGTTATTTCTAACCTTTCGCATGGATAATACGCTCTCTCAACAATTTAATGGACCTTTCTGGACCCTGGCTGTAGAATTCCAGTTCTATCTCCTTCTTCCAATTATCTCTTGGCTCTTCAGTCTGATTGTACGCCGTGGCACAGTGCATTGGCGTATATTCAAACTCACGTTGTGTTTGTTCGTTATGACAGCCTGGGGGCTGCTGACAAGGTATTGGGGCCTGTTTATCGCCGATACTCCAAAGCTGGATTTCTTGATTCCTCACTCTGTCTCTACTGCACTTAAACCGTACATCTATGGTGATACAAGCAAATTCTTTGAGGTTTTTGCAGTCGGTATGCTTATTTGTATGGCATATATCTATATACAGAACGCTCCCTCAGGTGAGCATTGGAAAACCAGGATATGTCGCCTTAGTCCACTGATACTGACGGTGGGCCTAGCAATCTTATTCTTTCTGTCTCTTTGGCATTTCTACTACATAGCCATAAATCCATCTAATTACACCAAATACATCCCAGTCTTCACCTTTCTTGACCCTTACATTCCTACAATAGTGCCCTTCTGGTTACAGTGGCAAGCTATGGGATATGCTATCAGCTATGGCTTGTGCCTGTGGGCATTGTTGTATGCCACACCCTGGCTCAAGCGAGTATTTGAGTGGCCCATATTACGTGGAGTTGGGTTGATTTCTTTCAGCCTGTACATGTGGCATCTCCCATTCATCTTTCTCTTTTTAAAAGACATTCTTAACAATATCCTGCAGCAGAATTGGAACCATAGCATAGCATTTAGCGCCATTTGGTGTTGGACACTCTTCGTCACTCTTCCTATCTCTGCCGTACTCTATCGTTGGATAGAGCAACCAGGCATGCGTCTCGGGGAACGGCTCATACGCAAACTTGAGAGATAGGTACTGGCCTTTCACATGTGAGATTTGTCCCTGTTTCCCTCTATTGGAACGTGCAAATTTGCCCTACAATGTATTGCAATGGAGGAGTTATTATGAATACAGCTCTTGGAGACCAAGACACATCCCACGGTCAAAATATCCCAGAGTCCAGTCCTTCCGAGACCAATTCGCTCAAGGGAAGCAAACCTGACAAGCAGATCCCTGTGCTGGATGGAGTAAGAGCAATAGCTTGTCTTATTGTCCTTTCATTCCATACCAATCTTTTTGCTCGTCATTATGGGATCTGGCTTCCCTTGCACAGTGCTCCTAAACCGACTGTCATTTTTGTCCTTAATGAGTATCTCGGTGACTATTTTGCTGATTCGGGTGCTGTCCTCTTCTTTGTCCTCTCCGGCTTTCTCCTCTTTTTGCCCTATGCCAAAGCGTTGTTATTCGACAGCCCGTGGCCTGGGCTTCGTCGCTTTTATCTCCGTCGCATCTTTCGCATTCTTCCAGCGTATTATGCAGCGCTCTTCCTGATCGCTTTATTCTTTCATCCAGAATTTCTGCGTTATAATCACTGGCATGACCTGTGGCTCTTTCTGACCTTTCGCATGGATTATAGTCTCTCTCAAAAATTGAACTCACCTTTCTGGACACTGGCTATTGAATTCCAGTTCTATCTGCTTCTTCCGATTATTGCATGGCTCCTCAGGCCAATGGTACGTCGTGGAACCGTGGGTTGGCGCATGCTCAAACTCACTTTTTGGTTACTCATCATGACAGCTTGGGGATTACTTACAAGATACTGGGGCCTGTTTATTGCTCATACCCCAAAGCTGGACTTTTTGATACCTCATTCCATCTCTACTGGACTTATACCGTTCATCTATGGCGATCGGGGGAAATACTTTGAGGTTTTTGCAGTCGGTATGCTCCTGTGTATGGTCTATACTTACACACAAAACTCTCCTTTGGCAGAGCATTGGAGTATCAGGATGCGCCGCCTCAGCTGGCTGATGTTCACATCGGGCCTCGTACTCATATTTTTTCTGTCCCTCTGGCATTTCTACACAGTAGGCATAACGTCTTATTATACTGAATATCATTTAATAATAAAAACTTCTTTTGACTCTTATGCACCTATAATAGTAGCCTGCTGGTCACAGTGGGAAGTTATGGCATACGCTATCGGCTATGGTTTGTGCCTGTGGGCATTGCTGTACGGTTCACCCAAGCTCAAACGCCCCTTTGAGTGGTCCGTATTACGCTGGGTCGGGATGATTTCTTTCAGTCTGTACATGTGGCATTTCCCATTCATAGACCTCTTCTTTGCATCTCTGATTAATTACAGTATCCGGCAACAGGGTTTGGGCCCTCTGGTGCAATATAGCATCCTCTGGTGTTGGGTACTCATCGTTATTATTCCTATCTCCGCCATGCTCTACCATTGGATAGAGCGCCCAGGCATCCGTCTTGGGGAACTCCTAATACGCAAGCTTGAGAGATAGGATACCGACCTTTTACAGATGAGATTTGTCCCTGTTTCTCTCTGTTGGAACGTGCCAATTTGCCCTATACTGTCCTCAACGGAGGAGTATTATGAAGACAGCTCTCAGAGACCAAGACACATCTCATCATCAAACTATCCCAGAGCCCAGTCCTTCCGCGACCATTTCGCTCGCAGAAAGTACATCTGACAAGCAGATCCCTGTTCTAGATGGTGTACGCGCCATAGCTTGTCTTAGTGTTCTTATATACCATTGGAGCTACGCAGCGGGTAAGCAGAGCATCTGGAAACCCCTGCATGATATCCATGATGTGCCTGGTATGCTCGCTTATTTTGCAGCAATGCTTGCCTATGGCGGTGACTCAGGCGTTATTCTCTTCTTTCTCCTCTCCGGCTTTCTCCTCTTTTTACCCTATGCCAAAGCTTTGCTCTTCGAGGGTCCGTGGCCTGGGCTTCGTCGCTTTTATCTCCGTCGCATCTTTCGCATTCTTCCAGGGTATTATGCAGCGGTCTTCTTGATAATCTTGTTCTTCCATCCAGAGTTCTTGCATTCTAGCCACTGGCATGATATATGGCTCTTTCTGACCTTGTGCATGGGCTATGACCTCTCTGGACACCTTAATGGGCCTTTCTGGACTCTGGCTGTGGAATTCCAGTTCTATCTGCTGCTTCCAATTCTCGCCTGGCTCTTCAGTCTGATCGTTCGTCG
>WNFJ01247588.1_pt2 | contig 13089 bp, 13 predicted proteins | sample 5400461 | NCBI WGS metagenome assembly WNFJ01 (sample SAMN13153349, study PRJNA577476) | soil metagenome | isolation source: 115 cm saprolite on Douglas fir-dominated hillslope | place: USA:California | collected 2013-09-17 | reverse complement strand
AGTAGCCGGCGCCGTGGGTGAATCCGGTCTTGATCCCGATGGCGGCGCGGTACCGGGCCAGCAGCAAGTTTGTCGTCTTCCAGTCGTAGCGCTGATGCCATCTGGTCGCCTTGACCCACGTCTCACGCAGGCGGACTATCTGGCGGAAGGTCGCCAGCTTCATGGCCGCCTCGGCTAGCGAGATGACATCCTGCGGCGTTGAGTACGTGGAGTGCTCGGTTGGCCAGGGCAGCCCGTCGAAGTTGGCGAAATGAGTCTTCAGTAGGCGCAGATGCCGGGCGGTCGAGTTCATCTGCCGCACGAATCCGGGCCAGCCGTGGCCGTAGGCATTGGCCAGCAGATACGCAGCATCTGCGCCGGACGGCAGGAGCAGGCCCTCAAGCAACTGCCACGCGGTGAGGACATCGCCCGGCCGCAGGCCCGCGGTAGTCGCGCCGTAGTGCCGCGCATACGACACGGCGCGCTGGGTCACCGTGATCTTGCGGTCAAGGTGTCCGGCGCGGATCACCACGATCGCGGTCATGACCTTGGTAATGCTCGCGATCGGGCGCTCCGTCCGCAGGCCGCGGCTCCAGAGCACGGCGCCGGTGCGAGCGTTAACAAGATCCCCGGCCGCCGCCACGATTCCGGTAGGGCCCGCCAGCGTCCTAGCGCCCTGGGCGATGCTGGCCGGGCCCGTGCTCGCCGGGCCCGTGCTCGCCTGCCCGGTGCTCGCATCCGCGGTGCTGGCGTGGACGGGGCTAGCCAGGAGGCCGACACCAACGCAACTGGCGACCACTGACGCGAGGACGAGACGAGGCGCTGCGGGCATGACCATCCTGTCGATGCCGATGACGGACGATAAGAGGGTTAATGACCGCAGATAGCCTACAGCCGGAAAGTCGGATAGGTGCTCACCAGCCGGTCGGCAGCGGCATGCCTTCCGCGTACCCGGCGGCGCTTTGGATGCCGACAACGGCGCGTTCATGCAGGCCATCGATGCTGTCGGCGCCAGCGTAGGTACAGGCACTCCGCAGGCCCGCGGTGATCGCGTCGAGCAGATCTTCCACACCCGGCCGCTGCGGATCCAGGTACATGCGCGAAGACGAGATGCCCTCCTCGAACAGTTCCTTGCGGGCGCGGTCGAAGGGTGAGTCCGCGGCGGCCCGCAGGCGCACGGCCCGGGCGGAGGCCATGCCGAAACTCTCCTTGTATAGCCTGCCGTCGGCATCCCTGAAGACATCGCCTGGCGACTCACAGGTACCGGCGAACCAGGAGCCAATCATGACGCTCGACGCGCCCGCGGCCAGGGCCAGTGCGACGTCGCGGGGGTAACGAACGCCCCCATCGGCCCATACGTGCCGCCCGAGCCGCCGTGCCTCGGCTGCGCATTCCAGCACCGCGCTGAACTGCGGCCTGCCAACGGCTGTCATCATCCGGGTTGTGCACATCGCGCCCGGCCCGACGCCTACCTTAATGATGTCGGCACCAGCCTCGACCAGATGGGCGACGCCCTCGGCGGTCACGACATTGCCCGCCACCACCGGCACAGCGGGCGTGAGGTCGCGGACCGCCCGCAGCGCCTGCAACATCTTGTCTTGGTGGCCATGCGCGGTGTCCACCACCAGTAGGTCGGCTCCGGCGTCCAGCAGCAGTTTTGCCTTCCCTGCCACGTCACCGTTGATGCCGATCGCAGCGCCGATCCGCAGCCGGCCGCGCGGGTCAACAGCCGGCTGGTAGAGCGTTGCCCGAAGCAGGATCCCGACGCAGCGACCGTCGGCGTCGACGACCGGCGCGACGCGGTGGCGGCCGTCGTGCAGCAGGCCGAAAGCGCGCTCGGGATCGGTCCCGGCCGGCAGCGTCAGCAGTTCGGCCGACATCACCTGATTCAGCTGAGTGAACCGGTCCACTCCGTTGCAGTCCGCCTCGGTCACGACACCGACCGGCCTGGCATCGTCATCGACGACGATGATGGCGCCGTGTGCGCGCTTGGGCAGCAGGCTCAGCGCGTGCCCGGTTGTGGCCGTGGGGCCCAGGGTCAGGGGCGTGTCGTGTACCAGATCGCGTTCCTTCACCCAGGAGATCACCTCGGCGACGACATCTGCCGGAATGTCCTGGGGGAGTACGGCGATGCCGCCGCGCCGGGCGACGGTTTCAGCCATCCGGCGGCCGGCCACGGCGGTCATGTTCGCGACCACTACCGGGATTGTTGCGCCGCTGCCGTCGTGAGTCGTGAGGTCGACGTCCAGCCTCGAACCGATGGCCGACCGGCTCGGCACCAGGAACACGTCGCTGTAGGTCAGGTCATACTCGGGCTCGTTGAGGAAGTTCACATACTCGATTCTCGCTCCCCGTGGCAGGTTCTCTCGCCGTTGACCCCCGCCGGTCAGGAGCCGAGCACCTGCCGCAGGTACCCGTTACCGAATCTGCGGTCCGGATCGACTAGATCGCGCACGCCGGTGAAATCGGACATTCTCGGGTACGCAGCTGCCAGGTAGTCGGCATCCCGGGTATGCATCTTGCCCCAGTGCGGCCTGCCGCCGACCGCCGTCATCACGGCCTCGACCTCGGTGAAGTACTGCTCGTGCGGCGATCGGTGAAAGACATGAATGGCGATGTAGGCGCTGTCGCGGCCGTTGGCGGTGGACAGCCAGACGTGGTCGGCTGGCGTGACGCGCACTTCGATGGGGAAGCTGATGCGCCAGTCCCGGCGCCGGAACAGCGCGCGCACCTCGGCGAGCACGTCGGACAGGGCAGCGCGCGGTATCGCGTATTCCTGCTCCTTGAACCGCACACGCCGCGGGCTGGTGAAGACCCGGTAGGCCGCATCGGTATAGCTGCGGGTGCCGAGTACCCGGGCCGCCACGGCGTTGACATGCGGGATCACCGCGGGCAAGTGGTGGCCGAGGCGGCACATCGCGCCGAACGCGGTGTTGGTCAGCAACTCGTCGTCCAGCAGGTAACGCCAGCGCGGCAGCGGGCGGGCGGGCCCGTCGGTGCGGTTGTTGCGCTTGGTCAGGCAGCCCTCACTGTGCGGGAACCAGTAAAACTCGAAATGCTCATTGTCGGCGCACAATTCGTCCAGCTGGCTGATGACCTGCGTCCACGTCATGGGCTCCTCGCGCGCCTCGAGTAGGAACGCGGGCACGACGTTGAAGGTGACCGCGGTGACCACGCCAAGAGCGCCCAGGCCCACTCTGGCCGCGTCGAACAGGTTGATCTCACCGCCGCCCGGTCCGGTTACGCCTCCGCCCGGCGCCCGCGCCGAGCAGGTGACGATCCGGCCGTCGGCAAGGACCAGCTCGAGCCCGGCTATCTGGGCGGCCGCGCCCGGTCCCGTGCGTGCCGGTCTGGGTGGCCCCCGCCACCGTCTGGACCTGGATGTCGCCCATGTTGGCGAGCGAGAGGCCGCGGGCAAGGAGCGCGGCGTTGAGAACATGCAGCGGGCAACCGGCCTCGACGGTCACCGTGCCGGCGGCGTTGTCCACAGACCTGATCGCGGTCAGGCGGTCGGGATGCAAGAGCACGCCGTCGGTGACCGCGGTCGGCGTGAACGAATGACCTCGGCCGACCATCCGCACCGTCAGGCCGTCAGTGGCGGCGCGCTGGACCTCTGCCACCACATCGGCGGCGGATGCCGGGGTCGCGTGCCGGCGCGGGCTGGCCGAGATGTTTCCGGCCCAGTTGTGCCAGCCGCCCGAGGTGGCAACGTGATCGCCGTGGCTACGCATGGAACCCGTCACTCAGCATCGACCCATTGTGCAGCTTGGGTATCAGTGGTCGCACCTAGCCTCCCTCGCCCCAGCAGGCAGATCGTGACGGCCATAATCCCGAATGCGGCCGCAACTGAATAACCCCAGCGCGGGCCGAGACCATCCACGATCCGGCCAGTCGCGGCCGAGCCGGCCGCCACGCCCACTGAGATCGCAGACGACAGCCAGGTCATGGCCTCGGTCCTGCGTTGCGGCGGCGCCTGCCGCTCGATCAGCCCGTACCCGGCGATGAGCGTCGGCGAGATCGTCAGCCCGGCGACGAGCATGCCGGCATCCAGCGACAGCAGACTTGGCTGTGCCCAGAACGTGGCCACCCCGGCCACCGTCAGCGCGAGCGTGAGCGGGAATCTCCGCTCCAGCGGTGCGCGCCACGCCCGTGATCCATACCACAGGCCGCCGACGGCGCTGCCGAGTGCGTAGGTGCCGAGAATGAGCCCGGCCAGCGGCTTGTGGCCATGTCGCTGCGCGAAGTCGACGGTGCTGAGATCGATCGAGGCGAACATCGCCCCCACGCACAGGTACACCGGCGCCATCGTGGCGAGCCCGACCGCCGGAAGACGGCCGCGGGCCGCCCGTGGCGCCAGCTGGCGGTCTGCTGCCCGCGGCCGCGGCCGGACGGCTGGCTCGGTTCGGCGCTGCGCGGCAAACAGCAGCGTGCCGGTCACCGACAGAACCATGCAGGCAAGCACGCCAGCCGGCGGGAACGACGTCGCCAGCAGGGTCACCACCGCCGGGCATATGACGAAGATCATCTCGTCGACCACGGACTCCAGCGCAAACGCGGAGTGCAGCGCGGGGGTGTCGCCAAGCAGCGCGCTCCAGCGGGCCCGGACCATCGAGCCCAGTGACGGCATGGACGCCCCGGCGATGCATCCGGTGATGAGCAGCACCCAGACCGGAGCGCGCACCTGGGCGGCAGTAACGAGTGCCAGGCAGCTGGCTCCGAACACGATGACAAGCGGCCTGAGCACGCGATGCTGGCCGAATCTGTCGGCCAGCCGGGCCAGCTGAGGCGCGCAAGCTGCATAGCCGATTGACCCGGCAGCCGCGATCGTCCCGGCTAGTCCGTACCGGCCGGTGCTGGCCGCGATCAGCAGCACGGTGCCGAGCCCGAACATGGCCATCGGAGCCCGCCCAACCATCCCGGCCAGGCTGAACTTCGCCGCACCGGGCGTGCGGAGCAGCGCCAGGTAGCCACTGTCAGCGCGCGCGTCGTCGCCTTCGGGCTCTGGTGAGTCCAGCTGATCGGCCCCGAGCCCGGCCGGAACGTGCGTCATCTGAGCGGTACCTCCGCTCTGACCGTACCTGGCCGTGGTGCCGGCCTGTTCGCGAGTTATTCGCCGGCCGGATCGCTGCCCTGCGCCGGTCCGGAAGTTAGGCTGGATGGGCTATGGGACGCTTCCACGGGCGTGCTCGCGCATCAGCGACGCCTGCTAGCCGGCCTGATGGCGGCAGCATGCCCGGACAGAGCTTCAGTGGTGACAACGGACGGGGCGAGGCTGCGGGCCGGACCTGGACTGGCCGCCGGATGGCCGCTCTCGGGGCTGTGCTGGTCGTCGGCCTGGCCGTGCATACCTCCGCGAAGGGCGCGCCCATCGGCGGACCCCGCGCGCGCACTCTGGCGCCGTCAGCGCAGGCGCAGTTCGCCGCGCCCGCGCCGGGCGGGGGAGGTGCCCAGCGGAACCGCGGTACTGGCGGCGACACCACGCCGGCCGACGGCCAGTCGCGATCCGGCTCCGGGCGGTCAGCATCACCGGGGTCAGTACGGCAGGCGAGCGCGTTCCGCCAGATCATCCTGCCCGACCTGCTGATCGTGGCGCCGCGGGGCCTGACCCGCAGCCAGGTCGCCCGGCTCAGGAAGATTCGCGGTCTGCGCGCCATGATCACCTTCGATGGCGCCCAGATCACGGCCGGCGGCATGCCGGTGAGCGTGATCGGCGTGGACCCGGCGACCTTCCGGTCATGGGTCCCCTTGAGCACGGCATCTGATCAGGCATTCTGGGCGGCGCTCGGCAAGGGCGATTTCGTCGCGTCGACCGGCGCCAGCCGTAACTTGCAGCTACAGCCGGGCGCCTTCTACCGGCTAACGGGCGCTTCCGCCCAGGTCGTCAGGTTCGGCCTGGCCGCCAAGCTCGGGATATCGGGCGTCGACTTGCTGGTGAATCAGGCCACGTCGGCGCGTCTGGGACTGGTTCGCCAGGTAGCCGGCCTGATCAGCGCGCCTGGTGTCAGCCTCGCCACGCTGACAAGCAAGGTTTCGGCGGTACTCGGTCGCGATGGGAAGGTCCAGCCGTTGCGCAGCCAGCTGCCCGTGTCATCGGCCCCGACGGGCGGCAAGCCGGCTAACTACCTTGACCTTTTCAAGGCGTCCGCGGCCGACTACTGCCCGGGGCTGTCCTGGACCGTGCTGGCCGCCATCGGCCAGATCGAAAGCGCTGATGGCACGAACGTGGGCCCGTCGATCGCTGGAGCGCTCGGGCCCATGCAGTTCCTGCCGTCGACCTGGGCGCAGTGGGGCATCGACGCCTTCGGCCAGACCGGGCCGCCGAACGTGCAGAACCCTTACGATGCTGTGCCGTCCGCGGCCAGGCTGCTCTGCGCGGACGGAGCCGCTGCTGGCGGCCGGTCCCTGTACCACGCGATCTTCGACTACAACCACGCCGACTGGTACGTCAACGAGGTGCTGGCGTTGGCGGCACAGTACGCCGCCGCTTACCGCTGACCTCGCTCAACTGGCCGGTGGCACGCGGGCGGGCGGGCCTGACGTCCGCATGTCCGCCGTCGCGCCTGGCCCTGGTTGGATAGGAGCATGGCCCCCTACGACGCGTTCCTGCTCGTCTCGTTCGGCGGTCCGGAAGGCCCGGACGACGTCATGCCGTTCCTGGAGAACGTGACAGCGGGACGCGGCGTGCCGCGAGAACGGCTAGCGCAAGTGGCTGAGCACTACCACGCGTTCGGCGGCGTCAGCCCGATCAACCAGCAGTGCCGCGACTTGATCGGCGCGATCGAGAAGGATTTCGCCGCCCGCGCCGTCGCGCTGCCGGTGTACTGGGGGAACCGGAACTGGCATCCGTACCTGGTCGACACCGTGGCGGAACTGTCCGCTGCCGGGGTGCGCCGTGTGCTTGCTTTCGTGACGTCGGCGTATAGCTCGTTCTCCAGTTGCCGTCAGTACCTCGATGACATCGAAGCCGCCCGCGCCACGGTAGGGCCTGGCGCGCCTGTGATCGACAAGATCCGGCCGTACTTTAACCACCCGGGCTTCATCGGCTCGTTCGCCGCCGCTGCGGCGGACGCGGCGCGGTCACTGCCGGACGGCGTCGGCGCTGACTACGAGCTGATCTTCACGGCGCATAGCATTCCCGAGGCGATGAACGCGGCCAGCGGCCCGTCGGGCGGGGCGTACCGGGTCCAGCTGGCTGAAGCCGCCCGCCTGGTAGCGGCCGAGCTTGGCTATCAGCGGCGCTGGCATCTTGGCTACTCGAGCCGGAGCGGACCACCGGCCCAGCCCTGGCTCGGGCCGGACATCAACGACCTGCTCGGCAAGTTGGCGGTGGCCGGTTCGCGCGCCGTCGTAGTTGTACCGGTGGGCTTTGTCAGCGATCACATGGAGGTCAGGTTCGACCTCGATGTGGAGGCGGCGCAAACAGCCGACCGGCTCGGACTGGCCTTCGCCAGGGCAGCCACGCCCGGCACAGACCCACGGTTCGTGTCCATGATCACTGACTTGGTCTGCGAGCGGGTCAGTCCCTCGGGCCCGGACCGGACCGCTGCCCGGGCGGCTGCTGCGGCGCCGGGTCGTCGAGGCCGGGCGGCCGACCGGTGATGAGCTCATGACCGCAGGCTCCAGCGCGGACGATCCGCGGCAACTGTGCGAGCTTGCCTGCGCGCTGGCACAGGAGGCAAGTGAACTGCTGCTGGCCTCGGCAGGCAGTACCGCGGTCGTGCAAACGAAGTCGAGCCCGACTGACGTCGTGACCGAGATGGATCGTGCCGCCGAGGACCTGATCCGGCGCAGGCTCGCGGCGGCCCGGCCAGGGGACGCGATTCTCGGCGAGGAAGGCGGTGAAACCGGTACGGGTGCACCCGTCAGGTGGATCGTGGATCCTCTCGACGGCACGGTGAACTACCTGTACGGCTTGCCTGACTGGGCGGTCAGCATCGCCGCGGAGGTGGATGGCGCGGTGACCGCGGGAGCAGTGTGCGCGCCGCTGCGGCGCAGTCTGTATTCCGCCACGGTCGGCGGCGGCGCATGGCTGCTGTCCGGCTGGCTGGCCAGCCCGCAGCGGCTGACATGCAACACCGGGATCGCATTGTCTGGGGCGCTGGTTGCCACCGGCTTCGGATACGAGGCCAGTCGGCGGGCCAGTCAGGGCGAGATCGTGGCGGCCGTGCTGCCCCGGGTGCGAGACGTCCGCCGGGGCGGATCGGCCGCGCTTGACCTTTGCTCGGTCGCGGCCGGGCGGGTGGACGGCTACTACGAACAGGGCGTGCGGTACTGGGATATTGCGGCGGGCAGCCTGATCGCGCGCGAGGCGGGAGCCGTGGTCGGCGGCTTGCGCGGCGGTGAGCCGAGCCCGGCCATGACGATAGCCGCCGGGCCGGGCCTCTTCGCCGAACTGGAGGGCTTGCTGGCCGAACTGGGCGCCGGCTAGCCGCGGGTCAGCTTCCCGGCCGCGACCGGGCCGGCGCTACTGAAGCTGAACCACACCGCGGCGGGACCGGTCACGGAGATCGTCACATTGCCGTTCGAGCAGGAGCCCGCGGTGACGCTCTGGACCAAGGTCATTTTGGTAGGGGTCGCATGCTGGAGAATCAGGACGGCGGAGCAGCCGAGGCCAGTGCCTGAATAGCTCACCGTGCCCTGGCCGGAGTGCGCCTTGAGGGAGACGTTGACGTGGTAAGTGCCAGTGGGCGGCTGGTGCACGATTCCCGACCAAGTGCCGGCGAAGGCAGTCGGCCGATGGTGAGTGCGACGCGCCCGTGCTACGGCTCGAAGTGGCGCCGATTGTCGCGGCGCTGCCGGGCGATCCGCTGCCCTGGAGCAGGTGAACGACACCGGCGGCGATGAGTACGACAACCACCACGGCCGCGCCAGCCAGCAACCCGGTCCGGCGACCGCGGCCATCGCGCTGCGGAGCGTGGTGGCGCTGGCCCGTGCTTGTGGCGCCTGGCCGGTCCTGCCCTGGCCGGGAAGGACCTGGATGCGGGAGTGATGACCGCGGAGCGCCCAGTCCAGCCGCGGAATGCCGGTGCCGGGGCGGCTCGAACTCACCCGGCGCATAACCCGCCGCCCAGGTGGCGCGGCGCATGCCCTCGGCCAGCACACCGGCTGGCAGTGCGACGTTGCCGAGCAGATTCAGCACCACGCTCCGGGCCAGCGGGCGTTCGGCCGGGTCCGGATCCAGGCACTGGGCCGCAACCGCGCTGAGCCGGCCGGGTAGCGCAGTCACGTCGGAGCGGCTGGCCGGCGGACGGCCGGTAGCAGCGAATACGACGCTCTGAGCCCAGGCCAGCATGTCGGCGGCCGGTGTCGCCGTGCCGTACGGCGGGGTGATGCCGAACTCGATGACCCGTGGCGCCCGGTCACTGGCGATGATCACGTATTCGGGTCCGAAGTTACCGTGCACCAATCCTGCTTGGTGCACAGATGCGAGGCCAGTGGCCATGCCGACCGCGATCGCCTCGAGTTCCGGGCCGGCCATGGGGCCGTCTGCGGCGACAACCTCCAGCAGCGAGTGTCCGGGTACGTATTCGCTGACCAGATAGGCGTCCTGACCCTCAAGGCCGGCATCGAGCACCCGGGCCGCGCAAAAGGGCGGTACCCTCTTGGCCACTGCGGCCTCGGCGGTGAACCGGTCTCTGGCGGCCGCGTCCTGTGCCCAGTCGGTCCTGAGCATGCTGATGGCAACCTCAACGCCATCCGGGCTGATGCCGACGTAGATCGGGTCATCGGCCGGAATGCCTGCGATCCGCCCAGCTAGTCGGTACCGTCCGACCCGCTTCGGGTCGCCGGTGCGCAGCGGCGTCTGCTGGGGCATAACCGGTTTCGGCCTCGGCAACCAGGTGGACACATGTGGTGGGTTCGTACCATACGCACTTTGTGCCGCCCAGTGCGCTAAATCGACTAAGTTACTCAGGAGTAAACAGCGACACAAGTGCGATCAACCGGTAAGTTCTGCGGGCGGAATGCCCGACTACGCACCTGATACGGGCGTCAACTATTGCGACACGCGCGAACTGGGCCGGCCTGGTAGGTGTAGCCCGGGTCGGGACGTGGCAGAATTCCCCGCCGGATCCGGGCACAACCGAGCCGTCCTGTGCGTTACAACCCGCGCGACGAGGTTAGTAAAGATGGAGGGGTTAGGGCCAACATGGCTACCGATTACGACAGCCCGAGGAAGACAGACGACGACGTTACCGAGGACAGCCTGCAGGAACTGCAGGCGCGGCGAATGGACAAGTCCTCGACGGCGATTGACATCGATCCTGATGACATCGCCGAGTCGCTTGAACTGCCCGGTGCTGACCTTTCAAACGAGGAACTCTCGTTCCGGGTGATTCCGCGGCAAGCGGACGAGTTCACCTGTTCGAGTTGCTTCCTTGTACACCACCGCAGTCAGCTTGCCGACAGCCGCGGCGGCCAACTGGTGTGCCGGGAATGCGCGGCCTGAGTCGGGTTGACGGTTTCGACACGCTCGACCAGGCCCGGACCAACCGGAGCAGATGGCGGCGGCCCTCGGGAGGGAGCCGCCGCACCTGTGCGACGGCCCAGCTTGTGAGCACCGGCAACGGCAGCGCGAGTTCGGCGGCGAGAACCGGCCGTCCGGCTAGGCCGACCACAATGAGGCAGAATCCAGCTGACAGGCATGCGGCACAGACCGCAGCCACCCGGATGGCGACCTGGCGGATCGCGAGCTCAGAGTTGACGCCGAAGACCGGGCTGCTGGGCGCGGATCGAGCCGCCCGGAGGAAATGACCGGCCGCGCCGGCCGCGTCCTTGGCGCTGAGGCTGATCCGGCCCAGTTCGTTGAGAGCGCCATGGTGAGACGGGTCGATAGCCAATGCGGCTTCCTGCCGCCGCTGCGCGAGCGTCCGGTCGCCCCGGCGCAGGGCGACCGCGCCCGCGGTCATATGCACATCAGCTTCCTCTGGAGCGATTGCCAGCGCCGCCGAGGCTGCCTCCTCGGCCAGTTCTAGCTGGCCGTCAGCGGCAGCGGCCTGAGCCCGGCAGACATGCGGGCGCCAGAAATAAGCCGCGAGCCTGCGAGCCTCGAGAGCCGCGCTGACTGCGTCGCCCGTCTTATCCAGGCCGATCAATGCCGTGCTCGCGAGGCGATAGGGCCAGTCATCGGCCGGGTCGAGTGCGCTGGCCCGGGCCGCGGCCTGCACAGCACCGGCGCAGTTCCCGCCGCCGAGATGTGCCCTGGCGAGCAGGCACCAGGCCCGGCCGTTCTCCGGCTGGCTGGCCAGCACGGCCGACAGCAGGCGGGCTGCATCGTCGTAGCGGTGCAGGTCGATCATGACGCTGGCGCGGCCGAGTTCCTGGCTAGTCACAGCAGCTTCTGTTGCTTCAGGTACGCCGCAAGGTCGTCGTAACTGCCGCCCTCATTGGCGAACAGGGCCACGTTCCGGGCCGAATCCAGCCACGGCCCGAGCGAGGGCCGCACCTGCGCCACGGCGGCAAGCAGGTCGTCCTGCCCGATCATCCGGGCCTGCCCGGTCCGGACCGAGTCCAACAGGGCTAGTTCGGCCGCGGTCTCGCAGATGTGCGCGACGTCGGCGGCGGAGTATCCGTCGGTCCGGCTGGCCAGGGCGGACAGCTTGATCCCAGCAACCGGGCGGCCCGACAGGTGGTACCGGAAGACCGCCTCGCGGGCCTGCTCGTCGGGCGGCAGCACGAGCATGGTGCGGTCCAGCCGGCCAGGGCGGCGCAGCGCACTGTCGACGTCCCAGGGATGATTGGTTGCCGCCAGCACGAAGACGCCATCGTTGCCGCCGGTCACGTCGTCAAGCTCCAGCAGGAGCTGGTTGACCGAGCTGCGCATCGGAGTGCTCCGGAGTTGGCTGCGCTTCTGGCCGATGGCATCGACTTCGTCCAGGAAGACCACGCACGGCGCGTGCCGCCGGGCGACCGCGAAGATCTCCCGGATGTTCCGCTCGCTCTGGCCCAGGTGCATGTCAACGACATCGGCAAACGACACAGCCATGAAGCGCGCGCCGAGTTCGCCCGCTACTGCGCGGGCGATGAACGTCTTGCCGCAACCCGGCGGACCGTAGAGAAGCAAACCGCCGCGCAGGCTCTTGCCGTAGAGTTTCCGCAGCTCAGGGTTGCGCAGGGGGGCCAGGAACGCGGCTTCGAGGCGTGCCTTCACCGCCGCCATACCGGCCACGTCCGCCAGCTTGAGGCCAGGATGCTCGGCATCAAAGGCGCGGGTGCTCTCACCGTCAGAGCCGTCAGGGGTTGCGCTGTCAGGGGTTGCGCCGTCGGGTGCGACAAACATCGGCGGCAGCACGTCGCCCAGTTCGGCCTCCGCCTCGGCCCAGTCGAAGCCGGCCGGCTCAGCGGTGGCCGGGCTGGCCGCCTGTTGCCGGATCAGCAGGCTCAAGGCTGCGGCGTTGCTCGGATCCGCCTGCAGGATCGCACCGAGATGCCCGACTGCCTCGTCGCGATGGCCGGCCGCTACCAGCACCTCAGCCAGGTGGAATCTGAGGGCGACGTCATCAGGGAGTGCGGCCACGGCCTTCCGCAGGCTCGCAACGACGGCTTGCTCGGCATCCATGCGCCCATCCAGTGCTGTTCGTCTGGTTCATGCAATCTTGATGATTTTATCCTGCTTTCGTCGTGGCCGACGTCCACGCGCGGACGGTGCTCGGCGGCGTCCTAGCCGTCCGCCGGGCTGCGACCCGACCTCAGCTCAGCGAGCATGCGCCTGCCGTGCTCCTCAAAATCGGGATCGTTGTGCTCGCGGGCCCAGATCACCGTGCTCAGCGCCTCGTAAGCGAGGTAACAGCCGAGCATCGCAAGATCATCTTTCGATGGCCTCCGCCCGTACCCGGAATAGAACGCATCCCGCAGGTCAGGCCGCCCGGCCCATTGCTGGAAGTACATCCGGCGCATGTCGCGGATCCAGTAATCCCGCTTGCAGCCGCCGAAGTCAATCAGGCTGACCCGGCCAGACTCATCGACGATCCAGTTGCGCGGCTGGTTATCCATGTGCGTCGGCACGGTCAGGACCGGGCCGATGTCGGCCAGTGGTCTCACCTGCGCCCGCGCGTAGGCGATGTCGCCTCCGGTGAGCAGGTGCGCGCCACGGTCGACCCAGCCCTCGAGCCT
>WNFJ01132552.1_pt6 | contig 13089 bp, 10 predicted proteins | sample 5400461 | NCBI WGS metagenome assembly WNFJ01 (sample SAMN13153349, study PRJNA577476) | soil metagenome | isolation source: 115 cm saprolite on Douglas fir-dominated hillslope | place: USA:California | collected 2013-09-17 | reverse complement strand
AGGTTCTGCAGCACGATGGCCTCAAAAAGCGAAGCCATCAGCTCGTCCGGCGGCGTCCCCACTTTCTGCAGGCTGTTGATGTCGGTTTCGGCGAACACGCCGCACTTGCCGGCCACCTTGTGCAGTTTGATCCCGCGGTAGCCCTGCAAAGCAAGCTCGGCGACCGGAATTTTGAGCTTCGCGTTGATCTTGTCGATGACGGCCCCGGTGCCGCCCGCGCACTTATCGTTCATGGACGGAATCTTTTTCTTGCGTCCCGTCTCGTCGTCGTCCTTGAAGACGATGATCTTCGCGTCCTGTCCTCCCAACTCGATCACCGAATACACTTCGGGATGGAGCTTCTCAACCGCCAATGACACGGCCGTCACTTCCTGCACAAACTTCGCGCCAATCTGCTCGGCAATCCCGCCGCCGCCGGACCCAGTCATGAACAACCGCGTGTTGTGCTGGTTGATCCCGACCTCCGCATCCATCCGGCGCAGAAATTCAAGGGTCTTCTCCGGTTGCTTGGTCTCGTGCCGCTGGTAGTCCTGCCACAAAATCTCGTCTGTCGCAGCGTCCACCACCGTCGCCTTCACGGTGGTTGAACCGACATCGAGCCCTACCAGGAACTTGGTGTGATGGTCGTGAGGCTTCTGATACGGAGCCGTGGCAATCTGAACTAGCTGTGGCGGCTTGTGATCGTTCCCTGCAAGATGGGCGTGCATTGAATCCCTCCGATCGGGTTCAAGCGAGAAAAGTAAGGGACCGGCAGCCGCGTATTGCACCGCCGGTCAGATCGGTTAAGCAGCATTGGGGAGCGCAATTCCCGGCACCCGCGCACGGCGCCAGAGCCGGCTGCTCTTGTCCATGCGATCGTTCACATGCAGGATGAACTGCGCTGCCGTACCCGCGATTCCTTCGCGATGGGGCACGTGGTAGAAAGGCCGCTTTAGCTCGGGGTGCTCGGATATATACTCGCGAATCTCGTCCAGGCTCCTGCCGGTGGACTTCAGGCATTGCTCGAACTCAGTTTTTGCCTTTACCTTGGCCTCGCCCAGCGCCATCTGCACGCGGCTGTGCGCATTGACTTCACCTTCACCAGAAGTTTCAATCGGAAGGAAGATCATGTCCTTGAACTTGTTGATGACTGCTGATTGAACTCCGTCCGACTGCGACGAAGGCATGCAGCCAAACGGCTTCAGCGCCAGGACCATGTGGCAGAGATGGTGGACTGTGTAGTAGACGTTTTTTCCGACCTCAAGATGGCCTTCTCCTCCGCGCGCAAACTGGTTGTAGAAGGGATGTGCCATCTCAGCCAACTCCGCCTGAGGCACCAGGTGATGCGTAATCCCGCCGAGATGCTTGATCGTCCGGTGATAGAGGCCGTTCCACATCCATTCGCCGACGCCAAGCCCCATCAGCTTCTTGCGCAATCCCAGATCATTGGCCAGGTGTTTTTTCAATTCCCACCATTGCGGATTTCGGTGCGGACGATTCGCCGGCCACTTGGCTTTCGCGTGCGCCTTGGCCTGGTACATCAGGTACGCCACCCAGGTCGCGATGGGCTCAACCAGCACTTGTGAGCCTTCCCGCTCGAGGAATTCGAACATATGGAAGTTGCCGTCACCTTCAGTAATCTGCGCCCAGAACTCGCCCGTGATCTTCACCACCGGTTTCACCTTGGTGCGGTCCACTTCAATGCCGTTCATCTTTTCGCGAGCGGCCGCTAGAGCATTCAGATAGTCTTTCCCCCGCAGATGCTCATTCATCTTGCCGAAAACATTGAAGGTGTTCCGCAGGATCTTATTGCTCTTGAATTTCGGCTTGGCCCAGTTCGGAGCCAACTCCTCGATCTCAAACGAGTTCCGGTTTCTGAGGTCCTCGCAAAGTCCGTCCACCGTCTCGCGAAATACGCGGTCAGTCTCGCCCTTCTTTACTTCAAATGGACGAATCTGATAGATCAGGTCGTTGAACACGTCGCCCAGATGCATGGCGTTGAGCATGCCGAATCCGAAGTCGACTGTGAACTTCAACCCTGGCTCACCCGAGGCCGCCTTGATTCCGTCGCTGTCCTTGAACAGCAGCACGCGGAAACCATCGAAGCCGGCGTTCTTCAGCGCGAAGCGATACTCCGCCTCATACATGCCGAAGCGGCATGGACCACATGAACCCGCCGTGAAGAAGACGTAGTTGTCCAGAATGTCCTTGCGGGGAATGCCTTCCTTCTCCAGGAACTGGAGATACTGCACCAGATTTCCGACCGTGAAATATGTCGGATTGCATTGCCCGTTGTTGCCGTATTCTTTGCCCGTCTGGAAAGCAGGCACATCCGGCACGGGCAGCTTCTCGCAGCGATATCCGCAACCCTGGAATACCGCGCGAATCAGGTCTTCGTGCTTCCAGGTGAAGCCGCCGAAAAGGATCGTCACACGGCTGCGCTCTTCTGCCGTAAAGGCACGCTCCACCGGACGGTGGAAGTGTTCTGGTTGGTCAAGTCCGGCAATTTTCCGCAAGCGCATGCGCTCCGCTGCTAAGCGCTCCTTGATTTCCGAATCATTCTCAATCTGGACGAAATTCGTCGCCATAAGATCCTCCGGCAGTGTATGGAATTTTAGCGGTGGCCCGAAACGTGAATGTGAGATGGTGGACTGATCGCCGTTCTACCCGCGAACGAGCGATGTCCGAAGAAGGCAGGAGACAACGGACTCTGGGATGAGAGGACATCCCGGTCGCTACCGACTTTCTACAGAACAGCATACGAACTCCAATACCTAGCTAGGAGATTCGAGGTCTTACACCGGCGGAACTGCTGCGAGAGAGTCCCGTAGGCGCCGGATTTTGCAGATGATCGCGTTTGGGATGCATACAACCCATGAAGCAGTTGCCTGGGCTTTTTGCCAAATCCCACCCGCGGACGAAGCGAGGCGAATATTGCAGACTTTTTTATCAGAAATTCTCCCCCAGTTCAAGCGAGCGGGCCTGCGTGTAGTCTTACGATTAGGCCGATACCAACTATGCCTCCGGACGTCGGATTATGCTCAAAACGAGTTTCAAAAACTGGGCGCTCTCCCGGCGGACGCGTTGCTAGCGACCGAACGATTCACGCTGTAGTCTTGGTGATCGATCGTCAGGGCCTTCTTGCCATAGAGTCGGACCTGGACGAACGTCATATCTCTTTGCGGAAGCCAGAAACTGCCGATCTTCTGGTACTGACGTACGAAATCGGCTCGTTCTATCCAGAAAGAAAGCTTCTTTGCTGGATGGCCTTCAATCCGGACAACGGCATAGTCTTCAACGTCAATCCATATTTTGCCTTCAAACAGATACTTGTCTCTCCGCTTAGGGATCGCCCGTACGACGAAGCAGTGGTAAGGTCCCACCTGTTGTTCACCAAGCGGCTCCAGTGTGTAGTTTGCTGGCGAGATGGCGCTGTCGTGATGCTCCTTACCGGCCGCTGCCTGGATCTCGCTGGCGATTAACGGATTCAGCGCCAAGTGACGAACCAGCCCCGACCCCTTCTCGGACGTGACCACAAACGTCTTCTGGTCCGGCGCACGATACTCCATCCGCCCGACTTCCTCGGCATGCACCTTCCCCCTGAGATCAACCACTTGATAGGTCCTGAGGGCGGTGTAGTCCAGCAACGTCGCGCTCCGAAGTGCGTTGTGGGCGAGCAATTCATCGAAGATTCGGATTACAGTGACGTCGGGCCGCAAAGGCTCGAGCGGGGCTGTAAGTTCCAGTTGGCCTTGTTGATTAAGCTGCGCGTTCGCGCCTACGGCGAACGTTGTCATGGCAAGAAATGCGGCGTCGACAAAGAAGAGTTTGATCCTAGTGTTCGGCGTTGTCCTGTTTCTTCCCCGCACGTTCGGTTCTCCTCTTTAATCCTCGAAGCTGCGTACGCCACCCTGGAATCTGTTCCTGGCATTGGCCCACAGCCACTTGATCACCCGGGCGTCGTTGTAGCAGTACGCCAGATTATGGTTCAGAGTTGAGAAGCAATGTCGCTGGCAGGTTGACTTCATGGCAGACAGTTGGCCCTGGTTGAATTTCGGCTGATCGATGTTTCCCCAGTCGAAGGTTGCCCCATACATCGGGAAACATGGAGCGACGGTCCCGTCCGTGCGGATAATGACATTGTTCTGACCGGCGCGGCAGTTCCATTCCGCAAAACGCAATTCACCATTTTCCTCTTGCACAATCCCAGGCATCGAGGCGAGCAGTTCTGCCTGGTGTCCGTTTCCCTTCGTGCCATCGCCGTTCCAGCCATACTCCCGCAAATCAAGTCCGGAAGACATGCGCACAAAGGCCTTGATCTCTTGCAGGCGTTGCACCGAGTTCACCATCTGATAACCGGATTTGTTTTTCTCGATCAGCCAATCGACCAGAGAGTCGATCTCACGCCAGTCTTCCGGGCGAATGTACGTGGGGTTCTCATAAAGATGCTTGAAGTGGTCGTCCTGCTCGAGCATCGGCGTTTCGTTGATGTGATAGTCCGTGGCAATACGATGGTCGTGAGCGTATTCGGTGAGCTTTCTCACGTCCTCCGTGTTATTGCGGCAGATGTTGATGTTGAAAAAAACCAGGTAACCGTCTACGTATTGCCTGCGCAGGATGTGTTCCAGATTTTTCTCTGCGGGAACGAAAGCTTTGGGCAGGCTGGGCTGCAGATCCCACGAGTCCAGTGCGAAGTTGAATACCGCCACGCCGGCGTCACCCAGGCGGTCTGCAACGTCGGGGCGCAGCAAACGCCCATTTGTGGCGATATAAACCCAGAAGCCCTTCTTGGCCGCGTAGTAGACAACCTTATGGACGAACTCTGGCCGCAGCAGTGGCTCGCCACCCATCAGCGCCAGTACCCGGCAGCCGTGGTCGTGCAGCCAGTCGATCGAACGACGGGCCACATCTTCAGTCATGCCCTTGACCTTGTTGTTATAAGACCAGCAATACCAGCAATCGAGATTGCACTTGTACTCGACAAACAAATAGGCGGTGATGGGGTGGAACTCGCCGGGCAAAACTCGCGATCGAACGTAAGGCCCCAGCCATCCGCGGGAGTAGCGGTACACATCCTTTGCGCCCCACTTCCGCTTCTCCGGTGGGGTCTCGGGACCGGGATCACCCAGGCGTTCCGGGAATTGCGGGAAGACCGGTTCAGGAAGTGTGAGGCCTTTTGCTTGCGCCGGCGCCGGTGGGCGCTGGGTAGAATTCATTAGTAGGTCGTGGATTGCTACGTCGATGCGGAATTTGGCGGCTGTTGCCATCGGAATCGCCTTTCAAAAGATTTCAGAGGGAAGCCGTCTTCCCAAACTATTGATCTCTGCAAAAAACCGGCCCAGGGTTACCCTCGAAGGTCGGTCCCGCGTCGATGATTCCGCAGCGGTTCCTTGTCTGCCTTCGATGCTTCCATGGTGGTTCGGTTGCGCTCCCTATTTGCTGTTACCTGACCTCATTCTTGATTCTTGCCAAGCCCCTTCCCTCTGTGCTCAGGACCACGGCTCTTGCCCACCCCAAGGGGACTAGGAACCGGTCCCTAGGGGCCTGCGCTCATCAGTGGACCAGCTACGCGCTACTCGGCCTTTGGGCCTTTTGTTCTCGTGGCGCGCAACGGCTGCGTTCCGGTTGCAGGCATGGGATGTGCCAAAGTCATGACTAGTACCTCCTGTACTCGAAGTGATTGAGGGAATGCAGGTTGCGCGCGGAGCGTAGCAGACGCCAACCACGACCGTGTCAATGCCTTGACACCTGTTTCGACAAATGTCGAGCGTTACGACACTCTGGTCATCTTGGGTGAGAAGGAGCACAAACCCTCAGTTCCCAGCTGGCAAGAGGGCGAAGAGGACCCGGTGTAGACCGCTGGCGGGGAGAAAGCCAACGAATTCAAGTGTCGTAAGCTCTGGCATGTGTCGAGAGAAGTGCCGACAGTCTGACACTCTCCCCAGCGTATCGCAGGCTTGCAAAGGCAAAGCCCTTCTGTCTTCAATCAGTTGCCGCAGTTTCGGTTAGAACCCGACTTGGCATGTGCGGTGCACTATCCCGAGTGTGGAATGAATCCAAAGGAAGTCGAAACTACTCTGTTATAAGTTGACGACGATGCGCATTCTTCTCCTCGACGTAGGTACGGAATCTACTCAGGAGGTAAACCACGCCTTATCGGGTCAAGGCTATGAAATCACCTCAGAATGCAGCTTGACGGTTGACGAGGTTTTCGCTCTTTCCCCGGACGTCCTGATCACAGAAGCAACGCCATCGGACCTCAGTTGCTGCGGTTTGATCAGCCAAATCAAGGCAGGTCCTGATCCGCGGCCTCTCAAGATTGTGATGATCGTTCACGGTGGGGCGCTGGAACGTGCCCGCGCGTTGGACTTGCGCGCTGACGACGTCATCTCCTTTCCGTTCGAACCGTTGGAATTCGCGGCGAGAATCAGGGCGCAGTTTCGTGAGAGGCAAGCAGAGCTAGAGCTCGAAGCAAAGTTGAAAGATGCACGGCAAAAAGAGCACCTGGCGGAGACTGCTGTGGAAGCCCTGAGTGGCGGCATGAATGCCAAGCGCCGCTTTGGGCTGACTCCGGCGATTTTTGTTCTCAGCGCGGCAGTGATTCTGGCTGCACTAGCGATGGTCATTTCGAACCGGCGCGGCCGGAAGGTTACGCTGCAACTCAAGGCGGAGGTTGCACGCCTGAGCGGTGGAATTCTGCAACAGGACGATCTCTTGCGCCGCGCAGAACAAGCGCGCACGTCCCTGACCGCGAGCGACGCACCTGGAACTCGCGAGTCGTTGAAAGCGCAAACCGAAGAGATCCGAAGGAAGATAGCCGCGGACGGCGATGGCGAATCCCTCAAGAAGCAGCTTCAGGAGACTCAGGCTCGCCTGAGCCGGCTTGAGAATGAGGGGCGAGTCGCGGAAACAATTGTTCACACATACGGACCGAGCATCTGCTTGTTGCATGTGGTCGTGCAGTTTCGGGACAAAGACTCCGGACAGTTGATTCGTATGTCTGCAGATCCCACGGGTAAGGCGCAGGTGGACGACAAGGGGATGGTATCTCTCGAAACAGGGGGGACCGGGCCTCCTCTGCAGATTGACGTCTTTGGCACAGGATTTCTCGTAGCACGCGATGGACGTCTCCTTACGAATCATCACGTCGCGGAGCCTTGGTGGAGTAATGAGGAATTGAAACAACTTCTCGACCGGGGTGCTTCCGCGTTTGCTGCGTCTTACACGGTGTACTTCCCCGGGACCTTTCAAGGCATCGCCGCCAAGCTCGACCGGATTTCGGCACATGCCGATTTGGCAACTCTCAAGTTAGAGACTCCAGCACCGCCTCACGCAGCCCTCCTGCAGCTCGATGATCGCAGTGAAGCCAGCGTATCGGGCGATCCGGTCGTCCTGATTGGCTACCCTACCGGAATCGAAGGCATCCTCGCCCGAGCGGGGAGCGACGTCACTCAAAAAGTAGTGGGAAACGCCCACGAGGTAACCCAAATTGTTTCGCAGTTGGCAGAAGAACATCTCATTCGCCCAACGACTACCCAGGGACACATCGGCGATGTCTTAGTGGACAAGATTGTTTACGATGCAGCGACAACTTCCGGCGGTTCCGGCGGACCACTCTTTAATCGCGATGGCAAGGTCATTGGCGTGAACTTCGCCACTTTGACTGATTTTGGCGGCTCGAACTTGGCAGTCCCTGTTCGTTACGCCAATGAGCTGGTGAAGTAAGGCATTCCTGCGCCTTCTAAAATTCTATTGTCTACCCTCCTCTCTTCTCTGCTGTCATCCATTATCGACGAGTGTCGAGCTTGCTCTCGACATTTCTCGACACCTTCCCGATAGCTCTTCCGTGCTTCATTCAAGCGCGCCTCACAGTCAATCACTTAGCGCCGCAGGGGTTTTGGCATGGGTGTTGCTTTTGGATCCAGCGATGGAGCGAAAGCGGCAAAGTGATTTGCGTCACGGCGGTCCTTGCCTCCAGTTGGAGCTGGCTTTGCCAAGCGAAGTCGGTGCAATCTCGCCCTTTGTTGACAAGCTCATGCTCTTGATCAAGAACTGCCGATGTGCTCCTGGCAACGAGACTGACATTGAAATCGCGTTGCGCGAGGCACTGGAGAATGCCGTCATTCACGGAAATCATGAAGACCCTCGCAAGCATGTTTACGTCAGCTGCAGCTGCGAAGCCGAGGAGGAAGTTTCGATCGTCGTCAAAGACGAAGGACAAGGATTTGACAGCAATGCGGTACCGGACCCCACCGCCCCGGGGGCTATTGAATCAAGTCATGGCCGTGGAATCTACCTGATGAAGGCATTGATGGATGACGTTCGTTTCGATCACGGTGGCGCTGCCGTTTATATGCGAAAGAAATCCGGCAACTCCCAACAGACGAGTCGATTAGTGTCGTAATCGATCGTCAACTGGCGAAAACCCCGTCGGAGTCGACGTCACCGATCCGGAGCTCCTTATCCCTCCTCATCCAGAACGTTCTTCGAGTCAATCACTTGGCTTGATTTCTTCGCCGAACCGGTTTTGGCATGGGTCCTGCATTGGATGACCAGTGCACGATGGAATGGCCACGGTGTTCTACGTAGACGATAACGCCAGATCCAGAAGGCTGCTGAGCAGCGTTCTTACAGAATGCGATTTCGAAGTGATCACAGCGGCCGATCCAATAGAAGCCCTACGGCGCTATAAAGAGCTATTTTTTGACTTGGCACTTCTGGATTATCAAATGCCCTCACTCACGGGTTCACAACTGGCGCAGGAGATCAAGTTCTTCGCGCCGGACATTCCCGTAGTGCTCATTTCGGATTACACCGTTCTTACCGCCTCGGAATTGATGTTCGTGGACGCGCACTTCGGACATGGAGCCACCCTGGATGACCTTGTGGAAACCATGCGACGTCTGACCAGCTCGAAGCCGTCGAGCAGAGTTAATCGGCGATCCGTGATGGGATGGTGAGACTCGACCTAACCCCGTTGCGCTACCTGTGCTTCGTCGCTAAAAAAGCTGTCCCTAGCGACAGGACAAGAAAGGACCGCATCATGAAATGCAATGTGATTGTCGCCTTCCTGTTATGCATTGTTGTCGCGTCACCGCCAGCATTCACTGCAGTAGAACCTAAGCCCACCGACGACGAACCGCCGCATGTAACGATGGCGCGTGCCTCCGCAGATAACGCTCATGTCCTGGCAGATCTAGTTGAGATCACTCCCGTCATCCCTCGCGGCCCACGTGATTTACTGCGGGATTATGAATTGGAAATGGCTTCCATCCCGGGCCAATTGTCGACGGATCTGGGAGCTATTTCGAGTGCGGTGGGAACGGGACAGATCACCGGAGAACAGGGGGAATACGTCAGCGGTGAGTTATACCAGGTTGCAATGATGCAATTTCAGATCTTCAGTGCATTGCACGCAATGCTAGAGGAGGATATCGCCCGAATACCGGCTGTGCGAACCGATCCTACCCCGTCCCCCGCCGGCGAGGTGGTATTGGTCGCAATGCCGTTTTCCTCTTTGCAGCTAAGTCCCTCATTGGTCGAATACCTGGGATTAACCCCGACGCAAGTTATATCCATCAAGAAATTGATAGATCAGGAACGGCCGACGACAGAACCGTTGATGCATGAACTGCGAACAATTAGCGGAGAGCGGGGTCAGAACAATGGAAATAAAGGACCTGCCCAAAGGCTTGCGGCTAAGCAAGCACGACTCCTTAAGCAATTAATGACAGCCAACTCACGTCTCCAGCGAAGGATTCACGATGTACTTGATCCACAACAGCGTAAGAAGCTCGACTCCTTCAGGCCCACGAGCGAAGTCATGGCGGGAGAGGAGAACTGAGGAGAACAGAGATGGCAACCGACTCGTGACTTTCTCCCCCCTCATCGTTTATTAATCCCAATTCCCATGCCCACGCCGCAATTCTTGTTCGTGATTCGTAACGCACAGTAGTCGGTGACGAATTTGGTCGGCTCATCGTGGAAAATCTATTCAACCGAGGGGGGAAAGGTGTGAGTCCGAACGACTGCCCGAGTTGCGGCGGTTCAGGGTATGTTGCGAAGCCCTTGGACATGAACGGTAAGTCTGAAGGTGTCGCATTTATCCGCCTGAAATGTCCCGCTTGCGGGGGCACTGGACGGAAACCGCCAATCCCACCTTCCACTGCGGGCTGACCGCACGGCCCGCAGTATTTGCAAGTGCGTGCCAGCCTGACCCGTCACGCTACCCGCCCTAAAGTGGCGGTTCAGGCCGCACGTAAGGCGAACAGGCAAAGATTCCGCGGCAGAGCATGGCTACAGCTTTTGCCGATGTGTTCAGTTCTCTGGTTCGTTGAACTGTCGCCACGAATCGGCCCTAGGCGATCCCGGCCGTCTGATCACGAACGCGGCGGCGTGGTGAGACCGCGGTCTCCACCCGGTTTCGACCCGCAGCCTTGGCGCGATACAGAGCTTTGTCGGCAGCGCGGATAACTTCATCCACGTCCGGTTTCTCCTTCGCGGACGTAGCGACGCCGATACTTACGGTAACGGAAAGCGTTGCCGGCTCATGGGCCTGGAGTATGAGCTGCCGGATAGCGCGTCCACTCTGTGCGCGGCCGCGAGCACGCTGGTTACGCCGGTCCGGGCCGCGGGGCGTCTGACGCCGTTCGGCCGTCCGAGTGCGAAAGCTCGACAGCTCGATTGCGGAGCGCAGCTGTTCGAGATGATCTACTACTTCCTTTGTCGTCCTGCCTGGAAAAACGATGGCAAATTCCTCTCCCCCACAGCGGTAGGCGCGCCCTCCTCCGGTAACGCGCGCGAGCTTCGTCGCCACCAGTTTCAACACCTGGTCCCCGGTGTCGTGCCCATGCTTGTCGTTGAATTGCTTGAAATGATCGATGTCCACGATCGCGATGGAGTAGGGCGGCTGAAGCCGCAGCAGCGCGTCATTGAAGGCGCGACGCGAAGGCAGAGTTGTCAATTCGTCGTGATAAGCAAGAAGGTACGAGGTCTCAATGACGGAAATCGCCAGAATGAATGTAGCAGCCGCAAAATACGCCGTCGAAATCCGTCCGGTCCCACCGAAACGCAATGCCAGGAAGAAGGCTCCGAGCGACCACAGCAGACCGCTTTCCACCGGCCTACGGAACAAAAAGAATCGCGTCAACAGAGCGATTGCCGCCACCGCCAACACCCCCAGGGCATAGTTCGGCAATGAAACGGTCGTTGCCGCATGATGCAATTCGCGAGCCATAGACGGCGAGCCTTGGCTAGAGCGACAGAGCACTCCGACCACCACGGACTGCACGAATAACACGATCAAAACTGGAGCCGTGCCGGACGACGTGAATCCTCGTTCCCGCATCAGCGAGATGCCTACGAAATTCAAAGGCAATAGCACGGCGACGGCTTCGAGGGCGGTGCGGCCCGAACCTGTGATCGGGGCATGCCCCGAAGCAAAAAATGCAATTGCCTGCTGGGCTAGAAATAGAACGATCAGTGCGAAAAATACCCGGCTTGAATGAAACCGCCAGGCAAGCAAGAGACCTGCGGCCAGCGCACAATAGTAAAGAAAGGTCAGACTTGGCAGAGCAAGGGTTAACAGCCCAGTGTGCAGCCCTGTCGCGACAGCCATCAACAGCAGGCCACCGGGAACCAGCAGAGACTTCAACGTCGATTTGCTCCAGGCGTTCACGATTTCGTTGACAGATCCAGAAGAAATTATCTCCGGTCAGCCGGCCCGTGGGTAATTGACGGCTCGGGTTCAGGCCGGATGTGCGGGCAAATCAGGCGGAGCGTGAGTCTCCCCTTTTGAACTCGAACCCCATTTCCGGAAACATAGACCTTAGTGCGAGCGGTGTTTCGGCGCCACTTGAGCAATCTCTAACTAAAATCGAGCTGTCTGGTTAAGGATTTATTATGCGAGTTCTGATCGCAGAAGATGATGTGGCGTTGGCGAAGTTTGTTAGCCAGGGCCTCGAGGCGGAGCACTACACCGTAGATGTCTGCTCCGACGGGGAGCAGGCACGTACGGCTGCGAGTGAAATCGATTATGACCTCATAATCCTGGATCTTAACCTGCCGAAGCTTGACGGCGTGGCCGTACTGCGGCAGTTGCGCTCGAAGAAGCCAACCTTGCCGGTCCTGGTGTTGACGCAGCGCACCCGGGTGGAAGACCGGGTCCAGTGCCTGGACACTGGCGCAGACGATTATTTGCCCAAGCCCTTCTCCTTCAGCGAGCTTTCAGCCCGGGTCCGTGCGCTGCTGCGGCGCAGCCATCTCCCTTCGGAGTCGATACTTGCCATCGATGATCTCAAACTTGATCGAATCGAACATCGCGTGGAGCGCTCGGGGCGGAGGATTGACCTCACCACCAAGGAATTTGCATTGCTGGAATATCTGATGCGCAATGCCGGGCGTTGCGTGACCCGCGCCATGATCATCGAACACGTCTGGAATCTCACCTTTGATACAACCACTAACGTGGTGGATGTATACATCAACTATCTTCGCCGCAAAGTTGACGACGGTCATGCTACGAAACTCATTCACACGGTACGTGGGGTGGGTTACGAACTGAGCGGTACTCCCGAGGCCCGGTCGTGAGCGCAACCGGCAGCAAGCTCAGCGATGGAGGGACGGATAGCGTCCCGGCAAAGGGTCGAAGTCCGATGGCCTATCTGCTGCACGCGCTGAACCAACCGCTCACCGGGCTGCAGTGTTCGCTGGAGTTGTCCCTGGTCGGACCGCGTACCCCCGAACAATATACCGGCGCCATACGCGACGGGCTGGAGCTCACCGCTCGGATGCGAGTTTTGGTCGAGGCCATCCGTGAATTGGCTGACGCGGAACAGCCTGGGGTTGATGAAAGCGAAGTTGTCTCGCTGCATGCTCTGCTCGAGCAGACGACGAACGAGTTGCAGCCGATCGCCGAAACGAAAAACGCCAGCATCAAGTTTTACAGCGAGGCTCCCCTGGTAGTACGGGCCGAGCGGAACCGGCTCGCAGCGGTGGTTTTCCGCTTCCTGGAAGCGGCACTGAGCTCGGCCGCATGGGGAAGCGCACTTCGAATTACAGCGGCCTCGGATCGAGGACACGCTTGTATCTCGGTCGGGTGGCTGGATGGGA
>WNFJ01240144.1_pt1 | contig 13090 bp, 11 predicted proteins | sample 5400461 | NCBI WGS metagenome assembly WNFJ01 (sample SAMN13153349, study PRJNA577476) | soil metagenome | isolation source: 115 cm saprolite on Douglas fir-dominated hillslope | place: USA:California | collected 2013-09-17 | reverse complement strand
ACTCGATCGCGGTCGGCAAGACCGCCAAGTGCCACAGCTGCGGCTCGCGGGACATCGGCGGCAACGGCCAGCTCTGGATGCTGCTCATCACGGCCGGCTTCCTGGGCGCGGCCCTGTACTGCGCCTTCTTCGCGTACGGGATCTGGAGATATTGGCGAGATCCGACGCCCTACGGCCTGGTCGGCGTGCTCGTCCTGATCCTGAGCTTCCCGTTCATGATCGTCTACATCGCGGTCGGGCCGCCGCTTATCTTCACCATGCTCGCCCTCGCCCTGCTCTGGAAGAATGACAGGGAACGACAGAAGGAAGCGGCCGAGGCGGCCGAGGAGTCCGCTGCCCAGCTACGGGCTCAGCTAAGCGCCAGGGCGGCCGCCGCGGGGGCTCAGGCATGATCAGCTCACCGGAGGGGGCAAGCTGGCCCTGCTCGCCGCTCGAGCGAGGCGTGGCCGGAACCACGGCCCTCCCCCGCCGCACCACGCATGCCTGCCCAGGGCAACAGGGTACGGAATCCACCGGTCGGCACGGAGAACGGAAAGTCCGCGGTCACCGGGCAGCGCCCGGGCGGCGGGCGCCCGCCGGGCAAGGCCGGCCCGGCGCAGCTCGCCGAGGTCGCCCGCGGCGGCACCCTGAACCTGATCGGCGCGGGCGTTGCCGCGGCCACGACCTTGGGCGTCACGGTCTTCGTCACCAGGCAGTTCAGCAAGCCGGTGGCCGGTGCGTTCTTCACCGCCACCTCTGCGTTCCTGATCGTCGAAGCGGTGGCGAGCCTGGGCGCCGGCGTCGGCCTCGTCTACTTCATCGCCCGGCTCCGCTCGCTCGGCGAGGAACGGCGCATCCCGGCCATCCTGCGCGCGGCCGTCATTCCCGTGATCGTGGCGTCCCTCATCCTCACGGCGGTCATGGTGCTGCTGGCCGGCCCGCTGGCGCAGGTCCTGCTCAGCGGCCATCTCGGTAAGGGCGCGGTGAGCCCTCCCGCGGTGGCGGCATCGCTGCGCGCGCTCGCTCTCACCCTGCCGTTCGCGGCACTGCTTGACACTTACCTGGGCATTGGCCGCGGCTACCGGGATATGCGGCCTACGGTCGTGATCGACAAGGTCGGCCGCTCGGTCGTCCAGTTGCTCGGCATCATCGTCGCCGTGGCCGCGGGGAGCGCCGCGCTGCTCGCGCCGCTGTGGGCGCTGCCCTACGTGCCCGCGGCCGCCGTCGCCTGGCTCTGGGTACGCCGGATCCGGCGCAGGCCGTCCCCGGGCCCACGGGGGATGCCAGACGTCCCGCCGGAACTCGCCGCGCTGCTGGCCCTGTCCACCCCGGTGCCCTCGGTCAGGGGGGCCCCGCGGGCGGGCCGCCGGATGCAGCAGCGGCGGCTGGCGAACGCCAACCCCCGAGGGTTCTGGCAGTTCACCACCCCGCGCGGGATCGCGAGCCTGGCGAAGATCACGCTGCAGCGGATCGACATCGTCCTCGTCGCGATCATGATGGGCCCGTCCGCGGCGGCCGTGTACACCGCGGCCACTCGCTTCCTCGTGGTCGGCCAGCTCGGCAACATGGCGATCAGCATGGCGGCGCAGCCACGGTTCACCGAGCTGTTCGCGCTCGGAGACCGGCGCAGTGCGAATGTCGTCTACCAGGTGACCACCGCCTGGCTGGTGCTGCTCACCTGGCCGCTCTACCTGCTGGCCATCGTCTTTGGGCCGGAAGTGCTCAGCGTGTTCGGCCACTCCTACAAGGCCGGCGCCAACGTGATGGTCATCCTGGGCATCGCCATGCTGCTCGCCACCGCCTGCGGCCAGGTCGACATGGTGCTGATCACCACCGGCCGCAGTAGCTGGAGCCTGATCAACGGGCTCCTGGCGGTGGGCGTGAACGTGGGTCTCGACCTGGTCCTGATCCCCAGGTACGGCATCACCGGCGCCGCCATCGGCTGGGCCATCGCCATCGTCGTCACCAACCTGATGCCACTGGCCCAGCTGGCCTCGTCCATCCACCTGCAGCCCTTCGGCCGCGGGACCCTGCTGGCGGCCGCGCTGTCGGCGGTGAGCTTCTGCGCCGTGCCCTTCGCGATACGTTCCGTGCTCGGCGGCGGCCTGGCCGGCCTGGCCGCCGGGGTGGCCGCCGGATGCGCGGTGGAGGCCGCCGGGCTCTGGCGATTCCGCGGTGTCTTGCGCCTGTCGGCCATGCCTGGCCTATCGTCCATCCAGTCCCGGCTGAGCCGCGGCCGCGGTCTCTGACGGGCAGGAGCCACCGGAAATTCAAAATCCATGCCGCTGACGGGTGAACCATTACCCCCTTCTCAAGCGTCCGTTAAAGGGGGCGTCAACCACCCTCGGGTGGAGCATGGCTCATCGCGTTATGAGGATGGCAGCAGATGACCATGAAACTGGCGGTGCCCGGCCGGTTCCGCTGCCTTGGCCGGAATGGCCTGGGGGCTGTGAACCACGCTACGATCGGTCATTGGAAGGTTACTCAGCCGAGTCATGGCGTTCCGATGCTCTTGGCACTCTGTTCTGCGGCCGTTGGCCGCACGCTGGGGCCGTTACCTGCAAGACTTTTGAGTGAACGACACCTGAGCCGGAGTTTACGGACCTATTAAGGTCGGGGTATACCTGTCCTTTAGGGATGTGATCTATGGGGATCATGGACGGCGTCAGGGACGCGAGGCCAGCCGGGGCCGCTGGGGCGGGGGCGCCGCCGCTGCGCTTGGCCGACGACTGGGAGCGGCTTGCGTACCTGCGCGAGGTCTGTGAGCTCCTGTGGCCGCCTACCGCGGAGATGACGCTCTACGGCGGAGCCCATGGCTGGCCGCAACTCAGCGGGGCAGTCCGGCCGAGGGCACTGGGCGGCGCGGCCGGGGCCGGTGGCCGCGACTTCGTCTTGATCCCTGGGGTCCGCCACCCCAGGCTGCTCGTGCCCGCGGTGCCGCGGGCCGCCGCGGCCGCGCTGCGCCAGTACGGCCAGCCGAGGTCGTGGGCGGCGCGGCTGGGCGTCGCGGCGTTCGCGCTCGGGCTGGCGAGCGGGCTCGGCGGGACCCTGCTCGGCGTCCGGGTCAGGGTGACCGCGCCGCCGGAGGCCGAGAGCATCGAGTCCTACCTCAAAACCGTGTTCTCCCCGGACATCATGGTGAGCGTCCGCCTCGGGCCCGCCCGGGCCAACCGCAAGCCGGTGCTCCAGATGCACACCACGGACGGGGAACCGGTCGGCTTCGTCAAGATCGGGTTCAACCCGCTCACCCGCGACCTGGTCCGGGCGGAGGCCGCCTCGCTCGCCTGGCTCGAACGCGCCGGGCTGGACGGGATCACGGTGCCCCGGGTGCTCCATCACGATCAATGGCGCGGCCTTGACGTGCTCGTACTGAGCGCGCTCCCGGTCTGGCAGCGCCGCCGTGCGCTCTCCGGCGCACGGCTTTCCGGCGCCATGGACACCGTGGCCCGGGTCGGCGGGCTCCAGCAGGGGCCCCTGGCCGGTGACGCGTACCTCCAGCAACTGCGGACACGCCTGGCCGCCGCGGACCCGGGACCGGAGCGCTCGGCGCTGCTGGAAGCGCTGAGCGCGCTCGCCGCCACCGGCGGCTGCGCGGGCCTGACCTTCGGGGCCTGGCACGGTGACTGGTCTCCCTGGAACATGGCGAGCACCACCGGCGGGCTCCTGGTGTGGGACTGGGAACGCTACGGGCTGCAGAGCGAGGTGGGCCCGCAGCACCGGGACCCCCTGGCCGCGGCGACCGCCTGCCTCGAGCACGCCGCGCCGCTGCTCGCCCCGTTCGGGGCCGACCCCGTGCATGCCCGGCTCACCGCGGCCCTGTACCTGGCCGACGTGGCCACCAGGTATCTGGTGGACCGGCAGGCCCAGGCCGGGGCGCCGCTCGGCGCGCCGGGCACCTGGCTCATCCCAGCGCTAGTGGGTGAGGTGGCTCAGCTCAGGGCGCGGCAGAACGGCAAGCACTAGGCCCACGAGCTGCGGCGGGCCGTGCCGCTTGGTCCCTTTCGAACCGCATGTGCGGTTCACCGGGCACCGGTAGCATCGGGCTCATTGCCCGGTCAGTACGCAGACGAGGTCGCACACTATGGCAGTTACCCCACGGCAAGAGAGCCGGAGCCAGCCGCCGCCAGCGCCGTCGGGCCTGGGCTTTGGCCAGATGGTCCAGCTCGGCGTGCTCGGCCTCGCCTCCGACATCCGCGACCGTGGCCGGGACCCGGCGCTCCGCAAGCGGCCCACGGCACACGCCCTCGACCCCAGGCTGCACCGGCCGATCTTCATCATCGGCGCCCCCCGGTCCGGCACCACGTTCCTGGGCAGCTGCCTGGGCCGGATGCCGGAGGTCTNNNNAGGCCGCGGCTCGCTGCGTGTACGACGGCTCGTGGACCGGGCGCCGGTGCGCCACGGTGTTCCGGCTGTCCTACTCGGCGCTGCTGCTGGCCGGGCTGCACGGCGGCCGCCGGTTCGCGGAGAAGAACCCGGAGAACAGCTTCGTCGTGCCGTTCCTGGCCGAGGCCATGCCGGACGCGCAGTTCATCCACATCATCAGGGACGGCCGTGACGCCGCGGTCTCCCATTCCGAGCAGCCCTGGCTGAACGCCAAATCCGCAGGCTCCGGCAAGCGCGGCCGCGGCGGCCAGCTCTGGGGCCCCGCGGCGCGGTGGTGGGTGGAACCCGGCCGCCGCGAGGATTTCGCCGCGGTTTCCGACATCGTGCGGTCGGCATGGTGCTGGCGCCGGTTCACCGAGGCCGCGCTGGACGGGTTGGCCACCCTTCCCGCTGGTAAATCGATTGAGGTGCGGTACGAATCGGTCGTGTCTGACCCGATGCGCGCGGCGGACCTGCTCTCGGGGTTCCTCGGAACCACGCCGGCCGGTCTGGACGCGCTGCGGGCCGGGCTGTCCAAGGCGAAACCGGACTCGGTGGGAAGGTGGCGCAAGGCCCTTGACGAACGGCAGATCAGCGACGTCCAGCGCGAGATCGGGCCGCTGCTCGCTCAGCTCGGTTACCGCTGATCCTGCCTGGGCCCCTGCCAGCCTGACCACCGCCGTCCCCTGATGCTCCGGCCACGCCGGATCCCGCATCGCGGCGCGGGACCAGCGCCGGGACGGGCAGCGCCGGCCGGCGCCACCGGACGGCTTCACTTGCTGTTCAAGAAGAACCAATTATTACGTTCCAAAACGATCTACCCGGATTACTGCCACATCGGGCGAGAAGCACAGTAAAGTTCTTCAAGCGGGAGAACGAGTGCTGAAATAAACCGACATGGGGGTGTCCGTTGACCGCGCTGGCCGGGTCCCAACCTGCTGTAACGGACACTGGTGCGGGCGCGGCCGGCATTACCAGCGGCTCCCCAGGGCAGGCCCCGATCGTCGTCTATATCGCCGGATCCGGCCGCTCGGGAAGCACTTTGCTGGAGCGCGCCCTCGGCGAGATCCCCGGATTCGTCAATGTCGGTGAACTCATCGACCTGTACCGGCGGACCGCCGCCCAGGACGAGCGCTGCGGGTGCGGTGAGGCCTTCGCCCTCTGCCCGTTCTGGACCCGGGTCGGTGACCGCGCCTTCGGCGGCTGGCCGGAGGAGAAGCTGACGGCCACCCACCTGCTCCAGGCCCGCGTCGCCCGGCAGCGGCGCGTGCCGCGGCTGCTCGCGATGCCGCTGGCCGGGCGCCGGTTCCGCGCCGACGTCGCCGCCTATGGCGCGAGCTACGCCGGTCTCTACCGCGCCATCGCCGCCGAAGCCAGTGCAGCAGGCGTGGTGGACGCCAGCAAGTGGCCCGTCCAGGCCCTGGCGCTGGCCCGGGCGGGCCTGGACGTCCGGGTGATCCACCTGGTCAGAGACGTCCGGGGGGTCGCCTACTCGCTGGGCAAGCGCGATGTGTCCCGTCCCCACGCCGTCCGCGAGGCCGATGTCATGTCGCATCTCTCGCCCGCGGTTGCGGCCGCCCGGTGGGTGGCCGTCCAGAGCCAGGCCGGGCTGCTCCGCCGGTGCGGCCTTCCGGTCACCCGGATGCGCTATGAGGAATTCGTCCGCCATCCGCGGGAAGCGGTGGAGGCGGCGCTGGCCGGGATCGGCCTGGCCGCGCCCCGGGGACATCTGGCCCATCTCGGCGACGGACGGCTCGTCCTGGGCACCAGCCACGGCCTTTCCGGAAACCCGTCCCGGTTCCGGGGCGGGGAAATAACGCTGCGCGCCGACGAGACCTGGCGCGCCAGCATGTCCCGGCGCGACCGTCTCGTCGTCACGGCGATCGGCCTGCCCCTCATGCTGCGCTACGGTCTCACGGCCGGGGGCAGCACAGCCAAGAAAAACGATGCCAATGACTGACGTGCCAGCCCGGGAGCCCGACGGGTGGCCGCTGGTGTCGGTGATCATGCCGACGCGCAGCCGGCCTGAGCTCGTCCGCGAGTCCATCGCCGCGGTTGTGGCTCAGACCTATCCCGGGCAGATCGAGTGCCTGGTGGTGCACGACCAGGAGCCGCCCGACGCGGAGCTCACCAAGCTGGGCACCGCGCAGCACCGGGTGGCGGTGACGGCGAACACCCATTCGCCGGGCCTGGCTGGCGCCCGGAACACCGGCCTAGACCTGGCCCAGGGCAGCATCCTCGCAACCTGCGACGATGACGACGTCTGGCACCCGGAGAAACTGGCCAGCCAGGTCGAACGGCTGCGCCGCGAGCCCGGGCTGCTGGTGGTGGGCTCCGGTATCAGGCTGCGGCTGCCCGGCAAGGTGGTCGAGTGGCCCGGGCGCTCGGAGCACGTGAGCTACCAGTTGCTGCTCCGCAACCGGGTCAAGGAGTTGCACTCCTCGACGCTGGTGATGCGGCGCGAGGCCTTCACCAAGGTCGGCCCGTACGACGAGAAACTGCCGCGCGGTTACGCCGAGGACTACGACTGGGTGCTGCGGGCGGCCCGGGTCGGCCAGGTCGGCATCGTCACCCGCCCGCTGGCGGACATCCGCAAGGACGGCAGGTCCTGGTATCAGGGCGGGGCCGAGAACGCCGCCCTGGCGCTGGAATACATGCTCGCCAAGCATCCGGATATTGCCGCGTCCGCCCGTGGCCATGCGCGCATCCTGGGCCAGATCGCTTTTGCGCGGTCCGCGCTCGGCGAGCGCGGACCGGCCATCCGTTATGCGACGAAAGCGGTCGCGCGATGGCCGATATCGCCCTATCCCTATATCGCTTTTGTACAAGCCGCGACGCGCATTCATCCCCGGCACCTGCTACGCGCGGCGCGGCTGTTCCGACGCGGCATGGCGTGAAAGGGTGTTATGTCAGATCTGCTGCCGAACTTCCTCCATCTCGGGCCGAGTAAGTCCGGCTCCACCTGGCTGCACGAGGTTCTCATCGGCCACCCCGAGGTCTACCTGAGCCAGGCGAAGGATCTCTACTTCTTCAACCGGTACTACGATCGCGGGCCCGGCTGGTACCGCGAGCAGTTCCGCGGCGCGCAGCGGGAACACAAGATCATCGGTGAGGTCTGCCCCGACTACCTGGCCTGCCCGCAGGCACCGGAACGGATCCACGCCTGCCTCGGCCCGGACATCCGGCTGATGGTCACGCTCCGGGAGCCGATAACCCGGGCGTTCTCGTCCTACCTGTACCTGCGCAAGCACGGTGAGGCGGCGCCCACCTTCCGCGAGACCACGAAGACCTCGCCGGAGCTGCTTGAAGAGGGACGCTACGCCACCCACCTGCGCAGTTACCTGCGCTACTTCAGCCGCGAGTCGCTTCACATCGCTCTGTTCGACGACCTGGAAGCCGATCCGCAGGCCTTCCTCGACGGCGTCACCGACTGGCTCGGCATCTCCCGGCTGCCGCTGAGCCCGGAGCAGCTCGAGGCCCAGCTTCCGGCCAGCAAGGCGCGATGGCTGCCGCTCGCGATGCTCGCCAAGCACGGCGCTAACTGGGTGCGGCGGCACGACGGGGCCCACCTGGTGGGCAGCCTCAAGCGGTCCGCGCTGGTGCAGCGGGTGCTCTACCAGCCGCTGGGCGCCGACCGGCCGGAGATGGCGCCCGAGGATGTCGCCTTCATGCACGAGCAGCTGGACGCGGAGATCGCCGGGGTCGAAAGCGAGTTTGGCATCGGGCTGCGACGGCGGTGGGGCTGGCATTGACCCAACGGGCACGTGATGCTGCCACGCGCGTCCGGGCCGTCGGCCCGGAGCCGCTTACCCAGCTCGGCCGGCGCGCATACGCCCGGATGAGCGAGGCGACCGCCCGACTGCGGATGGAGCCGGGGTTCATCCTGATCGGCGCGCAGCGCTGCGGCACGACCTCCCTGTTCCGCGCGCTGGCGGCCCATCCTCAGGTGCTGCCGCCGGCGTTCCACAAGGGAGTCAACTACTTCGACCTGAACTATTACCGGGGAGCCCACTGGTACCGGGCACACTTCCCGGTCGCCGAGATCGCGCGCCGTAGGGCGGGGCGCCATGGTGCCCCGGCCGCGTTCGAGGCCAGCGGTTACTACCTGTACCACCCGTGGGCGGCGGAGCGGCTCGGGCATGACCTGCCCGGCGCAAAGCTCGTCGCCCTGCTGCGCGACCCGGTCGAGCGGGCCTTCTCCGCCCACAAGCACGAGCGGGCCCGGGGCTACGAGCAGGAGGACTTCGAGCGCGCGCTGGCGCTGGAGGACGACAGGCTGGCCGGTGAGATCGAGCGGATGCGAGCGGATCCCGCCTATGAGAGCTTCGCGCACCGGCACCACTCCTATCGTCATCGTGGCCAGTACGCGGAGCAACTCGAGCGGGTATTCGAGTTCTTCCCGCGCACGCAGGTGCACGTGATCGACAGCGCTGACTACTTCAGCCAGCCTGCGCGGGAGTACCGGCGGCTCCTGGAGTTCCTCGGCCTGGCGCCCTTCGAGCCGGGATTCGCCGCCGCCAACGCGCGCCCCGGGCCGCCGATGGATGCCAGGTCACGGCGTATGCTCGAGGAGCATTTCGCCCCGCACGACGAGCGACTGGCGAAATTGCTCGGCCGCCAGCCGGGCTGGGTCCGGTGAGCCGCCCGATGTTGATCGTTGAATCCCGGACAATCGACACTTCCTGTAGTGAATGCCCATGTCTGCCATGCTGAATACGGCAGGTTCCGGCCCGACAGAACAGCCGCGGAGGGAGATCGCCGATGAAGAGGGTCGGTCCAGGCAGGGCAGGCACGCACGCGCCGGTGGCGTCATGAATGCGGCCGACAAGACCACGGTCCCCGCCAGGCCCAAGCCGGGCCAGGAGGCGGCGAACCGCCCGGTACCGCAGTTGCGGCCCGACCGCAGCCTGGCGGGCTACGTGCGCGATCCCAAGTCGCTTAACCCCGCGCTCAAGCAGGCGGCGCGGCTGACCCTGGTGGGCGCCCGGATGCCCACCAGCCGTGCCCGCCTCCTGCCCGGCTTCCTCATCGTCGGTCGGTGAGCACCCCGCCGTGTTCAGCGCGGTGCTGCACGAGGAAGTCCACTTCTTCGACGTCTCCTACCGCCGCGGGCTCGCGTGGTACCGCAGCCATTTCCCGCTGCAGGCCGCCGCGCGCCGCGCCGCGCGCGGGTCCGGCGTCACTCCCGTCTCGTTCGAGTCCAGCCCCTACTACATGTTCCACCCGCTGGCCGCGGAGCGGATCGCCGGGGACCTGCCGGGCGTGCGGCTGCTTGTGCTGCTGCGCGACCCGGTGGAGCGGGCCTACTCCGGGCACGCCCATGAGGTGGCGCACGGCTTCGAGGCGGAGCCCTTTGAGGCGGCCCTGGAGCTGGAGCCCGCCCGGCTGGAGGGCCAGGCCGAGCGCATCACGGTGGATCCGGGCTACTTCAGCTACGGCCACCAGCACCACTCCTACATTGCCCGGGGCCAGTACGTCGAGCAGCTCGAACGGCTGGAACGGCAGTTCGGCCGCGATCGCCTGCACGTGGTGGACAGCGGTGACTTCTTCACCGACCCGGAAGCGGTGTACGACGGGGTCCTTAAGTTCCTCGGGCTGCCCAGCCGGGGCTACCCGGCCTTCAAGCGCCGCAACGCCCGCCCGCGCTCTCCCATGCCCGGCACGGTGCGGGCCGCGCTGGAGGAGCACTACCGGCCCTACGACGAACGGCTGGCCGCCTGGCTTGGCCACGAGCCGAGCTGGCGCCGCGGCGGATAGCGGAGAGCCTTCTCCCGGGCGCTGAAGTGCCCGGCAGCGAAGCCGCCGGGCACCGTCTTGCCGGTTGCCTATTTGCGCTTACCGAACTTCGCCCGCAGCACCATGCCGCCGTACGCCATGAGGTCAAGCGAGTACCGCTTCCACAGCCTGCCCGGTTCCCTGGTCAGCCGGAACGCCCAGCCGAGCCGCATGGTGTTCACCCAGCCGGGGTACCAGTAGACCCGCTCGGCCAGATGGTCGAGGTAGCTTCCGCCGGTGATGATCACCGGCACGTCCAGCCGGTCGGCCACCTGCCATACCCAGTGCTGCTGCATCGGGGTCGGGATCGACACGTGCAGGATGTCCGGCTTGGCCTCGTTGATGGTCCGCACCATCATGTCGATGTCGGACTCGTCGTAGCGGCCCGGGTGGCCCCGCACGACGTCCCAGTAGCCGTGCAGGGTGCCCGCGATCGGGATTCCGGGGAAAGTGTCCTTGAGGTTCGCGGCGGCCTTCTCCGGGGTGCCCTCGCTGCAGCCGAACAGGAAGTTCGAGAACCCGCGCTCCGCCGACAGGGTGAACATCTTCGGGCAGATGTCGTCATTTCCCTGCCGGTCCGGCACGGGCAGGCCGAGCAGGCGGCCGCCCAGGACGATGCCCCAGCCGTCCGGCAGGACGATGTCGAACTGGTTCATCTTGCCGACCAGCCCGGCGGTCTTGTGACCGCGCAGGACGTAGTCGGGGTTGATGAAGGACACGGTGAGCCGCGACCGGGTCTCGACCGCCTGCCGCACGGCGTCCAGGAACGCCTCGTCCGGCAGGCAGGACAGGCCGATACCGAGGAACTCCCGCTTCTGGGCCCGGTACCCGGCACCGAGTTCGCTGCCCGGCGCCCGCAGCGGGGCGCGGCCGGCGCCGCCGTTGGCCATCTCCTCCGCCGGCCTCACAGCAGGCCCTCCGCGGCCAGCAGCCTCCGCAGCCCGGCTTCCAGGTCATACTGCGGTTTCCAGCCGCTGGCCTGCATCAGCTTCTGCGGATCGGAGATGAGGTGGCCGTCGCCGTCCCGCATCCGCTCGGGCACCTGGCGGACGTCGACCGGGCGGCCGGTGATGTCCCCGATGGTCTCCATCACGTCCTCGATCGTGGTCCCGGTCCCGGTGCCCACGTTGAAGACCTCCAGGCCGGGCTCGCCCTGGGCGGCGGCCACCAGGGCCGCGGCGGTGTCGGTGACGAAGATCAGGTCGCGCTGCGGCCACAGGTTCCCGAGGTCGATCGTCTTTCCCGCGCCGAGTGCCCTCATCACCTCGGGCAGCACGTGCGGGTTGGTCTCCCGCGGCCCGTAGGTGTTGAACAACCGCGCCACCGCGGTGCGCACCCCGGGCCGGTCGGCGTGGAACCGGCCCATGATCTGCTCGCCCATCCACTTCGAGATGCCGTAGATCTCGTCCGGGCGGGCGGGCGCGGTCTCCGGCCACGGGTCGTCCCCGAAGCCGTAGATCGCGCCGCTGGAGGGGAACACGAACGCCCTGAGCGGGGCGGTGCGCACCGCCCGGATCACCGCGTCCAGCCCGAGGACGTTGACCTCAAGGGCCTCCTGCGGGTGGGCATTGCAGTAGGGGATGAAGTGCAGCGCCGCCATGTGGAAGACGGTGTCGGGGGCGAAGTCCGCGACCGGGCGGAGGTCTTCCGCGCTCCTGATGTCACCGTCGATCACGGTCAGGTGGCTGCGGCGGCCCCGATTCTCCAGGTGTTCGCGTCGGCCGAGCCTGAAGTCGTCCACCACTAGCACGTGGGCGCCGCGGTCCAGCAGCGACTCCACCAGGTGGGAGCCGATGAACCCGGCCCCGCCCGTGACAAGAACGCGATCCATTTATCGTGGCCTTCCGTTGGTTTGGCATGTCGCCTCCGCCGGGCCGGCCGCTCCGGCGAGCGGGCCGGCCATCGAGGCGCTCGGTGCCTGCCTGGTGATCATATCGGCTGGTCAGGGCATTACGGGTCAAGTTTGGACAGTAACGGACGACAGTTCACCGGGCCGTAGCCGGCGGACACGTCACCGGCCGCCGCGCCCGGATGACCGGGCCAAGGCGGTGGCCCGCAGGCCCCGCCCGGCACGGCCTCCGGCACGGTGCTACGACGTGTACGGCAGGTAGCACAGGCCGGCGAAGCCGGGCTGGCCGCCGCAGGAGATCCCGCCGCCGAAGTTGTCGCTGGCGATCCACAGCCCGCCGCTGGTGAGCAGCATGTCATCCGCGCCGTGCCCGCGTGACCGGCTGTACAGGCCGGCGGTGCCGCCCGAGTTGAGGATCAGCGACCCGCCCGACGGGCCGGGTGCCAGGCCCGCCAGGCCGGGCGCCGGTATGGCGCCCGGGCCGGCCTTGTTGCACGCGTTGGCGTTGTTGAACCAGGGGTTGTGGCGCGCGACGTACACCGCGCTGGAGTCGGCGATCGTGGCGTACAGCGAGTCACAGCCGTCGTAGGCGATCCAGTCGGAGAAGACCTGGGTCTGTGTGGCCGGGAACGCCGCCGCCGCGTCGCACAGGCCGGGCAGCGGGAACGTGCCGTTCCAGAGGATCGGCTTGAAGCCGGTGTCGGCGAGGTAGATCGTCTGGTCGTCCGGCGACCAGGCCGCCGCGTGGACGTAGAAGGGGTGCGACGCCCCGCAGTTGAAGTACCGGTCGTTGGGGTTGAGGGTGCCGTTGGGGTCGCTGCCGTCGAACTCCGGCGAAGTCCAGCCGGTGACCGCCGCCGTCGCCCCGCTCACGTCGATCATGAAGATCTGCCGCCGGTTCAGCCCGCCCACGCTGCTGAAGTCGCCTTCCACCAGGACCAGCGTGCCGCCGTGGGACAGCTGCTGGTTGTACAGCTCGGTGGAGTTGTTCTTCACCCCGGGAAAGACGATGTGACCGGAGATGCCCAGGTGCAGGAACCCGTCGTCCTGGCCGGTGACCGGGTTCAGGCTGGCGTAGTAGGGGTTCGTGCCCTTGTTGCCGTCGATCGAGGTAAAGGTCCCGCC
>WNFJ01561287.1_pt1 | contig 13091 bp, 14 predicted proteins | sample 5400461 | NCBI WGS metagenome assembly WNFJ01 (sample SAMN13153349, study PRJNA577476) | soil metagenome | isolation source: 115 cm saprolite on Douglas fir-dominated hillslope | place: USA:California | collected 2013-09-17 | reverse complement strand
AGCCTGCTGACCTCGTGACCTGATAAGAGCCTGCCCTCCACCGCGAGCGGCCCATCCCTGTCGTGTCCGCACTCAGCAAAACCAGGATCTTGCCGATCCTCAGAATGAAGAAAAGAAGGCCTTGACAAACATAGGAGCATCGGATATTGCATGTTGCGCCCTGTCCGGCTGTTATTGTTTGTAACGAAACATCAGCGCACCGGGCATACGAACCAGGTGACAAGGCGCCTACCAGAGATGCGAGTGAGCGCCGCCGCGTCATGTCGAACATAGCCAGGGGCTTATTGTCAGGCCGGTCCGGTTGCCCGCACCCCCTCGGGAGCGACGTCCAGCACTCATGACGAGTGACACGCGACACTGTGGCGATAAGCGACGAATAGGGCAGGTCCTCTCGATTCTGGGTTACGGCTGTAATGCGGCTTAACGAAGATCGGCCACTTCATCGGGTTCAGTCGACGTTTGGCCAATGCCTGCGACAGCATGAGAACCGTCAAATATCTCTTCGAGGACATCCGCGAGGCTGGTGTCGCGCTCATCGAGGATCGCAGCATAGCGTGACGTGACCTCGAGGCTGCCGTGTCCTGCGCGCTGCCGGACCTTCTGCAGGTCCACTCCCTTGTCGATGGCCCAGCTGATCCCCGTGTGCCGGGCGTTGTAGGGAGTGAAGTCCTCGGGCAGGCCGGCTGCATCTCGTGCCGCGTTCCAGAAGCGCAACCAGACCTCGGCCATGAGATATTCAGTGCCGTCCCGGCGCCAAGTGTCCGCCTTGGTCAGCCCATCCTCGGTGACCCGCTGTGCGCTCTGCTGGCGACGCCACCGGCGCTGGTAGTCGGCGGCATACGCCTTGCACTTCCCGCAGTGGCAGTTCATCGAATACCGGGCACCCTTCGTGCCGTGCTCATAAGTGATGCCGCCCTTGGATACCAGCGGAGGCAGGTTCTCATCGTCATCCTGAGGGACCGGAGCGGAGCGCATATAGGCAAACATCCACTGCGGGAAGAGCAGGTCGTCCGTGCCGAGGCCGTACTCCTCGATATGTTCCTGTACCGCGGCGCACATCTGCTTGGAGATGGCGAACCCGCGCCAGTCACCGTTCTTCGGATGCGGTTTGGTGAACCATCCTGCTTTCCCCGAGGGATGGTACTTGGCGTTGACGTAGACGGTTGACCGCGTGACGTTCAGCATCTGCTGTCCGAAGTCGAAGTCGCACGGGCGGAAACCGATCATCTCGCAGCGCCGAGCCCACGTGGTGACGTTCAGCCGCGCATACAACCGGGCGGGAGGATAGGTCATTGCCTCCTCGAGGCGCCGCCATTGGTCATGGCTGGCCACAAGCACCGGTTTGGTCGGCGCATGTTTGAGCCGGATGCTTCGTATGGGGTTGTTGTTCCGGTACCCCTCATCGAATGCCATCTGGCACATGGCGGAGAGGACCTTGCGCGTCGCGCGTATCGTGATCTGCGAGGCTTCCTCGGCGGGGAGAACATTGACCAGCAGGTTGAAAAACGTTTCCCGGTTGAGCTCGCTGATCCGCAGGTGACCGACGTACGGGACGACGTGGTTCTTGGCTAGGTAGCCATACTCCTGGCGAGTGCCCGGGCTCACCGCGTGGTAACGCAGGAAGCGCCGTTCGCAGAACTCCGAGATCGTCATCGTGGCCTTGTCGGCCGGGCTCGTCTCGTCCAGGAATCCGCGCGCGTGACGCTCTTCCTCCTCAGCCACCTCGTGGGCCCGCTCGTGCGAATCGTAGGTGCCAGCAGACTTGTACTTGCCGTTGGCGGCCCGGTAGATGCCGACGTACCGCGTTCGAGATCGACTCTCTCGCTCGATTACGTATGCCACGTCAGACCTCCGGAGCCCGGTAGCGCTATGTTAGACGAAATGTTAGAAACACCCGCCGACAATGGACTGCAATCCACACCACTGCCTAACACAAAGTGGCCTTTACCTGTGACTTCATGAGTTCCATGGTAGCTCTGCTTCACGAAGTATGGATTACGGCGGCACGTCCGAGATCATGAAGACGATCATCGCCCGCGAGGTGACCGGCCTGCGGGCCTAGGCCTTTACGATCTCGTGCATTCAGGCTTTGCGGCTTCCGCGGTTAGAGCCGTGGGATCACGGGTCCACGACGGGCTGACCAAAGTCCCCTGGCGAGCCACGAAGAACTGGGACCCGGCCTGCTAGTGGGCGCCTGGGCCTGTAGCAGGCGGGCAGGGCGGTCAGCGTCCGGGCTCGGTTGCGCCGGGGCGCCGGCCTTGTAGCGGCCGGCCGCCGGGTGATGATCGTGACGGTGGCCCGGCGGATACCGTCGTGCCTGGCGGAACGGGCGGCCGATCGGTCAGGAATCGAGAAGCGCCGGCCCGCGGGCCTGACCTAGCGTAACCGTCATGACTTCCATCGAATCTGTCACCCTGGAGGTGGCCGACCCCACGGCCGCCAGCCGCTTCTACACCGCCGCCTTCGGTCTGGGCCCTCAGGTGCGCCTGCGGGCCTCGCAGGCACCGGCGGCCGGCTTCCGCGGGTTCACGCTGTCGCTGACGGTGTCCCAGCCAGCCACCGTCAGCGGCCTGATCGGCGCCGCCCTGGACGCCGGCGCCACGCCGCTGAAGCCGGCCGCGAAGTCGTTCTGGGGCTACGGCGGCGTCGTGCGAGCCCCGGACGGGACGATCTGGAAGGTCGCGACCTCGGCGAAGAAGGACACCGGCCCGGCCACCCGGCAGATCGACCAGATCGTGCTCCTGCTTGGTACCACGGACGTGGTCGCGAGCAAGCGGTTCTACGCCGGCCGCGGCCTGGCCGTGGCGAAGAGCTTCGGCCGCAAGTACGTCGAGTTCGACACTGCGCCGGGTCCGGTCAAGCTGGCGCTCTACGGGCGCCGCGCCCTCGCCAAGGACGCTGGCGTTGCTCCCGAGGGCACCGGATCGCACCGGCTTATGATCGGCGGCGATGCCGGGTCCTTCACCGACCCGGACGGGTTCGGGTGGGAGGCCGCATCGCTTTGAGCCGGGCGGCGTGGTCCGCGGGCCCGGTCACGGCACGGGGCTCGGCATCGATGGCGGCGCGACGTACGATCGTGCGTGTGACCAGCAGACCCGGCGCGGAGCAGCATCTGCGCGACCTTGCGCGGCTGCGCCGGGTCCGCGACCGGATCGACCGGGAGTACGCACAGCCGCTGGACGTCGAGGCGCTCGCCCGCGGCGCGCACATGTCGGCCGGGCACCTCAGCCGCGAGTTCAAGCTCGCCTACGGCGAGTCGCCGTACAGCTACCTGATGACGCGGCGGATCGAACGGGCGATGGCCCTGCTGCGCCGTGGCGACCTCAGCGTCACCGAGGTCTGCTTCGCGGTCGGCTGCTCGTCGCTGGGCACCTTCAGCACCCGCTTCACCGAACTGGCCGGGATGCCGCCCAGCACCTACCGCAGCCAGGAAGCGCGTGCGACGGCGGGGATGCCGCCGTGCGTGGCCAAACAAGTGACCAGACCGGTCAGGAATCGAGAAGCGCCGGTCACCGGGCCGCAGCTAGCCTGACGGCTATGGACATCACCATTCACGCGAGCTTCCTTCCGCATGACGACCCGGACGCCGCCCTGGCCTTCTACCGCGACACCCTCGGCTTCGAGGTCCGCGCCGACGTCGGACAGGGCAAGATACGCTGGATCACGGTCGGCCCCGCCGGGCAGCCCAGCACCTCCATCTTGCTGGCGCCGCCGGCCACCGACCCCGGCATCACCGACGACGAGCGCCGCACCATCGCCGAGATGATGGCCAAGGGCACCTACGGCTGGATCCTCCTGGCCGCCAAGGACCTCGACGCCACCTTCGAGCGGCTGCAGGCCAGCGACGCCGAGGTCGTCCAGGAGCCGGTCGAGCAGCCATACGGCATTCGCGACTGCGCCTTCCGCGATCCCGCGGGCAACCTGGTCCGCATCCAGGAGCTGCGCTGAGCCGGCCGGTGATCGCAGCCATGTGCACAGACGCATACCGTGAGGCGCTGATGCGAGATCTGCCATCCACGGCGTCACCGGCGCCGACCCCGACCCCGACACCGACCCCGGCGCCAGGCCAGCGCCACGCCGCTGAAGCCGGCCGCGAGGGCGTTGCGGGGCGGCCGCTGCGGCGTCACACGGATCCCGGACAGGACGATCTGGAAAATGGCGGTGTCGCGGCCGCGGGGGGCGGCAGCCCAGAACGGCCCGGCGATAGCGCTCGCTAAGGACGTCACGATCGCCCACGGCGAGGTCAGGGGCCAGCGCTGACCGGACGGCCGAAAAGACCAGCCCACATCCGCCGTGACCCCCGAGGCCGGGCGGCACGTCGCCGGCCTCCGACCTCGGTAATGTCTATCGGCTCGCCCGGGCCTGGTGCTCGGTCGGCGATTACTCGCGCTCGATCCTGCGCAGCCCATGCGCGGGGGTCCACCACTCAACGACGAGCATCGTGGCCTTCTCGTTGAGGTGCGTGTGTACGACCTCGGCGATGTCGGCGTAGAAGCGGTCGCCGTCGGAATCCTCGGTGAGTGGCCTCGCAGAGATCGCCCGCCCGGAGATCTTCGCCTCACCCGGCCACTGCGCTTCCGCGCCCTCGATCGGGTCGATCGTCGCGCTGTGCAGTGCGAACCGCGGATCCCGGCCCAGATCCGCACCCTTGCGCGCGTTCGGCATCGAGCCGAAGGCGAGTTCGCCGTCCTCGAAGGCCACCTCGATCCCGGAGATCCGCGGCGACCCGTCGGCTCGCAAGGTGGCGATCGTCTTATGTCTGTGCCTGTCGAAGAGCCCCCGCACGCGCTGCGCGAACTCAGGTTCCGCGCGCTCGACGTCCTTCCACGCCGTCATGCGCCCAATATCGCACAGGCGACCGGGGTGAGATGACCATGACAGCGTATGCGCGCACAGATCACCTGCTATTGCGCGTGTCCCTGCCTAACCCGGGGAACCGACTATGTTCCCCGGGTTAGGCGAATCGCTGCCCGTCACGGGGGATGGGTGCTCGTTTCATGTGTAAGGCCCGTCAGCTGCCGACGGCCGTTATGGGCGGCTTGCAAGTAGTTTCGATGGGTTCGGCCATGCGTATCTCAGGCCCATCGGCTCGCCGTTGAGCCGGGAGGCGTCTCCGCCTGGCGGCGGGACTTCGCCGCGTTCCACGCAGGTGCCGCCGCGCACTGCGTAGAAGGCGCGGGCATCGGTGTTCTGCTCCAGGACCCACAGGTACAGGCCGGACGAGGGTGACCAGTCCAGGACGGCCTGCCCGGTCAGGGCCAGCAGCCGGGTACCGATCCCTTGCCTTTTCAGCCCGTATGCGACGTGAAGGTTGTCGAGGTAGGCGCCCCAGGTGGCGTCCTGGCCAAGGAGCGTGTGCGCAAGGCCCACGATCGCGCCGTCGCGCTCGGTGAGAATCGTGCGTGCCCGCGGGTCCGGGATGGCCAGCCGCTCGGTCCACAGCCGCAGCAAGTACCCGGCGGCGTCATTGTCGAGGAAGGCGTTGGAGAAGGCGCTACGGTAGTGCCGCTGCCAGCTGTCGGCGTGCAGTCCGGCGATGGCGTGCGCGTCGCCCGGGCAAGCCGCCCGGAACCGTAGCTTGGCTGAGGCGGGCATGGGCGTTCCTCCTCCGTGTTCCTGGGCACCGGGGTTTTCAGCCGTCCAGCGGCGAAGGGGACATGTTGGCGCCGCTGATGATGACGGCGAGGCGCTCGCCGGGCGCGGGCTTGCAGGCGCCGGTGAGCAGGGCCGCGACGCCGACGGAGGCGGCCGGCTCGGCCGCAATGCGCGCGGTCTGGACGACCGGCGTCCGGTGCAAGTAAGGCCCGATCGTGTCGTAGGCACGGTGAATGTCCTCACGCGTAATCACGAGATGCTGCCCTCCATCAAGAGCCGAGCTCGGCGATGGCCTCGACCTCGACCGGGGTCCCCAGCGGGAGCGCGGCGACGCCGATCGCGGAGCGGGCATGCGCGCCCGCTTCGCCGAGCACGTCCAAGAACAGGCGCGAGGCACCATCGGCGACCTGCGGCTGGCTGGTGAAATCAGGGGTGCTCGCGACGAACACCGTGATCTTCACCAGCCGCGCGATCGCGCTCAGCGATCCGGCCGCGGCGTTCAGCTGGGCGAGCACGTTGAGTGCGCACATCCGGGCCGCTGCCTGGCCGTCGGCGATGTCGATGTCGGCGCCGAGGCGGCCCTTGGTGACGAGCTGGCCCTCACGGACGGCAATCTGACCGCTGACGTACACAGTCGAGCCGGACCGGACATAGGGCGCGAACGCGGCGACGGCGGCCGGCGGATCCGGCAGTGTCAGGCCCTGCCGGGCGAGGCGCTGCTCGGGGGATTGCGTATCACCAGTCACTAGCGAGTGTCTCCTTTGCCTGGGCGATGCGGTCTTCGTCGCGCTTGTAGAACACCCACTGCTTGATCTTCTTGCCCCGGATAAGGCCCGCCTGGGAGAGCAACCGCAGATGCTCCCCGCAGGTCGGCGCGCTGACCCCGAGCTTCTCCGCGATGAACAGCGCGCATACGCCGTCTTTGACGAGATCGCCGTCGCGCTGCGGAGGGAAGTTGGCCACGGGGTCACACAGCCACTCAAGGACCTGCAGGCGCTTCTCGTTGCCCAGCGCCTTGATGAGGTCGATGTCAAGCACAAAGGAATTATGGCAAATAGCTAACTAACTGTCTAGATGCGTCGGCGACATCCGCACCCCGAGCACCGCCTGGTGACGTTGAGCCACTGGACCTACTCACGCGACGATGAAACCTGGACACTGCCGACTACGCTCTGCTATCGCTACGACGGATATAGCTACCCGTCCAGGGTACGGCGGAGCGACTTCATGATGAACTCCGCGCCGACGACGGGTGGCGTCCAGCGCCGTCGGCGCGGGGAAATCGGCCCGGATGGCTAGGGGTTGGGCGGGCCGAGGTGGGGAAGTGTGCCAGCAGGTCGTCGTGGGGTTTGAGGTCGGCCAGGGGATCTTGCCGTTGCTCAGCCACGCACAGCGCAAGCTGTACACGCCATCGGTGCGGACGCGGTCGTTCGGGTGGGTGGCGGGCTCGGTGCGGTCGCAGCGGAGATGTCGGGCAGCACCTGCAGGGCGGCCGCACTGGCCTGCTCGGGTGAGTAGCCGCCGTTTTCCAGGATTTTGGACCAGGGGCCCAGGTAGTTGGCGACGTCGTCGGCTGGCCGCCGGACTGACGTCGCCGCTCGAGACGGCCCCGCTTCCAGCGCCGGCAGGGCGATCCGGAATTCGACAGTTCAGGTAGACTTAGTTAACTCAATTGCCCTCTTGTGCCCCTCCTGTGAGGACATGCTCTCGTGCTCCAGAACCGCGACCCTGCCGGGGCGGTTCTGCGCGCGCCCAAGACCGCGGAGCTCATCGCGTCGTACATCCGCGGGCAGATCGTCCGCGGCGACCTGAAGGCCAGCGACTCGCTGCCCACGGAAACCGTGCTGATGGAGATGTTCGGCGTGTCGAGGCCGACGCTGCGTGAGGCGTTCCGGATCCTGGAGGCCGAGTCCCTGATCTGCGTCCGGCGCGGCGCCCGCGGCGGGGCCCGGGTGGTGGCCCCGGACATCGCCGTGGCGGTCAGGTACGTCGGCCTGTTGCTCCAGCTGAGCGGGACGACGATCGCCGACGTGTACGAGGCGCGCACGGTGCTCGAGTCGGCTATGGCCGGCCTGCTGGCCGCCGGGCGCTCCCGGCAGGACCTGGACGACCTGAACGCCTGCGTGGAGGGTCTGGTCGGCCTGGCGGAAAGCGACGAGCACTTCAAGGACGCCGACGCCTGGTCCCAGGCCACGCAGCAGTTCGGTGACCTCGTCGTTGAGCGGGCCGGTAACCGCACGCTGTCTGTCCAGGCGCGACTGCTGCGCGGCATCATCGCCATGCACCCGTCCCCGGCGGTCGGGCGCACCGGAGACAATCCGGACACCCAGGACCAGTTCAGGAAGCTCGTTCGCTCCTACCGCAAGCTGATCCTGCTGATCGACGCGCGCGACGTCGGCGGAGCCGAGCGGCACTGGCGGACGCACCTGGAGGCCGCGGGCCGCAAGCTGCTCCCCGACGACCAGGCCGCCAAGCCCGTCGACCTGTTCGGCTGACTCCCCGGCTGCGCCCTTTCCGCGCGCTCTTCCGGGCATTCCCGCGGCCGCCATGCACCACACGCGACGCCTCCAAAAACGCGATGCCGCGAGACGCCGCCCGGTCGGGGTCTGGTCACGCGCCTGAGCCTCCGGTGAGCCACGGCCAGAGGCCGCCGGCCCCAGCCTGAAGGGCGGCCCGGCCGAGTTCGGCGAAGCAGTCTGACGCCGTACCGTCCTCCTCCCGCCAGGACCATAGCCGCGTCGTGGTCAGCCGCAGCCGGTGCTCCTCGGTGGTCCCGATCGCGCCGTGCATCTGGTGCGCGATCGCGGCCACAATCCCCGCGCCGTGGCTGGCCTGGGCCTTCGCGGCCAGGACCGCGGATATCGCGTCCCCGGCAGACGCCGCATCCGCATCCGCCGCGGCAGGCACGTCGTCCGTCACGACACCATCTGCCGCGGCAGACGCGTCGTCCGCCACGACACCATCCGCCACGGCGGCCTGCACCGCCGCGCCGATCAGGGCGACCTCGCCGGCCATCCGCGCGATTTCCTGCTGGACCGCCGGCATCTTGCCCAGCGGCCGGCCGAACTGCTCACGTTCCGTCACGTACGCCACGGTGAGCTCCAGCGCGCGCCGGGCCGCGCCGCTGATCAGCAGCGCCCGGAACAGGCGCAGCAGCCACCGGGCGTGGTCGACCGTCCCGGCGGACGCTGGGTGAATCTCGGCGTCCGCGCCCAGGCGAAGATCGTCCCGCGGCTCCCCGGCCAGGTTGCGGCCGAACCGGGCCACGGACCCGCGCGCAGCGACAGCCAGCCACTCACCACCCGGGCCCCCGCCCACGGCCACGGTCGTGGCCAGCCGCCCGTAAGGCACTCGGCGGAGCGTCTCGCCGCCGCCCGCGGCCACCGCCAGGGTGAGCGGGCCGGGCGGAATGCGCCGGCCGGCCCGCGCCAGGACAATGCCCGCGGCGAGCGTCTCGCCTAGCGGCACCGGCGCCGCGGCGGCCCCGGCCGCGACCGCCACCTCCGCCGCCGAGGCGAGGTCGCCCCCGCTTCCGCCGAGTTCCTCGGGCGATCCGACCAGCGTGAGCCCGGTGTCCTCGAGCGCCTGCCACAAGGGGGCATCCCAGCCAGCCGAAGCCTTCGCCGCGGCCGCGACCCGCTCGGGCGTGCAATGCGAGGCGAGCAGGCGCCCGACGGTGTCGCGGAGCAGTTCCCGCTCGTTGGCGTCCGCGCTCATCACAGTGCGCTCATCACAGTGCGCTCATCGCAGTGCGCTCATCGCAGGCCCAGCCCGCGGGCGACCACCGTGCGGAGGATCTCGTTGGTGCCGCCTCGGATGGTGAAGCCGGGCGCGTGCAGGATCGCGTGCGCCAGCAGCCCGGCGTAGCCGGCGTCGTCCGGATCGGGTTCGGTCGCCGCCAGCATCCGGGCCACCTCGATGATCTCGTTCTCCAGCCGCGTCCCGACGTCCTTCACCAGCGCCGCCGCGACCTCTGGAGCCTGGCCTTCGGCCAGCGCCCCGGCCACCGCCAGCGACATCTGGCGGCACGCCCACAGCCGGGACACCATCTGCCCGAGCGACCGCGGGTCGGCCTCCGGCGACCGCGACGCGAGCTCGCCGGCCAGCGTGTCCAGCAGCACGAACGTGGACAGCAGCCGTTCCGGGCCGCTCCGCTCGTAGGCCAGTTCGGAGGTCACCTGGGCCCAGCCCGCCCCGATGGCGCCGACCACCTGCTCGTCGGGCACGAACACCTCGTCGAACACCACCTCGTTGAAGTGGTGCTCGCCGGTCATCGAGATGATCGGGCGGATGGTCACGCCCGGCTGATCGAGCTCGATGAGCAGCTGGCTGAGGCCGACGTGACGCTGCCGGCCGTCGGCCGGGCCGGTGCGCAGCAGGGCGATGAGCGCGTGCGCGCGGTGGGCGCCGCTGGTCCAGATCTTCACGCCGGATACGGTCCAGCCGCCGTCGGCCCGGGTTCCGGTGGTCCGGACCGCGGCGAGGTCCGAGCCCGCGTCCGGTTCGGACAGGCCGATGGCGAAGTAACACTCGCCCCGGGCGATGGCGGGCAGGTAACGCCGTTTGAGCTCTTCGCTGCCGTAGCGCAGCAGGTTCGGCGCGATCTGCCGGTCGGAGACCCAGTGGGCCGCCACCGGAGCACCCGCGGCCAGGAGTTCTTCCACCACGACGTAGCGTTCAAGCGGCGAGCGCCCGGGTCCGCCGTACTCCGGCGGTATGGTCATGCCGACCCAGCCCCGCCCGGCCAGCCGCCTGCTGAACGACTCGTCCCAGCCGGACAGCCAGGCGTCGCAGGCCGGAACGAACCGGCCCGCCGCCCTCTCGCTCGCCAGGAAGCCGCGAACCGCCGCCCTCAGCTCCCGGGCGGCGGGCAGCGGCCTGGCCGACGGCAGAAGCGTCACGTCGCGCATCGTTCGGTTACCGTTCGCGAACAGTTGCCCGGAAAGTTCCCTCTGGTTACATACCTTTTAATCAGCTTACCCTTTTGCCATGGGCCGGAGCCGCGGCAGCGGCCGGAACAAGACGACCCGAACAAGACGACCGGAACAAGACGACCGGAACAAGACGAGAGGTGATCGCTGTGGCAACGCAGGACGCCATGCCCCTCGAGGCGCTGACGGACAGCTCCCGCCAGCGGCCGTCGGGCAGCTTCGACGAGTTCTCACCGTACCCGCCGATCGCGGACTACGCGTTCCTGTCCGACTGCGAGGTCACCGCGCTGGTCGCGCCGAGCGGTTCGGTCGAGTGGATGTGCCTGCCGAAGATGGACGGCCCGAGCGTCTTCGGCGCGATGCTGGACCGGGACGCCGGCTGGTTCAGGTTCGGCCCGGACGACGTCGAGGTGCCGAGCGACCGGCGATACCTGCCAGGGACCATGGTGCTCGAGACCAGCTGGGACTGCGGTCAGGGCTGGCTTGTGGTAAGGGAATGCCTGGTCATGGGGCCGTGGCAGCATGACCATCCGCATGGCAGCACGCACATCAGGCCGCCCACCGACTACGACGCCGAGCACATGCTGCTGCGCACGGTGCGGTGCGTGGACGGCCAGGCCCAGCTCACCCTGGACTGCGTGCCGTCCTTCGACTACGGGCGCCAGCACGCCCGGTGGCGGCACACCGACCGCGGCTATACCCAGGCGGTGATCGAGCCGGAGGGCCTGGACCTGACGCTCACCCTGACGTCCGACATCCGCCTCGGCCTGGAGGGATCCGGCGCCCGTGCCCGGACGCTGCTGAAGGAGGGCGAGACCCGCTTCTGCGCGCTGTCCTGGGGCCGCCGCGGCCCGGAGAGCTACCAGGACGCCTACCAGCGGCTGGTGTGGACCGCGCATCACTGGCAGCACTGGCTGGCCCGCGGCCGCTTCCCCGACCACCGCTGGCGCAGCCACCTGATGCGCAGCGCCCTCACCCTCAAGGGCCTGATCTTCGCGCCGACCGGCGCGATCGCCGCGGCGGCGACCACGTCGCTGCCCGAGACGCCGGGCGGCGAGCGCAACTGGGACTACCGGTACACCTGGATGCGCGACGGGACGTTCGCGCTGTGGGGCCTGTACACCCTCGGCTTCGAGTGGGAGGCTAGCGACTACTTCGCGTTCCTCTGCGACCTGGTCGAGCGCGACCAGGGCGACCTGCAGATCGTCTACGGCATCGACGGCCGGCGCGACCTGGACGAGCGGGTGCTCGACCACCTGACGGGCTACCAGGGTGCCCGGCCGGTGCGCATCGGCAACGCCGCCTACCAGCAGGCGCAGCACGACGTGTGGGGCGTGGTACTCGACTCGATCTACCTGCACACCAAGTCACGCGACCGGCTCGACGACCGGGTCTGGAAGATGGCCCGCCACCAGGTCGAGCGGGCCCTGGAGCGCTGGCGCGACCCCGACCGGGGCATCTGGGAGGTTCGCGGGGAGCCCAAGCACTTCACCTCCTCCAAGATGATGTGCTGGGTCGCGGCCGACCGCGGGGCGCGGCTGGCCACACTCCGTGAGGACAAGGATCTGGCCCGCACCTGGCGCAAGGCCGCCGACGAGATCCACGCCGACATCTGCGCGAACGCCCTCGACGAGCGCGGCGTGTTCTGCCAGCACTATGACACCACGGCGCTGGACGCGTCGCTGCTGCTGATGCCGCTGCTGCGGTTCCTGCCGCCGGACGACCCGAGGATCCGCGCCACCGTGCTGGCGATCGCCGACGAGCTGACCCAGGACGGGCTGGTACTGCGCTACCAGGTCGACGAGACCGACGACGGGCTCTCCGGTGAAGAGGGCACGTTCACCATCTGCTCGTTCTGGCTGGTCTCGGCCCTGACCGAGATCGGCGAGCACCAGCGGGCCCGGGACATCTGTGAGAAGGTTCTGTCCTACGCCAGCCCGCTGCTTCTCTACGGCGAGGAGATCGACCCGCGGTCCGGCCGCCACCTGGGCAACTTCCCGCAGGCCTTCACGCACCTGGCCCTGATCAACGCGGTCATGCACGTCATCCGCAAGGAGCAAGCCGCCCAGCGGCTGGCCATGGGTCGCGAGGTACCGGAAGGCCAGGCCTAGCCGTGGCCTAGCCGGCGTCCTCCAGCCGCGCTAGGGCCTGCTGCATCCCGGCGACCAGCGCCTCGAGCCCGCGCAGCGGCCGAACCATCACGGTGACGTCGGTGATCAGGCCGTCCTCGCCGGTGCTGACGATGTCCACGCCCTCGAGCTGGAAGCGCCCGACCCGGCCGCGGAACCGCAGCACGTCGACCCCCGGCCCGTGCGCCTCGCCGGTGTAGGCGAAGTCCTCGATGGTCTGGGTGGCCGCGGTGAGCACACGCACCACGGCGTCCCGGCCGCGGTAGGGCTGGAACACCGCAGGGCTGGTGAACGTGGCGTCCGGGTGCAGCAGGCCCGCCAGGGCGGTCATGTCGGCGGCGAGCATCGCCGCGCCGAAGGGCATCACGCGGTGTCCTCCAAAGCTCCCGGGGCGGGATCGAAGTATCCGGGCACCCACTTCAGCACCTCTGCCCGG
>WNFJ01052665.1_pt1 | contig 13091 bp, 9 predicted proteins | sample 5400461 | NCBI WGS metagenome assembly WNFJ01 (sample SAMN13153349, study PRJNA577476) | soil metagenome | isolation source: 115 cm saprolite on Douglas fir-dominated hillslope | place: USA:California | collected 2013-09-17 | reverse complement strand
AGAGAATTCGCATTGGCCGCACTCATGCGAATCATCGAGGCGATCGATCCAGGCTGGTCGGGCTCGAGAACAAGCCGATAGCGCTCCCGGACGTTGCTTATACCGCGGCGACCGCGTTTGCCAGGAGTATCGAGCGGCGGCAGCAAGCGGTTCCAGATCGGTCGATACAGTTTCCGTTCAATTGCGTTGAGCTCTTCCATCTCGACCGTCTCGACAAATTGGATCATCCGCGCCACTTCTTGCGATCGTTCGAGATAGCGACCGAGCCAGTAAAACGCTTCGGCCACGCGGCTGGTCACGCGCCGCGATAAGGGGACCTGAGCAGGACGAAAATTGGCCGGAACCGATTTCGCCTCGCTCGGCGAGCGCAGCACCCAGGTATCTTTCCCGCCTCCACCGAATTCAGATTCGGTTCGTCCTTCCGGTTTTGCTGAGAGTCTGGTCAACGCCCCAGGAAACAGCTCCATCTTATCGCCGTTTCGCATCCCATAGACAATGTGATCTTGCAGGCGTTCTACATGCCGGTTCTTGACCAAGCTAATAGTTTTGGCGACATCTTCTCTTGGTTGTGCCACAAACAGGTGAGGCGTCTTTCGGACGATATTGCGAAGCTCGTCCAGGCCGCTCTCCAGATCGTAAATGGTGAAAAATCGTTCGCCGGTGAGAGTTCGAATTTGGAACGATTCGGGCTGTTCGAGCACGAGCTCGCGTTGATCCAGGTCGCCGAGCCAATAGGTCTGGATTGTTGGTAAGATTGGCCATTCACCGAGGTAATAGCGAATGATGGTACTCGAGAAATGCAAAAGGCTGCGATCGTCAGCGAACTGAGAACCGACCGGGTTGACCAACGCGACGGTGCCTTTTCGCACGCAATGTATGAGTCCAGGGACGCCGATTCGACTGTCGGATTTGAAGACCAGCGGGTCGAGCCAAGGATCGGCTACTCGGGAATAAATCACATCGATTCTCTCCAGGCCGGAAACGGTCTTAAGGAACAGTGAATCGTTCAATACCAGCAGATCTCCGCCCTGGACCAACGGTATCCCCATGCGACGAGCCAGAAAGCTGTGCTCGGAGTAAACCGCGCTGGCGGTCCCAGGGGTTAGCAGCACTACGGAAGGATCGGTTGTTCGAGCCATGCCTCGCAGCCGCAGCAGAATTTCGGTCGGAACGTCTGCCATCGGTTCAATCGGAAGATGTTCAAACAGGTCCGGAACTACCCGAGCGAGAAGCCGCCGGTCCTGCATCATATACGAAATCCCGGAAGGATGACCGAAATAATGATGTTTTACCGTAAGTCGCCCGTCTGCATCCCGATAAAGACAGACCCCATTTAAATGCAGGTACCGTCCATTGGTCGGTTTCAGCCCGACCGCGCTCCGCTGAAACTGGGGGCTGCCAAGAATGAGAGGTATGGGCAGGATGCCTTCCCGCAGAATTTCCCTCTTGCCGTAAACATCCTGTAGGAGAAGCTCGAACGCCCGAACCCTTTGCTGGAATCCTCGGGTAATTAACTCCCATTCTTCCGGCAGAAAAACATGCGGCAGCAAATCAGAGAACCAGGTATTTGCTCGATCAGTGTGAAAGCTTCCAAAGGTAATGCCGAGTTCCCGCAGACTGGCGTGGAGACGCTGTTCCAGCTCATGGAGATGGGATGGGGTGTAGCTTTCTAGTTTGGCCAGAAGCGCGACATACTGGGGTCTCGCATACCCTTGGGTATCGAAAACCTCATACCACCGTGTGACTGCGGGCCGGTCATTCCCAACCATCTGGAGTCTTATACAGTGAAATAGCCAATAGCCAATAGCCGATAGCCGAGTTTCCGGTGTTGCTATCGGCTATCATCCTTCCGGGGTTGCGGATTACGAAAATGCGAGACATTCTACGAGCAGTGAATCCCCGGTTTCTCAGACCTCAACGCCTCGCCTGAATCGCAAAGGGCCGCCGGCGGTGCGGCCCTGGTCGTATCCGGCCCTCTATGCAGCACATTTACAGTGACCCAACGTTCGAAATGGCTTGCGATCAATTTTACTTGATCGCGGATTACTTACAGATCCCGGATAATCTCCGCGAACGCCTGATGTATCCCAAACGATCGGTCGCTGTGGCCGTGCCAGTCCGAATGGATGATGGCTCGACCAAAGTATTTCAGGGCTACCGTGTACAGCATCACCTGTCGATGGGGCCGACCAAAGGAGGTACCCGGTTTGCACCCGGAGTGACCCTGGGCGAAGTCGCTGCTCTATCAATGTGGATGAGTTGGAAATGCGCTTTAAGCGGTCTCCCCTACGGCGGCGCCAAGGGTGGAATTGATTGCGATCCACGAAAGCTGTCCACGGGCGAAATGGAACGACTATCCCGGCGCTACATGCAGGAGATGATTCCGTTTATCGGGCCTCACACCGACATTATGGGTCCAGACATGGGGACAAATGAACAGATCATGTCATGGTTCATGGATACCTACTCCGCCCATCAAGGGCACGCAGTGCCGGGAATTGTAACGGGAAAACCGGTGAGCGTCGGGGGGACCTATGGGCGTCGCGAGTCGACCGGGCGGGGAACGGTCTATTTGATTGAGCGTGTTGCCCACCAGTTGAAACTGAAGCTATCGGGCGGGACGGCGGTAATCCAGGGCTATGGGAATGTCGGAGCGGTCGCTGCCCGCGGTCTGGCATTTAAGAATGGCATGCATATCATTGCGATCAGTGACATCTCGGGGGCTTACCGCAACGATGACGGCCTCGACATCAAAGAGGTCGACAAGCACGTGGAGAAGTACGGTGCATTAGCCGGATTTCCCGGCGCAGACCCAATCCCGGTTAACGAATTACTTACTACTCCGTGCGACGTACTGATCCCGGCCGCCATCAGCGGTGTCATTAATCGAAACAATGCCGCCAAGATCCAATGCCGAATTCTGGCCGAGGCTGCGAACGGTCCAACCACTGTCGAGGCCGACAAGGTGCTATTCCAACGCTGGAACGAAATATTCGTGCTTCCCGACATTCTCTGTAATGCCGGCGGCGTCATAGTGTCGTATTTTGAATGGTGGAACGAAACCGAAGTAATGGATCGCCTTTTCCGGGTTTTGGAACAATCCTTTGGGGCGGTAATCAAACGGGCCAAAGAAGAAAGGATCCCGCATCGGCTTGCCGCTTTAGCAATTGGAGTGGAGAAGGTGATGCAAGCGAAAAAGGTCCGCGGTCTGTTTCCGTAGCAGTGCGTCGGATTTAGGAATGAAGCGAACATGGCAGACAATGTTTTTAGCAATAAAATGGCTGGCCCGGTGAACGAGCCGCCTTCGCCGGCTACGGCGCGTCCGAAATCTCAGAACAGGTACATCTCGGAGCGCGGCGCGATCCGCCGCAGCGGATTCGTAGTCGGGCTGCTCAGTAACCACAAATTATCCCCTAACTTGACCTCGCAAGCCGACGGGCGGCAAAATTTCGGCAGTCTCATTTGAATTTCCGTCTAAGCTTGCCCTAATTCTACACCCCCGGAGGAGGCGTTAGCAAACGATGTTCTTATCCCCATAGCATTGCGCCGCTGCCACCTCGGATCGATCACCGCTTTACTGCTCATTATTGACTTCGTATGCAGATTCCGACCAGCGAAACGCAGGATGTCGCCAAACCAGCCAGCTCGAATTGGTTTAAAGGCGCAATAATTTACCAGCTCCATATCAAGACCTTTTGCGATGCCAATAACGACGGCATCGGAGACTTTCAGGGGTTGCTCAGTAAACTCGATTACTTGCGGAACCTCGGCGTCACTGCGATCTGGCTGCTACCGTTCTATCCCTCGCCACTCCGCGATGACGGTTATGACATAGCGGACTACTATAACGTGCATCCATCGTATGGAACGCTGGATGACTTTCGTCAATTCCTCGAGGCCGCGCACGAAGCCGGGCTCAAGGTGATCACCGAATTGGTGTTGAACCATACCAGCGACCAACACATTTGGTTTCAACGATCACGACGAGCGGTAGCGGGCGATCCGTGGCGGGACTATTACGTTTGGTCGGATGATCCGAATAAGTATCAGGATGCCCGAATCATCTTCAAGGACACCGAACTGAGTAACTGGACCTACGACCCGGTCACCAAGTTGTACTTCTGGCATCGCTTCTATTCGCACCAGCCCGACCTGAACTATGATAACCCGGAAGTCTGTTCCGCGATGTTCAAGGTCGTGGATTTTTGGCTCGATATGGGGGTGGATGGACTTCGACTCGACGCGGTGCCTTATCTCTTCGAACGCGAAGGAACGAGTTGCGAGAATCTGCCGGAGACTCACGAATATCTACAAAAGGTCCGCGATCACATCGATGCCAAATATGTCGACCGGATGCTCCTGGCGGAAGCTAATCAGTGGCCGGACGACGCAGTCGCCTATTTTGGGATAGGAAACGAATGTCACATGGCGTTCAACTTTCCGATCATGCCGCGGATTTATATGTCGCTGCATATGGAGGATCGCTATCCGCTCGTGGATATCCTCGACCAAACGCCAAATATCCCGGAAAATTGCCAATGGGCGATTTTCTTGCGCAATCACGATGAGCTAACCCTTGAGATGGTGACGGAAGAAGAGCGCGACTACATGTATCGCGTTTACGCCCGCGATCCCCGCGCTCGCATCAATCTTGGTATTCGCCGACGGCTTGCTCCGCTCCTGAGCAACAACCGACGTAAGCTCGAGCTGATTCATGCAATCCTCTTTTCTATGCCCGGAAGCCCGATCCTGTACTACGGGGATGAGATCGGGATGGGGGATAATATCTATCTCGGCGACCGCAACGGCGTGCGTACGCCGATGCAATGGAGCGCAGATAAGAACGCCGGCTTTTCCCGAGCTAATCCCCATTCCCTGTTTTTACCGGTCAACATCGATCCGGAATTCCATTATGAGGCAGTGAACGTGGAAGTGCAGGAAACCAATCTCTCATCGTTTCTTTGGTGGATGCGTCGGATCATCGCCATGCGCAAACGGTTTCCGGCGTTCGGCCATGGTGATTTTCGGATGCTGTTCCCTTCGAATAATAAAGTGCTGGTTTTCACCCGCACCTATGAGACGCAAACGATATTGGTTGTGATAAATTTGGCGCGTTTTACCCAAGCGGTTGAGTTGGATCTCCAACCGTGGGTGGGCTGGACTCCGGAAGACGCGTTCGGCCATGGCCGGTTTCCGGTGATTCGGGACACGCTCTACCCCATCACTCTCGGTCCAACCACATTCTATTGGTTGTTGTTAACCCCGCCGGAGACGGGGGGCGTTTCCGACGGCGAAAAATATCTTCCGACGATCGATTACAATGGCAGCACGGCCTGGTGGTATTCGCCCGCCGGCACGAAATTTCTTGAACGTGATCTGATCCATTATATGCGCGGGTGCCGATGGTACCGCAGCAAGTCGCGCAGCATCGTTAGTACGGTGTTGGCTGACTTAGTGGAGCTGGGTGGAGGAGATTCAACCCAATTCCTTCTCATCGGCGTGAATTTTTCGGAAGGAGCGCGTGATCTCTACGCACTGCCGGTCAAGGTGGTGTCCGGAGACGAGGCGCGCTCAATCGAAGTCGAATATCCGGGCGCAGTCATGGCCAGAGTTGGCGCAGAAGGCGATTTGCTGGTCGACGCGGTGGCCTCGACTAGTTTCCAGGGCGCGCTTTTGCTGTCGATTGTTTCGGGTGGATCAGTCTCCGGGCGAATCGGAAAACTTATCCCAAGCCGCTCCAAACGATTGCTGGAGATGGCCGACAATGGGCTTCCGGAAATCTCTAAGGCCTTGAAGGTGGAGCAGAGCAATAGCTCAATCATTTACGGCGAACAGATATTCCTGAAGCTGTTCCGAAAATTGGACGAAGGCCTAAATCCGGATCTGGAAGTCACCAAGCAGTTGAGTGAGCGCTGCGGCTTTGCCCACGTGCCAAGCTATCTGGGCGATGTGGAATATATCGCCCGCGGTCAGGATCCGGCCGCGTTGGCGATGGCACAGGCATTTACCAATAACGAACAGGAAGGCTGGACCCAGACGCTCGCGGCGGTCGACCGATTTTTCGATCGTGTGCTTGGTGATCCAACCCTGCCGGAGCCACCTAAGGTTGGGCTTTGGGATCAGATTCCTGAGCAGTTGCTCACGGTAATCGAAGGTGTGCACCTTGAAACGGTCCGCCTCCTCGGCCAGCGAACAGCGGAAATGCATCTGGCTCTGGCCGCCGACGCAGACTCACCCGACTTTCGTCCGGAGCCGTTCACGCTGCAGCACCAACGTTCGGTGTACCAATCGATCCGCAGCGAATCGAAGGTGACGATGGCTTTACTCGGAAAGAACCTGAACGCCTTAGACGAGTACCCGCGAGCGCTGGCGGACCAGGTAATGTCAATCAGCGATAAGTTGATGAGCTCGCACGAGTATCTACTGCACGATACAATTCACGTACATAAGATCCGAGTTCACGGCGACTATCATCTCGGGCAGATTCTGTTCACGGGAAAAGACTACGTAATTCTTGACTTTGAAGGCGAGCCAGCTCGCCCGCTCGGAGAGCGCAGACTGAAGCGATCCGCAATGGTAGATGTCGCAGGCATGCTTCGCTCTTTCCACTATGCTGCGCACTACAGTTTATTCGAGTCACGAACGGTTCGTCCGGAAGATCGCCAGACGCTAGGCGCGTTTGCTGATCTCTGGGCGACTCGAGCCGGGCAGGTCTTTCTTGGTGCTTATCTGGAAGCTGCTGCCAATGCCGTCTTTGTTCCTTTCGATCGAGGTGACCTGCGTGCTTTGCTCCGAAGCTACTCGATGCTGAAAGCGATGTACGAATTGCGCTACGAGCTGAACAATAGACCGAAATGGACGGCAATTCCTTTACGGGGACTTTTGCAGGTGATGGAGGGGTAGAGGTTGCGGGTTAGAAATTCCAGCTTGGAGGTTCCAGGTCACAGTTGGGCGCTTGGCGGCCACGTTCGCGGACACCACGTTTTCGTTCTAGCTTCCAGCTTCTAAATTCTGTCTTAGAAATGCGTATAGTTACCGAATCGGCGAAGCTGCAGCAGGTTGTCTCTAAAGTGCCACGCCCGCTGGTCTTAGTTCCTACAATGGGCGCCCTCCATGAAGGGCATCTCGCGCTGGTCCGGCGAGCAAGAAGATTGGCGCGCGGCACTGGTACGACGGCGGCCAGTATTTTTGTGAATCCGACGCAGTTTGGGCCTTCCGAAGACTTTGGGCGGTACCCTCGATCGTTTGAGCAAGACTCGGCCTTACTTAGACAGAACGGCTGCGACTTGGTCTTTGGCCCGGACGCCCCAGATATGTATTATCCCGATCGATCGGTCGAGATCGTTGAAAACTCTCTCTCTCAGGTGATGTGCGGGGCGTCGCGCCCCGGCCATTTTTCTGGCGTGTGTACGGTCGTGGCTAAGTTGTTCAATCTGTTCCACCCCGATATTGCGATCTTTGGAGCCAAAGATTTCCAACAATTCGCAATCATTAGGCGAATGGTCCGCGATCTGAATTTTCTCGTCCGGCTGGAAGCGCATCCGACAGTTCGAGAGCCGGATGGCTTAGCGATGAGTTCGCGTAATATTTACCTCAGCGCGGAAGAACGTGAGCAAGCCCCTGTCATTCAACAGGTCTTGCAACGTGCAGAAAAGAAAGTGCGCGAAGGCCGGGGCTCAGTTGCCGGGGTAGTAGATTGGATGCGAGCCCAAATCCAACTCGCGTCACTGGCCAAAGTAGATTATGTCGTCGCGGTCGATCCGGTGAACCTGCAGACCGCCTCCCAGTTGCGGCCGCCCGTGTTGCTCGCTGCCGCCGTCCTTTTTGGAAAAACTCGGCTCATTGACAACCGCCTCGTGGAATGAACCAGTTCGATTTTGTCATCATCGGTAGCGGGATCGCCGGGCTGAGCCTGGCCCTGAACGTCGCGCAGTATGGCTCTGTGGCACTGGTGACGAAACGATCGGTGGGGGAATCGAATACGGCTTGGGCGCAAGGCGGAGTCGCCGCGGTAACGAGTGCGGAAGATTCCTTCGACTTGCACCTGAAAGACACGCTCATCGCCGGCGCTGGTTTGTGCAATGAACAGGTCGTGCGGACGATCGTCACGGAAGGCCCGGCAGCGATCCAGGACCTGATTAAGTGGGGCGTGAATTTCGATGAGCGGGTGCTGGAAGACGGCCATCGAGAACTCGATCTAACCAGAGAAGCCGGGCACTCAAAGCGTCGAGTCCTCCATTACCACGACACGACCGGCCGCGAAATCGAGCAGCGTTTACTTGCGTCGGTCGGGGCAACGGCCAACGTCACCGTGCTCCCAAACCACATGGCGGTCGATCTCATCACGACGGGGAAGCTCGGTTTCACCACGGAAGATCGAGTCGTTGGCGTCTACATTTTGGATGAAGAAGCAGGTGCCGTAAAATGGCTGCGGAGCGATCGCGTGATTCTTGCTACCGGTGGCTGCGGCAAGGTTTATCTGTACACGACCAACCCGAACATCGCCACCGGCGACGGCGTCGCGATGGCATGGCGAGCGGGAGCGGCGATCGCCAATATGGAATTCATTCAGTTTCATCCGACCTGCCTTTTTCATCCGGAGGCCAGGTCGTTTCTCATCACCGAGGCGGTCCGAGGCGAAGGCGGTATCCTAGTTGATGCGAATGGTCGTGAATTCATGACCAAATATCATCGCCTGGGGGCTCTGGCCCCGCGCGACATTGTCGCTCGGGCGATCGATGCAGAAATGAAGCGGACCGGTGCGCCCTGCATGTATCTCGATATCACTCGGAAACCGGCAGACTTTATCAAGGAGCGTTTTCCTCACATTTACGAGATCTGCTTGGGTCTCGGGATTGATATCACGATCCAGCCGATTCCGATCGTTCCCGCCGCTCATTATCAATGTGGAGGTGTTCGCACTGATATTGATGGCGCGACGACTTTGCGGGGGCTTTTTGCCATCGGCGAGGTGGCCTGCACCGGTCTGCACGGAGCCAATCGGCTGGCGAGCAATTCGCTCCTGGAAGCGGTGGTTCTGGCCAAGCGCTGCGCCGCCGCGCTATTGCGGCCGAAATACTCCAAATATCGTCAGCAGGTGCAGCTCCGGGACTGGCGACCCGGTCATGCGCAAGATGTCGATGAGCTCGTGGTAATCTATCATAACTGGGACGAAATCCGCCGGCTGATGTGGGACTACGTCGGTATTGTTCGCACTAGTAAACGTCTTCAGCGGGCGAGCACGCGGCTGCGGAACTTGCAGCGGGAAATCCAGGAATTTTATTGGGACTTTAATTTATCCACCGATCTGCTCGAGCTACGCAACCTTTGCACCGTAGCAAGTCTAATCGTCGATTCCGCGCTATCTCGGAAAGAGAGTCGCGGGCTGCACTTTACTCTGGACTATCCCGAAATCGACGAAACCAATTACTGCCGTGATTCAGTATTATATCGATACTGAAAGTTATTGAAATTGTCCTAAAGGCGCTAAAGTAGGGCGCGTTTTAGCCGTAAATGTCTGAAAATCTCGGAAAGACGCAGATTTGAGTTGTAAAAATGCAGAAATCTCTTGCTCTTTCCTATCGAGTGCCCGTAAAAGAAACAAACCCATTCCGCATGCGGTCACTTATCCCTTTATTGGCGACGGCTTCTTTATTGTTTGGTGGTGCTGCGTTTGCTCAATCTCAGTACGAGAGTAGTACTGACTTCGCGAAATACGCGATGAAGCTGCGCGAAAATGCGCTGCTCAAAGTTGAGCCAAAGGTCATCATGTCGCCGACCAAGACGACTTTTACGGGAGATGGTCCCCGCTATCAGACCGGTCCTTCATTGATGGGCCGCAGCAACGGCCTCGCAATCGGGGGGGGACGATACCCCTGGAAACTGAACATCGTAACCACGATTTTCTGGGTCGGCGAACGGCCCTCTGGCAATAACCCGGTTCCTAACGACAAGAGTTCTTGGGACAAGTATTGGAGCGGCAGCTACGGCGGATACGATAACCCGGATCCGGCCGGGCGGCGCAACTACATCCCGGTTAATTTCGTTCCGCGCCAGAATCCGTTTTACGTGGCGCTGCCCTATAACGACGTCGAAGGTGGCCATACCAAGGCGGAAGCGGCCCAAGTCATTCCTTGGTTCAAACAATCTTTTATTCGTGATGGACAGACGGTCCTAAAAAGCCGTTGGATCGCCATTCGACACAACGGACGTGTCTGCTACGCCCAGTGGGAAGATTGCGGCCCGTTTCGCACGGATCACTGGCAGTACGTCTTTGGCAATGAGCGCCCGCGTCCGAATCTGAATCTTGGTGCCGGACTCGACGTTTCTCCGGCCGTTCGGGACTATCTGGGACTGGGCAGCAGAGACGCGTGCGACTGGCGCTTCGTCGAGTTCAAAGAGATTTCTCCGGGTCCCTGGGCGATGTACGGCGACAACAATACCTTTGTGATTCTGCGCCGGCAGAGCAACGACCGGTTCGCGCGCCGAAACATCCTGAGCAGCGAGAGCAATCAGTAGGCGGGATACAACGAACGGTCGAGCCGGGCTCCTTCCCAAGCTACGGCGCGCCTAGCGCTAGGAGAGCATTTTCCACAGAGTTGCCGACGACGACCTGTCCCGCCGACTTGTCCTCCGAAGCTTTAGCGAAGGAGGAAGCCCTGTGCGCAGCCCTATCCTGTCTTCAACGCCGTCTTGGCAAGGTCGAGAAACTTTGTTTCTTCAGCGTCGACCGCCCCGTCGACACCTAGAAACTGAGTGAGATAATCCAACGCTCGCTGCCGTAGACCGGTGTCGTTCAGTTCCTGGCCAATCTTCTCCAGCCGATGCCTAATGCCACCTTCCGTATCCGTGGCGTCGCGAGCTTTGGCGATCGCAGATTGGAGATACAGATCGGGAGCTTGATAAGACTCCCAGCCGATCTCTTCGATAACGGAGAGTAGTTTCTGATCTTCGCTGACTCTGAGGGGAGCATCGGCAAACATGCCGAGAAGAAGAAGATCCACCACAGCCTCTCTTTGTTCTTGCGTCATAGTAAAGCAGCTCGATTAGGTGCCTGAACAGCAGTATAAAATGGGGGTACGAGGTCTGAAAGCACGACCTTAGGTCGTCCTAAGCTTCTTCATACCGTATCCATTGGCCCATGCCGACTAATCCGTCCGCTCAACAGCCGAACAGAGCTGTCTGATCGACGGATGATCCTAGATGGTAGCTTCAGTTCGTGCTATCCACTTTCCGCAATTCTTCTGGAAATTTCGGTAAATACTTTGCCCATTAGGTCTGCGCCACATCTAAATCCGTTCAGGATTCCTCGTAGTTCTCGGACTCTTCTATTGCCAGATTTTTTGCCACCATTTCTTATTCCCGTTCGTCGGCTGAAAACTCATTTTCTTATAGATCTCTTGAATATCCCAGCCGGTAAGACTCGCGAGATTTTCCGCCTCGGTCCGATAGCGCGCGTCAAGTGACTTAAGATAAGCTCTAGCCGCCTCGCATTTTGCTTCGCCAGTCCACGGATGCCGGAGAATGTACCTTCCTTGGAAGTTGGTACGATCACCGGTTTGTTGGAAAGCGAGATCCTCCGGGAAGTGCGCCGAATCGTAGCGGAGATGGAGCCTCGTTATGAACACATTGGTGCCGGCGTACGGACGAGGAATCACGCGGTTGATACCGGCTTTAGCCGAAGCCGATTCGGTGTCCTCTATCCAGAAAACACCCAACTTTCGCAGTTCCTCGTTGCTGAGCGGTTCGGCGGCACACGGGTCGCACCACCCCATATCCCAAGCGTATTCGAGAAATACCACCCGCATGTCTTCCCTTTGTACAGCACGATCGAACATCGAACGATAGAAGTGGGGGAAGTCATCTCTTACAAAGAGCGGGATCTCCAAGTCCGAGTTTAGTTTGACAGTTCGGTAGTTGGTGGTCTCCACCCGTCCTTGTCGGCTCAGCGCAAACACAAACAGCTCTTGGGGGCCGTTTGCGTTCACAGTGCCGAGCCGAATGGGTAACATGAATTTGCTGCTCTCATAAGCCATCTGCAGCGGTCGCAGATAAGTGAAGCCGAGTTTTTCTTTCTCCTGCAGGTTCACTCTAGCGACGAAAAAACGGAGATTTTGTTTGATATAGCTATCGAGAATGTTGGAGGCACCAGGCGGGATCTTGTAGCCATTCTCCCTAAGCCAAGTTTCCAACCCGTTGCTCTGCTCGGCGGAGAGAATCACGATGTCGTATTCGCCAACCGTATATTGAGCTTCGATTTTTACTCCCAGCGCTTCAGCTCGCTCCCGATCGGCTGCGCCCCCGGTCGGAGCAGACTGTTTCATCATCGTGCTGGGCATCGGAGGCGTGCACGGATCTGCATCCCAATACTCGACTAGGCGCGGCGCGGAGTAGGCATCGAGATGATCGATCAGCGCGTTCTCACCGACATGAATTTGATCCTTCTCCAGGACGGCGGGAACCGGAATGACCACTGCAAAATCCTTGGCGTCGCCCTGGAAATCATTAGCCAGTGTCAGAACTGTTCGGTCATCATCCCGAACCATCACCACTTTGGAGGCCTGATTGAAAATCTTGGCGTCGGCTTTAGCCACATAGAAACCGCAGAACGCGTGCAGGTTGGTACTGGATAAATAAACGAGCGAGCAGAGGATGAGGCGGACAGTTGTCATAGGAGTTGGGACGATTCAACTTTAGTGAAGCGGGATAGCACGAGTTAGGTCGTTGGTGGGTTGGGGAAGATGGAGCGATTGACCGAGCCCGGAGTGTCAGTGGCCAATGCCCATTCGTATCGGACGGCAGGAAACAATAAATCAATCAGCGGAACCAAAAATGAAACGAGCGCCAGACTAAAGAAAAGCCCGTTAGGCCGATTCAATCCAAATTGGACAAAGCCGGTGCCAAGCACAACCAACCAAGCGAATATCAACCGGCCGACCCAAGAGTTCGGTGTACTTCGCGGATCCGAAATCATGAAAAAGGCGAAAAGCAGGAGCGCGCCGCTCTGCAGCCGATGCCATGGGATCGTCCAAGGTTCCCCGAGCCACGCTGATCGGCCGAAGAGCAGGAGCGCGTACCCCACGAGAAACGCG
>WNFJ01063466.1_pt3 | contig 13092 bp, 13 predicted proteins | sample 5400461 | NCBI WGS metagenome assembly WNFJ01 (sample SAMN13153349, study PRJNA577476) | soil metagenome | isolation source: 115 cm saprolite on Douglas fir-dominated hillslope | place: USA:California | collected 2013-09-17 | reverse complement strand
CGCGGAGACTTGGAACCACATGCCGGTGCCCTGAGTCAGAAGCTAGCAGCACAGATAGAGGCAGACTTGACCGCTGGACCCTGAGCTGCCGAAAAAGCAGGTCCCCTTCGGCGCGCTTCGCTTGCTCAGGGCAGGCTCTCCACTACGCTCGCTTCGCTCCGCTCCGGTCGGGATGACAGAGTTTTGCGTTAGTTTCTGACCCAGAACACGAGCAGGCTTCACCAGTTGACTGTTTTCCTGACTCTACTGCGTGGTCAGCGGAACATTTGCGGTGTTGACGCTGGCCGGATCGTCCCGCAATTTGATGTAGAGAGTCTTTCCTTTTGGCGAGGGGATGGTCAGCGTCGCTTCGACGAAACCATCGGGAACGGTTACGGCGTTGGCGAAATCCGGATCTGTGCTTACCGCATCGATCAGGAAAAGCTTATCTCCGCTCAGGGTGCATTGTTTTTCGGACGCTGGGACGCAGCGAACTGCCTTGAGGTTGGGAATACGCACAACATTGGTCAGCGGTTGCCAATCCCCGTCGATGCCGTCAGCCGTCACTGGCCTGAACTTCAACGGACCGAAGGCGGATGGCCCCAAGAGCTTCATGGGATCGAGCACGGCGAAGACCGTCTTCGAGTCCTGCAACGTGAGATTACCGTCTTTAACGCTCAAGAAAACGCGGAATGACTCGTCAGCGGTTGCGACCTCAACCTTTTCGCTGGGAGGAAACGTCTCCGGCACCTGCGTCTTGAGAAAGAAATTCAGTCGCCCGTCTTGCGGCAGTTGATCCTCACTGCCAAGCCGGACCGTGGACGACGTCGTCTGGTCCAGGTCCACGCTCCTGGTAAGAACGCTGAGCCGGGGACGAGGCGCCTCGACCGAGGAGTTAAGGTCGAGAGTGCGGCCATCATTGAGGGTAACGTGAATGAAGATCGGCTCTCCGGCCTGCAGGTTTGTGTTGGCGGCCGCGTCATGCGTGACCAGCTTCAATTCATCTTGCTGGTGAGAGCGGGTCAGGACGTCAGCACTGAAATGCAGACCGTTTACTTCGAGGCTGGTGACCTGGTCTAAGCGCGTGCCCTTGAGTACGCCATCCACATCTCCGGCGTGGAGGCTGAAAGCGTCGAGACGCGCCGCCTCGGAGTAGGTGTGGAGCGGAATCTTGTCAGCTTCCTGCGGGCCGAACTGCTTCACGGTCATCATTAGCGATCCCGCCGCCGCGTTTTGCAGGGGGACTTTCACTTCAAGCTCGTCCGGCTTGGCGGTTTTCCATTCTGCCGGGAGGCTTTTGCCGTTTTCGTCTTTCAGACTCACTTCGCTGACACAGCAGGCTTCGGGAGATTGCAGATGAAGGGTGTCCTCGCGGCCAACGATCAGCGCGCTGGCGTCTCTGGAGGCGACGATCCATTGCGCGGGCCGAGAGGTCCGCAGACGGAAGCGAGGTCCGTCAAAAGAGCGGAAACCCCAGAGTCCGCGCAGGACCCCGCTCACTTCACCGTCGAGGCCGGCCGATTGCATGGTCTGCGTCTCGACGAGAAAGCCGCCGCGCGCAGGATCGGCCTTGGTGGGGAGATCGATCCCCGGCCCGGACTTGGTTTCAACATGAAGAACGAAGTTATGCGCCAGGTCAGTTGCGAATACAAGTGGGGCGCCCTCCACCGGAAGGACGAGCGCGGGCTTGTCCGCGCAGAAGACTTGGGTTGCATCCACGGCTCGCAGCGGCGGCAGGAGCGCGGGACGAATGGGAGGCAAGCAAATCACCAGCACCGACTTCGGATTGCGGAACGAAGGAGGGTTATTCAAACGCAGGTTGAGTTCATCCTTCTTGGGCAGCGCCAGCGCCGGGATGTATTGGTACTGCGCCGTATGTGCCGTGCTTAGAATGCGGGCTACATCGACGACCGCTCCGATGTAAGGACTGTAATATCCGCTTCGTGCCGTGGGAGTTGAGCTAATCTGCGCCAGAAGGTCTGTGGACGCACCCGTAGTTAAGGTTGCAACCATGGTCTGACTATGCGCGTCGTCGAGGACCAGTTGATCGGTGTTCTGAGTAAGGCAGGGCACCTGCTGCGCACTCGGTTTGTCACAGCATTGCTGGTCAAGGCGACTATTCAAACTTCGCGCTACTTCAGTTGTTCGGGTTCGCCGCTGGGTACTTCGCGGACGGCATCCAGATATTCTTCCAGGCGCAACCGATCGAGGCTGGCTTGTTCCAGATCTTGCGCAGCTCGCACAAACGCTCCTGGCTTGCCTCGGACAGTAGCGCGCAGCGTGCTGAAAGCGCCCCCCGTCTCCGGAGCCAGGAATACCAAAGCCTCCTCAGCCTCTTCGGGAACGGTGACGAAAACACCTTCATCGCGGGCGGGCTTGCTCCAGGTTTCGACACGAGTGAACCATGAATCCGGCGGAGGATTGGTGGCTCCGCGCAGAAACGCGACGACCATCAGATAATGCACCGACTGAGTGTCCGGCAGGTCCGCATGCACCCACAGCCGGTCCCCGGCTTGCAGATGAGGAACCTGGGAGATGGGAAGAGTTTGACCCGCACGCTGAACCCGCACCTCGACCTTGGGACCGATCAGATCGAAGGAAGCGCTATCGGCGCGTGCGACCCTCTGCGCCAGCACCAAGAACAAGCAGCTCAGAAAAACTGTGACTGACCCTCGCAGACTGAAAATAGACTTTCTCAAACCCACTATCCTGTTCTCCTGTTTGGCGTTGGATTGTTGTCGCCTGCGCGATTCTGTCGTCAAGCGAGTTCAGTCGAGCTGGTTCATCCGAGCTGGTTCATCCGAGCTGGTTCATCCGAGGATGAAAGCCGTTGCGGCTTCCTCCACACAAATTGGGTCTGTGGCTTCTTGTATGTTCTATGCTAGTAGCTCCGAGATTCGGCGGCAAGCCGCTGCGCCGGCCCCGAAAGTTATAGAACCGCCCGTATTTTCAGTTAGATGCTCTTCCCAGATGGCGCGTTCCGGCTGGTCTTCAGACCATCCTGCGAGAAGCCCTTTTTGTAATGATATAGCTTTTCGTGAGGACAAACAGGGATCTGGCAGTGCTAGTTCTTGCTGAGTCTCAGTGACATTAGGTCCGGGGTTAGATGGGCCAGATGGTCAGGGGTAACGTCGTTACCCGAATCATCCTGGGCTGAAGACCCAAAACGGAATTGAACCTCCGGCATCTCACCAATGAAATCCCTACTGCTAGAGTCGTGACCATGCCAGTTTTCGCAGAGGACAGAAAGGAAGACACAAAAGCGGTTGAGAATGCTCACGCCCTGGTGCAATTGTTGCGGACCCGATCCTATGAGGAAATCCGGCAGCGTATGTACGACGATATCCCCGGCAGTCCCTGGTGGTCAGCCTGCAAGGCCGAACTCGACCTGCGCAACGGACAGCAGGCAGCGGACGCAACGTTGGGGATGTCGAGGGTAGTAGAAAAAATGCGAGGTTCGGTTCAGCACTTCGAACAACTCGCCGACACCTTGTGCCAGACGACGAACGACATAGCTGCCCTGTTGCGGGCCACACAGGAAGCAAGCCGGAGGCTGGAAATTGCAGTTTACGTCGCCATCGGCGTGACCATCGTTCAGTTCTTCAATCTGCTTTTTGAAGTCTCCCGGAAACACTAAGTCGGGGGGATTGCGCCATACACATCCAGTTCCGCTCCAGTTCCGGTCAAACCGACGTACGGCGCATGCAAAACTTCTCGTCTATAATGTCCTGTTGATGTTGGTGGGATCTGCCATCTCAATCCCTGCCTGAGGATGTATTCCACCTCGTCACAGATCGCCGCGAAGGAGTCCGCATGGCAATCCAGAAGACCGACAAAATCTGGCACAACGGCAAGCTCATTCCCTGGGACGAAGCCACCATTCACGTGATGTCGCATGTGATCCACTACGGCTCTTCGGTATTCGAAGGTGTCCGCTGCTACTCTCTGCCATCGGGGCCGGCAATTTTCCGCGCTCAAGAGCACATGCAGCGCCTTCTGGATTCGGCCAAGGTTTACCGCATCGACGTCGACTTCACCCGCGACCAACTGGTCCAGGCCATGCTCGAAACCGTCGGCCACAACGGCGAGTGGCCGTGCTATGTGCGGCCCATCGTTCTCCGCGGCTACGGTGAGGCGGGCGTGAATCCCTTCAACTCGCCGACTGAGGTCTACATCATCAACTATCCGTGGGGAAAATATCTGGGCGGTGAGACCGAAGGTTGCGACGTCTGCGTCTCCTCGTGGACGCGGCTGGCTCCGAACACTCTTCCTGCCATGGCCAAGGCGGGCGCCAATTACATGAACTCTCAACTCATCAAGATGGAAGCCATCGTAAACGGCTACGTCGAAGGCATCGCGCTCGACGTCAACGGCTTCGTCAGCGAAGGCTCGGGCGAGAACCTGTTCATCGTGCACAATGGCACGCTGATCACGGCGCCTCTGGGAAGTTGTGTGCTGCCTGGAATCACGCGGGCCTCGGTGCTGCAAATCGCACGCGACCTGAACATTCCAATCGTTGAGCAGATGATTCCGCGCGAGATGCTCTACATCGCTGACGAAGCTTTCTTCACCGGCACCGCCGCCGAAGTCACGCCCATCCGTTCCGTGGACAAAATCAGCGTCGGTAAAGGTGTGACGGGCCCTGTCACCAAGGCTGTCCAGAAGGAGTTTTACGCAATTGTGCGCGGCGAAAAGGCAGATCGCCACAACTGGCTTACTCCGGTGCCTGTGCGCAGCAAGCAACCCGTCAGCGTATAATCCGCTCGTATTCGTTCTCAACTCGAGGGGCGACCACTGCGCCCCTTGTCACCTTTCCGGGCCCGAATCTAACCACATCCCCTGAGGAGGAAATAATGTCTGCCCAACAAGGTCTGACTCCTGAATTCGCTCTCGGTTTTCGAGCGGTCATGCTTGACGGCATCACTCGTGAACTGGAAATCACCAAGAAAGTTCTGTCTGCGATTCCCGACTCCAAGGCTACTTATCGTCACGATCCGAACGGACGCAGCGCGTGGGAACTGGCATGGCACCTTGCCAATACCGACGTTCAGTTTCTAGATGGGATCGCCGATATGGACTTCAAGATGCAAACGCCAGCGGACAAGCCCAAGACCGTAGCCGAGTTAGTCGACTGGTACGACACGAACCTCAAGCGTGCTGCAGACCGCGTTCAGGCCCTGTCTGCTGAACAATTGCTGACCCCAGTCAATTTCATGGGTGCCTTCAATTTTCCGGTTGTGTTCTATCTGGGCTTTATGAACAACCACTGCATCCATCATCGCGGCGCCCTCGCCACTTACTTGCGCCCCATGGGATCGAAAGTGCCGTCGATTTATGGCGGCAGCTACGATGAGCCCTTCCAGATGCCCGAACCGGTGGCCAGCGCCGCCTGATCATTCACCCGGATGACTAGAAGCCGCCCACAGTGGGCGGCTTTTCTGCATAAGGGGATAACCGCTGACATCACTTCTTGCGAGCGTCAAGACTCCACGGTCCAGTCCCCAACTGCGAGATCAGGAGCGCTCCGCCGAGCATCGCGACGTTCTTCATGAACAGGACGAGTTGCATCTGGTGCATCATCGGGTCGGTCACCGCCCAAAAATTGTGCATGGGCGTGACGCCCACCAGAAACACGGCGATGAGCCAGGCTCCGATCCTGGCGCGGTAACCCAGCAAGATGGAAAGGCCTCCAACAAGCGCCAGCAGCCCTGAGAACGGGACAGCGATCGACGCCAGCGGCACGCCCTGCGACGCCGCATAGGTAATCGTCTGACTGGAAAAATGCATCGGCCCCGACATCAAGAAAATAAGGGCGAACAGCAATCGCCCGATCAGCACCACTGGCGCAGAAACGGACACTTCCGAACGCGAAGCGGAGGCCACTGTTACAGGATGGGCAAGACTAGACATGTGAATTCTCCTGAAATTGAATGTTTGACGAAGCCCGCAAAGGATTTGGCGGATTCGGCGTATTTGATGACCTCAAATCCTAGTGGTTACAATAAATAACTACAGGCTCTTTTCAAAGTAGGAACTTTAAAGTAACCTAGTATTGGTATATCCACTATGCGACCCTCTGCAAAAACACCTTCTCCTTGCGCGATCGGCGGAATGCTGGTAATGCTCACCCGTCCCTGGACGCTCCACATTCTGTGGGCTCTGAGCACGAATGGACCGGCACGGTTCGGTGTGCTGCGCCGGCAGGTGGAGGGAATTTCTTCCCGTGTCCTCACCGAGCGGCTACGCGCACTGGAAGATGCAGGATTTGTGTTCCGCCAGTACAAGCCGACCANNCGATCGGATGAAGGATATTGAGAAAGTCCTGCAGCAGCTCGAAACCTTGGCACAGAAGTGGCAATCCGAGCCGGCGAGTGTAACCCGCGTGGCGCCAACTTCCTCGCACTCGATATCCCGCTAGTTGCGAGATCCGGCTCACCCTTTATCCTCTTCAGCGACCGGAAGCCTCTGACCAAACGCCTGCCGGAGCCGTTACCTAGGTCATCTTGGGGAAGGTGACGAGTCGGTTCATCATGCTTAAAGAGCTTCCACGGAAAACTCTTCATGAATATTGACGATCTCCTGCGCATAGCAACGGAACGGCGAGCCTCGGACTTGCACCTGAAGGTAGGAAATTATCCTCACCTCCGCGTTGACGGTGAACTGACGCCGTTGACCGACCAGCCCCGCGTCAGCGCCGAGGACATGCTGACCATGGCCTTCAGCATGATGTCGGCCCGGCAAAAACAGAAATTCAAAGAGACCACGGAAATTGATATGGCCTACGGTGTGGCTGGCCTGGGACGCTTCCGTGTAAATATCTTTCAGCAGCGCGGCAACGTGGGATTGGTACTCCGCGTCATTCCGACGAAGATTCGCGCGCTCGACGAATTGTTTCTCCCGAAAGTGGTGGAGCAGATTTGCGACATGCCCCGCGGCCTGGTGTTGGTAACGGGCGTGACCGGGTCCGGCAAGTCGACCACGCTGGCCGCCATGGTAGACCGCGTGAACTCGTGCCGCGCGGAACACATTGTCACCATTGAAGACCCTATCGAATTTTTGCACCGCGACAAAAAGGGCTACGTCAACCAGCGCGAAATCCAGGTGGATACGCCTTCTTTCGGAGCGGCGTTACGCGCTTCCCTCCGTCAGGATCCCGACGTGATTCTGGTCGGTGAAATGCGCGACCTGGAAACCATCAGCACGGCGCTGCACGCCGCAGAAACCGGCCACATGGTGTTCTCCACGTTGCATACCCTGGACGCGGTCGAAACCGTCAACCGCATCATTTCCATTTTTCCGCCACCGGAGCAGAAGCAGATCCGCATGCAGCTGGCCGCCGTGCTGCGCGCCATTGTCAGCCAACGGCTGGTCCGCCGCTGTGACGGCGAAGGCCGAGTGCCTGCTGTCGAAGTGATGATCAACACGGCCTACATCCGCGAATGTATTCTGGTGCCAGAAAAGACGCGCGCAATTCGTGACGCCATCGCGGCGGGTACTTCACAGTACGGTATGCAGACCTTCGACCAATCGCTCTGGGATCTCTTCCAGGCGGGATTGGTCAATTACGAAACCGCGCTGGAGAACGCCTCCAACGCCGACGACTTCAAGCTGCGCATGCAGGGCATCGCTTCAACCGCCGACATTTCACGGCAGTCGATGCAATCCGCCGGATTTGGCGCGCGGTAGGTTTTTGGGCGTAATTCGAAAGCGTTTGGCATTTAGTTTCGGAACTTGCCTTCTGTACTGATTCTCTCGTTGGACGGGCGCGTATTAGGCGCGCCCTTTGTTTTTGGGTGGCGCAGCGTTTCAACGCTGCGGTGGATCGCTTCGCGTCCCAGACGGGCTTTTAGCCCCCGAGGGACTTCCGAAAACGAAACATCGATTTTGAATCCTCCCACCTCGCCATTCGTTTTCCCTGCTAACTTGCGCTATGGTTAACCTATGTCGTTCCCTCGTCCAAAGAAGAGGACTTACTCCGAGGACGAACTTTACGAATACGCCGTCGGCGCGCTCGCGCGACGCATGCGGACGGTTGCCGAACTCAAGCGCCTGATGCGCGCCCGCGTCGAAGAGGCGGCTACCGAATACGGGCAGACGCTCATCGAACTGGTGATCCGGCGGCTCAAGGACCAGGGATATCTGAACGATTCCCAGTACGCTGCCTCCTACACGTCGCTGCGGCGGGACAATCAGAAATTTGGACGTATGCGGGTAGTCACGGAATTGAAGACCCGTGGCGTGCACGGCGAGGTGATCGCCAAAGCCATAGAATCCGCCTATGAGGGCGTGAGCGAAGAAAAACAGGCACGCGACTACCTGCGCAAGAAGCGGTTGAAAAAGCCAAAAGACCAGAAAGAGACTGCGCGCATCTTCCGCCAACTGGCCCGCGCCGGATTCGGCACCAAGACCATCGTGACCATCCTGAAAAAATGGGATGTCGACGACGAAACCCTGAGTGTGCTGGAGAGCGAATCAGCATGAGCTCGCACCATTGCCGCCCCGTTCCCATTGACACCTCGAAAGTCCGCCTACCAAGCGAGAGGAAGGAGCTAACTGAAAAACTCTCGCGCAGCGCGCGCAGAATCTGGGCAGTGGACGCGGTTTTCATCTCGCTCTGTACTTGCGCGTTTGCGTCGGTCGCGCAAATGTTGCATACTCACAAACCGAATCCCCGTTGCACCTCAAGGAGAAACTCAATGAAAATGAAATTGGCAGCGCTTGTTGTGACGGTTTTACTCAGCGCGGCGCCCTTCGTGCGCGCTCAGGACGCAGGCAGCACCGACAAAGCTAAAACCACCGGCGCTGGCACCGAGATGAAGAAGGCGGCCAAGAAGACCGGACACGCCACCAAGACCGCCGCAAAAGATACTGAGATGGGCGGTAAGACCGCCGCCAAGGACACCGGAAAAGGCGCGAAGGTCGCAGCCAAGGATACGGAAAAGGCCGCCGACAAAACCGGCGCCGCGACCGAGAAGGCGGCGAAGAAAACCGGCAGCGGCATCAAGAAGGGTGTGAAAGCCACGGGTCACGAAGTCAAGAAAGGCACCGAAAAAACTGCCGACGCGATGAAGTAGTGCGTTCTCCCGGCAAACGTCTCGCGGGCCGCGCGATGTGCCGCGCGGCCCCACCTTATCTTCCTGCGCATCCTCTGTGGTTGAATCGTTTCCCTTCCGGGTCCCCGGCGTCCTGCGGTTTTCATGTCGGTCTGCGGTTATCGTTTAGAATTAAGTTTCCATGCTGACCGGCTCTCAAATCCGCCGCAAGTTTCTGGACTACTTTGTGCAAAAAGGCCACAAGGAGGCGCATTCGTCCTCGCTCGTCCCGCAGAACGATCCAACCCTGCTGTTCACCAACGCCGGGATGAATCAGTTCAAAGACGTCTTCCTCGGCCTTGAAAAGCGCGACTACACTCGCGCTACGAGTTCGCAGAAGTGCGTGCGCGCCGGCGGCAAGCACAACGACCTCGAAAATGTCGGCTTCACCAACCGCCATCACACGTTTTTCGAGATGCTGGGCAATTTTTCCTTTGGCGACTACTTCAAGAAGGACGCCATCGCCTACGCCTGGGAGCTGATCACCTCGAAAGATTGGTTCGGGATCGATAAAGACAAGCTGTACGTGACCATCTTCGATGACCCCGACAAAGCAGCCGCCTCTTGGGAATTGGGTTTCGACGTTGAGCGCGACCATGAGGCGGAAAAATATTGGCTCGAAGTAGGAATTCCCAAAGAGCGCATTTTCCCTGGTGGGAGGAAGGATAACTTCTGGCAGATGGGCGACACCGGCCCCTGCGGCCCGTGTAGCGAGATTCACTACGACATGGGCCCGGCTGCGTCCGATCAGGGACACACGGATTGCAAGTTCGGTTGCGAGTGCGGCCGCTATGTCGAGATCTGGAATCTGGTGTTCATGCAGTACGACCGTGATGCAACAGGGACAAAGCCACTACCGAAGCCGTCGATTGATACGGGCATGGGTCTCGAGCGAGTAACAGCAGTGCTGCAAGGCGTGATCTCAAACTACGACACCGACCTGTTCACGCCACTGATCAAACGCGCAGCAGAATTGACCCTGGGTGGGCACGCCGCAACCGCGGAGCTTCGCTCCGCCGGACAGCCGGGGGCGGCTGTCCCCACACAAGCAAAAACGAACACTGTATCAGCGCCGGGCAGAGGTCATGTGGGGACAGCCGCCTCGGCTGTCCGTGCCGGGCAAAGCCCGGCAGCGGGGAGCTCCACTGCTCATGTGGAGACGGGCGCTCCTGCCCGTCAGGCCGAGCAAAGCTCGGCTGGTTCTCCCAGCCACAAATCAGCCGCGTCCCTAAGAGTCATCGCTGACCACTCCCGTGCGGCAACATTCTTGATCTCCGACGGAGTGCTGCCTTCGAACGAAGGCCGTGGCTACGTGCTACGCAAGATTATCCGTCGTGCCATCACCCATGGGCGGTTGTTGGAGCAGACGAAACCGTTCCTGCACGAAATGGTTTTTGCAGTGCGCGACCTGATGCAGGATGCCTACCCGGAGTTGAACGAGACGGCTGATCGCGTCTCCAAAACAGTTCATGTTGAGGAAACACGCTTCGCACACACGTTGGATGTGGGTCTGGAGAGACTCGAGGCGCTCCTTGATCGGGCGGAAAAGGGATGGCGGTTTTCGGGTTCAACCGACGATGCGGTTGCAGCCTTGGTTAAAGAAACCGGAGGTACACCATCGCGAAGTGCCATCGACGATTTCCGGGCCCGAGACCGTCGGTTGCCAGGCGACGAGGCATTCAAATTGTATGACACGTTTGGAATGCCGCGTGACTTCATCCAGGACGCCACGCGTGATCGCGGAATCATCTTCGATCAAGCAGGCTTCGATCAAGCGATGGAGGAACAGAAAATTCGTGCTCGTGCCTCCTGGAAAGGCGCAGCCAAGCAGACCGCGAATCCCGCATACCAGCAGCTTCCGAAATCAGTTTTTGAAGGCTACCGCCAAACTCGTTCCGACAACTGCGAAGTCTTGGCAATAGTCCACAACGGCCGGGGCGTGCAACAACTCACGCCCGGCGACGAAGGCGAAGTCATCCTCGACCATACGCCGTTCTACGCCGAATCGGGTGGCCAGGTTGGCGACCGCGGATGGCTTTACTCGGACGACCACAACACCATCATCGCCGAGGTCAAGGGATGTTATTCCCCGATCCAGGGAGTGCGGGCACATCAGGTCGTCATGAAATCCCCACCCTCCGCAAAAAACGCGGAAGGATGGGGCACCCTCCGTGTCGGCGACAAAGTCGATGCCGTGGTCGACGCCGAGATTCGCCAATCCACCATGCGTAATCACACGGCCACGCACCTCCTTCACGCTGGTCTGCGCGAGGTACTGGGCAAACACGTGAAGCAGGCGGGGTCGCTGGTGGCGCCGAATCATCTGCGCTTTGACTTCTCGCACTTCACCGCGGTCGAAGACGAAGAGTTGCAGGACATTGAAGACCTCATCAACAAAGAAGTCCTGCGTAATCAGAAAGTGGAAACCATCGAGAACGTGCCTATCGACGTAGCCATCAACGAGTACCACGCTATGGCATTGTTCGGCGAAAAGTATGGCGACAAAGTGCGCGTGGTCAAGATCGGCGACTTCTCGACCGAACTCTGCGGCGGCACGCATACTGGGGCGACTGGAGAGATCGGCCTGATTAAGATTCTGAAAGAAGGCAGCGTGTCGTCCGGCGTGCGCCGTGTGGAAGCCGTCACTGGCGAAGGTTCTCTGGAGCACTTTCGCAAGGATCATGCACTCGAAAATGTGGTCGCCGCGCTAACCACTCATTCGGACGAAACCTCTCCCGCCGAAGCGCTGAAGCTCGAACTCGGAAAGAAAGACGCCGAGATTAAGCGCCTCACGCGCGAACTCGATCAGGCGCGGATGAAGTCAGCCTCGTCGAGCACGGCCAACATCGGCGAGAAGATCAAGGACGTGCGCGGTGTGAAGGTGCTCGCGCATCGGATCGACAATCTGGAGAGGGCGCAGATGCGCACCCTGGTCGATCAGCTTCGCGACAAGGTCGGCAGCGGAGTCGTTGTGCTCGGTTCGGCCTCGAATGGAAATGTGTCGCTGATCGTCGGCGTCACCAAGGACTTGACTGGCCGTATTCAGGCAGGCAAAGTGATCGGTCCCGTGGCACAGAAGGTTGGCGGCAAGGGCGGAGGCCGTCCGGACTTAGCCGAGGCCGGCGGCAAAGATGCCGCGGCCCTAGATTCCGCGCTGGCCGAGGTGTACGCGGTTGTGGACTCTCTGTTGGGGTCTTAACCTTTCAGTTGTTGGGACAAGGGCCATGGAAGATCGCATCCGCTTTATCGAACATCAGGGCAAACGGATTCTTCTGATCGATGTCTCTCACTGTTCCGCTAACGAATTAGCAAAAATTGCACAGATAGTTCCCTCTTATGTGCAGAGTGAGCCTTTGGGATCGGTGCTGCTGTTGGCCGACTTCACCGGAGCGGAGTTTGATCGCATCGCGATTGACCGACTGAAGGAGAGTGCAGTCTTTGACCGCCCGCATCTGAAGCAGTCCGCATGGGTTGGAATCGAGAAGCTGCCGAAGGTATTTTACGAGCACATCAAGAGCTTCTCGCGGCGAGAGCTGCCTACCTTCAAGACTCGCGAGGAAGCAATGCAGTGGCTGGTGGAGCAGGACTAGCACTCTGGCGGCTGAACACTTAACGATCCGGGTCGCTTCTTTAGTGCCAGCTAACTTCTCCACTTGAGCGTTACTGGACTTGCCAAGGGATGTTTCATCTCTTGCCCCGTCCGTTTCGCTTCGAGATGAGCCGCCTTCAATTGGAAGTACCACTTCGCGGGACGGTCGGCATCATCGATCAGCATCAGGTGAGGATTGTGCTTCAGTCCTTCAGCCTGCAACTCCATGGTGCGGCGGTCCTGCTCAACGAACTTGGCAAAAACAAATTTCAGCAATTCGGCTCCGAACGGCACCCAACTGAAGATATTCCAGGCCGCAACGACATCAATGCGGCAGTGATTGCGCGTGATCGGGGTCACCGTGGTGAGAGAAGAGAACCAGTACTTCCCCGCCCGGATGATTTCGCTGCGCAGGTTGGGCAGAACGAAATC
>WNFJ01141153.1_pt1 | contig 13096 bp, 10 predicted proteins | sample 5400461 | NCBI WGS metagenome assembly WNFJ01 (sample SAMN13153349, study PRJNA577476) | soil metagenome | isolation source: 115 cm saprolite on Douglas fir-dominated hillslope | place: USA:California | collected 2013-09-17 | reverse complement strand
CCCGCCGGCAAAACGCCTCGCCGATGGAGCCGCGCGCCGCGCACGCCGCGTGGGATCCGGCGAGCCGCCGCCTGACGCTGCACTGCGCGTCGCAGACGCCGCACATCATGCGCACCGCCATCGCCGACATCCTGGGGTTCGCGGAATCCGAGCTGCGCGTGATCGCACCCGATGTGGGCGGCGGGTTCGGCCAGAAGATGTCGCTCGCGCCGGAATTCGTGGTGGTGACCTGGCTCGCGCGCAAGCTCAGGACTTCGGTCGCCTGGGCGGAGGACCGCCGCGAGAACCTGGTCGCCTGCTTCCACAGCCGCGACCAGTGGCTTGCACTCGAGGGTGCGTTCGACGCCGAGGCGCGGCTCACCGCGCTTTCGGCCGACATCACGGCCAATATCGGCGCGTACTCCTGCTATCCGACCACCTGCGGCGTCGAGCCGTTGATGGCGATGGCCGAGATGCCGGGGCCCTATGACGTGCGCGACTATGCGTGCGTGTCGCGCGGCGTGGTGACGAATACATGCCCGATGGCGCCGTACCGGGGCGTCTCGCGACCGACGATCACCTTCACGCTCGAACGGCTGATGGACAAGGCGGCGGCGGCCTTCGGCATCGATCCGGTGGACATCCGGCGGCGCAACCTGATCAAGAAATTTCCCTACACGTCGGCGACCGGCCTCGTGTTCGACGAAGCCAGCTACGTGCAGACCATGGAGACCGCGGTCGCGGCCGCCGATATTCCGGCATTCCGCGCGCGTCAGGCCGATGCGCGTCGCGCCGGCCGCCATCTCGGGATCGGCATCTCGACCTTTTCGGAGCGCACGGGCTATGGCACGTCCGCCTTCACGGCGCGCGGCATGGAGATCACTCCCGGCTGGGAGACCGTCGAGCTCGCCATGGACCCCTCCGGCTTCGTCGAGGCGCGCATCGGGCCGTCTCCGCACGGCCAGGGCCTGCGTACGACGCTCTCGCAGATCATCGCCGACGAGATCGGCGTCGCGCCCGAGCGCATCAATGTGGTGCACGGCGACACCGACCGCACGCCCTACGGCTGGGGCACCTTTGCGAGCCGCTCGCTCGTCATTGCGGGCGGCGCGAGCCTGCTGGCGGCGCGCAAGGTGCGTGCCAAGCTTTTGAAGATGGCGGGCATTTGGCTCGAAGCGTCGGCCGACGACATCGTGCTTGAGGATGGCATGGCGCGCGTCGCCGGCACCGACCGCGCGGTGCCGGTCGAAAAACTGGCGCGCGCCGCCTATCATCAGACGCATCTGTTCAAGGGCGAGATCGCGCCTGGCATCGCCGAGAGCGCGACCTACGATCCGCCCGGGACCTTCTCCAACGCGTGCCACATCGCGATCGTCGAGGTCGATGTCGAGACCGGGCACGCGAGCATCGAGAAATTCCTGGTGGCCGAGGATGCCGGCAGGCTCATCAATCCGATGATCGTCGACGGGCAGATCCACGGTGGCGTCGCGCAGGGCATCGCCAACGCGTTGCTCGAGGAGATCGTCTACGATGACACCGGCAATATCCTCACCGCGACCTTCGCCGACTATCTGCCGCCGACCGCGCGCGAGATGCCGCCGATCGACATCCACCACCTGGTGACGTTGACCGAAGCGTCCGTCACCAAGGCCAAGGGCCTGGGCGAGGGCGGTGCCATCGGCGCGCCAGCCGCGGTCGTCAACGCGATCAACGACGCGCTGGCGCCATTCGGCGTCTCGGTCGACGAATTTCCCGCGACGCCGCAGCGCATCCGCGCGGCGCTGCGCGCGGCGGGCGCCTCATGAGCTTCGTCGGCCGCTCGGTCACCCGCCTCGAAGACGGGCCGCTCGTCACCGGCCGCGGGCACTTCGCCGCCGACATCGCGTTTCCCAACATGCTGCACATGCGGGTCGTGCGCGCCGCGCACGCGCACGGCCGCATCGTGTCGATCGACACGCAGGCGGCGCGCGCCGCGCCCGGCGTCGCCGCGGTGTGGACGTTCGCCGACATCAAGGACATTCCGCCGATCGATTTTCGCCTCACCCGCATCGAAGGCCTCGCGGCCTATCGCCAGACGATCCTGGCGCACGAGCGCGTGCGCTATGTGGGCGATCCGGTGGCGGCGGTGTTCGCGAGCGATCCTTATGTCGCGGAGGACGCGGCCGATCTGGTCGAGGTCGAGATCGAGGAGCTGCCGGTGCTGCTCGATGCGGCGGCGGCGCCCGGCGATTTCGACGGCAGCCGCTCCACCGAAGCGGCGGTTGTCGAGAAATCCTATGGCGACGTGGCCGCCGCGTTCGGCGCCGCGCATGCGGTGGTGGAGCTCGATCTCGCGATCGGCCGCCACTCCGGCGTGCCGATCGAGACGCGCGGCGCCATTGCGCGCCACGATCGCGCGCGCGACGTGCTGGAGCTGCACGGCGCCGCCAAGGTGCCGTGGTGGAACCGGGACAACATCGCCCGCATGCTCGGCCGCGCGCCGTCGACGGTCCATCTCTACGAGGGCCACGTGGGCGGAGGCTTCGGCATCCGCGGCGAGCTCTATCCCGAGGATGTGCTCGTGTGCATCGCGGCGCTGCGGCTCGGCCGGCCGGTGAAATGGATCGAGGACCGGCGCGAGCACCTCATCGCCGCCAACCATTCGCGCCAGCAGCGCCACAAGGTGCGCGCGGCGGTCGATGCGCAGGGCCGCATCCTCGCGATCGAGGACGATTTTTTTCACGACCAGGGCGGTTACGTGCGCACCCATGCGGCGACCGTGCCCGACCTCGCGGCCGCGATGCTTCCGGGTCCTTATCGCGTGCCGGCCTATCGCGCCGCCGGCCACGTGCGGCTCACGCACAAAACGCCGGGCGGCACCTACCGGGCGCCGGGACGATACGAGAGCACGTTCGTGCGCGAGCGCCTGATGGACGCGATCGCGGCGCGGCTCGGCCTCGACCGGGTCGCCGTGCGCCGGCGCAATCTCATCGGCAAGACGGAGATGCCGTATACGCGTCAGCTGGCGACGCTCGGCACCGACGTCGTGCTCGACTCTGGCGACTATGCGGGCCTGATCGACAAGGCGACTGCCGCGGTGCAGTGGGACGAGCTGCAGGGCGAATTGAAGCGGCGACGCGCCGCGGGCGACTGCGTGGGCGCGGGACTCGCCATGTTCGTCGAGAAGAGCGGGCTCGGGCCGTTCGACGGTGTGAGGGTAGCGGTCGACACGTCCGGCACGGTCGAGGTCGTCACCGGTGCGGCCTCGCTCGGCCAGGGCGTCGAGACGGTGGTGGCGCAGATCTGCGCCGACGCGCTCGGCGTCGACTACCGGCGCGTGCGCGTGGTGCACGGCCGCACCGACCGCATCGCCTTCGGGCAGGGCGCGTTCGCGTCGCGCGTGACCGTCATGACAGGCGAAGCGACGCGGCTCGCCGCGACCGAGGTGCGCGCCAAGGCGATCGAGGTCGCGGCCGGGCAGCTCCAGCAGCCCGCCGACGCGCTCGATCTGGTCGACGGCAGCGTGGTGCGCCGCGGCGCAGCGTCCGGCCCGTCGATCACGCTGGGCGATATCGCCAAGGCGCTCGATCCGACCTCGAAGCTGCGCGGCGGGCGCCCGCCCGGGCTTTCGGCCGATGGCTGGTTCTATACGGATCACATGAACTATCCGTATGGCGTGCATGTCGCCGTGGTGCGCGTCGATCGCGACACCGGCCATATCGCGGTCGAGCGCTATCTCGTCGCGTTCGACATCGGCCGCGCCGTCAATCCGATGCTGGTCGAAGGCCAGATCACCGGCGGCGCGGCGCAAGGACTCGGCGGCGCGCTGATGGAGGAATTCCTCTACGACGAGCGCGGCGAGCCGATCTCGACCAACTTCGCCGATTATCTGATGCCGACCGCGCGCGAGGTGCCCCCGTTCGATGTGGTGATCACCGAGGATGCGCCGAGCCCGCTCAATCCGCTCGGCCTCAAGGGCGCGGGAGAGGGCGGCATCAACGCCGCCGGCGCCGCGATCGCCAGCGCGATCGACGACGCCATCGGTATTCCGGGCGCGATCACGCAGTTGCCGGTGACGCCGGCGCGGCTGCGGGAGATCTTGCGGAAGGTGGGAGGGTGACAGCCTATCCCCGCCTCATGGTGAGGAGCGTCGCGCAGCGACGCGTCTCGAACCACGAGGCGGCCGAGGCGGCGCAGCGGCCGCCCTCGTCCTTCGAGACGCCCGCCTTCGCTATGCGAAGGCGGGCTCCTCAGGATGAGGGCGGAGCAAGATCAGCATTCGTCAAATCATCTTCTTCAACAGCCGCAGCACTGCCTTCTCCTCCGCCGTCGTCAGCGGCACCAGCGTCTCGCGTGTGATCTTCCGTGCCACCCGCATCGCCTTCCGGGCGACGGCGCGGCCGGGCTTCGTCAGCGCGATGGCGCGGCGGCGGCCGTCGTGCGGGTCGGGGCAGACGGCGACGAGGCGGCGCGCCTCCAGCCGGTCGACCACGCCCTTGGTGGTGGCGGCGTCGAGGTAGATCAGCCGGCCGAGCTGGTTCTGCGAGCACGGTCCGACGGCATGAAGCTTTGCAAGCGCGGCGAACTGCGTCTGCGTCAGATCTTCGATCATGCGCGACATGAAAATCGCGGTGTGCCGCTGCATGGCGACGCGCAGCAGGAAGCCGGCCTGCTCGTCGAGCACATAGCGCCGGCTGCGCGCCGGCCTCGTCATCTTCGATCTGCGCGGCCGCGTCATCCGTCACACCGTGAGGAAGCTGCGCTGCACGGCGATGTCCTCCGCGAGTGCGGCCATGCCGCCCTCCCAACGAATCTGACCTTTCTCCAGGACGTAGACGCGGTCCGCCACGGTGCGCGCGAAGTGGATGTTCTGCTCGGAGAGCAGGACCGAGAGCCCTTCCTTCTTGAGCTCCACGATGGTGTTCGCCATCTGCTCGACGATCATGGGCGCGACGCCTTCCGACGGCTCGTCGAGCAGCACCAGGAACGGATTGCCCATCAATGTGCGCGCCACCGTCAGCATCTGCTGCTCGCCGCCGCTCATGTGGCCGCCGAGGCGGCGCGGCATCGCGGCGAGATTGGGAAAGAGCGTGAACAGCTTCTCCGGCGTCCAGGTCGGCGCCGGCGCGCCGTCGGCGAAGCGGCGCGGCGGCTGGCGGCCCACGTCGAGATTTTCCAGCACGGTGAGATCGGAGAAAATGCGCCGGTCCTCGGGGGTAAAGCCAAGACCGAGCCGCGCGATCTCGAAGGATTTCAGGCGCGAGATGTCGTGGCCGGCAAAGCGCACGGACCCGGAGCGGCGCGCGATCAGCCCCATGATCGCCTTGAGCGTGGTCGACTTGCCGGCGCCGTTGCGGCCCATGAAGGCGACCACCTCGCCGCGGCGCACCTCGAAGCTGAGCTCGTAGAGAATCTGCGCGGCGTCGTACCACGCGCAGAGCTTTTCGACCGCCAGCATGGGCTCGCTCATGGCGCCGCCCCGGCGGCGCGCCCGACCATGCTGCCGCTGCCGAAATAGACTTCCTGCACCTTCGGATCGTCGCGGATCGCGGCCGCATCGCCGTCCGCGATCAACCGCCCGCGCGCCAGCACAATGATGCGGTCCGCGAAGGCGAACACCACGTCCATCGAGTGCTCGGTGAACAGCACCGAAATGCCGCGCTCGACCACCAGGCGCTTGACCAGCGCGATCATCTCGCTGCGCTCGCGCGGCGCCATGCCGGCGGTCGGCTCGTCCATCAGCAGCAGTCGCGGCTCGTTGGCGAGCGCGATGGCAAGCTCGATGCGCTTGACGTCGCCATAGGCGAGCTCGCGGGACGGACGGTCCGCCGCGTCGCGCATGCCGACTTGCCCGAGCAGCTCGAGCGCGCGGGCACGGTGCAGCGACGCCGCTGGCCGCCACAGTTCGAAAATCTCGCCCGCATGCGAGATCAGCGCCATCTGCACGTTCTCGGCGACCGTCATGGAACCGAACGTCGCCGCGACCTGGAAGGTGCGTCCGACGCCGAGCCGCCAGATCTGGCGTGGCTTGAGCCCGGCGAGGTTCTTCTCCTCGAACCAGATATCGCCCGCGTCGGGTACGAGTTGCCCGTTGATCATGTTGAAGCAGGTCGACTTGCCGGCACCGTTCGGGCCGATCATGGCCAGGAATTCCCCGCGCCGGATCTCGAAGCTCACGTCGTTGACGGCGCGCACGCCACCGAACGACTTCGAGAGCGCGCGGACCGAGAGCTCGCTCATTTGGCGGGCCTCCAGCGCGCGGCAAGCCGGGCGAGGGCGCCGACGATGCCGCCCGGGAAGGCGAGCACGAGCACCAGGATGATCGCGCCCAGCAGCGCGCGCCAATATTCGGTCTGGCGCATGATGGTGTCCTGCAGGAGCGCGAACACCGAGGCGCCGACGATCGGGCCGGTCAGGTTCTGGATGCCGCCGAGCAGAACCATCACCAGGCCGTCGATCGAGCGGCCGACATGGATGGTCTCGGGCGAGATCGAGCCCTTGGCAAAGGCGAAGAGTCCGCCCGCGATGCCGCAGATGCCGCCCGCGATCGCGAAGGCGAGCCAGTGGATGCGCTTCACGTCGATGCCGATCGCCTCAGCGCGCACGGGCGAGTCGCGTCCGGCGCGCATCGCATAGCCGAACGGCGCGAACAGGATTCGGCGCAGCAGCAGCACGCCGGCGACGGCGAGCGCGAGCGTGAGCAGGAAGTAGCGCTCGCGCGTCTCGAATGGCGGTGTCGACCATACGCCCAGAATGCCGTTCGAGCCGCCGGTCAGCGCCTCCCATTGAAACACGGCGGCCCACACGATCTGCGCGAACGCAAGCGTGAGCATGGCGAGATAGACGCCCGACAGGCGCACCGCGAACCAGCCGAACAGCAGCGCGCCGAGCAGCGCCACGATCGGCGCCGCGACGAGCGAGACCAGCATCGGGGCGGCGAGCCATTTCACCAGCAGCGCCGCGCCGTAGGCGCCGAGGCCGAAATAGGCGGCGTGCCCGAACGAATGCATGCCGCCCGGCCCCATGATGAAGTGCAGGCTGGTGGCGAAGAGCACGGCGATGAGAACGTCGATGCCGATCACCAGCGCATAGGGCGAGCTGCGGGCGATCAGCGGCAGCGCGACGAGGACGATCAGCAGCGCGGCGCTCGCCCATTTGAGCGGCGGGCTCGCGGGGCGGATCGGATCCTCCGGATCGCGGCCGAGCAGGCCATAGGGCCGCACGATCAGCACCACCGCCATCACCAAAAATTCGGCGACCAGCGTGAGCTTCGACGCATTCATCGTGAAGAAGCCGAAATCGACGACGCCGATGCCGATGCACAGCGCCTTCACCTCGGCGATGATGACGGCCGCGAGATAGGCGCCGGTGATCGAGCCCATGCCGCCGACCACCACGACCACGAAGGCGTCGCCGAGCACCGTGAGATCCATCGCGAGGTTCGCCGGCTCGCGCGCGATCTGCAGCGCGCCGCCCAGGCCGGCGAGAAAGGAGCCGAGCGCGAACACCGAGGTGAACAGCAGCGCCTGGTTGACGCCGAGCGCGCCGACCATCTCGCGGTCCTGCGTCGCCGCGCGCACCAGCCGGCCGAAGCGCGTGCGCGCGAGCACGAGGTGCAGCACGACGAGAACCAGAGGTCCGACGAAGATGAGAAAGAGATCGTAGGTCGGCAGGTAGCGGCCGAGGATTTGGACCGCGCCCCGCAGGCCGGGGGCGCGCGGGCCGAGCAGGTCTTCGGGACCCCACAGCCAGAGCGTGGCGTCGTTGATGACGAGCACGAGCGCGAAGGTCGCGAGCAGCTGAAACAGCTCCGGCGCGCGGTAGATCGGCCGCAGCAGCACGAATTCAATGAGCGCGCCGATAAGCGCGACGATAGCGGCGGCCGCGACGATGCCGCCCCAGAATCCCAGCCCGCCGCCCACGCGCGTCGCGAGCGTGTAGGCGAGGTAGGTCCCGAGCATATAGAGGGACCCGTGCGCGATGTTGACGATGCGCGTGACGCCGAAGATGAGCGAAAGGCCGGCGGCGACGAAGAACAGTCCGGAGGCGGTCGAGAGCCCGTTGAGGGCCTGAAAGAGGAGGGCGTTGGCGGTCATCGCGGCAATGAATCGCAACTGCCTTCACCTCTGCCCGCAGGCGGGGAGAGGTCGGAATCCGTCGCGCCCGAGCGCGGATTCCGGGTGAGGGGCTTATCCGCGAGTCTGAGCGCTTGGGGATGCCCCCTCACCCCGACCCTCTCCCCGCAGGCGGGGAGAGGGAGCGCAGGCGCCGTGCAAGCGTCACAACCCGGCCGGCCGGAGCTTCTTGACCTCTTCGTCGGAGGGCAGCACGGCGGCGCCGTCCACATATTTGAAGTCCGCCATCGTGCCGGCGCCCTTCTCGAGCGCGATGCGGCCCACATAGGCGCCCATGGTCGCCTGATGGTCGCTCGCCCGGAAACTGAACTTGCCGAACGGGCTGTCGACCTGCAGGCCCTGAAAGGCGGCGATCAGCTTCTCGGTGTCGGTCGAGCCGGCCTTGGCGATGCCGGCAGCAAGCGAGTGGATGGTCACGTAGCCAACCACCGAGCCGAGGCGCGGATAGTCGTTGTATTTCTTCTGATAGGCCGCGACGAAAGCCTTGTGCTCGGGCGTCGTGATCTTGTCCCACGGATAGCCGGTGACGATCCAGCCGACCGGCGCCTCGTCCTTGAGCGGATCGAGATATTCGGGCTCGCCGGAGAGGAGGCTGACCACGGTGCGATTCTTGAACGCACCGCGCGTGTTGCCCTCGCGCACGAATTTCGCGAGGTCGGCGCCGAACAGCACGTTGAAGATGCCGTCGGGCTTGGCGTCGTCGACCGCCTGCACCACGGCGCCCGCGTCGACGCGGCCGAGCGGCGGCGCCTGCTCGGTGACGAACTCGACGTCCGGCTGCGCCTTCTTGAGCAGCGTCTTGAAGTTTTCCGCCGCCGACTGGCCGTATTCGAAATTCGGATAGACCAGCGCCCAGCGCTTCTTCTTCGCGGCGATCGCATCCGGCATGAGCATCGCCACCTGCATGTAGGTCGTGGCGCGCAGGCGGAACGTGTACCGGTTGCCGTTCTGCCAGGTGATCTTGTCGGTCAGCGGCTCGGCGGCGAGGAAGAACACCTGCTTCTTGCCGGCGAATTCCGTTACCGCGAGGCCGATATGCGACAGGAAGGTGCCGGCGAGCAGCGCGACGCCTTCGCGCGTCACCAGTTCGTCCGCGACGCGCACCGCGTCGCCCGGATTGGCGCCGTCGTCGCGCGAGATGATCTCGAGCTTGCGGCCGAGCACGCCGCCCTTGGCGTTGATCTCCTCGACCGCGAGCTCCCATCCCTTCTTGTAGGGATCGAGGAACGCGGGCTGCGCCTTGTAGCTGTTGAGCTCGCCGATCTTGATCGTGTTCTGCGCATGGGCCGGAACGCCGAGAACGAACGCCGCAGCGCCCGCCGCGGTCAGCCGAAGCAGGTGAAACCGGGTGATCATGTGAGGTGCTCCATGACGCTCGCTCAGCCGGAACGAGCGGTTCGCGCGGTGAGGTCTTGCGGAAGGCCGTTTGGCTTCCGTGCCAATTCATTTGTACGCAAATAGTCCGTTCGCCCCGAAAGCTTGTCAAGCGCGCTTAGCCGCGCAGCAGCGGCGCGAGCGCGCTTGCGGCGTCGAGCAGCGCGCGGTCGGCGTTGCGGCGCGCCGCGATCTGGACGCTGAACGGCAGCCCGTTCAGGGTCGGCGCGCTCGGCATCGCGACGGCCGGATGGCCGCTCACGTTGAACAGCATCGTGTTGGCGATCAGCGCGTGCACCACCGAAATCGACCGGCCGCGGACCTCGACGCGCCGTGCGTCCTGCGCCGGCACCGGACAGGTGATCGTCGGCGACAGCAGGATGTCGGCGCGGCCGAACAGCGTCTCGACCGCGGACGCGGTTTGGGCGGCGATGCGGCGCGCATCGAGCAGCATGTCGGGCGTGACGTCGCCGGCGAGCGCGAGTGCGCGGCGTGCGACCACCGCAAGGCGGTCGAACTCGGCCGGCGTCAGCGACGCGTAGATTTCGCCAGCCTCGGCGAGCAGAAGGTCGCGATGCGCGTCGAGCACCTGCGTGGCGTCGGGCCAATCGAGCGGAACGATCTCGTGCTTCGCCGCGAGTGCGGCGAGAACGCCCTTGAATGTCTTCTCCACCGCGACGTCGCAGTGGTCCATGGGCGCGCGATCGATGCCGATGCGCAGGCGCGTCGATATCGGTGGCGCCTCGGCCTCCGCATCATGACCGAGCAGGACGTCCGCGGTGCGTGCGACGGATTCGAGACCGCGGCCGATCACGCCGATATGATCGAGCGACGGCGAAAGAGGCCATGTGCCCTCGATCGAGATGCGGCCGCACGTCGGCTTGAAGCCGACCAGCCCGGTGCAGGCGGCGGGAATGCGCACGCTGCCGCCCGTGTCGGTCCCGAGCGCCACATCGGCGAGCCCGGCCGCGACTGCGGCGGCGCTTCCGCCGGACGAGCCGCCGACGGTTCGTCCCGGCGCCGCCGGATTCTTGACCACCGGCGTGGTGACGCCGAAGCCTCCCGCATCCGTACGCGTAACGCCGACGATGCGCGCGCCGGCGTCGCGCAACTGGCGCACCGCAGGTGCGTCGGTGTCGGCCGTGCGATCGGAAAACAGCGGGTGGCCGGCCGTGAAAGGAAGGCCTGCGACCGCGATGTTGTCTTTCACCGCGACGCGCAGGCCGGCGAGGGGACCCGCGCCTGCAGGCGCATCGGGAGTAAAGGCGACGAATGCGCCGAACCGGTCGACCGATCGGCTGTCGTCCTCGCCGCGCATCGCGTCCGCCGGGCTAGCGGTCGCGCAACCGGTCCATCAGCGCCTTCTCCTGGCCGCCGTCGACCTCGATCATGGTGCCGTTGACCATGTGCATGAGCGGCGAAGCCAGCATGGTGACGAGGTTGGCGCACTCATCCACCTCGGCGATGCGGCCGAGCGGGATCGAGGCGGGCGCGAGCTTGTCGGCGTCTTCGTAGGAGAGCTTCATGTCGCGCGACATGGCGGTGACGAGGCCGGCCCAGCGCTCGGTGCGCACCGGCCCGGGATTGACCGCGCAGAAGCTGATGTTGTGCTTGCCGTACTGGCCGGCGAGCGACTTCGTCAGGTTCTGGCCGGCGGCATTAGCGGCGCCCGGCACGATCTCCCAATAGGACGGCTTGACGCCGTCGTTGCCGATCAGGTTCACGACGCGCCCGCCGCCTTGCTTGACCATGATCGGCAGCACGTAGCGCAGGCAGCGCACGTAGCCCATGAACTTGAGCTGTAGTCCTTTCGCCCAGTCGTCCTCGGAGAGAGTTTCAAGCACGCCGCCGGGCGCGGAGCCCGCGTTGTTGACCATGATGTCGACGCGGCCGAGCGCCTTGTGGCCCTGCGTGACGAAATTCTTGGCGTCGGCGTCCTTGGTGAGATCGGCCGGGATCGCGATGATCTTGCGGCCGGTCTCCTTGGCGATCTCGGATGCAGCTGCCTCGAGCGGCTCCGTGCGCCGGGCGCAGATCGCGACGTCGACGCCTTCGCGCGCGAGCGCGCGCGTGATGCCCTTGCCGATGCCTTCGCTGCCGCCGGTCACCAGCGCGGTCTTGCCTTTGAGCTGAAGGTCCATCTCGGTCTCCCCTTTGTCTTCGCGGACATTTTCGTTTGTGCACAAACGAAACTCAAGTCGCGCCGGGCGCGACCGCTACGCGCCCATGATCGCTTTGGCGGCGTTTCCGACCGCCTCGACGTTCTCGCCCACGTCGAGGAATGCGACGATACGACACGGACATCCTTCGAGCCCCTCGTAGCGCCACGGGAAGGCGCCGATGATGGCGCGCTTGTTGAGCATCAGCTCGATGTCGCCGCCCAGATTCTCGGCGTGCAGCAGCCCTTCCTGGAACGCCCAGTTGTGGAACGGGAACATGTCGGCGGTGACCTTGCGGCCCGATTTCCTGTGCGTGTACTCGAACGTGCCAAAGAATTCCGCCGGCGTCTTGCCGTGCCGCTTGGTGAACTGGGCCGCGAGATCGGGGCGCATGTTGCGGATCGACGTGTTCATCGCGTGGTCGCAGGAGCCGGTGTCCATGGCCCACCAGCGGATCTTCTTCTTGAGCATCCAGTGCAGCGTGTCGAGGTTCGGCCCGGGGTGGTAGCAGAAGTATTTCACCAGATCCTGTTTCGGCTGTCCCTCGTAGTGGCGATGCCAGCCGGTGTGCAGAACCAGAATGTCGCCCTCGCGGATATCGGCGCCCGCGCTCTCGATGATCTCGGGCGTGATCACGGACCAATCGGACACCTTCGACGAGATGTCGACCACCACGCCGCGATTGACCAGATAGTCGAGCGGCAGGGACGCCATGTCGCCCTTGCGGTTGTCGGTCGCATGCATCGCGCCGTCGAAATGCGTGCCGACATGGAGCGCGGTATCGATGCGCTGCGCCACGATCATCTGCGTCTGCAGGTTCTGCGCGTAATACATCTTGTTGCCGGCATAGCCGACCCAGCCGGGCGTATGCACGTTCATGACGTGACTCATGTCGACGATCTTCATCTCAAATCCTTCCCCGCGAATGCCGCGCTAATCGCGCCGCGCAGAGTGCTGGCGAAAGCGGATGCTCGTCAAGCCGCCGGCTTGCGGATCGCGCGCGCGCGGACTACGGTTTTCGCGAACTAGCCCTTTCGCATGCAGCTCCATCCATGAACGTCACCGCAGGATCGCTGATCGGACAGCCGGTCGGCCGCGCGGAGGACCCGCGTTTCCTTCGCGGGCGCGGCAGCTTCATCGCCGACGTTTCGCGCGAGGGCATGCTGCACGCGGTGATCCTGCGCAGCGCCGTGGCGCACGGACGCATTCACCGCATCGATGCGTCGGCGGCGCGCGCGATGCCCGGCGTGCACGCCGTGATCACCGCCGCCGACATCGGCGAAAAGATTCCGGTCATTCCGCTGCGGCTTGCGAACCTCCCGGAGTTCAAGGATTTCCTTCAGCCGGTGATCGCGCGCGATAAGGTGCGCTATGTCGGCGAGCCGATCGCGGTCATCGTCGCGGCGACGCAGGCGGTCGCCGAGGATGCGCTCGAGGCGATCGACGTCGAGATCGAGCGCCTGCCGGCCG
>WNFJ01059716.1_pt1 | contig 13096 bp, 19 predicted proteins | sample 5400461 | NCBI WGS metagenome assembly WNFJ01 (sample SAMN13153349, study PRJNA577476) | soil metagenome | isolation source: 115 cm saprolite on Douglas fir-dominated hillslope | place: USA:California | collected 2013-09-17 | reverse complement strand
TTCGCTATGGTGAACAGAAGCGTCCCCGGGCTTGGAGTCCCACCCCAGCCGAAGTGCAACTGCTCGAGAACCTGGTGCTGCGCCGCGCCGATCTGCAAGGCATGAAGCAACAAGAAGTCAATCGCTTGGAGAATAGCCGCTGGGACAGCGAGAGCCGCCAAAGCATTCTCAGCCATATCCAGAGCTGAGAGACACAGATCAAAGCGCTCACCAAGCGTATCAGCACCCATATCGCCGCGCACACCAGCTTGCAAGAGCAACGCACCTGCTTGGTGTCCTTGCCCGGCATCGCCGAGGTGACCGCGGCCTGGCTGCTGGCCGAAGGTGTCTCGGCGACGGCCTTCAGTACGGCCTCACAGCTGGTGGGCTACTCGGGCTTAGCCATCAAGGAGGAGATCTCCGGCACCTCGGTGCGCGGCAAAGCCAGCATTGACCGACTGGGCAATGCCCAGCTGCGCAAGTGCTTCTACATGCCGGCTTTGGTGGCCATGCGTCGTGATCCCGATTTTGCTCTCTGGGTGGCCCAGATGCGGGCCCGAGGCAAACCCACCAAAGTGATCATCGTCGCCGTTATGCGCAAGCTCTTGCGCTTGATCTACGGGGTCTTGAAATCCAAGCAACCCTCTGATCCGCGCAAAGCCTTTCCCACGCATTCTGCTCAGGAGGAGAAGCCAGCCGCCTAACGGGTCCCTGCCTTGGGATACCATCATGGGAAACCTCAGCTTGGCACGCCTGGTGTCAGGAGAGCGAACCCATGCGGTTTTTTCGCCTTCCATCAGCCATCTCACGCCTCGACCTCTTTCAACGGTCTCGCGAAAACCAGGGCTTCACCCCCTTGACATTGAAGACGGTATCTACGAATTTGACGATCTGCAGTGCTGTCTGTTGTTATTTGCGCAGTTCGCTCATGAATTCCTTCTTCCCGAAGGTATAGCGTCTCGTTCCTAGTTCATTGCAAGTCAACCAGCAGATAGCACCACCTACCAATAGCACAAGCAGTGGCTCAATAGGGGCACGAAAACGGTACAGCCACATGAAGACTTTGTTGGCGGATGCCAGAAGAAGTGCAATGCGGCGGCTTTGGCCCAACCAGAGCGACCAGCAGATGGGAGGGCGACCACAAGGGACAATACATTTCAGATAGCCCATGCTCCTGGCGGAGCACCCTGAACGATGAAATGGATGGTGCCATTCCAGTCCACCAAAACTGTCATTCGCCAACAATATCTTCATGTGGCTGTACCCCTCTTCCCAGCCCAGACACTCTTTGGTGACGTTGAAACTGTCCTCTGCTGCCCATCGCTCACGATACATCACAAAGATGCGCCGTGCGCTCTGCTCGTCCTCCACTTCCGCTGGCTCGATTTACAAAGCCAGGAGCCAGCCCTTGACAAGCCCCCCCCGAGTAGTTACATATAATATATTCAGCGTAATGAATCCGTACCATGAGAGGTGTCTCCATTCAGGCTCAATGAAGAGTGGCACATCTCCCTGCAAACTGAGGAGGGTAGTCTCATGTCGCTTAAGACCAAAGCAGATGCTGTTTTACGGATGGCCACAGAGTCAGGTGATGTCCCTGGAGTGGTAGCTGTTGCTACCGATCGAAACGGACCAATCTACGAGGGTGGTTTCGGTTCGCGTGTTCTGGGCGAGCCGGCCGAGATGACTCCCGATACCGTCGTGTGGATTGCCTCGATGACCAAGGCACTGACCGGCACGGCTGCCATGCAACTGGTCGAGCAGGGCAAACTCGCACTCGACATGCCGGCGGGCAGCGTAATTCCGGAACTGGGTGAGTCTGTGGTGCTCGAAGAGTTCGACGCCGATGGTCAGCCGCGTACCCGAGCACCAAAGCGGGCAATCACGCTGCGCCACCTGCTCACACACACGGCCGGCTTCGCCTACGAGTTCTGGAACGCGGACGTCGTACGCTATCAGCAGGTCAATGGCCTGCCTCCGATCATCAGTTGCCAGAATGCGACACTGCAATTGCCGCTGCACTTCGATCCTGGTGATCGCTGGGAATACGGCATCAATATCGATTGGGTCGGCAAAATAGTGGAGACTGTCAGCGGCAAGAAGCTGGGTACCTATCTCTCCGAAAATGTGTTCGGACCGCTAGGAATGAACGACACGGCCTTCCGCATCACACCGGCCATGCGGCAACGGCTGGCCAAGATCCATCAGCGTGGCGATGACGGGGCACTCGTTCCCACCGATCTCGAAATTCCCCAAGACCCCGAGTTCGAGATGGGCGGGGGCGGCTTATACGCCACTGCGGGCGACTATCTGAAGTTCGTCCGCATGATACTCAACCACGGCAGTGCCTGAGACCGTCGAGCTCATGTCGCGCAACGCCATGGGTGATTGTAAGGTGACCATGTTACCTACCACGTCCCCAGCGGTTTCCAACGACGCGGAATTCTTCCCTGGCATGCCGAAAGGATGGGGGCTGACCTTCATGATCAACAACGAACAGGCCCCCACCGGTCGCTCAGCAGGCAGCCTGGCCTGGGCTGGTCTTGCCAACACGTATTATTGGATCGACCTAACACGCGGCCTCGGCGGCGTATACGCCACGCAGATCTTTCCCTTCGCCGATTACAAGGCGTTGCCACTGTTCTTTGAATTCGAGAAGACCATATATCAAGGCTGATCGCCGTACCATCTCGATAGTCTCTGACACTGTTCGCCAAATTGACCACGTCGCGAAAGTCCCGACTTTCGCGGCGTCGCAGTCATTTGGAGATACTGGCTGTCACCCCTTCGCTTCTCTCAGGGCAGGCGTCTTCGTGCGAGCTTTGGATCTCTTCGTCCGGCGAGCCAGATCCTTCGCTGCGCTCAGGATGACAAACCCCCGGGCTGTCACTCTGAGCACAGCGAAGGGTCTCTTCGTCCGGCGAGCCAGATCCTTCGCTGCGCTCAGGATGACAGTCAGTGCGCTCAGGATGACAGTCAGTGCGCTCAGGATGACAGTCAGTGCGCTCAGGATGACAGTCAGTGCGCTCAGGATGACAGTCAGTGCGCTCGGGATGACAGTCAGTGCGCTCGGGATGACAGTCAGTGCGCTCGGGATGACAGTCAGTATCTCCAAATGTCTAAAAAAGATGCATTTCCATTGACAAAGAGGAGATAATACAGTTATAGATTGCACAGCTAACCTCATATTTGCATTAGGGTAGTGGTAGTATGAATATTTTTGAGTTCCGCGACCGGCTGATTGGTGATTATGCTTCGTATATCGAGAGCTTTATCCAGATTCGCGATCCCCACATTCACGACTTTGTTGAAGGACAATTGCAGCAGGGTATGCTCTGGCCTGATCCCCTCATTCAACTCAACCCGCTGTTTGCGCCGGGTGAAACCATTGATGAGCTGGTGGCGCGGGGCACGCTGCACAGGGAATGCGCGCGGATTTTTCGCAAAGACAAGACGGAGGATGAGCAGGGACGCACGCTGCGCCTGCACAGGCACCAGTCCGAGGCGATTAGCGTTGCGCGGAGCGGGGCGAGCTATGTGCTGACCACGGGTACGGGTTCGGGGAAGAGCCTCGCGTATATCGTTCCCATCGTCGATTATTTGCTGCGCCACGGCAGCGGCAAGGGTATACAGGCGATTGTTGTCTACCCGATGAACGCGCTGGCCAATAGCCAGCTCAAGGAACTGGAAAAATTCCTGTGCCTGGGGTATCCCAACAAGAAGGGGTTGGCAACTGACTGGGTTGGACGGTTATCAGCCAAAGCCGCTTCTTGCCCGGGTCTACCACTGGCAAGCCCTCTATCCTGTCAAACCACTGCTTTTCACGCTCCATCTCGACGTCCTCTTCAGTGGGTGCTAGCCCGTACTTTTCGATAACTTGTAGGTCACTAAGGCTGGTGTCAAGCGAGAATGGTAACGGGTCACTCGCAGCAGTACGCACAACTCCTAATAGGGTGGCCTTGCGATGGATAGCCGTCCAGGTTCGTGTAGGCAATAAGCTTATCAATTCCATTCTGGTAGCTGTTGGGTAGTTTGCTTGCAATAGGGCTTTCTCATCAGTACTCCAAAGGGTACCGCTACCACGCCACAGATAGAAGTGGTCTAACAGCCCTCCAAGTACCGCACCCCACTGTATGCCGATACGCAACCAACCGGGGGCTAACTCTTCCAACGTGACCGACTCAGTAACTAAGTGAATGAAGGTACGACGCCGCTCCAAGTCCCAGCCCGCCCAACGCTCACTTGCATATTGCACGTCTTTCTTAGCTTGTTCTAATTTATGCAGTAACCGCGTCTTGTCCTCTTGTGCTTGCTGTAGCTTATCCCTTCGTTGACTCAATCTCGCTAGCTTCCCATATAGCCCCGTTCTAGTCTTAACATCCATCACGTGCCTACTGAACTCTAAATCTTGTTGTGTAAGGGCTATTTCAGCCTCTAGGATTGCTAGTGTGTCGTCTGGTACGCTTGTCTTCTCTTGTGTTGCGTTGTCGAAGTCAATCATTTCCTCATGCCAGTCAGGTTTTATCCCATAAATCGTGACTTGTCCCCTAGCTACAGCTTCAGGCCCACGGTTTTCAACAATAGCCTGAGATAGATCAAGCATGAGAAGTAAGCGGTTTTCAATCAGCCTGTCAAGCGCGGGTATACGGATACTGGTTTTGTACCCGTTGATGGTCGGGTTACAACGTTTGTCTAACAGAACATAGTCGTTATCTGGTAGCTGTACGTAGACATGAGTACCGTCAACGCCGTCAATCACGGGCCTTCCATCATCTCTAGTACCAGCCAATAACGCGGTCTGTTGGCTCTCTGGGTAGCTGTAGCGTACTGCCTTCTTTGGTCTGTCGATGGGTCTATGCTCCAAGTCTATCCTGCCTAAATGATCAAAGGCGTACTGCCAAAGGTCACGGTCAACAACTGCCTCATGTGCATCACGCTTGACAATTTTACCATTGAATACCAAGTGCCCAATATAGTGGGGATTGGTGAGAATGCCCGTTAGCCCTTCTCTTGTCCCAACAGTCCAACCGACTAACACGCCGTCATGGTAGACTTTTTGCAAAAACATGCTCTTAGGGTCTATATCAGGATGTACGGGAAATAGAGGCTTCCCACTTCGGGCCATAGCGTTCGTCTCCCGTAGCACGGCATTCCTTGAAGCCTCTAGTTCAGCAAAACGCTGGTACAGCCATACAACACCACTACGGTGGGGAGATGGGAGGTAGTTAAAGCCATGTTTGGCGGTGCTATCCTCTATGGTGTTCTTGTCCAGCATTAGGCCAACCGGGGCCACTCCCCCGGCTACTTTCCCTTGTTCTGCCTTGCGTGTTCGGTTACGTAGCATCTTCCCCTTTATGTGAAGCTCCAAGAACGCTGCTGCTGCTTGCGCTTCTGCAATGTAGGCGTCATAGTCCCGCTGTATCTTGAAGTTGAAAGTACGCTCGTTAGTCACGATAGCGCAGTCATGTTCCTTGCAAGCCCTTGCCAGTGTTGCAGCGTCAACCAAGTCAGCATCCCTTGTCAGTCTGCTGATGTCATCACACAAGATGGCACCCGCTTTGTCTGTGTTTACGTGCTCCACTACGGTTCTAATGCCCGCCCTATCTTCAATCGGTATCGTTCCACTAACTGACTTTATCCGTCCGTCCTTCGTCATACTATTCTCAACAAATAGCAGGGTGTGCTCTCGCTTCCAACCGATATCAAGTGCACGTTGAATAAGCCCGTCTGCTTGCTGTAACCCCTTGCTTATGGAGTCTCTTACTTGCTTTGCTGATGAGTACCGCGAGTACAGGAGGGCCATACGGTTTGTAGGTATGGAGTAGTTACCCGTTAGCCGCTGTACTGCTTCAACTCTCTCTTGCTCAATTTCTCTGAGCGTCTTTAGTCTACCCATGGTCTCTTCTCCCTCTTGTGTGGGGAGTCATCCAAACATGTCTGACTCCCCACTTGACGACTATGCTGCTTCCCCAGCTAGTAGGCAGTGGTTAATAAACGCTACCACGCCGTCTATCGTGGCTTTCCGTGTGAGTGCCTGTATCCATGCCTGCTTACCTTCAAACTGTAGGGACAGAGAATACCAGCCCCTACCACGTGCTACGGTGACAACGATACGCGGGTACAGTAACTCAACTGCATTCATGATCTCGCATACATCGGCAATACTTAACTGTCCGTCCATACTCCCTCTTTCTCTTAAATTCTGACAGACAAAAGCCAATACGGTTATGGCCGTGCTAGCTGAAAACCGCTTTTAGTGCCGTAAAGCACAAACGCAATACTAGAACCCCCTACGTGGGAGACGATATCAAGAAAACCCTGTCCAGTGATATCCCCCGTTTCTAGCAATACCACGCCGTCCGCAATCACTGGACTGACAAATAAATGAGCCTTAGAAGTATCACCGTGGGGTATGACGATTAGCTAAATATGGCCGTGGCTAGTTGCCCCTATGATCTCAGTGGGGGACATAGGCGTATCACCAGGGGAACATACACACTCTATCCGGTTAAGCCCCTGCTCTCCATACGCCCAATGGTCATGTACTGATTGCCACCCATGTTATGGCAATGAGATACAGGACACTCATGCAAAACATGCCGCAACCAATAGCCATGAGACCACGCCCTATGCCCCCCGAACGTGCCTTAACCGTGGGTACTGATGAGCTTATAGACCGTGCCGCTGGTACCGTGGTGTGGAGGGGGGCTACAGGCCGTGCCATGCCATGAGCCGCCACTACGGGCTGCTGGAACCTGCGCTGTGGCTCTACAGGCCGTGCCGCCACGTCTGACGCCCTACTAAGCCGCTGTACAGGCCGTCTCTCCCTATGGCCGTATGGCTCTCTGTCTTCAAGTGGGATGTACCGTGGCTCAATCGTTCTTCTCTGACTCATGCTCGTGTCTCTCCTCAGACTCGATCAACAGGCTAAAGGATAGCATCCACAAAGTATGCACTTGCCTGGAAAGCCGCTGTATCTTGTATCCCATGTAGAGCACCGTGCCCCCTAGCAAGCAGACGACGATACCTAGACCAGTGACAATCAAGTCAGTACCAATGACAATGACGAACGGAAACATCATGTGTTCTTCTCCCTTCTCTGTCTCAATGTCTCCCTATAGCCCGCTAGAAACCCCCTGCAAAACGGCTTGCTATCGAGGTTCATACTCCTGCTTGCATCTTCCAACCGCTTCTCTGCGACGTTCCTTACTTGCCATGTCTCTAGAAGTGGGTTAGTCGATGCGGTCTCTTCTCCCAACTGGTAGCCCAACTGGAAATCTGTGCTTGTGTCTACCACGTACACTCTGCTTCTCCTTTCATCCGTTTGAATGTGCCCGTTTGAATACGCCCAGTGATATACTAGCTCAGAACTGGTTACGCCGTCAAGTGTCCGTTGCTACCCGTTGTGGAGAACGTGCACGTCTGATAGAATGAGTCCACTACAGATGAGGAAACCAGTATGATTAGATTGCGCATACGGGAAGTTGCTGAAAGCCAAGGGTACAATATGTCTCGTTTGGCACGAAAAGCGGATATGGACCTAAAGACGGTGCAACGCATATGGCATAACCCAACAAAGGAGATAAGCACGGCAACACTCGACAGGCTAGCTAAGGTGTTGGGCGTACCTGCTAGTGAACTGATAGAGACCGTACCAGATGAGGAATGAAACGGGCACAATCTAAAGGGCACATTAGAATACCCCACCTTGCCGCTTGAGATGAGTCATGTGTCATTTTTCTGGTAGGGAACTAGTGAGGAATACCCACCAATGGCTGTTAGCCCTTGTGGGAAGCATACCAGCTAGGTGCAGAATGACTATAGCTGTCGAGACTAGATAAGCTCATCAATTCACCGCCTAACACGGCCTGTAGCCTACTCCCAAGAGCCTAAGCATAGCGTAGGCTCTTGCTCGTGCCCCCCACCCATAGGGCGGATAAGCTCAGCAATAGCATCTATCAACATATTGATACTACCATATTTCCGGTACCCTCCAGTGGGGTACCATCAGTGGGTACGTCGCTATCAACTATCTGTCGATATGGACACATAAATAGCGAGTCTGGGTAAGGAATAGTAGAACACCACATACCCGCTGACCGGTATAGACCACTAGACCACAGCGATGCTAAGGGGAAGAGCGTACGGTGTGGGGGCACATCGTTGGGCGGGCTCGTCGAGCTTGACAGGCCAATCCGTGCTGGTTAGGCGGCATAAAAAGTGCCCCTGGAATGACCGTCCAGGGGCATAAGTACGCTATTTAGTGGGGATGTTCGGGTGTTTAATACAGGTTATCGGTTAAGCCTACCTAAATATCATCCATGATATAGTGCTTGACTGTGGTTTCAAGCCGCTTGTGCCTCAATGCACGTTGCGCTTTCAATGGGTCATGCGTGTCTTTGTAGATACGCGTACCAACGAAACGCCTTAAATCGTGCGGCTTGACATGCTCCAACCCCACACGAGCGGCATACTTTGTGATCTTTTGCCATACTGCCTCTTCTGTCATGTGCTCATGTGTAGCACGACTATCCCCCCGACCCGAGAATGAAGTAAAGACGTAAGGGGAGACAACTGGACGCTCGTCAAGCCAGTTCTGAATAGCATCATATGCTACGTGGGATAGATGAGCGTCTGCATACTCGGTCTCATTCTTCCCACGTACACGTAGCAGGTACCCACTCCCCTGCTTGACAACCTGAGCTTGTGTGAGCGTAGCCAGTTCAGACGCACGCAAGCCGCTACTAGCCAACGTGTGCAAAAGAGCCGCGTCACGCAAGCCAACGAGGGTACGCGTGTCGGGGGCGTCAGTCAAAGCCCTCATTTGCTCAGGACTAATGCGCGTGCGTGCATTCTGCTTTGTACGTTCCTTGAGAGCCCCTACCTTGACGCCCCTTGTTTGCTCGAATGCTTCCGCTATCTCACGTGTCACACCTGCTACCTCCTGGCTAGCCGCTTCTTGCATGAGCCGCTTGACTGCGGATAGCATACGATTAATCGTGTTAGGGGATAGGCGTGTAGCATCTGAGGCAAGGTAAGCACGGTAGCTAGCGAACGTAGCCGCGTCTTGCCACTTGAAACCCGCGTCGGTAGCGTAGTCAATATAGGCCGTAAAGTCGCGCTTGTACATAGCGATAGACGAGGGTGACAACTGTCCTGCTAAGATGGACGCGCTAAAAGGGATAACCTCTGCCTTACGAATGGGCTCTAGTGCTTTGCTCATGGTGTGCTCACTCCCGATAGCTTAATAAAAGAGTCATTTAATGAAGCCATTGTAACACCGTCTGAGTCGGTTGTCAAGCTATGCGGTCATGCTACGTAGCACATGACCAACTAACAGAGTAGCACTGGACTGCTATCCATAGCAGGGCGGCTCGATCAGCACCACAGGCCCATCCACGGCCCGTCCCGCCTGGGTTGTTCATCGGTCTAGCTTCAACTCCTCGACGTGTGGTCATTCTAGTTTTAGGGGAGTGTACCTCGTGAACAGGCTTGCAGAGCCAAACCACGCGGGCAATCCCAGCCGGCCGGCCAGCCAAGCCGCAGGCACCTCGTTCTAAAAGCGCCACGTGGGCCCAACCTCATGAATGGATGAGCTTATCCCACACAAAACCGCTCCTTCCCCTGGACTCGACCGCCTAACGCGATGGCCTATCGGCTACGCCTTCCCCGCCCCTTGCCCGCTTATCCTAGGGGCCCCGTATCCCCAGGTCCCTCACGTTAGGCGGTCTTGGGGGGTGTGGAGAGAACACCCCCCTATATACATATTTCTCTTTTAACGAGGGTGTAGGGTATGTAGGGTTAAGGGCAAAATCAGTAAACTTCCCATAGGGGCCTAGGGAGAAAAGTTTCCGAAAAAGGGGCTAAACCCTACACACCCTACACACATTAATCTAAATCGATATCATCCTCGTCACTGGCTTGAGGGAAGGCGGAACGTAGTATTTTATCCCCCGGTTCCTCCTTGAGACCTACGCCGACATAGGTAACACCCCCTCGTGCCCGCTTGCTTCTGTATCGCCTTTTAATCTCAGTACTAAACGCCGTGCTTGTCATACCCTCCTGTCTTGCTCTCACATCGGGGTCTAGCCAGTTTTCATATGCCTTGAATAGCTCACTTGCTTTAACCGATGTATTGGTACCGGTAGCACACTTGTCATTGATAAATGCTGCTAAATCATCCGACTCTTCCCTATAGTCCCTGGTAGCCTCAAGCACGCTCTCAGGCTCACTCAGGCCGTTCGCTTGCCACTTTAGGGTACCCTCTACCGCCCAACGTAGAATAGCTGGTAACTCTGCTTGTAGCTTCTCTTCAAGCTCAGTATCCATCCGTTCTCCCTCAAAAGTGACATCAAACGGTATGAGCTTAATTCTTGCCCATATCGCCTTAGATGCCTCATTGACTTCCGGTTTATTGTTCGTTGAGAGAAACAGCTTGAGTTGTGGCCTAAACGTGACAGGCTTCTCGTACTTTGCTGCTGCTGTCATCATGTCGCCCCCTGTTAGCTGCTTAACCGTGGATAGGTCTAGTTTCTTATCCAGCTCAGTTTCGTAGACAGTTACAAAGCGTGTGCCTATGAGGGATGCCAGGTCATAAGACTGTTTAGGGAAGTTGCCTTGCGATAGAATAAGGTTAGAGCTTGCTGTACTCGCATAGTCTCCTAATAGTGTTTGCAGTATGCCGAATAGGGTACTTTTGCCGTTCCTACCGGAGCCATGAGCCACAAAGAACACATCCTCAGTAGTTTGACCCGTCAGGCTTAAGCCGATGGCACGCTGTACGTAGTCGATAAGCCCCTCGTCATTGTTGAAGATTTCTCGCAAGAACGCTTCCCAACGCTTCCCGTCTGACTCCCCTTCATACTCAACAGGTGCAAGTTTGGTTATCATATCCTCAGGAGCGTGGTCTCTCAACTCCCCCGTTCTTAGATCAATGGTACCATCCTCAACGTTGAGTAGCCAGGTATCCCTGTCAAAGTCGCTTGCTTCTGCATATAGCGCCCCCTTAGAGAGTTTGACCATCTGTTCTAGGCGATACCCTGCTTCCGATTTAACCGCCCAGTCAAGCAATTGACGACGCTCAGTATCACTCTCAAGCTCTACCGCTTCCTTTTCTATCTTCCTAACTGTTGCCTTAGCTAGCTCAATAACTGCCGACTCGTCTACTTTGGCCCAACGCTTGCCATCATACACTAACCAGCCCCACTCCCGAACATACTTTACTTCTCCCCCATGTGCCGCCACAAACCGTTCTGAGTTGCCTAAATCTGTTGTGTTATACACTGCTATCTTCCCCTCTGCATCTTTTGCATCTAAATCCGCTCTACCTCGTTTCGTCTGGGTGTATACCTAACTAAATCAGACGCACGTACCAAGCGAGTGTTACCTAAACGCACTACTGGCACATCATTCCGCTTAATCCACTTGTCGAGGGCGTGGTACCCTATCTGCATGTCCTTTGCTGTTTGCACGATTGTCCTATAATCCGCAATCAGCACCTTTTCGTCACTCATACCCGTACTCCTTCTGACTAACTAAATCGACATTAAAGCAGGAAATAAGGCTGATACCCGATGCAAGGGTACCAGCCAGTGTCAGACGCAAAAGGGAATTAAAGTCTCGACTATATAACCAACGTGGGGTACCAGCTTTATTCCCATTAAGGATGCATTAAGCCAGCCCACGCCAGGGGCCAACCTAGTGCCCCGCTGTCCGGGTTGCAACTTCCGTGTCCAATAAAGCTACGCCCAACAGTGCCGCCCAGCCCGGGAAGCTCCCTAAGAGGGTAGTGTCATTGGCTGATACAAGGTCACACTCGAATTGAACAATGGGCGGTTCCCCTATGGCGCGGTCAACGTCCGAATAAGTGATGAACACGTTGGTCCCCGCCAGTTTCAGGCTATTCATCTTGCTGATAAGCTCACTCCTAACCTGAGCGACAGCCCCAAACGAGAGGTTGGGTATTCTGACAACTCGTCTGCTAACTGATGTTGTTGCCATTAATCGTACCCCCCATCCAATACTTCGATATGCAATCTCGCTAGCGTCGTTAGTTCGCCTATGCTGGTTTCTACAGCTTCCACGTGCCGTTTAGCTACTTCTCGTATGATGTCCCGCATAACTGGATGGATGCGAACGTTGGGGCCGTCAATACCCATTCGAGGGTCTTTCCCCCACGTGTTACGAGCCAATAAATCGCTGTATGCTTGCTTGTCGCTAGGCTCATCAAATGTGTTGTGCGCCACTATCTGTCCTTTCGTTCATACCTGGTAACCGTGGGGATATCGGGTCTCGGTTTTACTGCTCGCTCGGCTAACTCGGCTCTGGCGCGGGCTCCAGCCGTTGCTTGCCTGTCTTCCTCGACCAACGCTTCCCAGTCGGATATCTCCTGAGAGCGGTCACGGTATGCCTTGCTACCGCTCCAATGGTTTTCATATGACCGCCAACCATTGATCTCTAGCCGCTCACCACGCAGTACCCGCCAAAGCTCATCAATTGGTACGCGTTGCTCTTTTGCCCACGAGGGTAGATCAGGCTCACCAATTGCCACAAACTCGACCGGGTGCATGATGTCAACCGGCCTGCCGCCTCGATCTATGACCCCTGGCACCCATCGGGCTACGCCGTATACGGGTGGGTTGTCCCTTGCCTGAGCCTTTAGCCGTTCCGTATGTTCAGCAAGCAGTTATCAAGCACTTCTACAGCCGTCTTATCTGGGGATGCTTCCATCATGGTGAGGCGTCGGTCAACTTCTAATCGGTGCATCTTTCCGTCTCCTTATCGTGTTGATGAGCTTAGCCGCCAGGATTGCCGCCAGGATTATCGTCCTTGCCACTGACGCCGCCCCCTTAGCTGGTCTATATCCTCTTTCCTGATAAGCACCTGATTGCCTACTCGCAGGTGGCCTATCTGCCTGCTTGCTATGCGTCTATAAATTGTCGAGTCGCTTGTATCAACTTCTCTTGCCGCCCCCTGGACTGTGATATAGTCGTTGAAGTTAGCCTTTTCCTGTCGAATGTCTGGTAGTGTGGTCATGTGTATGCCTTTCAGTAGCGGAGGAGGAGATAAAGTCACGAGGAGGAGAGGGACACTCGTGACTGAGGAAGCGCAAACCAAC
>WNFJ01612667.1_pt1 | contig 13098 bp, 14 predicted proteins | sample 5400461 | NCBI WGS metagenome assembly WNFJ01 (sample SAMN13153349, study PRJNA577476) | soil metagenome | isolation source: 115 cm saprolite on Douglas fir-dominated hillslope | place: USA:California | collected 2013-09-17 | reverse complement strand
TCCGCTGGCGGAATGGACCACGCCGCCGTTCGAGCCGACGGTGCGCGACGGTCGATTGTACGCGCGTGGTGCCGCCGACGACAAAGGCCAGGTGTTTTGTCTGCTGCGCGCCATCGCCGCGGCCGGCCGCCCGCCCGTGAACTTCCGCTTCCTGATCGAAGGCGAAGAGGAATTCGGCAGCAAGGTGCTGTTCGACCTGCTCGAGCGCGAGCCGGAACGCACCAAGGCCGACGCCGCGCTCGTCGCCGACATGGCCTACGTCGCGCCGGGTTGGCCCGCGGTGTACACGGGCCTGCGCGGCATTTGTTACGTCGAGATCACCGTCCGCACCGCGAAGTCCGACCTGCACTCCGGCGAGTATGGCGGTGCCGCGCCCAACGCGCACGAAGAGTTGTGCCGCCTGCTGGGCCGCCTGAAGACGGCCGACGGGAAGATCCACATCCCCGGCCTGTACGAGGCGGTGCGGCGCCCCGGCAAGGCCGAGCTGGCCGCGTGGAAACGTCTACCGTTCAAGGAATCCGACTTCCGCACTCGCCGCGTGCGGGCGAAGGCGCTGACGGGCTTGAAGAAATACTCGGTGCTCGAGCGCCTGTGGGCGCTCCCGACCTTCGAGATCCACGGCATTATGGGGGGCTTCACCGGGGTGGGTGCCAAGACCGTCATTCCCGCCGCCGCCACGGCCAAGGTCAGCTTGCGGCTGGTGCCCGATCAGACGGTGAAGACGGTGGCGCGGCAGCTCGCGGCGGCCGTGCAGCGCCTGACCCCGAAGTACGTGGACGCGAGCGTGCATTTCCTGCACGGCTCGGATCCCGCCCAGGTGGCGCTCGACGCTCCGGCGTTCAAGGCCTTGGAGCGCGCCTTCAAGGACGTGGTGGGGCGCGGGACGGTCCCGGCGCGCGCCGGCGGCTCGATCCCGGTCGTGCCGGCCCTGAGGCGGTCCGGCGCCCCGGTGTTGCTCACGGGCATCGGGCTGCCCGACGACCGCCTGCACGCGCCGGATGAGAAGCTCGACTTGAAACAATTGTGGGACGGGATCGAGGTCTTCAAGCGGTTCTACCGGCTGCTGGCAGAAATGCGCGTCTAACCCCGCGTCTTGCTGGCGTTACGGAATTTGTTGATCTCGTGCTGCGTCAGCCCGCGGCCGCCGTAGCGCTCTTCCGTCCACGGATCGCCGCGCATGTGGTAGCCATTCTGCTCCCAGAAGCCGGGGATGTCGTGCTCCAGCAGCTCGATGCCCCGCACCCACTTGGCGCTCTTCCATAGGTAGAGGTGCGGCACCAGGAGCCGCGCGGGCCAACCGTGCTCCGGCGTGAGCCATTCGCCGGACCACTTGAGCGCGATGAGGTTGTCGGGCCGGTTGAGATCGGCGAGCGGCAAGTTGGTGGTAAAGCCCTGCTCGGCGTATACCAGCGCGTATCCCGCCGCGGGCTTCACGCCCGCCCGCTCGAGCAACAGCTGCACCGCCACGCCCTCGAAGGTATTGTCCAGGCGGCTCCACGTGGTCACGCAATGCATGTCGCAGTTGATGGTCTTGCGTGGCAGCTGCAGCAATTCGTCGTAGGTGAGCGTGTACGGCCGCTCCACCAGCCCCGACAACTCGAACGTCCACGTCTGCGTGGCGACCTTGGGCACATTGCCGTAATGCAACACGGGCCACTTGTCGGTGCGAATCTGGCCGGGCGGTACCCGTTCGCTCATCGCGTGTGGACGACTTCCTTGGCTGTCATATCAAAGGCCTTCTCGAATCCGCGCACCACGGCCGCCGTTGTCCGCTCCCACACCCCCGTTCCCCCTTCCCATTTCCCCTTTCCCCCCTCTTGCTCCACCGACGTCATCACGACACCGGGAATCCCGCACGGCACGATGCGGTCGAACCAGCCGAGGTCCGTCGTGACGTTCAGCGCAAACCCATGCCACGTCACCCATTGCTTCACGTGAATGCCGATGCTCGCGATCTTCCTGCCGCGGGTCCATACGCCGGTCCAGCCACTGTGGCGCTCGGCCGGAATGCCAAGCTCGCTCAGCCCGTCGATCAATGCCTGTTCCAGGGTGCGCAGATACCAGTGGAGATCTTGGCGATGCTGGCGCAGATCGAGAATCGGGTAGCCCACCAGCTGGCCGGGACCGTGGAACGTCACATCGCCGCCGCGCTCCACCTCGAACACCTCGACGCCGTCGGGGCGCAGCAGGTTCGTGGCGTGCGAGTTGCGGCCCAGGGTGAGGACAGGGGGATGCTCGAGCAGCAGGAGCAGGTCGTGGGGCAGGCGGCCGGCGATGCGGTCCGCGGCGAGGCGGCGCTGCCACTCCAAGGCTTCACCGTAGGGCACGAGCCCCGCCGGGACGACTTCGAGAACGCGCTCGGTCACAGGCCCCCCGCTCCGGGCTCCCCGCTCCCTGCGCCTTGCATCGCCCACCGGCTCCCCGCGATGCCGAGTGCAAGACTGGCGCACCCCCAAGCACTCAGCGCAATGACGCCGCCGAGGCCGTGCGCCACCTCCGCGAGAAAGCCGACAATCAACGCGCCCACCGCCGACAGCACGGCGATGACGCCGCGCTGCCACACGTTCTCGAGCGCGCGGCTGCGCCGCCAACCGAAAAACGCCGCCAGTACCACACCCGCGAGGAGGCCCACGAGCAACGGGTCGCCGACGACGCCGTAATCCGCGGGGTCGAGTCGCGCGCGCAGCTGCGCGACGATGCCCTGCGCCAGGGTGATCGTGGCGCCGCCCAGGCCCACGCCGGTGGCGAGGGCTCCCAGGCCGGTGGAAAGTGGGTCTCTGGGCGGCGTCTCGGTCACATGTCTATCGCCCGCCCGAGCGAGTCGAGCGCCGCTTGCGCCACCGCTTCCGACATGGTGGGATGCGCGTGGATCGCGAGCTCGATCTCCTCGACCGTGTACTCGTTCTCGCGCGCCACCGCGAGCTCGTGGATCATCTCCGAGGCGTGCGCCCCCACGATGTGGGCGCCCAGAATCTCACCGTACTTCTTGTCGCGCAGGATCTTGACGAACCCCTCCGTCTCTCCCGATCCACGCGCCCGTCCGTTGGCCGAGAAGGGGAACTTGCCGGCGACGTAATCGAGCTTCTTCTCCTTGCACTGGTCTTCCGTGAGTCCGATGCTCGCCACTTCGGGGTGGCAGTAGGTGACGCTCGGCACGTTGTCGTAGCGGATGGCGTGGGGCTTCTGGCCGGCCAGGAGCTCCGCAACGTGCACGCCTTCGCGGCTGCCCTTGTGGGCGAGCATCGGCGGCGATGGCGTAATAGCCCGGCGCCGTGGTCTGGAGGTTCTGGTCCACCTTGATGAAGCCGCGGTCGGTGAGCTGAATCCCCGTTTCCTTGAGGCCGATGTTCTCGGTATTCACAGCACGGCCTGCGGCCATCAGCACGACGGCGGCTTCGACCTGCTGCTTGGCGCCGCCCGCTTCCACATCGAGGGTGACCTTGTCCTTGCCGACCTTGGCCTGCGTGACCTTGGCGCCCGCGATCACGTCGATGCCGCGCTTCTTATAAACCTTGACCAGCTCGGCGGCAGCGTCCGCGTCCTCCAGCGGCAGGATGCGGGGCAGGGCTTCGATCAAGGTGACTTTGGCCCCGAACGCGTTGAAGATGTCGGCGAACTCCATGCCGACCGCGCCCGCGCCGACGATGGCGAGCGACTTGGGCGTGCTTTCCAGGAACAGTGCCTCGTCCGAGGAAATGACGGTTGTCTTGTTGATGTCGAGTCCGATTTGGGGGATGCCTTTCACGCGGGAACCGGTAGCGATGATCACGGCCTTCGTGGCTTCATACACGTCGCTGCCGACCTTCACCTTCTTGCCGGGCTGCAGTGTGCCGGTGCCCTTCACCACCGTGATCTTGTTCTTCTTCATCAGGAATTCGACGCCTTTGGAATTCTGGTCGCTCACGCGCCGCGAGCGCTTCATGGCGACGCCGTAGTCGGTCTTGACGCTCCCGGCATCGACCCCGAAGTCCTTGGATTCCTTGAGCAGGTTGGCGATGTAGGCGGAATGGAGCAGCGCTTTGGTCGGGATGCAGCCGATGTTCACGCACACGCCGCCGAGCTTTTCCTGCTCGATCACGGCGGTGCTGAGGCCGAGCTGCGCCGAGCGGATCGCGGCGACATAGCCCGCGGGCCCCCCGCCGAGAATGATCACGTCGAATTGGTTGGCCACGGTGGTCCTCTAGAGGAGCATTGCCAGCGGGTTTTCCAGCATCTGTTTCAGCGTCTTCAGGAACGCGGCGCCGGTGGCGCCGTCGATCACGCGATGGTCGCAGCTCATGGTCACGCGCATGCGGCGCCGCGGCACCACCGCGCCGTCGCTCACCACCGGCTTCTGCACGATCGACCCGATGGCCAGAATCCCCGCCTCCGGCGGGTTGATCACGGCCGTGAACTGGTCGATCTCGAACATGCCGAGGTTGGAGACGGAGAACGTGGAGCCCGTGTATTCCTCGGGCGTGAGCCGCCGTTCGCGCGCGCGCCCAGCGAGCGCCTTCGCCTCGGCACCGATCTGCGCCAGCGATTTCAGGTCGGCGTTCCGGACCACGGGCGTGATCAGGCCGTCCTCGATCGCCACCGCCATGCCGATGTGCACTTCGTTCCAGTAGCGGATGTGGTCGTCCTGGAACCAGGCATTGCAGGCGCGGTGCTTGGTGAGCGCCAGCGCCGTGGCCTTGATGATGATGTCGTTGAAGCTGATGCGGCCGGTGTCGCCGACCTGCTGATTGAGCGAATCACGCGCCTCGGCCGCCCGCTCCATGTCCACTTCGGTCGTGAGGAAGAAGTGGGGGATGGGTCCGAGCGATGTCGCGAGCCGCCGCGCGATCGTCTTGCGGATCTGCGTGAGGGGGACGTCTTCGAACGGCGCACCGCCCTTGGTCACCGCAAGCGGTGGCGGCGGGGGGAGTGCTACCCGCGGAGCCGCAGGTGGCGTCGCAGCCAGCCGCACTGCTCCCTGCTCCCTGCTCCCTGCTCCTTCAAGATCGCGCTTCACCACCCGCCCGCCCGGGCCCGAGCCCTGCACGCGCTGCAAGTCGAGGCCCGAGTCGCGCGCGATGCGCCGCGCCAGCGGCGACGCCTTGATGCGGTCCGTTTCGCCGAGCGGTGCGGGAGCCGTGACGGGTGCGGCGGGCGCGGTGCGCGGTTGCTCCGGGGCAGCAGCGGGCTTCGTCGCTCCGCGCTCCCCGTCCCCCGCGCCCCCTTCGATCTTCTCTCCCGGCGCCCCGATATACGCGACGACGCTCCCCACTGGCACGGTCTTGCCCTCGGGCACGAGCACGTTGATCAAGTTGCCGTCGGCGCGGGCCACCAGCTCCATCACCGCTTTGTCGGTCTCGACCTCGGCCAGGGACTCGCCCGTCTTCACGGCGTCCCCTTCCTTCTTATTCCACTTCACCAGGCGCCCCTCTTCCATCGTGGGGGAGAGCGCCTCCATGTAGACGGTGGTGGCCATGGTCAGTCGAGGTAGAGCACGCGCCGCGCCGCCGCCACGACCTTCTCGGGCGAGGGCTTGGCGAGCCGCTCCAAGAACTTGTTATACGGCATCGGGACGTCCGCCTGGCTCACCCGCAGCACCGGGGCGTCGAGCTGGTCGAAGGCGTCGCGCTGGATGATGTCCACGACTTGCGCGCCGATGCCGGCGTGCGGCCAGCCCTCCTCCACCACCACACAGCGGTTGGTCTTCGCCACCGATTCGAGCACGGCGGTCTCGTCCATGGGACGCAACGACCGCAGGTCGAGCACCTCGGCCGACACGCTCTGCTCGGCGAGCTGCTCCGCGGCCTTGAGCGTCAGCGCGACGGTCTTGGAATGGCACACTAGCGTGACGTCCGAGCCCGCGCGCTTCACGTCCGCCTTGCCGATGGGCGTGAGATACTCGCCGTCGGGCACCTCACCTTTGGTGTTGTAGAGCATCTCGCCTTCCAACACGATTACCGGGTTGTTGTCGCGGATGGCGGACTTGAGCAGGCCCTTGGCGTCGGCGGGCGTGGCGGGCGCCACGACCTTGAGGCCGGGGATGTGCGCCAGCCACGATTCCCAGGCCTGCGAGTGCTGCGACCCCAGCTGCAGCGCCGCGCCATTCGGCCCGCGGAACACGATCGGCATCCTGAGTTGGCCGCCCGACATATAGAGCATCTTCGCGGCCGAGTTGACGATCTGGTCGAGCGCCAGCACGGCGAAGTTCCAGGTCATGAACTCGATCACCGGGCGCAACCCGCCCATCGCTGCGCCCACGCCGATGCCGGCAAACCCCAACTCGGCGATCGGGGTGTCCACCACGCGCTTCGCCCCGAACTCCTCGAGCAATCCGCGACTGACTTTGTACGCGCCCTGATACACGCCCACTTCTTCACCCATCAGGAACACGTCGGCGTCGCGCTGCATCTCCTCGCGCAGCGCCTGATTCAGGGCGTCCCGGTAGGTGAGCGTCGCCATCCGTCAGTCGGCCAGCACGTGCATGGTGAGCGCCTCGGGGGCGGGGTCAGGACTCTCGTCCGCGAATTTGACCGCCGCCTCGACCTCCGTACGGATCTCGGCGTCGAGGGCGTCGATCGCCGCCTGGTCCATCACGCCGTCGTCTGTGAGTTTGTGGGCGAGCTGGGTGATGGGGTCCTTCTTCTTCTGCTCCTCCACTTCTTCCTTCGTGCGGTACACGCCATGCAGCGGGTCCGACATCGAATGGCCCATGAAGCGGTACGTCCGCACCTCGAGCAGCGTCGGATGCCCGCCTTTGCGGGCGCGGTCGGCGGCGCGCTTGGTGGCCTCGTACACCGCCAGCACGTCCATGCCGTTCACCATCTCGGCGGCCATGTCGTAGCTGCAGGCGTGCTCCACCACATCGGTGACCGCCGCCACTCGCTCGAAGGCGGTGCCCATACCGTAGCGGTTATTCTCGCACACGAAGATCACCGGCAGCTTCCAGACCGCCGCCATGTTCAACGCCTCGTGAAACCCGCCGATGTTCACGGCCGCTTCGCCGAAGAAGCACATGCAGACCTGGTCGGTGCCGCGATATTTGGACGCGAACGCGAGCCCGGCGGCGAGCGGGATGTGCCCGCCCACGATGCCGTGGCCGCCCATGAAATGCCGCGACGCGTCGAACAAGTGCATCGAGCCGCCCTTGCCGCCCGAGCAGCCCGTCGCCTTGCCGAACAGCTCCGCCATCACGGCGCCCGGCGGGATGCCGCGGATCAATGCCTGGCCGTGCTCGCGATAGGAGCAGATGACGTAGTCGTCGTCGCGCAGCGCCGTGAGCGCGCCGACGCCGACCGCTTCCTGGCCGATGTAGAGGTGGCAGAAGCCGCCGATCTTGCCGAGCGCGTAGCATTCGGCCGTCTTCTCTTCGAAGCGCCGCACCAGCAGCATCTGCCGCAGCATACGCCGCTGCAGCTCGGCTTGCGCTTTCGTGTCCTTAACGGTTGCGGCGGCGGTGGCCATCAGGGGATCCTGGTTACGCGGTCGCGGTGGCGCGCTCGACCTGCTCCCACGCGTGGTAGCTCGAGCGCACCAAGGGACCCGATTCGACGTGACGGAATCCCATCGCCATGCCCAGGCGCTTGAGCTCGGCGAACTCGTCGGGCGTGTAGTACCGCGCGATCGGCAGATGGTCGGCCGACGGCCGCAGGTACTGGCCCACGGTGAGAATGTCCACGCCCTGGGTCCGCAGATCGCGCATCGCGACCAACAGCTCCTCCCACTCCTCACCCAAGCCGACCATCAGCCCGGACTTGGTGAGCAGCGTGGGGTCCAGCTCCTTGGCGCGTCGCAGCAGCTCCAAGGCGCGCGCGTAGCGGCCGCCCGGCCGCGCGATGCGGTAGAGCCGGTCGATGGTCTCGAGGTTGTGATTGAGGATATCGGGCCGCGCCTGCACCACGATCTTCAGAGCTTCCGGATTGCCCTTGAAGTCGGGGATCAGCACTTCGACCGACGTGTCGGGCAGGCGGCGGCGCAGCTCGGTGATGGCGCCGGCGAAAATCTCGGCGCCGCCGTTGGGCAGGTCGTCGCGGTCCACGCTCGTGATGACGACGAACTCGAGGCCCATCTGCGCGACCGCTTCGGCCAACCGCGCCGGTTCGTCCAGGTCGAGCGCCTTGGGGGTGCCGTGCGCTACCGCGCAGTAGGCGCAGTTGCGCGTGCAGACGTCGCCCAGGATCATGAAGGTCGCCGCCTTATGCTCCCAACACTCACCGATGTTGGGGCAGTGGGCTTCCTCGCACACGGTGTGCAGCTTGAGGTCGCGCATCAGACCCTTGAGCGCGACATAATTGGCGCCCCCGGGGGCGGGGACCTTGAGCCAGGACGGTTTGCGCTCGGCCGGGGCGGTCTGCCCCCGGCGGGGCGTCAACTGGATCAACGGCGCATCGGGCATGTCGGCCAAGAAGATAGCGGTGTGATTGAGCACCGGGTAGGGTTTTTCAACCGTCCGGTTGATTTAGCTTGTCTCGCTGGCAACACCCTCAGACACGTCCTAGTTCCGCGGCTCCTCGCCGCGCTCGCGCAAGCGCTTGAGCTGCTCTTCAATGAGGGGATCGCTCGACAGTGTCCCGTCGGCGATATCGGCTAGCTCTTCGGCCTCACGCCATTGCCGTTCCAACTCCACCACCTCCGCCTGCTCGTCCACCGCCATCTCGAGTGCGAGCCGCCGCTCGGGCCGTAGCGACCGCAGCGTCAGCTGCCGCCGCGAGACATCCTGGATCAGACGATCCGGCCCCCCGATCGCCTCGACTTCGTGCGCCGCGTCGGCCGCGCGCCGCTTGCCCGAGCGTTGCACGTTCAGAAACGTGAGTCCTTGGCGCAGTGCTTGCGCGGCATCGGGGCCCGTGAGCAGGGCGCCTTCCTCGTGGCAATTGGGACAGCTCACGACCAGCGCGAGATCGGCTTTGCTGTCGGGCACGAGACGCGCGCGCTGCACATGTTTCGCGCGCAGCTCCATCAGCGTGTTGCAGCGGGCGCAGATCGGTGGCTCGGTGAGGGGCACGCGGCGCCGGCCGACGATCCGCGTGTAGATCGAGTTGGCGATGTTCGGGAGCTGAAACGTCATCACGCCCATCGACCCGCCCGCCGCCGCGTTGATCGCAATCATCACCCCCGCCGCGGCCAGCGTGATCGGTATGACGTACTTGAGCCGCTCCTGCCGCCGCGCCTTCAGCCGCTCGCCGTAGCGCCATTCCGCCAGCTCGAGGCGCGGCGGCTTGCCCACGCGCACGAAGTCGTAGCGCTCCCACCGGATCAGCGACACCTGCTCGGTCGAGGCGAGCAACCGGCCGGCGGCGGCCGCGCGGGCCACGCCCTCGATGCGCTCCAAGCGATCGTCGAGCGGACTGAGATTCCACCGCCCGCACCTGGGACAGACGACCCACAGCCGCCCCTTCCATTCGTCGAACGCCAAACGCCGCCCCACGCCGAGTCCGGAGGGACCGCCGTCGCCGTCGAAGCCGCCGTTGCAGAACGCGCAGGTCTTGTACATCAGTCTCGCAGCAGGCGCGCAGGAGAAAAAGCTGAGATGTCCACGGCGGTCTCGCCCTTCGTCACGAGGTCGCCCACGGCTTCGCCCGTGAGCGCGGCGAAGAGAATCCCGTTGCGGCCGTGACCGGTGGCATAGACCAGGCCACGCACGTCGGCGTCCGGGCCCACGATGGGCAAGCCGTCGGGTGTGAGCGGCCGCAGGCCCGCCCAGGCGCGCTCCACGGTGAGCGTCGCGAGAATGGGCAGGAGCCGCGTAATGCGCTGGAGGATCTCGGCGAGACCTTCGTTGGTCACGCGGCAATCGAATCCCGCCCGCTCCATCGTGCTGCCCAGCACGGCCTTGCCGCCGCGCTCCACCATGTACGCGTGATCGCAATACAGTACGGCGCGCGGCATGCCGGGCGGCCAGGCCGTCTGGATCATCTGGCCGCGCACGGGGTCCACCGGCAGGGGCCGGGGCAGTCCGGCCAGTCGGCTGGACCAGGCGCCCGCGGCGACGACCACGTGTCCGCATGCGACGGGCGCACCGCCGACCGCGACGCCGCTCACCGCGGCCCCCGTGATCGTCACGCGCTCGACCCGTTCTTTTCTGATCGTGACGCCACGGCGCTGCGCATCGGCGAGCAGCGCGCGTGTGAGGGCGGGCGCGTCGACGGCGCCGTCCTCCGGCGCGTACAGGGCGCCGCGGCAGGCGGCGCTCACGGCGGGCCAGCGTTCCCGCACGTCCGCGGGCTCGAGCCAATCACAGCGCAGGCCTGCCTGGCGCTGCGCGGCGACGCCGGCCTGCAAGCGCTCCGCCGCCACCTCGTCGAGCGCGACCGCTGCGATGCCTTCGCGCCAGAAGCCGATGTCGATCCCGGTCGCTTCGCGCAGCTCCGGGGCGAGGGCCTCGTAGAGGTCACGGCCGCGGACGGCGGTGGCGAGGGCTTCGGGGTCGGTGGGCTCGATCTGGGCGGCGAGCAGCCCCGCGGACGCGGCCGACGCCGCGGCGGGATCGGGGCCGGGCTCGAACAGCACGGTGCGGGCGCCCTGGCGGGCCGCCGCCCGGGCGCAGGCGGCGCCGATCACGCCGCCGCCGATGATCACTGCGTCATACGATGGCTTCATACACGTCCCGCGGCCGGAAACTTCATGCTAGATTGCGCCGTACGGACCGGACTTTCTGGAGGATAACATGTTCCGGAGCATTTTCGGATTCGCGGTGTTGGCGCTGGTCGCTTGGCTCGCCCTGAAGATCGTGTTCGGCCTTCTGGGGGGCCTGGTCGGTCTGGCGATGACGGTTCTCATGTTTGCGGCCGTCGGCTTCGTCTTCTACATCGTGCTGCGGATGATCAGCCCCAGCACGGCCGACAAGGTGCGTGAGATGATCAAAGGCCGGCCGACCGAATCCTAGCGATCCCAGGGCAGCAGCTGGCTGGAATGCACATGGATGATGCGCCAGCCGCCCGGTCGATCTTCTAGTATGAATGTCGCCCGCCCGGCTTCGGCCTGGCGGGCGCCAATCCAGCGGTAATCCACCAGCGCCCACGCAAAGCGGCCTTCCAGTGTGACCGCGGCGGCCGCCACAGTCATGCGGCCGCCGTAGGTCACGCCCGCGAAGCGCGGCGCGCTGAGCCGCACCTGCGCGTTGGCGACCACCAGCGCGTCGGTCGCATACAGCGTGTCGGCCGCCCGATTGAGCGCCGCGTCGAGCTGCAACGCCGCCCGTACGATGCCGTCGATGATTTCGGGGGTGCCGCGGACCGTGGCGTGCGGCGTGAGCACGGTGCGGTGCGTGACGCACGCGGCCGCCAGGGCCGCGGCCAGGACCGTCGCGACGCTACTTCTTCCCATCCAGCCGGCCGAGCACGGCCCAACACAGCAGCGGCAGCAGGATTTCGTGGTGGCCGGTGAGCTGAATGCCGCGCCCGCCACCGAGCGTAGGCCGCTCGACGACGTTCACGCGCGGCCGGTAGTGGCGCTGCATGTCGCAGTCGCACGCGGTGAACTTGCTGGGCCGGCCGGCGTTGAGGTTGCGCGCCACGCTCAATGCTTTGAGAAACACCTCCGGCATCACGACCGCGCTGCCGAGGTTCAAGACGACGCCGCCGTCGTCGAGGGCCGGGAGGCCCGCGGCCAGGCGGCGGAAGTCGCGGTGGCTCGTGGCGCCGATGGCGGCGCCATCGGCAGCCGGATGCTGGTGGATGATTTCCGCCCCGACGGCCGCGTGCACGGTCACCGGCACGCCGAGCCGCTCGCACGCGACGAGCAGCGACACATCACGGCCGGGCAGCTCGCGGCGCGCCGCCAGCGCGCGCGCCAGCGCTTCGCCCATGCCGCGCTCCTCCGTCGCGCCGCGATTGATCGCGTCGTTCATTTCACGGCCCGTTTCCTCCGCCATGCCGAACGTGCCGTCGGCCAGGCCCGCCGCCACGTCTTCGCTGGTGCCGCCGAAGGCGGCGAGCTCGAAATCATGAATCGCGGCGCTGCCGTTCATGGCGACGTGGGTGATCACCTTGCGGCGCAGCAGCTCGATGAGCACCGGGCCGAGCCCGACCTTGATCACGTGGCCGCCGAGCATCGCGACCACCGCGCGGCGGCCCGCCGCCGCGACGAGCTGGTCCACGAGGACATGAGCGTCGCGCGCAGCGAGCATGTCGGGGAGCGCCGCCCAGAAGGCGGCGAAGCTTGTGTCCGGTCCGGGCGGGTGGGCGAGCAGGCTGGGGTTGACCTTGTTGGGACGCTGGGCGATGGGCACAGTCTTGAGGCGAGAGAGGTCCGCCTCACGATAGTCGGTCATGGACGCCCCGGGACGGAGTACTCCTTCAGCCGCATGGTGACGGTGCCGAACGAGAACGTCGACACGAGCGCCAGCATCATGTGTCGGTCGTCGTCGGACAGATACATCTGCGTTTCGGACTTCTCCGCCAGAATCCCGCGGCCCTTGGGGATGTATGGACGCACCACGATGGCATTGAACTTCCCGGCAGGAATGCTGATGTGCTCCCGTCGCAGCACCTGGACGATCACCGGATTGCGATCGGGCCGGAAATAGCGGTTGTACTCGTACCGCTTCCCGATCTCGAGTGGCACGGTGCGGATCCAATACAGGAATGACGCATCATCGAGGGGGTCGGGGATGGTCGGGAAGGTCGAGTCGACGCCCTCCTCGCGGTAGAAGCCTGAGTCGGGGAAGATGTCGTAGTAGTGATGCCACAGGTGGCCGCGCTCGTCGGTGTCCTGGCGGAACTGGCGCGAGCGGAAGTCGCTCTTGCCCACCCACGACTCCATCGACTGGTCCAGGTGGTACCACAACGCGCCGCCCGTGATATGGAAGCGCAGATGCACGGTCTCCGCACCGCGAATTGTATCGAGCCCGACCACCTCCATGGTCGCCTGGCCGATGTGGAACGGGCCGTAGTTCGCCTGATAGAGCATCCGCTCGCCGACGCTGAACGGCACCGCGGTGGCGGCCGCCGTGACGGTGGCCGTCGCGCTGGCGTGTGTAGAATCGCTCTGCGAGCGGAGCGGCGCGACGAGCAGGACCGCGAGCGCCGCCACGTGCGCCGCGCGGATCACGCGGCGTGCTTTCCACGCCTGCACCAGCCGGTCCCAGGGCCGCGCGCGCGACGGGCGCTGTTGCAGGTCGTAGCG